>Ga0209474_10000164_pt1 | contig 79857 bp, 65 predicted proteins | sample GraSoiAngelo_145_FD_185902 | JGI IMG/M metagenome (GOLD analysis project Ga0209474, IMG submission 185902) | Grasslands soil microbial communities from the Angelo Coastal Reserve, California, USA - 14_1009_05_20cm (SPAdes) (version 2) | ecosystem: Environmental > Terrestrial > Soil > Grasslands...
GACGTGGACCAAGGTACACACCCTTTCGGCGTACCTCAGGCCTTTTGTGCCGTTAGTTGTGTCGCGGCCCGGTGAGTCACGGCCGCAGCTGGCGCCGCTCGGTCGCTGACCTCCGATGTTGGTCGGAGCGGAACCCAAGACGCAATCGCCGATGATCTTACTCGATCCGTCTGCTGCCGCATCAGCTGGGTGATTCGCGCTGCGGGTGATCGCTCGCCGGTCAACCGTGTTATGAGTTGAGGTGAGTGCCCGGCCTGCGGAAAGACAGACTGATAAGTATGACTCGGATCCTGACCTGCGCGTCTCTCGCGGTGAGCATCATTGGCGCGCTTGGCGCAGCCGGGCAGCCACCGACGTTCCGCGGCGCGATCGACGCGGTCCACGTCTTCGTCACCGTGACCGATCGAGACGGTCGGCTCGTCACGACGCTCTCGCGCGACGACTTCGAAGTGCGCGATGACGGAAAGACGCAGCCGATCACCCTGTTCGACAACACCCCTCAGCCGATTCGACTGATCATCCTGCTGGACGTCTCGGGAAGCATGGAAGGCAACCTGCCGCTGCTGCGCGCCGCGTCGGACCAGCTGTTCATGCGCCTCCGGCCGGACGACGCGGTGCGCGTCGGTACCTTCGGGCACGAGATCACCATCAGTCCGTCGTTCACCCATGATCTCGACCAGTTGCGGAGAGCGCTGCCCGACGCGATTGCCCCCGATGCGCCGACACCGCTCTGGCGAGCATTCGGCGAGGGCCTGGCGGCATTCACGCGCGAGGGCGAAGCGCGCCCGGTCATCCTTGTTCTGAGCGACGGAAAGGACAGCGGTCCGGTCGGCTTCCGTCAGCCCTTCGTGAGCCAGGCCGAGGTCATCGACCGCGCACGCCGCGACAACGTGATGGTGTACGCGGTCGGCATGCGCAGTCGTGGCCGGCACCCGCTGCAGCCCGGGCTTGGTCCGGCCGGCCTTCAGGCGATGATGAGCGCCGACCTTCCTGACCCCGGTCTTGCGGTCGTGGCGGAACAGACCGGCGGCGGGTACACCGAGATCCGGTACGGAGAGGATTTGGGGGCCGCGTTCGCGAAGGTCGCCGACGAGCTGCACAGTCAGTACCTCATTGGCTACGCTCCACCCAAACGTGACGGGAAGGTACACGCCATCGACGTGCGCGTTTCTCAACATGGGATGAAGCCGCGGGCTCGCAAGAACTACGTGGCCCCGAAGGAGCAACAGTAATCACGCGGGATTTCGCCATGCCTGATTTCAGAGCGCGCGTGAGGGACAGTCTCCCGGCCGCGGTTCCACCGCCGGCCGGGTGGATCCCATGGGCCGGTCTGATGCAGGACATCAGACACGGCGCGCGCGTGCTGCGCCGCCGTCGCGGCATCACACTCGGCTTATGGACGGCGTACGCGCTGTCGCGCTTGCTGGGAACGGTGCTGTACGGCGTCAACCCGCATGACCTCGCGAGTTTCGCCGCCGTCGGCATCGCCCTCGCGGTTGTCGCTGCCGTCGCGAGTGTCGTTCCGGCCCGTCGCGCGGCGCGCCTGGACCCGTGGCAGGTCCTCCGTTAGGCGTCCGACAGATACCGGATTGCTCTTGTGATTGCTCGCGCTCTCGAGGCGTAACTACGTCCCTGATTGGAGGCGCTACGTGCGATTGACAGCGCGTCTTCGCAGCCTCTGGCACAACTCGATGCATTGCGACCGCATGGAACGCGACGTGGGCGATGAAGTGCGCGTCGCGTTCGAGTTGCTTGTTGAAGAAAACAGTCCGCAGATCCTGGACGTGAAGGCGCGCGCGTTGTGGGCGGCATTACTGCAGGACGTCCGCTATGGAATGCGCCTGCTGATCCGCAACCCCATTTTCACGGTCTTCGCGGTTGCATCACTGGCTCTCGGCATTGGTGCCACGGGGGCCATCTTTTGCTCTACGGGCTCATGAGCTACGTTGTCACCCAGCGAACAGCAGAAATGGGACTGCGAATCGCACTCGGGGCGCCGCCGGCTGAAGTTCGATGGTTGGTCGTCCGCGACGCGACGGCCCCGGTGCTCGTAGGCGCTGCGGTGGGTCTGGTCGCATCGTTGACAGCCGTACGACCGATTCGAACGCTGCTCGTCGGCGTCGAACCTCACGATCCGATCGCGCTCGCCACGTCGATGGTTCTGCTGCTGGTGACGGCTTTCGCCGCTGCGTTTCTGCCTGCGCACCGGGCATCGCGGGTCGAACCAGTCGTCGCCCTTCGGTGTGAATGAATGCACGCGCCTCCATGAAGCTGGTCAACCCGTGCCTCGACGCCTGCTCCCCTTAACCATCTCTCGTCTCTCGTCTCCCCTGGCACGCGTCGAGCCGGCGTCGTTTTCAATCCGCGCGCCATTCGGCGTCGGCCGACAGCCGCATCGATGGCGGATCTGGGGGTCAGCGCTCGCGGCGATGTTGCATGCGCGATTCCCGTTCTAATGACGTTCGATTCCTTTGGCCTTGAGAACGGGCGCCGCCGTGGGCCCCGAGAGAAAGGCGATCAACGCCTTAGCGGCGTCGGCATTCTTTGACGTGGCGCTGGTTGCCGCTCCAAAGCGGATGTCCGAGTGGTATTCCCCGGGAAGCGGTCCGAGAATCTCGACGCCGTGAGTCGGCACGATTTCGCTGAATAACGTAATGACCATCGCCGCCTGACCTGCCGCGACGCTCTCGGTCGCCGCCCCGGAGCCCGGCGCCAGGGTGATCTTGGGCTTCACATCGGCGGCGATGCCCATACGCTCGAACATTTTCTCGATGGATCCCCTGCTCGCACCGTCCTGAGGATACGTAATGGATTTCGCTTCCTGGAGCACCTTTTTGAGCGCCTCGGGCGTGCGGATGTCCGGCCTGGGCGCGCCGGCACGGATACCGATGCCGAGTTCAGAGCGGCCCAGGCCCATGCGCGAAGCGGCCGTAACCTTGCCCTGCTTGATCAGGTCATCAATCGCTTCGGTCGTGATGATGGTGACATCGAACGCCTCGCCCATTTCGATTCTTTTCTTCAACGACGCGGTGGAACCGAACTGGATCGCGAGCGACCGCCCGACGGCCTTTTCGCACTGCGGTCGGAGCTCCTCCATGGTGCCCTTCATGCCGTTGGAAACCAGCACGCGAAGGGCGTCGTTCTGTGAGCTGTTCTGTGCGGCGGCGGGCTGCGCGGTGAGGCAAAGGAATCCGCCTGTGATTGCCACGATTGCCGCGATGGAGCGTATCGTCATGAGCACATTATAGGGAACCCGCTGCATATCCACCGACGGCTTGCCTTCACCATGTGACGAGAAAGATCGGCCCGGATCGCTCCATCGGACAAGAAAAAGACCGAGACCGAAGGGACCGATCTGTTTCGGATCACTGCCTGGATTGATGGCTCGAGCCAGTACTATGGTAGCGTTGCGTTGCACCGCCTGATCAAGGTTGACGATGAAACCGGCCCGCCGCTGAACACCGCCCGTTCCGTTCACCGTTCCTGACCACAAGACCGACGGGTGTGTCGGTCGGATCCGTTCGCCGCATAACCGGATACACAGGAGCCATCGGTGTCCACACCGGCCATTGTCGTGAAGAACCTCGTGAAGACGTTCGGTTCGCGTCACCGACCGATCCGCGCTGTCGACGATCTGAGCTTTTCGGTTCAACGCGGCTCGATCTTCGGCCTCCTTGGTCCGAACGGCGCCGGTAAGACGACCACGTTGCGCATCATGACGACGCTGGCGCGTCCGGGCGGAGGGACGGTCGAAGTGCTCGGATACGACGTCGTGAAGGCGCCGCTCGAGGTCCGCCGCCGCATCGGCGTGGTGATTCAGGAGCAGGCGGCGGACCTGCTCCTGAACGTCCGCGACAATCTCCTGACGTTTGCCCGCTTTCACGGCGGCGCCGGGCCCCCCGTTCGCAACCGTGCGGAGCGGGTCATGACGCAATTCCGGATCGAAGACGTCGCCGATCGGAAGGTGCAGGATTTGAGCGGCGGCATCCGTCGGCGCGTTCAGGTCGCCAAGATGTTCATGATCGACGTGCCGATCATCTTCCTCGACGAGTTCTCGAGCGGCATGGATGCGATCCTGAAACGCTCGGTGATGGCCATGCTGCGCGCCGAAGCGGCCGCGGGACGAACGATCGTGCTCACGACGCAGATCCTCAGCGAGGCCGAGGAACTGTGCGACGACATCCTGATCATCAACAACGGCCGGCGCGTCGCGCGCGGCAGCGTGCAGGCGTTGAAGGAGCTGGTCGGCCGACTTCACGAGGTCACGATCACCTTCGATCGCATCCCGCAGGAGCTGGCGACGATCGTCGCGGGTTACGGGCCGGAGCGCGTCGTCGTACAGCACAACACGGTGCAGCTTCAGCTTCGAGACGAGGAACCGCGCGTCCTCGAGCTCGTCTCGGCGCTCGGAAGGCACGGCCGCATTCAGCGCCTCGAGATCACCGGCGCGAGCCTCGAAGATGTGTTCGTTCAGCTCACACAACAGCCCGAGGTGCCGCGATGATGACGCACGCGCTGGCGGCGGTCCTGGTGCGGGAAGCGAAGATTCGCGCCACCAATTCGCTGTTCATCTTCTGGGACCTGGTGTATCCGCTCGGATATCTGCTCGTGTTCGGCATCGGCGTGAACGCGTCGCTCGGCTTCACGAGCGGCCTTGCGGGCGTCGAGTACAACGCATTCTTCCTCGCGGGCGTCCTGGGAATGGCGAGCTTCGGCATCGCATCGAACACGTCGTGGTCATTCTTCCTCGACCGCGACAACGGCATTTTTTACGAGATGCTCACCTATCCGATGCGGCGGTGGGAGCACCTGCTGGGCAAGGTGCTGTTCAACACGCTCGTGGCGCTCGTGCAGGCGCTGCTGACGCTCGTGCTCGCGACGGCGCTGCTGCACGTCCCGGTCCGCTTCGATCGCCTGCCGCTCCTCGTCGCGGCGACGCTCGTGGGCACGGCCGGATGGTTCTTCTTCTACGCCATCTTCGCCCTGCGCATCCGCCGCAATGACGCGTACAACACCGTCACATCGGTGTTCTACTTCGTGTTCCTGTTCGCGAGCTCGATGTTCTACCCCCTCGATCCACTGCCGCGCATGTTTCGAATCGTCGCTTTCGCAAACCCGATCACGTGGCACATCGACGTGCTCCGGTACGCGACGATCGGCGTCGGCGACGCGGTAGGCATCACGGTCGAAGCAATCGCCTTCGTGCTCTTCACGGTTGTTGCGTTTGCCGCCGCCATTCGCGCGCTCAGGGACGCAGGCTGAGGCAACCAGATCGTCCTGCATCTGCGCGGACGAAGCGGGCCTGGTTGTTGACCGCCGAGTCGATGAGATGTCCGATGATTTCCTTGGGCGGCCACTTGCCGGGCGCCGGACGGCAGCCGGCGGCCGTATCCTGGATCTCGAGAAGTCATGGGACGGGCTGGTCGACGGCCAGCAGCAGATGATCGATCCAGTTGGTATCCATATCGGCCGCATCTTGACGCGCGACACGGACTCGGTGCAACACCGGTTCCTGCATGGATATCGATGAAGACGGACATGTTGGCGGTCCCGAGACACCTCACTTCGATCTTCCGGATACCCGATTCAACTCTCTGGAAATTCCCTGCCTTCCGTCGATCCGCCGCCGCTTTTGGCTTGACTGAGGATTCGGCCGTCACTATCGTGTGCGCCATGTAACCGATTGCATAGGCGCGGATTCTCGAAAAACCCGGACGCGGTCCGGTCGCTCCGAGTCGATCACACGTCGCAGTCTCGGTCAGTCGGAGGAGGACACATGCTACGTAGGCTGCTCTTCGCAGGCGCCGGCGTGATGCTGGCGCTCGCCCCGGTTCACGCGCTCGCGCAGATCACGACCGGAACCGTCACCGGGAATGTGAAAGACCCGAGCGGGGCGGTCATCCCCGGCGCCACCGTCGTGCTGATCAGCGAGACGCGCGGAACGAAATCGGCGCCCGCCGTCACCAACGAAACGGGCGACTACGTCTTTCCCAACGTCACCGCAGATACCTACACGGTCGAGATCACGCTGGAAGGGTTCAAGACCGTGAGACGCGGAGGCATCGCCGTCAGCGGCGCCGACCGCGTCGGCGTGCCTCCGCTCACGCTCGAGCCCGGCGCGCTCGCCGAAACGATCACGGTCGTCGCGCAGTCGCCCCTCGTGCAGACGCAGAGCGGGGAGCGATCGTACGCGGTGACGAGCAAGCAGATCGACAACCTGCCGTTCTCGCGCAACAACTTCACGAACCTGACGGCGTTCACACCCGGCGTCGTGCAGACCGGCGCCTCGGCCGGCGGCACGCGGCTGGGCGGCGCCGGCCAGAACAACATCATGATGGACGGCATCTCGGCGATGGACACCGGCAACAACGGCCAGATGCTGCAGATGAACGTCGACGCGATTGGCGAGGTGAAGATCCTCACGCAGGGCTATCAGGCCGAGTACGGCCGCTCGAGCGGCCTGCAGATCACCGCCGTCACCAAGAGCGGCACGAACCAGTTCAGAGGATCGGCCTACGACATCCAGACGAACTCGGACTGGGATTCGAACAGCTGGGTAAACATCAAGAACGGCGATCCCAAACCCAAGACGAGCACGAAGACGTTGGGCTACACCTTCGGCGGACCCGTCGGCAAGCCCGGCGGCACCAATAAGCTGTTCTTCTTTTACTCGCACGAATATCGACCGGTGACTGCCGCGATCAACGGCGGCAACCCGATTCGCATCCGCGTGCCGACCGCGCTCGAGCGAGCGGGCGACTTCTCGCAGACGCGCGACAATACCGGCGCGCTGTTCAACTTGATCAAGGATCCGCTCTCGACGCAGCCCTGCGTCGCCGGGAACACTGCCGGCTGCTTCCAGGACGGCGGCGTGCTCGGCAAGATGCCGGCGAGCCGGCTCTATCCGATCGGGCAGGCGATTCTCAATCGGTACCCATTGCCGAACGTCACGCAGCTGCCCGGCCAGAACTACAACTACGAAGTGGCGGCGCCGACGACCGACAACCTCACGCAGCAGCCGTCGATTCGCGTCGACTATCAGCTGTCGCAGAAGCTGCGGTTCACCGGCAAGTACTCCGGCCAGCGGGCGCGCAAGCTGATCACGCCGGGCACCATCCAGGGGTTCAACGACATGCAGAACCCCTACCCGTTCATCACGAACTACGGGGCAACGGTGGACTATCAGATCAACAACTCGACGTTCCTCGAGGGCACCTACGGGTTCATCCGCAACCAGCTCGCCGGCGGCGGATCGATCGGCTCGCCCGGCGGCTCGCCCGCGCTGCCGGGCGGGATCTTCGTCAACGAGTCGTCGAATCGGCTGAGTAGCCTGCCGGGTTTTCCGCTGCTTTATCCGGATGCGGGCGTCGTCGATCCGCGGTACTACGCGTTCACCGTCCTCAACGATCTGAATCCTGTGTGGTTCGACGGCACGCGCATCAACCTGCCGCCCGCGTTCGCGTGGGGCAGCCGCATCGTGCCGACGCAGACCGGTACGGCTGGCACGGGTGATCTGCCCGGGCCGCCGAACCAGCTGTTCCCCGGATTCCTCAACATCAACCGGACGCAGGACGTCGCGGTGAGCTTGACCAAGGTCTGGGGCGCGCACACGAGCAAGGCCGGCTTCTACAACAACCACAGCTTCAAGGCGCAGAACACCGGCGCCGGCGGCGTGCCCAACCTCGGATTCCAGGGCTACGTCAACTTCGGCAACGACACGAACAACGCTCTCGACACCGGCTTCGGCTTCGCGAACGCAGCGGTCGGCGTGTTCACGCAGTACCTCCAGCAGTCGAAGCTGATCGAAGGGAGCATGATCTACAACAACACCGAGTTCTACCTGCAGGACAACTGGAAGGTGAACCCGCGCCTGACGCTCGACTATGGCGTGCGGTTCACGCACCAGCAGCCTCAGTACGATCAGTTCCTGCAGATGTCGAACTTCTTCGCGTCGCAGTGGTCGCTCGCCAACGCACCGCTGCTGTACATCGCCGGCTGCAGCAACGGTGCGACCGTGTGCTCGGGCAACGCGCGCAATGCGGTCGATCCGCGCACCGGTCAGATCCTGACGGCGCCCGGCGCAGCGAACACCGCGGCCGCGATCGGCACCGTCGTCCCGGGAACCGGCAGCCTGACGAACGGCGTTCACAAGGCCGGCGACGGCATCGCGGACACTTCGTATACGTGGCCGGCACTGGTCGTTGGACCGCGCTTCGGCATGGCCTACGACCTGACGGGCAATCAGACGTTCATCCTGCGTGCGGGCGGCGGCTTGTTCTACGACCGCCCCGACGGCAACACGGTGTTCTCCATTCCGGGCAACCCGCCGATCTCGACGTCGCAGGATCTCCGCAACGGCCAACTGCAGACGCTCGGCACCGGCCTCAGCACGACCGGCGTTCCCGCGCTCATCACGTTCCAGTACGACGCGGGAGTACCTTCGTCGTGGCAATGGCAGGGCGGCGTGCAGATGGCGCTGCCGTGGTCGGCGGCGCTCGACATCGCGTACGTCGGCAACCGCGGCTTCAACCGGCTGCGGGCATTCCAGGGCGGCGCGAACGGGTCGGTGGACGTGAACGCCGTCGACATCGGCGCGGCGTACCTGCCGCAGAATCAGGATCCGACGCTCGGCACGAGCAGCGTGCCGGGCGCGACCGCATATCCCGCGAACATGCTGCGCGCCTTCCGCGGCTACAGCAACATCAACGAGCAGGAGACGCGGTTCTGGGATGAATATCACGGACTGCAGTTCTCGCTGAATCGCCGCTTCCAGAACGGGCTGGCGTTCGGCACCAACTACAACCTCGGCCTGTCGCTGAAGGGCAACACGGGATACGGCAACACCGGTTTACAGCTGCGCCTTCAGCACGCGGCGGACGGGACCATCTCCATTCGAGACGATCAGGCGGCGTACGAGAAGCTGAACGAAAACCTCGCGCTGCAGCGTCACGTCATCAAGAGCTACGCGGTTTGGAATATCCCGAATGTCCCATCGGCGTGGAACACCGTCGCACGGTATGCCTTGAACGACTGGCAGCTGTCAGGCGTGCTCACTGCCGGCTCCGCGTATCAGCCGGGTGGGCTGCAGGCAAACGGGACGACGCAGGTGAACAACCAGAACAACGGCCGGTACGATCTCACTTACACGTACCAGAGCAACGGCACGAACACGAATCTGACCGGCTCGCCCGACTACGCGGCCCGCGTGCTCTTCATCGGCGATCCGGGATCGGGCTGCTCGAGCAATCAGTACCAGCAGTTCAACACGGCCGCGGTGAAAGGGCCGACCTACGGCAGCGTCGGCCTCGAGTCGGGCCGTTTCCTGTTCGGCGGCTGTCCCGATCACACCGTCGACCTCGCGATCGCGAGAAACATCCGTCTCGGCGGGAGCCGCAACCTCCAGTTCCGGCTCGATGTCTTCAACGCGTTCAACGTGGTGATCTACAACGATCGGAACCGGAACGTTATCCTCCGGAGCCCGACGGATCAGACGGTCGTCAACTCGCAGTACCTCGCGGACGGCACGCTCGATCCGGCGCGGCTCACGCCGAGAAATGCCGGCTTCGGCGCCGCGACCGGCGCGCAGCCGCTGCGGAATCTGCAGCTGCAGATCCGGTACGGGTTCTAGCCGCAGACGACACAAGCAACCGCGAAGACACGAAGAAGATTTCTTTTTCTTCTTCGTGTTTTTCGTATCTTTCGTTTTTTCGTGGTTGGTGTTCCAGTGACCGCTTATTCCGATGGCGCTGAACTGTCCGCGAACGGCACGTTGCGTTTGTCTCCAATCAGTCGCGACCATAGGCCGTGCCTCGGACAAGGCCCGATAGATATAGATGTCGTAGATGCTGGCATCAACTCTGCGTACAACGTCCCTTCAAGGCATTTTACGGGAACAATACGCATCAAAATCGTTCAGAAGCCGCCCGTGGAGTGTATAGACGGGGTACGTCTCGACCTTTTCGAAGTCGGCTTCCAATATGAAGTGGGCAATCTGATCGGTGCGGTGCTGCTCGCAGAAAATTGGGCCGAACCTGTTCCCTCCGAAGACCCGGCGCTCGGGACCCCGCTCGACGAATTCGCGTTCGACGCCGACGCGAATCATCCACCGAACCTGATTCGAGAAACGTACCCGCCCTATTACGACGGACCGCCCGCCGTCGCGCTCGACCGCCGCCGCCGTTCGCGCAAGCGTCCTGCGTAGATACCGGCTTTTCCATTTGCCATCTGTTGAATCGACTGACGCGCCTCGGACGATTGACCGCGAACGTACTTGTTGACGGCGTCGACGATGATGCGCCATTTGCAGCGTTGTTCGTGGGCTGGTCGCGTATCGAGCAGGATTGGTGTGTGCTGCGGATGTTTCGAATCACGCAGATTCTGCGTCTTCGCGGTTGCGTCGTGAAATCTACTCGCTGCAGCTCGGTGACAGCATCTCGAAGGCGCTGATCGCGATGCGCTGTTCGTCCGGCAGCTTGATCAACAAACCGCGCACGAAGATCTTCTGACCTCTATGCGTCTCCGGCGCGTAGGCCATCGCATCCAACAGATGAAACGTTTCGATGCCGGGCGGCGCTGTCGTCGCAGAAGCCGTCGATGATGCGGATCCGGCTGCGGACGCTGCGACCGGCGCGCTCGCGCGTGTCAGCAACCAGTTGCCGCGAGAATCGGCGGTGAGGCAGCCCACCACTTCGACGTACGAGAAGTCGCCGACGGGAGGTGGCGGCTTCGGCCGTCCCGGCACAATGCGGATGCCGTCGAGCGCATCCGCCGAAAGCTCCTGCGACCCGGAAGGAAATCCGTTCTCTTTCAGCAGGTGCGCGACGACGTCGAGATAGGCATTGTCGCCGAGCGTTCCCGGCGCGTTCCGCGGCATCGTCCTCGCGGCCTTCGTGAACAGCGCCTTCAGCTCTTTTCCGGCGAATTGCCGCGTGAAGCGCTGGTCTCGGAGCGCCGGGCCGGTCGCGCCGCCGAGATCGGCGCGATGACATCCGGCGCACGACGCTTCATACACCGTCGCGCCGCGCGCCGCCTGCGCATCCGTGTACACGCCGTCGGCGACGGTTTTTTCAGTCTCCTGCGCGGCAGCCACGGTGCCGAATGCAGGCCTGAAGGCCTGCGCTACGAACCTCAGTGGCGAAGCGGCCATGACAATTGCCGTCGCGACCAACCACACAGGCGATTCGGACAATGGAACCCCCGATCACAGGCCAGGTTGAGGCGGCTTGACTGGTTGCCACGGCACGGCGCCCGTCCGTTTGGTGTCCCTGCGGAAAAGTTTTCCGCCCTGCGTGACGTACAGCCACGAGCGCCCCGGTCCGCCGAACGCGATGTCGGTGATCGGCGTCGCGGTGAACTCCGGCTTGTTCAGGATGTTCGTGCATCGGCCCGGCTGCTCGCACACCTGAATCCCCATCGCGCTCGTCGCCCACATGTAGCCGAGGGAGTCGACGGTGAGGCCGCCGACCCCGCTGAACAGTCCTTCTTCGGGCATTTCCAGACGCTGGAACGGCTCCCCGTTGACGAGCGATCCGTCGGCGGCGATTTGAAACGACCACTGATAGCGGTCCATGCCGTCGCCGACGAGGAGCATGGCCTGATCGGGCGTGAGCGTGAGCGCGCTCGGCTTCATGATTTCGCCGCCGCCGTACACGATACGGTGCTGTCGCTTGACGTCGATGTAACCGACGATTTTCTGCGCTGTATCGACGAAATAGATGCCGCCGCTCTTCGTCAGCGCGAGATCGTTGGCGTGGATGTTCTGAGCGACGACCTTCTCGTCGCCGCTCGGACCGTACGAAACAAGGCGTCCTGCGGCAAGCTGTGTCGCGTACAGGCGGCCGTCGGCGCCGAATCGAAGCGCGCGCGCCCCGCGCGTGTTTTCCCTGAAGACCGCGACGCTGCGCGCGGCGTCGGATTTGTAGATTGTGTTTTCTGCCAGATCGGCAAAAAAGACGTTGCCATCCTTGTCGACCGCCGGGCTTGCCACCGACTTGTAGAGGCCGCCGACCTGCTCCCATGGCTTGTCGCGATAGATCAACGCGTACACCGCGCCGCGCGGGCCGCCGCCTCGACCGGCGGCCGGAGGCGGCGTCGCCGGTTGTCCGCCACGGCCGGCGCCGCCTTCACGCGCCGGGTTCGAGGGCGGCGGCAGCAGTTCGCGATGCGGAACGAGCTCGGCGAAGATGCCGCGTCCCGCGCCGGACTGCGGCTCCCTGACGGCGATCGGCTGCGGATAATCGCGCCAGAGCCATCGCAGCGTCTCGGGAAGCATCGACGCGCCGTGCCGGTTGCTATGGCCGTCCTCGCCCAATTCGATGCGCACGTCGTTGCCGGCGAACTCCAGCGCGGCGGCCATTCGAGGATTCTCGAGATACCAGCTGCCCGCGTAGTTGACGAGATCCTGCCGGCCGGTCTGCATGAAGACGCGGATCGGCCGCGGCTCGGTGCGGCGAATCAGGCCGGGCAGGCGATCCGCGCCTCTGAAGTTGCCGAAGCTGCCGACCCAGGTGATGACGCGGCGAAATTGATCCGGACGATTCCACGCGGCGACGAAGGCGCCGACGCCGCCGGTGCTGATCCCGGCGACGGCGTGATCGTTCGCGTCCTGCGAAAGGTTGTAGCTCTTGCCGACTTCGGGCACGAGCTCGTCGATCAGGAAATTCGCGAACCGCGGCGTCAGCGAGTCGTACTCGAAGATGCGCTCGTATCGATTCTGCGCCTCGTCCGAGAGCGCCGGCATCACGCCGGGATCCACGAAGATCGCGATCATCGGCGGGACGTCGCGTTTCGCGATCAGGTTGTCGAGGACGACCGGCACGCGCACGTTGTTGCCGGCGTAGCCGCTGCCGTCGAGGAAAATCATGTACGGGATTGCGCGGTTGCGATCGTACCCGGCCGGTACGTAAACCTGATAGTTGTGTGGCGTGCCCGGAAAGAACTTTCCAGGCGCGAGCACGTGTTTGGTCAGCGAGCCGGTGGGGACGCCCGGCTGCGGCTGCGAGTCGGCGGTGAGCGAGTAATCGAGCGGGGGTGGATTGCTGCCAGGCGACTGCTGTTGAACGCCTGCCGCGGGCGCAGTGCCCGCGAGCCACGATACGATCCCGATCAGGAGTCCACCACCGGCAATTGATGAGAACAGGGTGCCTCGCGCCATTCGATGTCCCTTTCAGTGCAACGTCGGTCGCCGAGTCGCGACTTTAAACTATTTTCCTGATTTGCGAGTTTTCGTGGCTTGCGTGGCAGGACCCAACGTTCGCAAAGCCGGGACGCGACGTAAGCAGTCGCGTCAGCGTTTCGACGGGATCTTCGGCTTCTCGCCGCGTTCCGTGATGAGCTTCGTCAGCAAATCGACGGCGAGATCGACCGGCAGATTGTCGGCGATGGCAATCGGCGTGCGTCCCGCCGCGTTCAGCTCGTCGAGCCGCGCGCCGTGATCGGCGAGGAACTGGATCACTTCGCAGACTTCCGGCTGTGTCCGATCGTTCATGGCGACGGCAACATGCATCGGCGTGTTGCCGATCGCCGTCACGACGTTCACGTTCGGGTCGAGCTCGTAGGCGTACTTGAACGTCTTCAGACGCGCGCCTGCCGCCGCAGTCATGAGAAGACTGGTGCCGTCCTGCGCCTTCAGGCTCGGATCCGCACCCGCTGCAACGAGCGCGCGCATGACCTCCTCGTGATCGCTGCGCGCGGCCAGCATCAGCGGCGTCTGCTCGCCAATCGCCCCGCCGCGTCCCGGTCCGCCGCCTCGAGCCCCGGCGGGCGCCATCGATTTCGGCGTGCGCGCGTTCGGATCGGCGTGCTTCGCGAGCAGCGCGCCAACCAGCTTCAGATCGCCGACCTGCGACGCCAGATGCAGAATCGTGTTCCCTGCGCGATCGCGGACGCCGATGTCGGCGCCGCTCTCGAGCACCGCAAGCGCGGCCACCGTGTGCCGGTATTGCATGGCGACGATGAGAGGTGTCGCGCCGGAGGGGAGTGCGAGGTTTGGATTGGCGCCGCGCTCGAGCAGCGTCCTGATCGACGCGGCATCGTCTTTGATCACGGCGAAGACGAGCGGCGTGAAGCCGGCTTTCGACGCGGCGTCGACCGTCGCGCCCAGATCGATCAAGCCGGCCACGACATCGGCGTGGCCTTCGGCGGCCGCCCACATCAGCGCGGTCTGATGGCCGCGCGGTTCCGCCGCGTTGACGTCGCCGCCGTGGCGAACCAACTGCCGGACCGCCTCGAGGCTTCCGGCGCCCGCGGCGATCATGACGGCCGTCTCGCCGTTCCATCGCGCCGCGTGCGTGTCTGCGCCGGCCGCCACTAATCGTTGGATGAGATCCGCGTCTCCGTTCGCCGCCGCGAGCGTGACCGGCGTCTCGCCGTATTCGTCGGCGGTGTTGGCATTGGCGCCGGTATCGAGCAGCGCTTCCGCCATCCGTCGCTCGCCGAGGTGGATCGCCCACGCCAACGGCGTCGCGCCATCGGGCTGCGCGGCGTTCACGTCGACCTTCGCTCGCAGCAGCGCGGCGAACGCTTTGTCGTCTCGGCGCTTGACGGCATCAATCAGACGTGTGTCGCGCTGCTGTGCGTGCAGAGGCAACAGCGACGCGGACAGGCAACCGATGCCGACCAGCACGACGACGTTGGCGGCCCTGAAAGGGCCGCCCCACACTGTTCGCATGCGCTTCAACGGTTCGCGGTCAATATGTGGCGCGCGCCTGTGGTGGTGGCGCGGGCCTTTCAGGCCCGCGATTTCGCTCTATAAGTTCGCGAGCCGTCCGGTGCTGTCGCCAAACCCTTCGACGTGCGGCAATCCCGCGAGGTCGAACATGTTCAGGAACAGATTGTTCAGCGGCGTTTCCTTCGAGTACACGAGATGACGGTTACCTTTCAGCTGCCCGTTCGCCGTCCCGGCCAGCACGATCGGCAGATCGTCGTGCGTGTGAATGTTCGATTCACTGATGCTGCTGCCGAACAGCACGAGCGAGTGGTCGAGCAGCGTACCGTCGCCGTCGGGTGTGTTCTTCAGCTTCTCGAGCAGATACGCGAGCATGGCGACGTGCAGCTCGTCTATCTTGATGAGTTTGTCGATCTTCTCCGCGTCGCCCTGATGGTGCGAGATGGAGTGGTGTCCATCTGAGATCCCGATCTCGCGGTACGCACGGTTGCTGCCGTCGCGGCCGAGCATGAACGACGCGACGCGCGTCATGTCGGTTTGCCACGCGACGACCTGCATGTCGATCATCAACTTCGTGTACTGCATGTAATCGTCCGGAATCGCGCCGGGCCGGTCGATGTACGGAAGCACGGTCGTCGCGTTCTGCTGTTCGGCGAGCTGAATCCGCCGCTCGATGTCGCGGACCGACTCGAGGTATTCCTCGAGCTTGCGCTTGTCGCCGTTGCCGAGCGTCATCCGCAGGCGCGAGAGCGTGCCGGCGACGTAGTCGAGGACGCTCTTCTGGCTTTCGAGCCGCGCCAGGCGCGCGGCGGCATCCGTGCTGTCGCCGTCGCCGAACAGCCGCTCGAAGACGCTGCGCGGATTGATTTCCGCCGGCAGCGGACTGGTCGGTCCGCGCCACGACATCGACATGTACGCGCACGTGTACCCGGAGTCGCAGTTGCCCGCGAGCGGCTGCGGCTCGAGCCCGAGCTCGAGCGAGGCGAGCTGCGTGTACTTTCCGAGTTCCTTGGCCGCAATCTGATCCGCCGAGATCCCGAGTCGAAAATCGGCGCCGCCGGTCTTTCGCGGATGGACGCCCGTGAGGAACGTCGCGGTCGCGCGGGCGTGATCACCGGGGCCGTCGCCGAGCGCGCGCCCGTTGACCTGCGCGAGCCCGCTGAACACGTTGAGGTGCTCGCGGAACGGCTCGAGCGCCTTCATCGTCGGACTGAACTCGAAATTCGCGCCCGCGCTCTTCGGCGTCCACATGAACGGCCGGGGACTCTTGTCGCACGCGCCGATGATGCCGTTGGGTGTGTAGACGTAGCCCAGTCGAATCGGCGCGGACGGAGCGAGCGCGGCCGCCGCCGGCCTCATCGAATCGAGCAGCGGCAGCGCCATGGTCGCGCCGAGGCCTCGCAGAAATGTTCGCCTCGGCAGGGTAGGGTTGAAGTTGTTCATGAGTCCGACGCTCTCCGCATTCGAAAAGGCGTGCTGTTCACAATCGCCAGAATCCACGACGAGATTCGATAATTATCGCGCGCCGCTTCGCGATCGATCGCGCGAATCGCCGCGTAGTCGTCGTACTCGACGCCGCGGCCGAGCGCGTAGGTGAGCAGCTTCTCGGTGGCCGTCCGCACGAAATCGTCGCGGTATTTGGTCAGCAGCAGCTGGCTCAGCCCGGCCGGCCCCTGGAACTCGGCCCCATCGGGCAGCCTGCCGCTCGCGTCGATTTCGGCGCCGGCATCCTGGGTCCGCCACCGTCCGACGCCGTCGTAGTTCTCCAGCGCGAAACCGATCGGATCCATCCGCGCGTGGCACGCCGCGCAGGTGGCGTTCGCCCTGTGCGCCTGCATCTGCTCGCGCATCGACAGCACCTTGCCGTGAGGCGCGGCTTTCAGCTCCGGCACGTCGGGCGGCGGTGGCGGCGGCGGCGTGCCGAGCAGGTTCTCGAGAATCCATTTGCCGCGCTGCACCACAGACGTTCTGTTCGGATAAGACGTCACCGTGAGCATGCTGCCTTGACCGAGCAGGCCGCGTCGATTCACATCGGTGATCGTGACGCGCCGGAACTGCGAGCCGTACACCCGCGGGATGCCGTAGTGCTCGGCGAGACGCTGGTTGACGAAGGTGTAATCGGCGGAGAGAAGATCGAGCAGGCTGCGGTCCTCGCGGAAGATGCTCGAGACGAAGAGCGACGTCTCGGTGAAAAACGCCTGGCGCAGCGCTTCGTCGAACGGGAAGATGACCGGATCCGGCTTCACCGTTTCGACGTTCCTCAGCTGAAGCCACTGACCCACGAAGTTGGAGACCAGCGCATCGGCGCGCGCGTCGTCGAGCATCCGCCGCACCTGCCGCTCCAGCGTCGCGGCGTCTTTCAGTCTGCCGCGTTCGGCCAGATCGAGCAGCTCCGCGTCGGGAATCGTGCTCCACAAGAAGAAGGAGAGGCGCGACGCGAGCTCGACGTCGCTGATGTGAAACGCCTGTCCAGGCGCGACGCCGCGAGGGTCGCGCTCGATGCGGAACAGGAATTCGGGCGACACGAGCATCGCTTCGATCGCGGCCTGAATACCATTGACAAATCCCTCCGACTCCGCTTCGCTGCGTCGCCCAGCCGCCGTCGCGTCGCCGTGAGGGGAGCGGGCCTTCTGGTAGAACGCGAACAGCGGATCGATATCGGCATTCGTCACCGGGCGGCGGAAGGCTCGGTGCGCCAGCGACGTGAGAATGCTTCGCGCGCACGCCGGCTCCTCGGCGGGCCGAGCGGGATGACACGTGAAAATCGTCCGCCGGCTCGGTGTGTCTCCACGGCCTGTCGGCTCGTACGGGCCGCCGACGATCAACTTGCTGACTTCTGGCGTCCGCGCACGCACATCGAATCGTTTCAGGCGCGCGCCGTTCAACCTCAAATCGACTGGCGACGGAATCTCGACCGCGCCGGCGGCCGCGGCCGCCGCGCCGCCCGGTCCCGGCGGCGCCTCGCGTTCAAGCTTCAGGTTCTCGCGCGGCGACGTCACGCCAACGGTGTGCAGTCCGGCCCTGACCGCGACGCGCACCTGGTACGGATCGATCTCTGTCTCCTCGCCGTCGGCTTGAACGCCGAGAAAACGGACCTTGAAGACGTACTCCGCGTCGAGCGGAAAATAGTGAGCGACCGTCATGCCGGCGCGCGAGTCGAACGGCAGGTCGCCGTTCAGTTGCTCGTTCCGGCTGCCTTTCACCGGATCGCGCTTCGCGTTGTAGATCTCTTCGACGGGCCTCATCGTGAGATCGCCGACCGCAAGCCGGCTCACTTTGCGCGCCGCCGACATGTACCGATCGAGCAGCGCCGGCGACGTCGACAGCACTTCGGCGATGTTGTCGAACCCGTAACCCGAATCATCCACCGGCAGCCATTCGCCCGGATGGATGTCGACGTTCAGTACGTCGCGCACGGCGTTGCTGTACTCCGCGCGATTCAGGCGATGAACTGGCGCGCGGCCCGGATTGGGATGAGCAGCGGCCGCGCGGTCGAGCGTGGTTTCCAGATACGTGGCCAACGCTGCGGCGACGCGAGCGTCGGGACGGGACCGAACGGTCGACGGCGGCATCTCGCCCGATCGCAGCTTGCGCGCAACCTTCTCCCAGACGGCAGCATGCTCCGGGACGGTCGCCAGATCGAGCGCCTGCAGCGTGAGCCCCGCCGTCTTGAGCCGGTCGTTGTGGCAGGTGATGCAGTAGGTGCCGACGAGGGCTGCATATTCCGAGGCGGGTGCCGATGGCGGCGCGCCTGAACGCTGCAGTTCCTGCGACAGCAATCGAGCGGACGGCGGATGACCGTAATTGCGAGCGCAGGCAGCGCCGGCAAAGACGGAAACCGCGACGGTCGACCAGATGAGCGTCGTGCGCACGTTTCAGACGATCCGAGGTGATTATAGGGCCTGGCGACGGCCCGCCGCCCCTGGATGAAATCGATTACAATTCGCGCGTTCCGCCCTGAGCGAGCCGAAAGCCATGGAGAGAAATATGACGCATCGCGTTCTGTCGAGAGACCTGGCGCTTGCCGTGCTACTCGTCGGTTCGTTGATCGCGCCGAGGCTCGTAGCGCGGGAACAACCCGCCTCCTCTGCCGCGGCGCCTGCGGTCCAGCCTGGACGAGGTGCGGCGCAGGGTCCGACGGTGACATCGCCCGAGGTGCGCCGCGATCGACGCGTGACCTTCCGCATCCTCGCGCCGGCCGCACAGAAGGTGGAGCTGCGGAGTCCCGGCGACATTCCCGGTGTCGGCGGCCGCGGCGTCGCGCTGCCGCAGTTGACGAAAAACGCTGACGGGATCTGGGAGGCGACGTTCGGACCGCTGCCGGCGGGCGCGTACCGCTACGTCTTCGTGGTCGATGGATTGACCGTCGTCGACGCGCGCAATCCTGCGACGAGCCAGACCAACACGACCGTCTACAGCCTCGCCGTTGTGCCCGGTTCGGATCTGTTCGATACGAAAAATGTGCCGCACGGCGCTGTCGCCGCGGTTCACTACAACTCGACGGCGCTCGGCGGCATCCGCCGGATGCACATCTACACACCGCCGGGCTACGAGACGAGCCGCGATCGCTATCCAGTCCTCTACCTTCTCCACGGCGCAGGCGACGTCGATGATTCGTGGACGTCGGTCGGTCGCGCAGGCTTCATCCTCGACAACCTGATCGCAGCCAGCAGCGCGAAGCCGATGATCGTCGTAATGCCCGCCGGGCACGTGAACGGCGCGGGCGCGGCGCTCGGTGGGTCGGTGCCGGTCGCTGCGGCGGAGGGAATCCCGGGAATCGGGTCCGGCCCCGATCCGTTCGCCAACGACTTCATGACCGACCTGATGCCGTACGTCGAGAAGAACTATCGCGTGTTGACCGATCGCCAGAGCCGCGCGATTGCGGGACTCTCGATGGGAGGTAATCAGACGCTCAACATCGCGATTCCGCATCTGGACAAGTTCGCGTACATCGGCGTGTTCAGCTCCGGCATCATCAGCGCCGGCCGCGGCGCGGCGCCGTCAGCCGACACGGCCTCTGCGCCTTTCGCTGAAGCGTGGGAGAAACAGCATCTCGCCGCGCTCGACAACGCGGCCAACAAGCGAGGCCTGAACCTCATGTGGTTCGGCACCGGCAAGGAGGATTTTCTGATCGCGACGACGCGCAGCACGGTGGAGCTGTTGAAGAAGCACGGCTTCAAGCCGGTGTTCGTCGAGAGCGAGGGCGCGCACACATGGCTGAACTGGCGCGACTATCTGTCGACGTTCGCTCCGCAGTTATTTCAACCGCAGCGATCGTCGACGAGCTCGAGCGCCGCCGCGCGATCGCGTCAGCTGTTCTGACGAAGGCCGGATACACGAGACAGCAGGGTGGTACACTTTCTAGGTGCCGACGAAGAAGGACAACGAGGACGAACGCTTCGTCCGCATCAACGCGCTGATGGAAGAATACAGGGTCAACCACGAGAACCTGGAGCACTACATCAGGAACATCCACCCGGGCATGCGTGAGGGTCGGGATCGCGCGCGCCAGGGTGCCGACGGCCCGAGGAAGCATATGAACAGCGCGCGGCGACAGTTGAAGAAATCCAAGGGGTAGCAGCCCGCGGATCCTCCCTCGCGCACCATGGCCCGCCGGAAGTTCCGGTCAGCGCTGCTGCTGCTCGTCACGGCCGCATGCGGCTCGCGCGACACGCTCACATCTCCGTCGGCAACCCCGACACCAATCCGCCGCGTCGTCGTGCTCGGCGACAGCCTTGCCGTGTCGCCGTCGATTGAGGACAGTTTTCCGTCGCAGCTGCAGGCACGCGTCGAAGCGCAGCGCCTTCGCTGGACGGTCGTCAACGCCGGCGTCAACGGAGACACGACGGTCGACGGGCTGCGGCGTCTCGACCCGCTGCTCACCAGTGACGCCGGCGTGCTCGTCGTGGAGCTCGGTGCGAACGACGGCTTGAAAGGAGTAGCCGTCTCGACGATCGAGCAGAATCTTCTGGCGATCGTCCAGCGCGCGCGCGAGCGGAACGTTCGTCCGCTCTTATGCGGGATGGAGACGCCGCCGACGTACGGCCTGGACTACTCGGTCGCGTTTCACTTCATTTTTCCTACCCTTGCGCAGCAGCAGTCCGTTCCGCTCGTTCCTTTTCTGCTCGCCGGGGTCGCGCTGGCTCCCGATCTCAACGGATCGGACCTCGTGCACCCGAATGCGGCAGGCGCGCGCCGCATTGCCGAAACCGTATGGACGTATCTGGGGCCGATGCTTCAGAACTGATTTTCTCCCTCGTCACCTCAATCGTTTCTTCGAGCAGACGCTATCCATCCGCGGGGCACCGAATGTCCCAGATGAAGACAGCGGGCACCGGAGTTCTCGTCGCCTCGATTCCGAGGCTTCGTCTTCATCAGTGCCATGCGGAAATGGCCCGTTCGGCGTCGGCCGGTTTCAGGATGTCACGCTGCTCATTCTGAGCAATTCCTTACCGTTCCACGGCCAGGCAGCACCTTCGCTCAGAAGGCGCTGACGAGCGCGCGAGCGCCGTGCCACGCCGGAGGCCGGCGCTTCAATTGCACATCGACGATTCGCCAGTGAAGGCCGCTTTACGTGCATACCTAACCCGACGAGCGGTGGTGACGGTGATAGCGCTTAGGAGGAATCGAATGAGGCTGCGCCTGTTTCTGCTGGCGGCCGTCAGTTGTCTGGGCGCGGTGCCGTATGCGTTCGCCGACCCAATCGCGATCAGTCGCGGAACGGTGGCGTTGGCATCGCCATTCAGCGGCTTGGATCCGCCGTTCGGCTTCGAGCTCTTCGGAAACGACACCGCCATCGCGGTCGAAACCTTCGCGCAGGGAACGCCGGCCGTCGGTGCCGGCACGCGGGTCGATCTCAGCACGACCGTTACACCGTCGCAATTCCTCAACCATCCATTGCGTGAGACGGTCAACGGCGCGCAATTCGACGTCTTCCTCAGCGGCGGCCTCAATTTCAACGCGACGCCGTTTATCGTTCCCGCCACGATTTCTGGTTCGTTCAGCACTCTCTTCACGATGAGCGGCGTGCTCTCTGGATTCTCCGATCGCGACCGCGCGGGGCTGCCGCTGTTTACGGCGAACCTGGCGGGCCACGGAACGGCATCGCTCGTGTCGCTCCGGGACACCGGCGGCGGCAGCTTCCTTGTGGGCAGCACGGTATTCACCTTCAGCCCGGCGCCTGTGAGCCCAACGCCCGAACCACGGACGCTCGTGATGCTGGTCGCCGGTCTGGCGTTCGGCGCATTGTCCCTTCGGCGGCGCGCGGTTGCTCCAAAGTGAGCTCTTCCCACTTCCGCTTCGAGAACGGCGGCGGCAACGCGTTCCATCAGTCGGGTACTAGATGATGCCGCATCGCGAACATCGCGAGCTCCAGCCGATTGCGCACGTGGCACTTGTGATAGACGTTTGACAGGACGTTCTTGACGGCCTGTTCGGTCAGACCGAACTCCTGCGCCATCTGGCGATTCTTCCATCCGGCGACGACGCCGCGCACGACATCGCGCTCACGCGGCGTCAGGTCGATGTGCCGTGACGTGTTGCCCATCTTCGGTCCTCGTCCGTCCCCAACCGGCGTATGCCCCAGCTGTCTCGACGCCTGCATGAGCGGTCAAGGTCAGACCGATGCGGCGCCATGCGCGGTACCAAGCAAGTTGCGCACCGCAAGCGCATCAAGAACCGCCCTCACCGCTGCCGTCTGACGCCGCCTGGCCGGGCCGGCGAATCGGCAACCCAGGGGTTGCACAATTCGGCCGCCTCGTATACGATGGCAACCACGAGGTTGCATATGTCCATTGTGAACAGCACAGATCGCATCGAGAAGCAGGTCCTGCTGCGCGCGCCGCGCGCGCGTGTGTGGAGGGCGATCGCCGACGCCGAGGAGTTCGGCGCCTGGTTCGGCGTGAAGTTCGACGCGCCCTTCAAGGTGGGCGCGCTCCAGCGAGGCGTGCTGGTCGGGACCACCGTCGACGCCAACGTGGCGAAGATGCAGCGGGACTACAAGGACGTCCCGTTCGAGATCACGATCGACCGGATCGAGCCGGAGCGGATCTTCGCGTTCCGGTGGCATCCGTTCGCGATCGAGCGAGGCGTCGACTACTCGGCCGAACCGACGACGCTCATCACCTTCGCGCTCGAGGAAGTCCCGAACGGCACGCTGCTCACCGTGACCGAATCGGGCTTCGATCGCATCCCGCTCGAGCGGCGCGCCAAGGCGTTCGCGGCGAACGAGGGTGGATGGACGATACAGATGACGCTGATCGAGAAGTATCTTGCGAACAACGCGTAACTCCAGGAAGGCGAACGCGGCGTTCATCGGAGCGGCGCCGGTGTTTGCGGCGCTGGGCGACGAGACCCGGCTGCGCCTGGTCTCGCGCCTCAGCCACGACGGTCCGATGTCGATCGCGAGACTCGCCGACGGCTTCGACATCACGCGTCAGGCGATCACCAAGCACCTGCGCGTGATGGAAGACGCCGGCCTCGTGCGCAGCGAGCAGCAGGGGCGCGAGAGCGTCTGGCAATTGGAACAGAAGCGGCTCGCGGACGCGCGCCGGCAGCTGCAGACGATCGCGGCGCAGTGGGACGAGACACTCGACCGGCTGAAGAGCTTCGTCGAACGCTGATTCGTGCGAGCGATCGTCAGTGCGTAAACGTTCTCGCTTCCGAGAATGCAACGTCGCCTGCTCGTGAGATCGACCAGACGCGCCAGTACCATTCGCCGCGCGTGGTCCACAGCCGGCCTGTCGAAAGTTCGCCGCGCCCCGCCGGCCGCCGCGGCCGGCTGAGGAACAGACGCGCGTCGTCCTCATAGGCGAACTCGGCGATTTCAGCGACGACATCGTCGGACGCGCTCGACTGCCAGACGAACGTCCCGAACCGCTGGCCACTCGCTGGAAGCGGAAGTTCGCCGGTGATTGGCGACAGCAGCATCGCCGGGATCGGCAGCGCACGAACTTGCTGTTCCGGCGTCAGCAGACTCCCAAGCCGCGACGCGTCCCTCATGAACTCATCGTTCGAGATCGGATCGCGCGCGGCGACGAGCAGCTGCCATTGGACGGAAGGCTTCCGCAGAACGAGCAGCAGACGGGTGTGACCAAGAGTCGTGTTCGCGTCGTACGCCGCATTCACCGATGCGATGGCGAGCTTCTCGTTCCCCCACACACCGCACGGCTGTATTCCACCGGCCTTGATCGTTTCCCGACGCGGTCGCGTGGACGGAAGTCGCTCGGGGTCGGCGTACGACTGCACCACGCCGAGGTCGCCTTCGAGGTGCGCTGCGGCGACTGTTGGCACGATTTGCTCGAGCCCTCCGTACAGCGGCGGCGCCGGCGGTCCGTTCGGACATCGCGGCGGCTTCGACGCAAGGATCCTCGCCGCCGCGTGGTTCGGTGACAAGGCAAACAAATACGTCCATCCGCGTTCGGGTCCGAGCAACTCGTCGAAAGCTCCCGTGACGCGAATGAACTGCTGTCGCAGCGTCGGCTCCTGACCGATTCCCTCGAAGCGTCCCAGCGGCGTCGTGATGCCGTCCATCACGCCGAAATTGTCGAAGACGATCACGTCGGGCGCGGCGCTGCGCGCGACCGCGTCGAAGAAGGTTGCCGCGAAGTTCTTTGCCGGAAACGCCTCGACCGTCAGTTGAAATCCGCGTGTCGTCGACTCTCGCTCGAAGTTGAAGGGCACCGTTGCTCTGGGTGTATCGCGGCGATAGGGCGAGCCGACCTTCCAAATCCGGATCGGGTCACCGATCGCGGCATGCGGCGCGACCGACAGAACGACCGCGGCGGCAATACACGGCGCGAGTACGACAGGGTTTCGCAATCGGCGGCAGGACGAGGCCATATCGACCTCCAGGAAAATCCGAGTCAGGGAAACGAGACCGATGCGAAGCGCGCGGCGGGAACGGCCGAATCGCCGCCGCGACGATCTACCTCGCAACGATATCTACTCCGTGATGACATCAGCGCGCTCGCGCCATGTGACGTCGTCCAGTGTCATCTCATCATTGTTGGCCGGAAGCCCAGGCTGACGAACTGAACGTGGCTGGATCCACAATAGACCGCCGAAGGAAATGAACCACATCGACCTCTTCATCCTGGACATGACCGAATGGGCCTGTCGTAAGTTTCAGCTCCTGACGGGCAAGACGAACGTGTGGCTTGCCGTGCAGCTCACGAATCTGAGCATCATCGTGTACTTCGTGTGGGCCGGTTTGTATTTCTGGAGCACCGAGCTCTGGCTGCGAGTCCTCGTCGGGCTGTTCTGCGGCGGCGTGTTCTATGCGCTGACGCAGACGATCTTCAAGGTGTCCATCGAGGAGTACGAAGCCAACGCGTATCGGCGCGTGGCGAAGGGCTTCAGGAATCCGAGACGCGTGCGGGATGCACAACTCCGAATGTCGTTCGTGACGCTTGCGATCCTGCTCTGGTATCCGGTTGCGCTCGTTTATTTCAATCTTCGCGTCCGCATCGTCCTGCTCAGTTATTTCCTCGTCCTGTTGACGACGGTGCTGCTGTATCTGCTGGCCTGCGATCCGCTTCCGCCGTGCGCCGGCAAAGTACGAGAGTGGATACTCGTCATCGCGGCAGGGCAAAGACAAAGATCCCGTTCGCACTCTGCGCAATTTTCTTCTCCGGCGTGAGGTCCGCTGGAATCGTCGTCACCCACTGTCCGCCTCCGGTGCCGACCGGTACCGCGAGGTATTGCCTGCCGCCGACAGCGTAGGTGATCGGAAAGCCTTGCACCGACGTCGGCAGCCGTGTCTGAAACAGAATGTCGCCGCTCGCGGCGTCGTGCACGTAGAGATATCGGTCGTAGTCGCCGACCACGACGAGGCCGCCGCCGGTCGTGAGCGCGGCGGTGTTGGGCGGCGTTCGCGTGCGGTGACGCCAGAGAATGCTGCCGTCCCGCGCGTGCATCGCGAGGAACTCGCCGATTCCGTCGCGGCTTTCCGGGTGGATCAGGTTCGTACGCCGCACGCCGCCGGATCCGCCGCCGCCTTCCTCGCGCTTGATGTCGCTGCCGAACGTGCCTCGCTCGCAGCTCAGTAAGAGCGGGATGTAGAACGCCTGCGTGTCCGGGTGGTACGCCATCGCGCGCAGGCTCTTGAAGCCGCTCGAGCTCGGGCAGAATTCCAGAGGCACACCCGGCTGCGGAATCTTGTTCGGCCGATAGGTCACTTTCCCCGTTCGAGTATCGACGTCGACCACGTTCTGATAGCGCAGGTCGTGCGCGCTGACGAACGCGCCCGTCCTGCGATCCAGCTCCCACAGAATCGCCAGCTTGCCCATCGTGAACACCGACTGGCGGCCGTTGAAATCGATGAGGATGCGCTCGAACGCTTCGTCGAGGTCGTGCGTCTCGCCGGGAATGTGCTGGTAGTACCAGACGATTCGTCCGGTCGCCGGATCGATCGCGAGCGTGCAGTTCGTGTAGAGCGCGTCGCCGTCGGTCCCGCGCGCGAATCGCGTCCACGGCTTGGCCTGCGCGGTGCCCCAGTAAATAAGGTTGGTCGCCGGATCGTAGCTGCCGGGCATCCACGCGTCGCCGCCCGCCCGGAACATGAGCGGCAGCTCGCCCCAGCTGTCGCCGCCCGGTTCGCCGGGCCTGGCGATCGTCGGCGTGCGCCACACTTCTCTGCCGGTTCGCGCGTCGTGCGCCGAGATGAAGCAGACGTCGTTCTTGTAGCGTTGGCACCCGGTGACACCGGCGACGACGAGTCCTTTCACGACGATCGGTCCGCTCGAATAGGTGTAACCGAGCTTGCTGTCGGCGACCCGATGGTCCCACGCGACCGCGCCGGTTCGCGCGTTCAGCGCGACGAGATGCGCATCCGCAGTGGCGACGTACACGTTGTCGCCGTAGATGGCGAGATTTCGCATCGGCGACGTGCGCGGGGCGCCGTCCGCGGAGGTGGCGGCGTACTCCCACAACAGATCGCCGGTTGCGGCATCGAGCGCCTGCGCGCCGCCGCCGGGACTCGGCACGTACATCGTGCCGTTGGCGACGAGCGGCGTCGGCTGACTTAGCCCGGGCTTGAGGCCCCACGACCACGCGAGCTGGAGTTGATGAACGTTCTGTTTGTTGATTTGCTTCAGCGGGCTGTATCCCCATCCGTCGAGCGTGCGCCGCCAGTTCGGCCAATCCGCAGGATCGGGAGTGAGCAGCATTTGATCGGTGATTGGCGTAAAGTTTCGACCCTGAAATGCGCCGAGCCCGATCGCGACGCCGGCGGCGAGACGGCACCCGAGGAGAATCACGACGATGTCCGTGAAGACGCGCGCTCGACGTGTCATCGCTTCGCTCCTTGCTGCTTCCGGCGTCATTCTAATCGGTGCCGACGCCGAGCTGTGGACCTTCGATCGCCTCGATGGCATCGGCGGCCACGAGACGACGGTCGTCGGCGACCCGCGGGTGATCGATACGCCGATCGGCAAGGCGATCGCCTTCGACGGCGTCCATGATGCGCTCGTCGTCGGCGTCCATCCGCTGGCCGGAGCGTCGACGTTCACGTGGGAGGCCATCTTCCGTCCGGACGGAGGCGAGCCGGCACAGCGGTGGTTCCATCTGCAGCAGACCGGCAGCGACGACCGCATGTTGTTCGAGCTCCGGATCGTCGGAGGGCAATGGTATTTCGACAGCTACGTGCACAGCGGCGCTGCCGAAAAGGCGCTCATCAATCCCGAACGCCTTCACGCGCTCGGAGAGTGGTATCACGTGGCAGCCGTGTACGACGGCCGCGAGTTCCGGAACTACGTGAACGGCGTGCAGGAAGGCGCGGCCCAGATTCGTCTCGATCCCCAGGGCCCGGGCCGCTCGTCGATCGGGGTGCGGATCAATCTGGTGAATTACTTCAAGGGCGCAATTCGCGCCGCGCGCTTCACGCGCCGCGCCCTCGCGCCGGCGGAGTTCCTGCCGATCCGCTGAGCAAACCCTTTTCTACTGCTGGCGAAGCAGCGTTTCGAGCCGCACCGCGGTTCGAAGGACGCTCGCGTCCTGTCCTCGATCTGCCGTCAACTGGAGGCCCAGCGGCAGCGCGCTTCCCACGGGCATCGGAACAGTGATTGCGGGTGTGCCAAGCGCCGTCCACGGCGCGTTCATGCGTGAATCGCCGGTCGACGCGAGACCGAGCGGCGCCGGGCCCGGCGCCGCGGGAACGAGAATGATCGGCGTCGCCTTGTACAGCTCCGCGACCGTGGACCTGCACTCGCCGATGTATGCCATCGACTCGCCGTATCGCGCCGGCGGAATCCGCAGACCCTCTCGAACCAGATTCGCCATGTCCTCGAGACGATCGCCGTACTGCTTGAACCGCTGCTCGTGAAATCGCGCGCCCTCATAGAACATCACGATCCTCGACGCATCGACGAGCCTTGCGAGCATCGGAGCGATGTCGATGGGGCGGATTGCGACGCCGGCACGGCGCAGATGAGTCACCGTCTTCTCGAAGGTCGAAGCCATCGCGGGTTCGACGTCCGGCATCGGTTCCGGCACCGCCAGCGGAAACTCTTCGGACCGACCGGTCGGGTAGTCGAGCGATTCCCACAAGGCGATCATGTCGGCGGCCGAATGCGTGAAGAGGCCGAGGGTGTCGAGGCTCTTCGCGAAAGGAAACACCCCTTCCATCGGCAGGAGACCGTAGGTGGGTTTGAAACCGGTGACGCCGCAGAACGACGCGGGCCGCAGCACCGATCCGCCGGTTTGCGTGCCAAGCGCGAACGGCACCATGCCCGCCGCAACCGCGGCGGCCGATCCGCTGGAGCTACCGCCCGGCGTGTGCGTCAGGTCGCGCGGATTGCGCGTCGGTGCCGGCGTCCGGTACGCGAACGCGGTGGTGTGCGTCTTGCCGAGCAGGACGGCTCCGCGCCCGCGCAGGTTGCGCACGATGGCGGCGTCGGCGGTGCCAATCCGTCCTTTGTAGATCGGCGAACCGTACTCGGTCGCGAGCCCTTTCGTCTCGATGATGTCCTTCGCGCCGAACGGGATGTCGGAGAGTTTTCCGTTTCCCGTCGGCCGTTCCGGCTGCACTTGCACCCAGGCGCGGATCGATGGGTCGCTGGCGCGAATGAAATCGAGGCACGGCTGCAGCGCGTCCGCGCGAGCCTTGCGCGACGCGCCGATCCACTGCGTGAATGTTTCGGGCCGCGATGTCGCGGCCTGTCCATCCGCTGTCGCTGAATTCGCGCGCGCCGCAGCGGCGACGATGGCAGCGAGAAACGACCGACGATCGATTGCGCTCACCGCTCCTCCAATGCCGTGCGGCAGATCCTGACCGGGAACATCCCGAACAAAACTGAGAGTTGCGTTTCAGAATTGAGTAGCGTAGCCCTTTAGGACTGTCCGGCCGCCCGGTTGGGAGGCCTGAACGCCTGCGCTACCACGGGCCGCCGGCAAGTTTGAAACGCACTCAAATCTTATAGAAGCTCCGCCCACTTCTGCTCTCGAGCTGTGCCGTGAAGGAGGAACGGCGCAAAGCCGACCGCGGTCCCGGTCCGCTTCGATGAGAGAATCTCCGCCGTGCGAGTCGCGTCGCTTCTGATCGGTCTCATCCTCATCGCCACTGCGCTCTGGGACGCATTCGAAACCGTCGTCCTGCCGCGGACCGTGACGCGGCGCCTCCGACTCGCGCGGACCTATTTCCGCTTCACATGGCAGTCGTGGAGTGCCGTAGCGACACGCGTCCGCCACGACAGCCGGCGGGAGCGGTTTCTCGCGGTGTACGGGCCAGTGTCGCTTCTCGGTCTGCTGACGGTGTGGGCGCTGTGTCTCATCGCCGGCTTCGCGCTGCTGCAGTGGGCGGACGGTTCACACCTCGCCGTCGAGGGCGGCCAGGCGCGGTTTGGCGACGATCTGTACATCAGCGGAACGACGTTCTTCACGCTCGGCCTCGGCGACGTGCACCCCGTGGGCGGCATCGCGCGCGTCCTCACGGTCGCCGAAGGCGGCATGGGCTTCGCGTTCCTCGCCATCGTCATCGCGTATTTCCCTGTGCTCTATCAATCGTTCTCCCGCCGAGAAGTGCGGCTCACGCTGATGGACGCGTGGGCCGGCTCGCCTCCGGCCGCGGCGGAGCTCCTGCGGCGTCTGGCCAGCGCCGGCCAGCTGAACGCGCTCGACGCGTTTCTCAGAGACTGGGAGTACTGGTGTTCGGAACTGCTGGAGAGCCACATCTCGTATCCCGTGCTCGCGTTCTTTCGATCTCAGCATCAGCGTCAGTCATGGGTGGCGGCGCTCGTCGCCGTTCTCGATGCGTCCGCGCTCGTCATCGTCGGCATCGAAGGCATCCCGCTGTGGCAGGCGCAAGTGACCTTCGCGATCGCACGGCACACCGCCGTCGATCTCACACAGGTACTGCATGCCCCGCTCGACGCGTCGGCGGATCGGCTGTCGCCGGCGGAACTGGAGCGCGTGCGTCAGCTGCTCGAGGAGTCCGGGCTTCGCCCGCGTCGATCCTCCGATGCCGACGCGCGGCTCGCCGAGCTGCGGCGTTCGTACGAACCGTTCGTCGTCGCCTTGAGCCGCATGCTGATGATGCCGGCTCCGTCGTGGCGCCGCGAAGGTCCGGTGCGGGACAACTGGCAAACCAGTCCGAAAATCGTGGGTGGACCGCACCATCTCTGAAACAGCGAATCGGCGTCTGCCCGGCGAACGCGCCCGGCGATAATGTGATCGGCCGATGGCGATTCCGAACAGCTTTCAGATTCTCCAGGCGGTGATGGAGGCGACGCCCGACGCCATCTTCGTCAAGGATCTCGAAGGCCGGTACGTCCTCGTCAACGAAGCGGCCGCGCGCTTCCTCGGAAAATCTCCGGACGAAATCATCGGCAAGCACGATCTCGAGCTGTATCCGGAAGAAACCGCGCGGCAGTTCATCGAGGACGACCGGAAGGTGCTCGAATCGGGGAATCCGCACGTATTCGAAGGCGTGGCGACCAGCGAGACCGGCAGACAGGCCTATCTGGTGACGAAAGGCGTGTACCGCGATCGGGGCGGCAGGATTCTCGGCCTCTTCGGCATCTCACACGACATCACCGAGCTGCGGCGCGCGCAGGAAACGATCGAGCAGACGCGCGAGGCGCTCTTTCGATCGCAGAAGATGGAAGCCGTCGGACAGCTCACCGGCGGCATCGCGCACGATTTCAACAACATCCTCGCGATCATCCTCGGCAACGTCGAGCTGCTGCGCGCGTACCTGCCGAAGGATCGCTACGCCGACGAAATCATCGACGCCGTGCTGCGCGCGACGCTGCATGGACGCGACCTGACCGGCCACCTGCTCGCGTTTTCGCGCCGGCGTCTGCTGAACCCGCAGCCGGTCAACGTCAACGCGCTCGTGGACAGCAGCGTGAAGCTGCTCGGCCGCACGCTCGGCTCGACGATCCGCATCATTACCGAGACCCGCGACGATGCGGGCGTGGCGTTCGTCGATCCGGCGGCGCTCGAGGCGGCCATTCTCAACATCGCGCTGAACGCGCGCGACGCGATGCCCAACGGCGGCTCGCTGACCATCCGCACATCGGCGATGAAGATCACGAAGGAGCCCGCGACCGACGAGGACCTCAAGCCCGGCTCCTACTCGGTGCTCGCGCTCGAGGATACCGGCTGCGGGATGACGCCGGACGTGCTCGCGCGCGCCTTCGAGCCGTTCTTCACCACCAAAGGCACCACGCGCGGCACCGGACTCGGGCTGAGCATGGTGTACGGCTTCGCGAAACAAACGGGCGGCACCGTGACGATCGCGTCTCAGCCGGGCCGCGGCACGACGGTGACGATGATGCTGCCGCTTGCCTCGGGCGATGCGCGATCGTCCGCGCTCAGCGCCGCGCCGGTGCGCGTCTCGGCCACGCCGCGCACGATTCTCGTCGTCGAGGACGAATCCGAAGTCCGCAGCATCGTCCGGCGCCAGCTCGAAAGCCTCGGACACAAAGTGCTCGTGGCCGAAGGAACCACCGAAGCGCTGCTGCTGATTCAGGGTCCGGGCGCGCCGGACGTGCTGTTGACGGACGTCGGGCTCGCCGAAGGAATGGACGGCATCGCGCTGGCCGAGGCCGCCCGCGGCGTTCGCCCCGGTCTGCCCGTCATTTTCATTTCGGGATTCACCGCGGTGCCGGAGGCGCAGCAGCGGATCCGCAACGCCGGTGCGCCGCTCCTGTCGAAGCCGTTCAGCACGCCGCAGCTGGAGCACGCGATCGGCGCGGTGCTGCGCCAGGAGAGACCGCGCAGGCGGAGGACCGACAGGAGGAGAAGTCGGTCCTGAGCGCCTGCCACTTCAAGCGGCCGCACGCTACGCGATCAGAAGTTGATCGTGTAGTTGATGCGCATGAACCGCGGCGTGTAGATGCTCGTCGGGTTGCCCCACGTGCCGCCCTGCAGCGCGTTGCCGACGCTGTACGCGTAAGTCGTGTTGTAGCCGGTCGCGTAGTTCGTGTTCAGCAGGTTGTTGAGGTCGATCCCGATATCGGATCGCGTGCGAGCGAAGCGCAGGACCTTGGCAAAGCGCATGTCGATCTGGGTCCGCCGGTTATCCGCGTACACGCGGTTGACATTGTCTGCTATCTGAATCGTCGTGGTGCCGGTCGCCGTCGCGCCGACCGGCAAATGGCCGAGCGCCGCCGCGACGACGGAGTTCGGTACGATCCACTGTGCGGAGTTGCCGCCACCCGCGATCGTTGCGCCGGCCGGAGGCGCGCCGAGCTGGACGGGCGGTTGCGACCGCACCGTCGCGCTGACCAGCACGTCGATCTTCGGGATGATGTATATGGCGAGGCCGCGCACCTGCGTCTGAAACGGATCGACGCTGTGGCAGCCGCGCGGATCGGGACCGGCGGCGACGTTGGTCTGGGCGTTCACCTGATTGTATTTCGTCGCCGTCGCGCAGTCGTCGAGCACCGCGCGGCCGGTGCTCGTGCCTATCGATGCGGTGAGGCCTTCGCGCAGGCGCGCGTTGAGCGTGAAGTCGACGCCGTGCCAGTAGCTGGTACGCTCCGGACCGTAGTCGGTTTCCCACGTCAGATACGTCTTGGAAGGAATCGCATTGGCCGCGGCCGTCGGCACGTACACGGTGATTGGATAGCCGCCCCCATTCGGCAGCCGCGGATCCTGCGGCGCCGCCAGTGTGTAGGCTTCGTACGCCGTGTTGACGTTGCGATTCAGATCGTCGGTGACGAAGAACCCGAAGAAGTTCCGGCGCGTGTAGCTGACTTCCGCCGTGACACGCGGGATGATCTCATGCTGCAGCGTCGCCGCCCATTGATAATCGCCCGGACGCTTGCCCCAGCCGTGCAGCACGTCGGGATTGACGATCGTCGCCGCGCCCACTTTGCCAAAGTTGGCCTGGTTGCCGACCGCGGCGGCGCAGATGTCGCCGCCGCTCGCCGACCGATCCTGCGTCGCGGGATTGAGCAGGTCGCAGTCGACGACGTAGTTCCGGTTCGAGTCGGTCCAGCCGCGATTGGTGACCGACCGCACGACGGTGAAGCCGGGGTTGGTCGAGGTATACGGCGGATCGTTCGCGGCGTACGCGAGGTAGCGGCCCCAGTTGAACTTGAGCGCCGTCTTGCCATTGCCGAACACGTCGTACGCCGCGGCGACGCGCGGCGTCAGGTCGTTATAGGCATCGATGCCCGGCGTCTTCTGGATCGGGATCGCCGTCGGATTGAGGAACGACGTCCGCGTGGTGCCGTTCTGCTCGACCGGCGCGTAGCTCGAGGAGTGGTCGTAGCGCAGCGCGCCCTGCAGCGTCAACCGGCTGCGGGTCCAGCTGTCCTGTATGAAGAGGCCCTGCAGCTTTGTGATCGTTCGACGGCCAAAGTCGGGCAGGTAGTAGCTCACCGCGTTCGGGATACCCTGGTTGAAGCGGTAGCCGAGCTGCGTGTCGTTCGCGATCGTCTGATCGAGCTGGTCGAGCCGGTTGCCCTGATAGCCGATCTTCATGTTGTGTGCGCCGGTGACGTAGGACGCCGACACGCGCCAGCCGTCGGTCTTGCCGACCGCCCATCCCCACGACTCCACCGCGCGATACGCGTAGTTCGGCTGCGGCGCGAAGCGCTGGCCGGTGGCCGGATTGATCGCGTTCGACTGCTCGGTGACCGGCACCAGGTTCGTGATGCCGTCCGGTGGTGGAAAACCGAAGATCGGGTTGTATCGGAACGCGGTGTAGCCAGCCTCGAGCAGCAGCTTGTTGCTCGCCGGCATCGTCCAGAACGGCTGATTGACGTAGAAGGGCGCGTCGAAGTAGCCGCGCGCCGCGGTCGACGTCGCTTCCGGCGACTGGAACGGCGTGGCGTTGTTGCCGAGGCCGATCCAATCAGAGCTGCGATTGTGGCAGCCCGGCGTGTCGACCTTCAGCGGCGTGCCTTCGCAGCGATGCTGGTATTCGGAATTGAACGAGAGGCGATTCCTTCCAACCTGGCCGGTGAGGCGGCCGATGAACATCTGGCGGTCCTGCACGAGACGCGCGTTGACGGGCGAGCCTACCCAGTCCCAGCGTGACGCGTCGCCGGCGTTTGCGTTCGCGGTGATGCCTTCCATCGCCGTCTGCGTGTCCAGGTTGCGATAGCTCGCGTAGAACCATAGCCGGTCCTTCATGATCGGGCCGCCGAACGAGCCGCTGGCGTCGTACGCCTCGATGATGCCGGGGGTCTGCGTCAGGCCGATGGCGCGGAGGTCGTCCGTCAGGTTGTGGCCGCGCGACCAGTTGCCGGCCTCGTTGAAGAACGCCGTACCTCCGAAGGTGTTGCCGCCCGACTTCGGCACGAGGTTCATCACCGGCCCGCCGATGTCGCTTTCGCCGAGCCCGCCGCCGACGGTCACGGCGATTTCTTCCGAGTTGGGAGTGTCATACACGTACGACGACACACCGCCGCTTCTCGCCGCCGCGATCGTCATGCCGTTGACCGTCATGCGGCCTTCGCCGGCGACGCCGGTGGAATTCGCCGTGCTCGAATGCGCGTTGAAGAACGTCATCGTGGGCGATAACGCCGGACCGTTGGTGTCGACCGTCAGCCCCGGCGTCGCGTTGAGCAGCGCGCCGACGGCGCGCGCCACTGGCAACGCCTGGATGGTGTCCTTGTTCATGACGACTTCGCGCTTGGCATTCTGCACGTCGACGAGCGGCGTCTCGCCGGTGACCGTAATCGTCTCGGCGATGCCGCCCACACGCATTTCGATCGGAATCGTGACTGTTTGCGTGCCGGAGAGCTCGATGTTCGCGCGCCTGACAGTGGTGAAGCCGGGCAGTGTGAACGTCACGGCATAGGTGCCGGTCTGCAGATCGATGATGCGGTACTGACCCGAACCGTCGGTCGTCGCCGACCGCGTTTTTTCGATGAGCGCCGGGCTGGCGGCCTCGACGGTGACGCCGGGCAGCACCGCCCCCGATGCGTCATGAACGGTGCCGGTCAGGACGGCTTGAGCAAAGACAGTTCCGGGCAGGAGCAGGACCGTGAGAATTGCCAGGCACTTCGCCGAGATGCGCATAGCAGATGCCTCCTTCGAACACCGATCCCAAAAGGCGTGACGTCACGAGCGTGTGTCGACAGCGGCTGCATCCAGGGCGGCCGAAGAATATGCAGGCGATCTGCGAAAAGTCAATGAATGACGGAGTGTGCCGAAGAACCACATCGGAAGAGAAGACGCGATTCAAGACTATGGCACGCGGCGCGCTCCGTTGCTGCGGGTCGGGGCAGAGCGATCGCGGCCGGAATCGAGAGCCATCGAACGATTGAGATCGTCTTCATTCGACCCTCCCTCGCGTGAGTCCGGCAGTTCCAATTTCTGCCAGGCACTTTCCAGGTCGGAGAGCGATGGCTCCAGAAAGTGGTCAAATGTCTGATCCGGAACAGCGGCTGAGCAAGGCTTGTACCTGATTCGGCCACGCACGTTCGTATCGCGCTCGAGAATGCTTCGGCCGGATTGGAACGCACGCGCTGCGTCTCAACCTTCACGCCGTTCTTTGACCCGCTACGGTTTTCGGCCGAGCGCGTTGTCTCACTGAGGTGAGGTATCTGCTGGACGCCGGCGAGGATCACTCCACAGTGATGGTGCTCAGCGAACTTCGCGGGTATTGGCTGCCGGACCCAGGCCAAAACAAATAGACCGAGAGCTGATATGCGCCGCGCTGCGAATCGGTAAAGCGGATCGGTACGGAGAAGTCGCCCGAGCGGCTTATCGTGCTGCTGAAATTCACCGGCGTCGTGGCGTTCACCAGCCAGAACCCAAGACCGATCCGACTGAAGTCAGCGCGATCGGGCGCCGTAATGTGTCCACTAACAAGCACCGTCTGGTTGACGGTGAGGCGGCTCGGGACGGGTGTCGCAAACGTCACACCACGCCAGTCGGATGGGCCGAACATCGGCGTATCGGTGTCGAGCTGCTCGTCCAGCGACGGATTGTTCAGAGGGGTGACGGCGGTTTGAAGTGTGACCGCCTTGGCCGTCGCACGCCAGAATGACACGAAATTGCCGTATGTCGGCCTACCCGCACCATTGCGATCCGCGAGCCGCTGCGCGAAGAAATTCCAGTAATCCATTTCTGCCTGGGATGCGAGCCGATTCTGTGAGATCAAGACCGTCGCGCGGCGCCAGGTGCTTGGTGTCGGGCCGGTTCGAGGCCCGTGGACCTTGATCAGATCGGCAATGCTCACCGTCAGGATGTCGCCCTGAACGGCGGTACCGATCGTCGGCGATGTGGCGTTTGTCGAATCGAATTGATCCTGATTCGCGAACACGGCGAAATCGGGTACTCGGTCGGGCGTCAGCACTCCCATGGAATAGCGTTCAATTGGGTGGTACGTAGCGGGCGGCGGTGTTTGCTCGATCGTAAATCCACCATTCGAGGTGGCCACTCGGCGATCACCAAAAAGCACTGCGCCGATCAACGTCTCGCCTCCGGTCCACAACGGCGCGTGCGCCGTCGGCTGGTGACCAGCGCGCGAAATACCGGCGATTCGAGTCCAGTCGAAATCGGAGCCCCACTGGTGCGCCATCTCGTGATCGGAATCCTGGTATCGCGTCGCAAACGCACCTGTGTACACTTCGACGCCCTGCAGATTACCGGCACTCCCATACCGGGCGGCTTGATTGAATGTACTGATGTTCAAGCCCGTCACGGCGTTCTGCACGTTCATGTGGAACGCTCCAAAACTACCGACCGACACTGATTCAGGCGTAAAAGCCAGCACGTCGTAATTGTCGCTGAAGTATTGGTAAAAGAGCCGTGAAGCCGTTACGACATCGAAACCGTTCATACCGCCTGAAATTCTTGCATCGTCGAAGGTCGGCACGACAAGATTCACCACGTTACTCGCGTACTGGACCTGATCGTTGATGTGGATGACTTGCGAGCTTGGAATCGCGCCCACGCGCGTTCGCACGTACACGTAACGCTGGGTTGACTCTCCCGGTAAATTGAATGCTCCCCAGTACGCGAACGGCTGATCGAAGCCATAGCGCCGCGCGGCGAATACCTGGTCGATGTCCGTGGCCCTCCACGTGGGTTCAAACACACTTACGATCTGCCCGCTGACTTTTCTCGTCGACACCCGGTCCCATTTTTCGCTCACACCGTCCGGAGCATCGCGCGCAGTGCGAAGGAACGTCACAGACGGATAGTCGCCGACTACGCTGAAGTTGCGGAATGTGAGTGTGCTCGAAGAACTGGCAAGTAGGAGCGGGGGGTCTTGATCGAATGTCAATGGCTCTCCATCGGCGAGACCATTGGGAAGCGCGTCAGCGCGCACGCGACCGTTCAATTCCCACCGCGCCGCGGTGCCGCAAGAAGGAGTGGGCGGAGGCGCGCTGTCAGGTCGGAGCGCGATGATTGGAGAAGTCTGTCCGCTAAGCAGGGTGCCTGCGATCAAAATGGTCACAGATGCGACCGCCCGAGATCGATGGCGAACAGGCATTTCCTTCTTGCGAGGCCGACACTCTAACCTCAGCCATATAGATTGTCAACACGAACGATGCGATCGTTTGGTGAAAGAGGTGGTGGTCGCTTCGACTGCGAACCGCCGCGATCAGAAACGCCGCGACGAATTGCCCCCACGCGCTTGCACGGCGATTCGCATGTCTATAGCATATGTGGCTATGACAGCTATTGACGCCCGAATGCTGGACCGCGAGCTGAAGAAGGGGTCCGCGGAGCTGATCGTCCTTTCGATCGTCGAGCCCCGACCCCGCCACGGATACGAGATCAGCAAGCTCATCGAGACGCGCTCGGCCGGCCGGCTGAAGTTCCACATCGCCTCGCTCTATCCGCTGCTGTACCGACTCGAAGAACGCGGCTGGCTCCAGGGCCGGTGGGTGGAGAAGCCCGGCCAACGCCGGCGCCGCTTCTACGCGCTCACGCGCGAAGGCCGACACGTCCTTGGCCGCCAACGCGACACCTGGAAGATCTTCGTCCACGCGATGAGTCTCATTACGGGAGTCGACCATGCCTGAATGGACCTCGCACCTGCGGCCCCGTCTTGCCCTCCTGCGCGCGTGCGTGAGGTCGGCGTACGGAGGGCGCTCGGTGCTACCACGAGCGACGTGCTACGCCTCGTCGCCGGAAGTGGGTTGGCATGATCGCCACCGGGGCTGTCATCGGACTGGCGCTATCGACGGCTTCGGCGCGGCTGCTGGCCAGCATGCTGTTCGGCGTACAGCCGTTGGACCCGATGACGTTCGGTTCCGTGACGGTCGTGCTGGCCCTCACGGCGGCGGTGTCGATTGTCGGTCCTGCCTGGCGTGCAGTCCGCGTCGATCCTGCGGTTGCGCTGCGAGGCGACTGATCGGCGGGTCAGGCTACTGTTTGCCTGTTTTCTTCGCGTCTTCCGCTTCCTTCGCGCGCGCGCCGCGCAGCATGTTCTCGAGCGAGTAATTGCCTTCGTGGCACGCGTACTCGTACAGCTTCTCGCTCGTCGCGTTCCACGGGTACTCGCCGGTCCACGGCCGGTCCCACGTCGTCGGATCCTCGACGGTGAAGCGGTACAGGACCGTTTTCGGATCGACGCGCGTGAAGCGCTCGACGATGTGCAGGTTCTCGCTCGCGCCCTGGAACTGCGTCTTCGACGTGAAGTTCGTCGTATCGACCACGAGCGTGTCGCCCTCCCAGTGACCGACTGAATCGCCCATCCATTTGCGAACGCTCTTCGGCAGGTGCTCGGCGCCGATGCGGACGATGCGCGCGTCGTGCACCATCTCGTTGACGATCATGACCTGGGTCGGCGTCTGCACGATCTGTTTCAGATTGTTGTAGAAGTAGTTCGGCAGCGTCGGCGGCCCCGAAGTCGAGTTGAAACCGAGCAGGCACCGCTCCGCGAGCGGGCGGAGCTCGGGACCATCGAACGCGCCGGCCGGGCCGGCCGACGCCGCGCCTTCGTTGGCGGCCGGGTTGACGCTCACCGCGCGCAGCGCCGCGTTGCGCGTGATCGCTTCCGCCTTCATCTTCGGAATCTTGCCGTTCTCGGGGTCGATGACGATCGAGCTTCGCTTCTGGCCGTCGACGGTGATCAGCTTGTTCCCCTCCGCGAGCCAGAAGTGGTTGTAGCCGCCGACCACGCCGCCGCCGAGCTTCTCGAGGAATTCGAGGTACGACTTGGGCGTCGTGTTCTCGCCGCCGACAGGCGGCGCGCCGCGGTTCGGATCGAGCGGCGCATCGTTCTTGATTTGGCGCTGAGCCTCGTAGGTTTCCGCCGCGTCGGCTTCTTCTTTGGTCACGACGAGGCGATCCACGCCCGCGGGCCGCTCGAGCGGCGTCATCGTCGCGACGTCGTAGGTGCCGGACAGATCCGGATGGCCATCGGCTGTCCGCGCCGTCGTCGGCTTGGGCGTTTGGGCGCCTCGCGGGGCCTGGGCGCCGAGCGGCGTCGACGCGAGACCGAGCGCCGCGCACGCGACGAAAATCAGCTTGTCGTAACGCATACCAACAATTTATCAGGTCGCGCCAGGCAGCGCGAGCCCTTCCGAGCGTCCGTCATCGCGCCGAAGGCTGACGCTCCGCCAAGAAGCGGCCGATCTTCTCGTTGAGAAACGCGCGATCCGCGGCATTCCCGCCGGCGCCGGCCGGATGCCCCCACAGCGACGGAATTGGCACCAGCGACACGCGCGGGATGAACTGTGCCTCGAAGCGCGCGTCGCCAATCGGAAAGTACAAATCGGTTTCCGACGGCATGTAGAGCAGCGGCGCCTTCATCGAGCGCAGCGCGCGCTCGAGATCGCCGTTGAACCCGGGCGTGGCGCCGACGTCGTGCCGCTGCCAGGTGCGCGCCTGCAGGATCAGATCGTTGGCGTCGTTGTTCGCGAAGAACGTGCGGCGTCGATTCTCGATCTCCTGATCGAGTGTGCGGCCGGGCGCCGTGCCCTTCCACATCTCGCGGCGCCACCACTCCTGAGAGTACAGCCAGCCGAGCCACACCATTCCGTACGCCTCGATCCCTTTTCGCGGCGGCGATGCGTAGTCGCCGCCGTTGAACGCCGGATCGGCCGTCAGCGCGGCGATCTGTCCTTCGAGCCGCACAACGCCGTGCGGCCAGGTCTTCGCCGTGCCGGCCGTCGCGACGATACGGTCGGCGAAATCGGGATGCGAAACCGCCCACTGAAACGCCTGCTGCGCTCCCATCGAGAAGCCAATGACGGCGCGCACGTGCGTGATCTTCAGGTCTTCGGTCAGCAGCCGATGCACCGCCTCGACGTTGTCGCGGATCGTCGTCACCGGGAAGCGCGGTCCGTGGAACGGCTCCGGCGTGTTGCTCGGCGACGACGAGTGGCCGTTGCCGAACAGCTCAGTTGCGACCAGAAACAGCTTCGACTCGTCGAGCGCACGGTCCGATCCGATCAGCCATTCGTAGCCGTGATGCGTGGCCATGTAGTGCGATGGCAGCAGCACGGCGTTGTCGCGCGCGGCATCGAGATGGCCATAGGTGCCGTACACGATCCGCGCCTTCGGCAGCACCACGCCGCTCTCGGTCCGGAAGTTGTCGATCACGAATTCGTGATGTGCGGCGCGGTCGACGTCCTGGGGAACGACGAGCGTCAGCGCGATGGCGAGGCCGCAGAATCGGATCATCAGAGGACTCCTTCGCGGAAAGCCGCAACGACCGCAGCGAGCCGAAAGGCGAGCCGCGACAGGTGCGCGGAGTGGGCCCGCTCGCACATATATATAAAGGTTACGACCCCTGGGCGAACCGGCGATCAGGTCGAGGTTGAAACCCTTCTGCAGGACCGTCAGTTGTTACTACACAAAATGTCGACGTCGCATTGGTTTCCGCTTTCAAGCCATGTGTTTGTGGCGGTTGCGTGGTTCGTCGACCGGGCACGGCCGTTGCTCTAGCGCTCGCCCTGTGAAGCGTTTAGCACTCTCCGGCCGGTGCCTAGCCATCCTTCTTTTCGCGATCGTGCTGACGCAGCCGGCCTCGTCCCAACTCGGGATCACGATCGGAACGCCCAGCTGGCTTCCGAAACTCGAGCTCGTGCTCCAGCGGCGCGCGTTGCTGCTGACGGGGCACTCGCGCGTCATCATCCGCGCCGCGCGCGGCGTGTCCGCTGGATCGGTGACAACGCTCATCCTGAGCGCGGGCGGCACCGTCGGCCGCACGCTCGGGGTCATCGATGCGCAGGTCGCCGACGTTCCGAACATCTCGATCGCGACGCTCGCCGCCAGCTCCCTCGTCGGACATATATCGCTCGATCGCGCAATCGCAGGCGCGCTCGAACGAACGGGCGCCACTATCGGCGCTCCCGCGGTCCGCCAGTACCTTGGCTTCGACGGATCCGGCGTCGGCATCGCGGTAATCGATTCCGGCATCACGCCGTGGCACGACGATCTCGCCGCGCCGACTGCCGGCGCGCAGCGCGTCGATCGGTTCGTCGATTTCGTCAACGGACGTTTAGCCGCGTACGACGATTACGGCCACGGCACGCACGTCGCGGGCATCATTGCCGGCAACGGCTTCGATTCGAGCGGCGCCCGCTCGGGCATAGCACCGGCAGCGCACCTCGTCGTGCTCAAGGTGCTCGACGGATCCGGCCGCGGACGCATCAGCGACGTGATCGCCGCGTTCGATTATGTCGTTCGCAACAAGGACACGCTGAACATCCGAATCGTCAACCTGTCGGTCGCGACGGGCGTGTACGAATCGTACTCCACGGATCCGCTGACGTTGGCGGCGCAGCAAGTGGCCAGCGCGGGCATCGTTGTCGTCGCGGCGGCCGGCAACAACGGACGCGATCCGCAGGGGACCACGCAGTACGGCGGCGTCACCGCGCCCGGGAATGCGCCGTGGGTGCTGACCGTCGGCGCGTCGAGCCACATGGGCACGTCCGATCGCGCGGACGATACGATGGCCGCGTTCAGCTCGCGCGGTCCCGCCGCGATCGATTACAAGGCAAAGCCCGATCTCGTCGCGCCCGGCGTCGGCATCGAGTCGTTGAGCGTGCCGGCCAGCTTGTTCTACGCCACCGATACGCGGTACCTGCTGCCGGGCACGGTGCCGACGTCGTATTTGCCGTATCTCAGCTTGAGCGGCACGAGCATGGCGGCGCCGGTCGTGGCCGGTACGGTTGCGTTGATGCTTCAGGCGAACCCCGCGCTCACTCCGAACGCGGTCAAAGCGATTCTTCAGTACACCTCGGAGACGTACGACGGTTACGACCCGTTGACCGAGGGCGCAGGATTCCTCAACGCCAAAGGGGCCGTGGAGCTCGCGCAATTTTTCGCGGCGCCGGATGGCAGCGATCCGACGTCGGGCGACTGGAGCGCCAGTCTGATTTGGGGTACTCGTCTCGTGCGGGGCGGGCGCCTCACGGCCGACGCCAGCGCGTGGTCTACCGGCGTGACGTGGGGTGCGAGCACCACGGCGTCCGGCCTGCCGATCGACTGGGGCGTCATCGGGCCATTGGACCGCTGGACGATGATGAGCAGTGCCTCGCAGAACGTCGTGTGGGGCACGACGTGCGGCGGCGCCGACTGCGGGGGCCCGTGGAATCACGGCGCCGTCTTCGGGACCAGCGACGACGAAACGGTCGTCTGGGGCACGAGCGATGAAGAAACCGTCGTGTGGGGAACCAGTTGCGACGACCCGAGTTGTCAGCCCGTGATCTGGAATCAGTGAGCGACGCTCTCGGATGGCGCGCGCTGCCGCCAGCGGCGCAGCTCTACGTCGCGGCCGTGATCACCGTCGGCGCGGCGGAGATCGTCGCCTTCTTCCCGACGGCCTACCCGCGGCCGGCGCTCTTCGTCTGCCTGCTCGTCGCGTCGTGCCTCGCGTCGGCGTGGAAGGTGAACCTTCCGATTCATCTCGCGAGTGGATCGACGCTGTCGGTGTCGTACGCCGCCGACTTGATGGCGCTGCTGCTCCTTGGCCCGCGCCACGCGATGATCATCGCCGTCATCGGCGCGTGGACGCAGTGCTCGTTCCACGTCAAGCGAACGTATCCGATCTATCGCACGGTCTTCAGCACCGCCGCCGAGGCGATCACGATGATCGCGACCGGACTCGCCTACATCGCGCTCGGCGGGCAGCCGGAGCGGGCCGATTTCCCCGCGCTCGCCCAGCCGCTCATCGGCGCCATCGCCACGTACTTCGCGGTCAACACCGGCCTCGTCGCGGCGGCGATTGCGTTGTCGTCCGGCCGCACGATCTGGAGCGTATGGCGCGAGGAGTTCCTGTGGAGCGGCGTCAGCTTCATCGTCGCCGGGACGGCCGGCGCGGCGGCCGCCATCGTCGTGCAGCGCGGCGATCACTGGCTCGCGATCCTGATGGTCGCACCGGTGTACGTCACGTACCGCACGTATCGCACGTTCATCGGGCGTCTCGAGGATCAGAAGCAGCACGCCGCCGACAGCCAGCGCCTGCACCGGCAGGCGGTCGAGGCGCTCGAGCAGGCGCACCAGGCCGAGCGCGCGAAGGATCAGTTCCTCGCAACGGTGTCGCACGAGCTGCGGACGCCGTTGAATGCGATGCTTGGCTGGGCCGATATGCTGCGCAGCGGAAAGCTCGATGAGTCGCGCCGCGACCGGGCCTGCCAGGCGATTTTCGACAGCGCGAAACGGCAGGCGCGGCTCATCGACGAGCTGCTCGACATCGCGCGCATCACGTCTGGAAAGCTGCAGCTGGACCCGACGACCATCGACCTCGCCGACGTCGTCCGCAGCGCGGTCGACGTCGTGAAGCCTGCGGCCGACGCCAAGCGGATACAGGTCAACATCGAAATCGATCCGGAGATCGGCGCCATCTACGGCGACGGCGCGCGGCTGCAGCAGGTCGCGTGGAACCTGCTATCGAATGCCGTCAAGTTCACGCCCGAAAGCGGCATCGTCGGCGTCCGGCTGCGTCGCAACGGAACGGTCGTGGAGCTCGTGGTGACGGACAGCGGCGAGGGGATCCCGGACGATTTCTTGCCGTTGGTGTTCGAGCCGTTCCGGCAGGCCGACGGATCGACGACGCGGCGCCACGGCGGCCTCGGGCTCGGTCTGTCGATCGTCAAGCGTCTTGCGGAAGCCCACGGCGGATCGGTGAGCGGCGCAAGCCGCGGTAAGGGATGCGGCGCGACGTTTACCGTGCGGCTTCCGGCCATGCTCCGCGCCGGGGTTTCGCACGTGTCGGCCGGGGATCGCGCGGCCGCGAGCCAAGATCGCGAGCAGCCGGAGGCGTCGCTGAGCGGACTCCGCGTGCTCGTGGTCGACGACGACGAGGAGAGCGTGCGCGTGGTGGCGGCGCACCTCGAACAGCATCAGGCCCTCGTGTTGACCGCGGCGTCGGCCCACGATGCGCTCGCGCTCGTCCAACGCGAGCGCATCGACGTGTTGCTCGCGGACATCGCGATGCCGAACGAGGACGGCTATACGCTGATCAGGAAAGTGCGCGCCCTGTCGGCGCCGGCCGCTGCAATTCCTGCGGCGGCGCTGACCGCGTTCGTGCGCGACGAAGATCGCCGGCAGGCGCTCGGCGCCGGTTTCCAGCTTCACCTCGCCAAACCGATCGATCCCCACGCGCTCGTCGATGCGGTGGCGCGGCTCGGTCATCGCTCGCACGTCAGCGTCTGACGGCGCGACGTTCAGCGCCTGCCCGTCGCCGGACGGAGCGGCCTGGACGCTCGTCGGCACCGGCGTGCCTAGAACGCGAAGCGCGCGCCGACGTGGATGGCGCGCGGCGGCTGAACGGCCGCAGTCAGGCGCGAGAGCGGTCCCGTCACCGGAAACTCCTCGACCTCCTTCGCCTTGTTCAGCAGGTTGAAGGCGTCGACCAGGCCCGTCAGCCTGCAGCCGCCGATCGTGAACTGTTTCTGCAGGCGCAGGTCGATCGTCAGCGTGTAGGTGAAGCGCGTGCGACCGTTCCTGAACGCGCGGATTGCCTCGGGACCCTGATTCAGATTCGGCACGATCACGAGCCGTGCGAAATGCTGGCCGTCCTGATAGCGCGCGACGACGCCGAACGTCGCGTCGCGCGGAAACCGATAGGCGCCCGACCACTTCAACGTGTAGCCGCGCTCGGTGAACGTGCGCCCCTGCGCGTACGTGCGCGCGTTCGGATCGATGAAGACGTCGCCGACGACGCCCTGGTCGTTTTCAATCGCGTTGAATCCGCGATTTGCCGATAGTCCCTCCGATCGGCCCGCCGTCGCACCCATCAGCAGGAACAGATGTCCGGTCTGCGTCTGATAGGTGAGATCGGCGCCGACGAACGACGACTCGTGATCGGATGGATTGGTCACAAGGTAGCGATCGGCGCCGAAGGTCGATCGCGCCCGGTTGTAGATCGGCAGCAGCTGATCATCCTGCGATCCGACCAGATCGACGCCGGCGTCGCGGATGAACGACACCGCGTAGGTCGATTCGGGCACGCCGACGTCGACGGCGCCGATCAGATCGTGTTCGCGCCGCCCGATCGCGGAGAGGCGCACGAACGATCGATCGGTCGGCCGCGCCTCGAATCCGGTCACGATTTCGTCCATGTGCGGGCGCCGCAGCCCGGGATCGATCGAGGTGAACGATGGATCGCCGCCGGCGCCGGGGCCGAGGCGCGCAACGAAGGCGCCGATCTCCGATGGCAATGGCGGGCGGGTCCCGTCGCGCGTCGTCCACAGAAACATGCGGCCGACCGGCGCGGTCGGATCGCCCCATGCGAGCGTGCCGAGCGTCAGCCGGTGACCGTAACGTCCGTATCCGCCGAACGCGGAAATGTGGGCGAAGTCCGTGAGCGCAACACGAACGTGCGCGCGCGGCATCACGGTGCGCCACGAGATGACGGCCGCGCCGGTGGAATTCGTGCCGGTGATGTTCTCGTAGCGCACCCCCGCGTCGAACGCCGCCCGCGAGCGGATCGCGATGCGCTCGCTCGCGTACGCTGAAACGATCGTGCTCGTCCACCGTGATGCCGACTCCGGCGCCGTGAACTGCCAGACGTGCGCGGGAATGCCGTCGAGCGTCTCGCCAACCATTCCGCTGAACGCGGGGCGCACGCGCGCCGCATCGCCTTCGACATCCGCTCCAGCCATGAACTGCTGGCGGAACGATGCGCCCGCGGCCGGCGTTCGCAGGCGTCCGCCGATCGACCAGACGCTCGAACTCCCGGTGCCGGGGTTCAACAGCTCGGGTACCGGTCCGTCGCGCAGCCGTTCCATCAGCAGCGCCGGCGCCGGCGCAGCGTCGTTGCGGCGATCGCCGGCGGTCATGCTCGAGTACGCGGACGACGACCAGCCGCCGGCGCTGCCGAAGTCCCATGCCACCTGCGTGTGCATCGCGCGCGCGCGTTCGCCGGCGGCCGACCGATCGAACGGAATCCGGTTCAGCAGCGGATAACGCGCCCGCTGCACCCAACCGACGATGCTGACGTGGTGCAATGCGCCGGTCGGCGCGCCGGCGCCCGGCGTAATCTGCAGGTGCGCGAACGATGACGCAAGGTTCGCATCGAGCTTGTTGACGCGTCCGCGCTCGAAGCGCGACGAGCGCGTCGCCGTCGTTGTGACCAGCAAACCGACGTTCGGGCCGGCAATGGGGCCGCTGGCGAGCACGTTCGCGTCGGCCCACGCGTGGAGGCGCGCGATCGGAACCGGGAACGCGTCGGCGGCGCCCGCATTCAATCCCGGAATCGTCCCAGCCAGATCGAGCACGCGCAGCCAGCGTTCGGCGGGTCTGCGCGGCGTCAACACGACGGCGAGCCCCGCCGCGTCGACGTTTATCGGCATCAGACCGGTCATGACGTCGACGCGCTCCCACGCGTCGACGCGCGGCAGCAGCAGCGGCGTGCCCGATCCCACCGGATCGGTGATGGAGGCGTCGTCGATGCGGAACAGCGTCTGCGTCCATGAGCTGCCGTGCGCGCCGGTGCGCGCCGGATCGCCGGTGCTGAGACCGCCGGTATCGATCCGATCGGCGATCACTTCCGGGACGGCGGCGTCGAGAAGGCTGAACAGATCGGCGCTCGACGGCAGATCGGCCAACGGCGCCGCGGTGACGTGGCTGCCGAGCGGCGGTCGATCGCCCGGCGGCGCCTGCGCGCCGGCGCGTTGGGCCTCCGCGACGACGAGGGCCGCGGCCATCGCGAGTACGCGGCACCCGCCGGGGAGATACAATCGCGCGATGGCCGACGCTCCTGCGTTCATCGATGCGATTAAAGCCGGTGAATTCGATCGTGTGAAGGCGATGCTCTCGGCGGATCCGGCGCTGATCGAATCGCGCGCGAAGAACGGCGAAAGCGCCATCCTAACGGCTGTCTACCACGGGCAGAAGGAAATTGTGAACCTGCTCGTCTCGCGCGGGGCGGCGATGACGATCTTCGAAGCGTCGGCGGCCGGCGAGGTGGAGCGCGTCGAGCGGCTGCTCGAGCAGTCGTCGCCGGCGAACGGCTACAGCCCGGACGGATGGACGCCGCTGCATCTGGCGGCCTTCTTCGGCCACGCCAGGATCGCGGAGATGCTGCTGGCGCACGAGGCCGACGTCGCAGCGCGATCGAGGAACACGAACGGCAACACGCCGCTGCACGCGGCGCTCGCGGGGAATCACAAGTTCGTCGCCGGACTGCTCATCGGCCAGGGCGCCGACGTGAACGCGCCCGACGCCGCCGGCTGGCGTCCGCTGCACCTCGCCGCCGCCAACAACATCCTCGATGCCCTCAAAGCGCTCATCGCGCAGGGCGCCGATGTGAACGCGGCGAACAACGACGGCCAGACGCCGCTCTCACTCGCGCAGGAAAAAAATCATCGCGAAGCCGCCGCCCTGTTGCGACGACACGGCGCGTGACGCTCGCCTGAAAGGCTCGCGCTACTACCGTCGTCGCCGTAGCGCGGAGGCTTTCAGCCGAGCGTCATTTCCGCTCGATGGTGACTGACTCGATGGTGATCGGTTTGACCGGCCTGTCTCCGGGCTTGCTCGTCGCGGTCGTTCCGATCTTCTTCACGACGTCCATGCCGTCCGTGATTTCGCCGAAGACGCTGTGCTTGTTGTCGAGCCACGGCGTCTCGGCGAGCGTGATGAAGAACTGGCCGCCGTTGGTGTTCGGTCCGCGATTCGCCATCGACAGGATGCCTGCCTTGCTGTGGCGAAGCTTCGCGTGAAATTCGTCCGCGAACGTGTAGCCGGGTCCGCCGGTGCCCTGGCCGAGCGGATCGCCGCCCTGAATCATGAACCCGTCGATCACGCGATGGAAGATCGTGCCGTTGTAGTACGGCTGCGTCACCTTGCGTCCGGTGCGCGGATCGGTCCACTCTTTCGAGCCGTCTGCGAGGCCGATGAAGTTCGCGACGGTGTTCGGCGTCTCCGCGTCGAACAGCCGCGCCGTGAAGTTCCCTGCGCTCGTCGTAAAATGCGCAAGCACCATATTTGAGCTCTCAGCGTTCGGCTATCGGCTCTCGGCCATCCGCGACAGCTGACGACTGAAAGCTGACAGCTGAGAGCGACGCCCATGCGATCATACCGCTACCTTCAGTACGACGTCTTCACCGACCACCTCTTCGGCGGCAATCAGCTCGCGGTGTTTCTCGACGGCCGCGGTCTGTCGACGGAGACGATGCAGGCGATCGCGAAGGAGATGAATTTTTCCGAGACGACGTTCGTGCTGCCGCCGGAGAGTGCGGGCACCGACGTGCGCATGCGGATCTTCACGCCCGGCCACGAGCTGCCGATAGCGGGCCACCCGACGATCGGCAGCACCTTTGCGCTCGCGCGCACGGGCGTTGTCGATCCGGGACGCGAGCGCGTCGTCTTCGGCCTCGGCATCGGACCGGTGCCGGTGAGCCTGACGTGGAACGACGGCGAGCTCGGCTTCGCGTGGATGACCCAGGGCCAGGCGGTGTTCGGCGAGCCGGTGACCGATCGCGGCGCTGTCGCGGCGGCGCTCTCGGTTCAGCCGTCGGACGTGACCGCGGCAACAACGCCGGTGCAGGTCGTTTCATGCGGCGTGCCGTTTTTGTTCGTGCCGCTGACGACGCGGCATGCCGTCGACAGAGCATCAGTGAACCGCGAGCCGTTCGGCGTCCTGCTGCAGAGCATGAAGCCGCACCCCAACGGCGTCTTCCTCTTCACGCCCGAGCCGGGCGCCGATCACGCCACCGTGTACAGCCGCATGTTCGCCCCCGACCTCGGCGTTGTCGAGGATCCCGCCACCGGCGTCGCGAGCGGACCGCTTGGTTGCTATCTGCTCCGTCATAAAATCGTTACAGCGGAAACGGCGGCGCACATGGTGAGCCTGCAGGGCGTGAAGATGGGGCGCCCGAGCCACGTGCACATCGCGATCGGCGTGAATGGCGCCGGCGAGATCGCGACCGTCCGCGTCGGTGGCCAGGCGGTGCTCGCGGGCGAGGGAACCCTGTACGTTTAGCAGGGTTGGTGACGTTCTGTTCTAGATACGCCCGAGCGCCACGGCGCGAGGGCGTCAGCGCGTGGGGGTGGGGCCCCACGCGAATGAGGAGATGAACATGAAACATCTGCTGATTGCGGTGTGTGTGATGGCGGCGGCCGGTCTCGCGGCTGCGCAGGAAGCGAAGAAGGCCGGCGGCAAGGTGCTCGCGCACTTCGCCACGAGCGAAGGGCCGTTCACGGTCGAACTGTTCGAGAAGGACGCGCCGAAGACGGTCGCGAACTTCGTCGGCCTCGCGGAAGGGACGAAAGAGTGGACCGACCCGAAGACGGGCGAGAAAACCAAGCGGCCGTACTACAACGGGCTCACGTTCCACCGCGTCATCGCGAACTTCATGATCCAGGGAGGCGATCCGCTCGGCAACGGCACCGGTGGTCCCGGCTACAAGTTCGCCGACGAATTCCAATCGGGGCGCAAGCTCGATAAGGCCGGCATTCTCGCGATGGCCAACGCCGGTCCCAACACCAACGGCGGCCAGTTCTTCATCACTCTCGCGCCGACCGACTGGCTGACAGGAAAGCATACGGTATTTGGCGAGGTCGTCGACGGCATGGACGTCGTCAAGAAGATTGGCAACACGAAGACGACAAAGCCGGGCGACAAGCCGGTCACCCCAATCACGGTCAAGTCGGTGACGATCGAACGGAAATAAGGACGAGCGTCTTCGATCGATCGCGCTCGCTGATTCGCGCTCTTCCATGCCTCATCGCCGGCGTGCTGGGCACGAGTGCGCTCGTCGCAGCCGAGCGGCCCGTGCTCACGCACCCGGCATCGTTCACCGCGAAGGCGCCCGACACGTTCACGGCCAAGTTCGAGACCAGCAAAGGCGTGTTCCTCGTCGAAGTGCACCGCGCGTGGGCCCCGGCCGGTGCCGATCGCTTCTACAACCTGGTGAGGAACGGCTACTACGACGACTGCCGCTTCTTCCGCGTGCTCGACAGTGTGATGGCGCAGACCGGCATGCACGGCAGTCCGCAGGTTCAGGCGGCGTGGGACGGTGCGACGATCAAAGACGACGGCGTGCACCAGAGCAACGCGCGCGGCACGGTGAGCTTCGCGACGGCAGGGCCGAACTCGCGCACGACGCAGTTCTTCATCAACCTTCGCGACAACCGCGCGTTCGACCGGGTCGGGTCCACGCCATTCGGCCGGGTGACGAGCGGCCTCGAGGCCGTCGATGCGCTCTATAGCGGATATGGCGACGGTCCGCCGCGCGGCAGAGGTCCGGACCAGAGCCAGATCCGCGCACGCGGCAACGCGTATCTCGCGAAAGATTTTCCGAAGCTCGACTACATCCGGACGGCGACGATCGAGAAGTAGGTCAGGTAGCGGTCCCCGGTTTGCTATCCTCGCTGAAATGACTCCGGTCAATCACGACATCGAACCGGCGGCGGCCGGCGCGGTTCGGCTGCTCATCGAAGCGCGCAACCGCGATCCGTTTGCGCTGCTCGGGCCGCATCGCGACGAACGCGGCGGCGGCACGGTGGTTCGCGCGTTTCAACCCGAGGCGCGATCGATCGAGCTCCGCCTGATGGCCACCGGCGAGCTGCGGGCGATGGAAAAGGTCGATCCCGCAGGTATTTTTGAAATCCGGCTGAATCCTACGGGCGATACGGGCGCCGGCTTTCCCGATTACCGCCTCCGCATCACGTTCCACGGCGATCACGTGAGCGAGATCGATGATCCGTACCGATACGGCCGGGTCCTGACCGATTTCGATCTGCACCTGTTCGCCGAGGGGACGCAGTATCGCGCGTACGACAAGCTCGGCGCGCATCGCATGACGATCGGCCCGACGAACGGCGTCCACTTCGCCGTGTGGGCGCCGAACGCGGAGCGCGTCAGCGTGATTGGCGATTTCAACGGATGGGACGGCCGCGTGCAGCCGATGCGCCTGCTGACGCCCGGCGGCGTCTGGGAGCTCTTCATCCCCAATCTTCCCGACGGCGAGAAGTACAAGTTCGAGATCCGGACGCCAGGCGGCGCGGTACTGAAGAAGAGCGATCCGTACGCCTTCGCCTTCGAAGTACCGCCGCAGTCGGCGTCAGTAGTGCGCGACATCACGCGCTATCAGTGGCACGACGCCGGATGGATGAGCGCGCGGCAGCAGCAGAACAGGTGGTTCGATCGTCCGATGACGATCTACGAGGCGCATCTCGGATCGTGGGGCCGCGTGCCCGAGGAGGGCAATCGCTTCCTCTCGTACCGCGAGCTGGCGCACCGCCTCGTGCCGTACGTGAAGGATCTCGGCTTTACGCATATCGAGCTGCTGCCGGTGATGGAGCATCCATTTTCGGGATCGTGGGGCTATCAGGTCCTCGGTTTCTTCGCGCCGACCAGCCGCTTCGGGCCGCCGGAGGATTTCAAGTACTTCGTCGACGCGTGTCATCAGTCGGAGCTCGGCGTGATCCTCGACTGGGTGCCCGGTCATTTTCCGAAAGACGAGCACGGCCTCGCGCGGTTCGACGGCACTGCGCTGTACGAGCACGCAGATCCGCGCCAGGGCGAGCATCAGGACTGGGGCACGCTCATCTTCAACTACGGCCGGAACGAGGTCCGCAACTTCCTGCTGTCGAACGCGCTCTTCTGGCTCGAGGAGTACCACGTCGACGGCCTGCGCGTCGACGCGGTCGCGTCGATGCTGTATCTGGACTACTCGCGCAGGGAAGGCGAGTGGATCCCGAACCGATTCGGCGGCCGCGAGAACCTCGACGCGGTCGGCTTCCTGCAGCAGTTGAACAGCCTGACCCACGGCGATTTCCCGGGCACGATCACCGCGGCGGAGGAATCGACGGCGTTCGGCGGCGTGAGCCGGCCGGTGTATCTCGGCGGCCTCGGGTTCACCTACAAATGGAACATGGGATGGATGCACGACATGCTCGAGTACATCGAGCAGAACCCCGTGCATCGCCGCTGGCATCACAACAAAGTGACGTTCTCGATGCTCTACGCCTTCACCGAGAATTTCGTCCTGCCGTTCTCGCACGACGAGGTCGTCCACGGCAAGCGGTCGATGCTCGACAAGATGCCGGGCGACGTGTGGCAGAAGTACGCGACGCTGCGCGCGCTGTACGGCTACATGTACGGCCATCCGGGCAAGAAGCTGCTGTTCATGGGGAACGAGTTCGGGCAGTGGCGCGAATGGAACCACGACGTCAGCCTCGACTGGCATCTGATGGACGATCCGTCGCACGCTGCGCTCGCGCGCTACGTGCAGACGCTGAACTGGCACTACGGCGCGCAGCCGGCGCTGCATCAGTGCGATTTCGATCCATCCGGGTTCCGCTGGATCGACTGCAACGACAACGAGAACAGCGTCATCTCGACGCTGCGGTTCGCGCGCAACCCGCGCGACTTCATCGCGATGGTCTTCAATTTCACACCGGTGCCGCGCGGCGAATACCGCATCGGCGTCCCCGAGCCCGGTCTCTACGTCGAGCTTCTCAACAGCGACGCCTCGATCTTCGGCGGCGGCAACGTCGGCAACGGCGGCGGCGTCGCGAGCGAGCCGGTGCCGGCGCACGGGTTCGATCAGTCGCTCCGCCTCGTGGTCCCTCCGCTCGGGTGTCTCTATCTGAGGAAGCGCGAGTAGATTCGCGATTCGCGTCCTTTGTGTCGATAGCGACTTTCGAGTACCTTCGCCAGAACCGTGTTGATGCCGCTTCGACACTCTCGCGCGGTCGCGGTGGTGCTCGTCACTTTCGCCGCCTTCACCGACATCGTCGCCTACTCGATTGCCGTTCCGGTGCTGCCGCATCTGAGCCGGCAGCTCGGCGCGTCGCCGACGATGATCGGATTGCTGTTTGCGTCGTTCGGCGTCACGCTGCTGACCGTCTCGATGCCGATGGGTGCGGTCTCCGACCGCATCGGCCGCAAACCGCCGATGATCGGCGGGCTCGTCGCGCTCGCCGCGGCGACGCTGCTGTTCGCGTTCGCCGACAGTCTCCCGTGGCTCTTCGCCGCGCGCCTCGTGCAGGGCGCCGCCGATGCCGTCACGTGGGTCGTCGGCTTCGCGCTGCTCGCGGACCTCTACGGACCGTCCGAGCGCGGACGCGTGACCGGCATCGTCATGTCGGGCGCGAGCTTCGCGTTCATGGTCGGACCCTCGATCGGCGGCTGGCTGTATCAGATCGGCGGCATGCGGCTGCCGTTCCTCGGCGTGGCGGCCTTCGCCGTCGTCGCCACCGTCGCGTTCATCGTCTACGAGCCGCCGCCCCGCCGTGAGGCGCACGAGCCGGTGCCGCTCGTCGCGGTCCTCCAGGTTCCGACGATTGCCGCGTGCGCCGTCGCCGTCGTGATCGTGTCGGCGACGATGTCGATGCTCGAGCCGGTGCTCGCGATTTTTCTGGGGACGACGCTCGCCATCTCCCCGGCGCGGATCGGATTGCTGTTCGGCATCGCCGCCGTCGTCAGCACGACGCTGCATCCGATCTTCGGGCGCCTGGCGGACCGGTGGGGCGCGCGCCGCCTGACGCTCGTCGGGCTCGCCGCTTCAGCCGTCACCCTCGCGCTGCTCGGCCAGACGCGGAGCTACACGTCGGCCATCCCGTTCTTCGTGCTGCAGGCGGTGGCGGGCGGCCTCGTCATCACGCCGTCGCTCGCGTACATGGGGGAGGCGACGTCCGAGGCCGGCATCGGATCGTTCGGCGTCTCGTACGGGTTGTACAACTTCGCATGGGGCGCCGGACTGCTCGGCGGTCCCGCGCTCGGCGGATTTCTCTTCGAGCGCATGGGCCTGTCGCGCCTCGCCCTCGCGTGGGCGCCGGTGCTCCTCGTCGCCGCGGTGCTGCTCGGAAGAGTAAAATCGGTCGCGATGCCACGCCCACGTTCCATCGTTCCGCTGTTCACGTTCATCGCAGCCGTCTCCGTGGGCGCTCAGCCCCCGACGGTTTCCGCTCGCGCCGCGCGCGTTCACAAGCAGGCGATCGTCCTCGACACGCACATCGACACGACGCAGTTTCTCCTGCGGGATAACTGGGACTTCTTCGCGCGGCACGATCCGCCGATCCGCGGCGCCGCCGCCTCGACGCGGTCGAACGACGGCAACAGCCACGTCGACTTTCCGAGGATGCGCGACGGCGGCCTCGACGCGGCGTTCTTCTCGATCTACATGCCGGGCACGGTGACCGGACCGGAAGCGGTCAGGCGATCGCTGCTGATGATTGACGCGGTGCATCGCCTCGCCGAGCGGCATCCGAACGAGGTTGCGCTGGCGACGACTGCGGCGGAGGTTCGCGCGGCGGCGAAGGCGGGCAAGGTGGCGGCGCTCATGGGCATGGAAGGCGGCCACATGATCGACGACAACCTCTCCGTGCTGCGCGGCTACGCGCGCCTCGGCGTGCGGTACCTGACGCTCACGCACAGCGTCAACACGAACTGGGCCGACTCCTCCGGCGACAAGCCGGCCCACGACGGGCTGACCGATTTCGGCAAGGACGTCGTCCGCGAGCTGAATCGTCTCGGCGTGATGGTCGACATCTCGCACGTCGCCGACAAGACGTTCTGGGATGCGCTCGAGATCAGCAGGGCGCCGCTCGTCGCCTCGCACTCCTCGTGCCGCGCGATCTCCGGCCACCCGCGCAACATGACCGACGACATGATCAAGGCGCTCGCCGCGAAAGGCGGCGTCATCCAGATCAACTATTCGACCTCCTTCCTGAGCAACGAGCTGTACGAGGCGACGCAGAAAAACGTGCCGCCGGCCGAGCGGCCGAGCGTTTCGTGGGAAAAGATCGTCGAGCACATCGATCATGCCGTGAAGCTGGCCGGTCCGACGCACGTCGGTCTCGGCTCGGATTTCGACGGCACGACGGTTCCCGTCGGCATGGACGACGTCACGCGGCTGCCGAAGATCACGGAAGCGCTGCTCGCGAAGGGCTACTCGGAGCAGGACGTGACGAACATCCTCGGCGGCAACCTGCTGCGCCTGATGGAACGGGTGGAACAGGTGGCCAGAGACTCGAGGGCGGGAATGGCAGGAGAGGCAGGACGGGCAGGACCCGCCACCCTGCCTGGCCCGTTCCTCATCATCCCCGGCCTCGCGCGTCAGAATCTGTATCCCACTCCAAACGTGACGCTCTGCGCGTTGAGCGGCGTGTCGGCGGAGATTCGCGAAAAGCGGTAGCCGACGTCGACCATCACGCGCGGCGCCACGAGTCTGGACGCCGCCGCCGATCGCCGTCATGAACGCGTTCGTCGCGATCGGCTGCGTGAAGTCTCCCGCCGAGACGAGCTGTGCGGTGACGTCGTCTCCTGCCACCGGATTGATGCCGCTGATCGTTCCGCTGTTGTAGTTGAACTGCGCCGTCGGCGCGATGTGCGCGACGCCGGCGCCGCCGAAGACGTACGGCGACACGCGGCCGCGCATCGGCGCTTCGTAGCGGACGCCGCCCAGCGTGTAGGTCGCCGGCGCGTGCGCCGTGCCCGCGACGTTCAGTCCGTTCGATGCGGCGAGCAGCGTCGTCGTGAGATCCACCTGCGCCTGCAGCGCCGAGGGCTGCAGATTGCGAATCCGCTCGTGATGCTCATCGGCATCGTCAAGAAGAACGCGATCATGCAGATCGACTTCGCGCTCGAAGCCGAACGCCGCCACGATAAGACGCCGACCGAAGCAATCTACGAGGGCTGCCTGATCCGCTTCCGTCCGATCATGATGACAACGATGGCGGCGTTGCTCGGGGCGGTGCCGATGGCGCTGGGGTTCGGTGCAGGTGGAGAAGGGCGTCGTCCACTCGGCCTCGCCGTCGTCGGCGGCCTGCTCGTCTCGCAGTTCATCATGCTCTACCTGACGCCGGTCGTGTACACCTACATGGCGGGAAAGGCAGGAAGGGCAGGATAGGCCGGAGAAGTTGTGCCTATCCTACCTGTCCAGCCATCTTCTCGATCCGCGTCCACTCCGCCTCGGTGACTGGCATTACAGACAGGCGCGAAATCCGCACGAGCGGAAAATCCTTGAATGCCGGCTCGGCTTTGATCTCTTTCAGCGTGACGGGCCGCGCGAGCTTCTTCACCGGCGCGATGTCGACGACTGCCGCTTTCCCGGTTTTGTCGTCCGGATCGGGATACGCGTCGCCGAGCGCCTTCGCGATCCCCACGACCGCCTTCTCGTCGCCGGTGTGGTAGAAAAAGACGCGGTCGCCTTTCTTGACCGCGTGCAGATGCTTCTGCGCGACAGGATTCCTGACGCCGCTCCACATCGTTTTCTTGTCTTTCGTGAAGTCGTCGAAGCTATAGTGCGTCGGTTCTTCTTTGAACAGCCAGTTCATCGAACCCCTTTGTAAGTTGTGAATTGTAAATTGTCAATTGCTTCCTCACCGCGTGCCGCGTCAGCGCTGTTGCGTGACCGCGTCCGTCTTCCCGTGCGCGTGTTGTTCGTCGGGATCAATCCGGGCATGCGATCGGCGCAAATCGGCCACCATTTCGCCGGCTATTCGAACCGATTCTGGAAACTGCTCTACGAGTCGCGGCTCGTCCCCGAGCCGATCGAAACCGAAGACGATGCGCGGCTGTGCGAATGGGGATTCGGAATCACCAACCTCGTTCCGAGAGCGACGCCGGGCATCGACACGCTGCGCCCGGACGAATACGTCGCGGGCGAACGCGCGCTTCGGCGGAAAGTGCGGCCGTGGAAGCCGAGCGTGGTGGCGTTCGTCGGCGTCACGCTCTTTCGCGTCGTGTCTCGCAAACGGTCGAGCGAACCGATTGGGCTCGGTCTTCAGGCCGACACATTCGAAGGCGCGCGCGTGTTCGTCCTGCCGAACCCCAGCGGCCGCAACGCGAACTTCTCGTACCCGGAGATGCTCGCGGCGTTCAGAGGTCTGCGGACGTGGTTGCGAAAGACTTGATGCGGGTTCTTCATCGTATCGTTGCGGATAATGCGCTTCTCCAATGTGACAGCGCTCCGCATACTCGCAGGTCATGGTCCCCCTGGTCCTGCTCGCGAGTCTCGTCGTCACGATCGATCTCCGTTCGATCGACGCCGCGCTGTCGGCGCGCGTGGTGCGCGGCATCGAGGCTGAGACTGCGGCCGTCTGGCGTCCGTACGGCGTCGACATCCGATGGGTCGGCGGACGCGACCGTCCAGCGGTCGTGGACGTCGAGTTGACGGCGTTCGTCGAGCGGAGAGCGTTGCCACCGCCCGCGTTCGCGCGTCTCTTCGCGCTCGGCGCCGTGCGTCTTCACGTCGACCTGCAGACGCACGAGCCGATCTGGATCTCCTATCAGGCGGTTGCGGCGCTCCTCGACGGACGTCCGTCGGATCGCCGGATGATGGCCACGCGCTTCCAGGAATTTGCCGACATCGAGATGGGTCGCGCGCTCGGACGCGTGCTGGCGCACGAGGTCGGACACGTGATCCTCGGCGCGCCGTTCCATCGGCCCGCGGGTTTGATGCGTGCCCGATTCTCCGCCGACGAGCTCGCCGCGCCCGATCGCCGTCCGTTCCTGCTGACCGACGTCGACGTCGCGCGTTTGAGGAGCCGGCCGAACTCAGAACCAAGAGCCTCGAACCCGGAACCCCGAACGCCGAACCCGGATCGAATCAGCGCGCGCGGTCCATCGTGAACGTGCCGCCCTCGAACGATCCTTCACACGAATCGTCGCCCGAGTACATCCCGGCGATCCGTTCCGTCGACGCGCCCGCGGCGCTCAGGTCGAAGACGATCGTGCACATCGGCGTCGGTACGCCCTCGCCGCCCGGCGGGAAGACGAGCTTGATCGTCACCACGGTGCCGTTGATGGTGCCGGTGACGGCGCCCGACTTGAACTTGTGGCACGACGCGCACGATCCGTCGGCGGCGTCGAGCGGCCTCATGTCGGCCGTGCCGGAGAAGCCGCTTCCGTTCTGCGTGATCGTCCAGGCGAGCGTCTCGCGCCCCTGCACGTCCGATCCGCTGCCGGTCCATCGGCCGTTCAGATTGAGCGATGTGGGCGCCGCAGGCGCAGGAGGAGCGGCGGCGGACGTGGAGGGCGCGGGAGCGGTCGGCGTCGATCCGCACGCCGCGGCGACCAAGGCGGCAAACGTCAAGGCGAAAACGGGCCACATCTTCTGCACAACCGCAGCAGTATAGATCCCGCCACGCTTGCGGCCCGACCAGATCCCTGAGAGTTTTCCGCAACCCGTCGGACTTAGTTCGTCAAGGCGCGGACTTTTCCTGCGCGCTGTCGCTGAAACCGCACGGATCTGCACACATTCATCGGGTTCCGTCGTTGGCGTCACTGTTGCTGCCGCATGAAGCATCCGTCAACGGCCGAAACTTGTACTTTAGACGACGGAGCTCGAAGTGTACGTACTCGACCTCGACATCGCCTCCAGCAAGATTGGTGACAGCGCCCAGCGCGTCATCGACCGCGCCATCGAAGCCTCGCGCCGGCGCGAACACGCCCTTCTCGCGAACGAACATCTGTTCATCGCGTTTGCGCAGGTCGAATGGGATCTCTTCGCGCAGATCATGCGCGACAGCGATCTCAATCCGCACCAAATCCTCGGCGCCGTCGAGGATCGCCTGGGTCGCATGGCTTGCGTGCCGGGCCGCGAACCGGAAGTGCCGCCGCAGACGAAGCTGATCTTCAGGCTCGCGCTGCACTGCGCCACGCGCGCCGGCCGCGCGGCCATCGCATCGGTCGACATCATGGCCGCCATGCTCGAGGAGTCGCAGGGCGCCACCGCGTCGATCCTCCGGCGCCACGGCGTCGATCCGGGCGCCTTGACGGTGCGGTTGCACGAGCGGCTGCGCGATCTCGAGCTGCGCGATGAATGGCTGAAGAAGCGATTCGAGCTGCCGCCGGTGCTGCGGCACTATGCGACGAATCTCAACCTGCTCGCGCGGCTGGACAAGGTGCCGCCGGTGTTCGGCCGCGACGCCGAGATCCGGCAGGTGCTCGAAATCCTCTGTCACCGCGAGCGCGCGAACTCGGTCATGCTGGTTGGCGAGCCGGGCGTCGGCAAGACGGCCATCGTCGAAGGTCTCGCGCGCGCGTTCGAGTTCGAGGCTGAAACGATTCCCATCCGGCTTCGCGACTGTCAGATCGCGAGCCTGCACCTCAACAGCGTCGTCGCCGGGACGCACCTGCGCGGCATGTTCGAGGATCGGATCGAAAGCATCATCCGCGAGCTCAAGGATCATCCGAACCTGATCGTCTTCGTCGACGAGGCGCACACGATGATCGGCGCCGGCTCGGCGCTCGGCGCGCCGTCGGACGCCGCCGACATGTTCAAGTCGGTGCTGGCGCGCGGCGAAGTGCGCATGATTGCCGCCACCACGTCGAGCGAGTACAAGCAGCACGTGCAGGAAGACGAGGCGTTGGCGCGCCGCTTCCGGACCGTCAACGTTCCGGAGCCGACGCTCGACGAGACGCGGCGCATTCTCTTCAGCCTGCGGCCACGGCTCGAGCGCAACTACTCGGTGCGCGTGCTCGACGAGGCGCTTCACGTCGCGCTCGAGATGTCGCCCCGCTACATGCGCCATCTGCACCGGCCCGACAAAGTGATCGGATGGCTCGATACCGCCGCCGTCCGCGCCGAAGTCGGACGCCGATCCGAGGTGACGAAGGACGACGTCGTGTCGGTGATTGCGGACGCGGCGCAGATTCCGAAGGACATGGTGTTCCGCGACGTCACCGATCGGTTCCGCGGCGTCGAGGAGCGGCTGCAGCAGCGCGTCGTCGGGCAGCGCGACGCGATTCGCGCGGTGGCCCGCCGCCTCATGCTCAACAAGGGTCCGCTCAAGGACGGATTCGATCGGCCGGACGGCGTGCTGCTGTTCCTCGGTCCGACCGGCGTCGGGAAGACCGAGCTGGCAAAGGCGGTCGCGGAGTTCCTCTTCGGCGACGAGAAGAAGATGATCCGCGTCGACATGTCCGAGTACCAGGATGGCGCCGTCGCCGTCGACAAGCTGATCGGCATGCCGCGCGGCATCGCCGGCAGCGATCGCGGCGGCGTCCTGACCAACCAGGTGAAAGACCACCCGTATTCGGTCGTTCTGCTGGACGAAGTGGAGAAGGCGAGCTCGAGCCTCCTCAACCTGTTTCTGCAGGCGTTCGACGAAGGATGGCTCACCGACGGCCGCGGGCGGCGCGTGTACTTCAGCGACGCCATCGTGATCATGACGTCGAACATCGGGTCGGAGCATTTCCACAAGCTCACGAGCCCGCTCGGATTTCTCTCGGGGGCCCTGGGCGTCGACCAGGTTCAAAGTGAAGTACTGCGCGAGCTGGAGCGTCGCTTCCCGCCCGAGTTCCGCAACCGCATCGACGAAGTCGTGCTGTTCGCGCCGCTGACGGTCCACGAAGAGCGGGAAATCGCGTCACACTATCTCGCGCAGCTGACCGAGACGATGGCGAAGGAAGGCAAGACGATCGCGATCGACGGCGAAGCGCTCGATGCCATCGCCGCGCAGGGCTACAGCGTGGCCTACGGCGCGAGATTCCTGAAGCGGTTGATCGACGAGCGCGTCAAGGTTCCCATCAGCGCCGCCTGGCGCGACGGATCGCGCTTCCGCGTGCGCGTCGAAAACGGCGAAGTCGTCGTCGACGTCGAGGCGGACGATCTGGCCGAATCCGGGTTCAGCGCCGCCTGATTTCCGTTACTGCTCGGAGTGCGTCGCGCCGGGCACGACGGCGCCGACGCCGTCGCGGAATTCGATCTTCGTGCCGAACGGCGTCGAGAACCTGGCGACGTCGTCGATGATCTTCCTGCTCAACTCAGGACCCGCCAGCATCGGCCATCCGCGCTGCGGCCGTGGCTTCTTGTACCCGAGCGTGATCGGATAGAGCTTCACTTCAGCCAGCTGCCTGCCGACGAAGCGCGGAACCGCGATCACCGATTCCCAGATCCGCTCGTCGGCTGGGAAGCCGATCGTGTCGTTGTTCGAACGGCGCTCGTTGAAATCGCCGACGCCGGCGCCCGACTCGAGCGTCATGCCGAGCGGCGCGTAGTTTTCGGGCGGCTGGCGGAGCAGCGTCTCGTTCTCGAAGATGAAGTTGCCGAGCCCGTACATGACGGGCTTGCCTTTATAGATCTCGATGCCGCGCAGCACGTGCGGTCCGCTCGCCGAGACGACGTCGGCGCCGGCGTCGATCATCGCGTGCGCGAACGTGATGAAGAACTCCGGCGGGTAGTACCGCTCGGCGCCGGCTTCGTGCGTGTGCGAGTTGACGATCGTGTAGTCGGCGACCTTGTGCGCGTTCCTCACCACCGCGGCCATGGCGTCGACGTCTTCCTTGAGCGGCTCGGTGTGAGTGCCGGTTTTCTCGCCGGCGACGATGCGGCGGTTCGCCAGCGTCATCGCCGTGGCCGAGCCGTCGGCGGCGCGCTGACGTCCGTCTTCGCCGTTCTGCCCGCGCCCTGTGCCGATGCCCGCGGACGTGAGCGCGCCGCGCAGCGCGTCGAACTGCTCGCGCGTGACGATCTGGGTCGTGGTGAAGCGCAGCGGATTCAGTCCGGGCCGCGCGCGCGTATCGCCCCACGACACGCCGGCGCGGCTCTGATCGGGAAACGTCGACGAGGTCGAAATCAGCGCCACGCGTCCTTTGTCGGTGTCGAGGAACTTCGCCTCGCGCGCCTCGCGCAGGCTCTCGCCGAAGCCGGCCTGCACCAGTCCGGCCGCCGCGACGTGGCGCGTCGTGATCCGCGCCCCTTCGACGCCGTAGTCGCCCGTGTGGTTGTTCGCGCGCGCGACCATGTCGAACCCGGCCCATGCGAGCTCTTTCGCGATCGACGGATCGGCGCGCATGTACGTGCCGCCGCTTTCCGTCGACGGGTACGGCTCGTAGTCGTGCAGGAGCATCTCCAGGTTCGTGAACGCCGCGTCGGCGCCGCGGATGAGATCGATCATCTTGAGGAACGGCGGATCGGTGTGCACCGACAGCTTCATCGTGATCAGCGAATCGCCGGTCAGCGCGATCGTAAAACTGTTGTCGGCCAGCATCGGCGCGACCGCCAGCGCGCCGAGCGCAATCGCGACGATCCATCGTGCGGAACTTCGTTTCATATCCAGTCCCCAGCAACCAGCCCCCAGCAATTAGAAATCCAGCGTCGCGGCGACCCGCAGCGTCCGCGGCGGCACGATGTCGCTCACGCGCCCGAAGCTCGGGCCCGACACGTACGTCACCGCGGTGATCGCGTTCGAGTTCGTCACGTTCAGCACGTCGAAGCTCACGTTCAGCGCGCGGCGCGACAGCGTCAGCTTCTTTCCCACCCGTGCGTTGAACGTCGTTTGATGCGGCTCCTGTCGCGCGCCGAACGGCTCCAGGCGGATCGTGGCCGTCGCGAGCTGACGGAGTGGAGGTCCGCTCGGATCGCTGGCGCGGAAGACGTAGGTCCGCTGGCCGAGCGCGCCGTTGACGAGCTCCACGATGCCGCCGATCAGGAAGTCGTGCGGCAGGTTGTAGTTGCCGTTCAGCTTGACGTTCCACCGCCACGAGTCGTCGAGCGGGAAGAAGTCGTCGTTGGGACTCTGCGGGACGCCGACGATCCACCGGTGGTACTTCGTCGCCGTATATGCGGCGAGCAGCGACCAGCTGTTGGCGAGGCGGCGCGTCACCGATCCCTCGTACGACGTGAAGTAGTCGCTTCGGCCGTCGGGGCGGTTGACGGCCATGTTCCCGACGAAGTTGCTGCCGCGGTACGCCGGGTCGTAGTCGTAGATCGTGACCATCGGCCCGTCGTCGCCGGTGTTGAGCAGACCGTCGGGTCCGGGATCGCGTCTCGCGATCGGAATGTTGAACGCGCTGTACGGCCGCAGGATGTTGACGGTCATGTTGAGGTCGCCGCTGCGCTTCACGAGATAGAGGCCGCGGACCGCCAGGTTCGGCGCGACCTCACGCTCGATCGAGGCGCTGATCTCCTGGACGTGCGACAGCCGCAGGTCCGGGTTGACGCGCGCGTTCGCCGCGCTCGTCGTGCCGATGAAATCGACGCCGTTCGTGTCGAGGTTCACTTCGCCGGGCTGGTATCGGCCGTCGCCGTTGAGATCGTGCCACCGGTAATCAGTATTGAAGATCGTGTTCGGGTTGTAGTCGCCCGACAGCGCGGCTTCGGTGTTGAACCATCCGTACGACGCCTTCAGCACCGTCTTGCCGCTGCCGGTCAGATCCCATGCGACGCCCGCGCGTGGACCGAAGTGGCCGAAGCGTGCGACCTCGATTCGCGGAAACGTCGCCGCGGCGGCGAACGGGCCCGCCTCGCGCGTCTGCTCGGGCACGTAGGAGTGCTGGTAATCGTACCGCGTGCCGAGGTTCAGCGTCACGCGCTGGCCGATGCGCCACATGTCGGTGAAGTAGAGCGAATAGACGTTGTCCCAGTTGTCGGGTTCAACCGGCGCGTTGCTGGTCTCGAATTGCACCGGCTGGCGCGGCACGCCGCCGACGACGTCGAACATCAGCGCGTAGTTGCCTTGCGGCATCAGGCTGGAGTTGCCGGTGATGTCGCGAAGCGAGGCCTGATAACCGAGCTTGAACTCGTGGCTGCCTCCGAGAAGTCTCGTCGGCACGTAGGTGAGGCTCGCGTCGCCGACCCACATCGTGAAGTCGCTCTGCTGCTGGATGGCGCAGCCAGTCAGCATGAGCGTATTGCGATCGTAGGTTGGCGCGGCGTTGCCGCATACCGACTGCGGCAGGTAATCGAGCAGGTACGTCGAGCGGCCGAACTGCGCGTCGAACAGCAGGTGATTCGACGGCGTCCCTTTGGTCTCGAGCTTCCAGCGCGTCGGCACCCACCGGAAAACCTGCGTCGCCTCGAACGCGATGTGCGAGAAGTCCGGATTGGACGCAGGCTGCGCGTTGAAGATCGTCTTCTGATAATCGGCGTCGCTGTTCGTCACCTCTCTCGCATAGTCGGCGACAACCTGGTACTTCGGCGTCATCTGGTACGAGCCTTTGATCGTCGGGTTGTCGAGCGACGACTTCGGGAATGCCGCCGGCTCGTCGCCGGTGAGGTACACGCCGTCAGGCCCGGGGTCGAGCACCAGACCCGGCCTCGTCACCTTGTTCCGACGATCGCGCAGCGACCCGAAGAACCAGAGCTTGTCGCGGACGATGCGTCCGCCCAGATCGCCGCTGACGTCGTTGTAGTACTTGAGCGCGGAGCCGACGGTGAGGCCGCGTGCGGTGAGGTCGGACGTGAGGTTGCTTCCTGTCTGGCGCATGTAGGCTTCCGTGTAGCGGCCGTGGAAGTCGTTGCCGCCCGACTTGGTGACCATGTTGATCAGTGCGCCCGCCTCTTTCACCTCCGCGCCGTTTCCGTAGGTCTTTACGTCGGTCTCGACCGTGTTCGCGAAATCGGGCTGCGAGTTCGCGATGATCTTGAAACCGTCGACCATCACCGTGACGTTCGTGTTGCCGCTGTCGATGCCGTACGTGTTGAAGCGCGAGCGGCCGTTCAGGCCGATCGCGCCCGGCTTGTAGCCGTCCGTTGAATGCAATCCCGGCGTGACGCCGATCACGTCCGCCATCTGCTTGAGACCGGGCAGCGCGATCGTGATCAGATCCGTCGACACGTTCTGCCCGCCGCGCGTCGTGGTGAGATCGACGACGGGGCTCGCGCCGGTGACCGTTACCGTTTCGGTCAGCGATCCGACCTTCATCGTGACGTTCACGCGTGCGGCGAAGCCGGCGTTCACGTCCAGGCCTTGACGCACGAGCGGATCGAACCCCTGGATCTCGAAACGGAGCTGGTACGTGCCGCGCGGCAGATCGATGAAGCGATAGTGACCCTGCCCGTCAGTGACCGTCGTGAGCTGCGGTACCTGGAGCGCCGGGCTCGTGATGGTGACCGTCACGCCGGGCAGCGCCGAATTGGACTGATCGGTGACGATGCCGTCGATGCTCGACGAACTGATGTTCTGCGCGGCGGCTCCGGAGGAAACGACGAGCAGCGCCGCCATGAAGACGATGAAGACGACGTTCGCACGACCGAAACGACGCACCATATTGCTTCTCCATCTTTTTTCGCGTGGGGCATCCCCACGCGCTGACGCCCGACACGCCGTCGCGCTCGGACGTATCTAGAACAGAACGTCGCAGCTTCGGTACCAGCGGAGAGCCGTTATTTCCGTTCGTCCTCACTGCGGCGAGCAGCCCTCAAGTTCTGGATGTCGACTTTGTTCACCTCGTCGATGATCTTCGCGAACGCGCGGACGGCCGCCTCCAGGCCCGCTTCGGGCACGATGACGGCGGTGTCGAGATCGGTGTGATAGAAGGCGTGATCGATGATGTGGAAGCTCGGGGCGTCGGTATAGACGACGCCGAGCTCGCCGCCGGGACGCGTCTCCGGCCTCGAATAAATCGCGACGCCGAACGTCTTGAAGCCGTCGGCGACGATTGCCTTCAGCCGATCGCTGCCGCCGACGAACCACCGCCTTGCGCTGACCGCGTTCGACGACACGAGGCTGTTGCCGATGAGGTATGTCTGCGCCTGTGACGTGTGCTCGCAGTTGACGATGAGCGCGGTCTTCGCGAACATCGCCTGCATGTTGTTGTGGATCCAGCGCAGCCCGGCTTCTTCGCCCGACGGCGAATGGTGCGCGGAGCTCGTGAAGAAGACCATCGTGCGCCGCCGCGACGCCTTCGGCACGCGCGCGTAATACTGCGCGAGCTCGATCAGCGTGCCGATGCCCGACGCGTTGTCCATCGCTCCTTCGAAGAACGAGTCGGTGTGCGCCATCACGGCGATGTTCTCGTCGGTGGCGCCGGGCAGCATTCCCCACACGCTCGCCGTCTTCAGGCCGCTCCGCATCTCGACGGTGAGCCGCATGCGCAGCTTCGGGCGCTCGCCTGAACCGCCTTCGCCAAGGCTATGACTTTTTTCGATCAGCTCGCGCACGGCGGTGCCGTCTTCGTTCCCGAGCATCATGACCGGCATCTTCGCGGGATCGGCGTCGCCGCCGGTCGGCTGGTTCGTGACGTTGCCCGGGAAGCCGAGCACGATGAACAGCGCCGCCGCGCCCGCCTCTTCGGCGCGCTGGATGGATCCGTTGATCAGCGCGGAATCCGATCGACCACCGGGCGTCGGGATGCCGTAGACGATGACCGCTTTCCCCTTCACATCGCGGCCGATGAAATCCGCCGGCAGACCGAGCCCGGCCCAGACAGGCTCCAGTTCCTTTGTTTCGATTCCAGCTGAGTGATAGATCGGAAACGCCGTCTTCAGCGGCAGCGTCCGGCCGCCGCCGGTTGCGACGACCTCCCAGGACGTCGGGAACCATTGCGGCGGCAGCTTCGTGAATTCCTGCGTGCGCACCTGCTCGAGGCCGACGCGGCGGAACTGCGCGGCAATCCAGTCGGTCGTCATCTTGTCGTACGGCGTGCCGGTAATCCGTCCCCAGTACTGATTCCCATCGTCGCGGCTCTTGCGCGAGATGGCGGTGATCTCGTTGATGTAGCCCTTGATGCGATGGGCGTCGAGGGCGGCGTATACCTGCTCGCCCGGCGGCAGCGGCCAGCGAAGGTACTGATCGTCGGGCAGCCACAGCGGCGGCTGCGCCGGACCGGACCGCTCGCCACCGCCACGCTGTGCGTGCGGCACTACCAAGAACGTTCCGACGAAAGCAGCGGCGAGTGTGGTCCTGAGAAGGAATCGCATGCTTACAGTCCTTTGATGTGCGGACTATAAAGCATGTGTCGCCGAAGAGTTTACATTTCAGACGGGCGGGACGAGCGCGATCAATCCGCCGCTGGCAATGAGCGCCGCGGCCCAGATCACATCGAGATTGATCCACGCCTTTCGCAGCAGGCCGACGCCGAGCTTGTGAAAGACGATCCACGCCATCATCGCGGTGACAATCAGATAACTGCCGCTGTGCACGGCTGTCGCAGTCAACCCCGACGCGAGATCGGTGGCGCCATGAACATGGCCGTGCGCACTCGTCGTCGCCGACATGTGCAGCCACACCGGAAGAATCATCAAGCCGGCGCCGTGCGCCGTCGCGACCAGAAACGACCAGATCATGAGGCCGCCGACGCCGATGCGCATGCTGCCGAATCGCGGATGGCGGTGGCGGAGAAGTCGAAGCACGCCAAGCGTCACCAGCAGAAGGGCGATCGACCAGCGCATCGCGTCGAGCGGCACGACGATGCCGACGACAACGCCGAGCAGCACGGCCGCGGCGATGGCGCACGCGTGCCCGACGCCTATCGGCACGAGCGCGCGCCACACCGCAGCCGACCGGTTTTCCTGCATTCCGAGCGCCACGGCAAACAGCCATCCCATGCCGGGATTGATGCCGTGGAACGCGCCCAGAAAGAGGAGCATTCCCCAGGAGCTCGTCATACTTTTCTGAATGCTCGCGGGGCCCCACCCCGCTCGCGCTCACTCGGCGGCGCCGCTTCGCCGCGCTGCCCTCGGCGGACCCCGGCGCCTCGCTCGAGCCGCGGGCGCGCTACGAGAAGCAGTACGAATCAGACGACGCGTCGCCGCCTTCGAGATGCACCTGATGCGGGCGCAGCCCGCCGAAGTCGAGGAAGAATTTCGCGTCGACCGCGCAGCCGCCCTTGGGATCCGCGTCGATCTTCGCGATCCAGCCACGAATGCCGTCGGGATAGAACTGTTCGTCCCAGCTCTGATACAGCGAGTTCGTCAGATACACACGGCGGCCGTCGCGGCTGACCTCGACCATCTGCGGACCGCCATTGAGCGGCACATCCGCCTGCGACGGATGCCCCGCGCGCCGGACGATGCCCCCGATGCGGACCGACCCCGTCAGCTGCGGCCGGAACGGATCCGAGACGTCGTACTGACGCAGCTCGCCCGTGCCCCAGCACGACACGTACAGCTGACGATCGTCGAGCGACAGGTTGATGTCGGTGACGAGCGGCGGCACCGCGTTGAAGCCTTTGAGCAGCGGCGGCAGATCGGCGGCGTCAGCGGGTTCCGCGGGTACCTCGATGACCTTCGTCGCCTGCCAGCCGTCGCGGCTCGACGTGCCGCTGCGGTGCCACAGCCAGATGGACGCGGAGAGATCCTTCAACGACACGACAACGCCGACGAACCCGTACGCTTTCTTCGGATCGTGCGCCGGCCGCAGCTCGAGCACCATCTGCTGCTCGGCGCCGAGATCGATCACCTGCCGGTGACGCCGCTGCTGCAAATCCCACACGTGCAGCTGGTGTCCGTATTTCCCCGCCAGCAGCAGATCCGGGTTGACGCCGTTCTCGACCATGTCGGGCGTGCCCCACTCGCTCGTGATCATCGTGTCGTGGCCGAGGTGCCACCAGAAGTCGTAGGCGAGGTACTGCGGCCCGCGATCCTGTTCCCAGCGGCCCTCGATCTCGAACGTGTCCGGATTGAGGACGAAAATGCCGCCCGGACCGGTGCCGTCGGCCGATCCGATCGCGTTCATGTAGATGCCGTCCGGTCCGCAGTGCGTCGTGTGCGGACGCGAGTATCCCGTCTTCTTCGCGACTTCGTCCGGCTCGATCACCTTGACGAGGCGCGGCGCCGCCGGATTGGCCTTTGTATCGAGGACGTGAATGCGCGACGAGCGCAGGCCGGGCACAACGAGATAGCGCCGCTCGGTGTGCGGGTGCGCGGCAAACGGACAGAGGCACGAGCTGCACGCGTTCCAGCCGAAATGATGGAGCTCGTCGCCCGTGCGCGGCATGTCGAATTGATTGATCTGCCGGCCGTACGCGTTCGAAGACGCATCGACGTCGAGGACCGCCAGCGCGTCGGACCCGCCGCGAGGATTGAGCACCGCGACGTACGCGAGCGTTTCAGGCGGCGCCTTCATCGCCATCGCGGCGGACGGGTAAAACGTTTGATCGGGAATCATTCTGGCCATCGTGACCCTCCTCGAGATGCAGCAGACGGGTCGGTGAGACGTGGGAGTCTATCACCGTCAGACCAAAGTCACTCCGGGCGGAGACTAATCGGCTGATCGCGGCGTCAGGTGGGCTTGGACGCCGGAATTTGCGTGGCACGACATTGGCGTTCCCGTCGTGCGTTGTCGTCTCAGTCACTCGCACGAAAGCAGGAACTGATGCCTACACCCGCAAGTCAGGCGGTAGCCGACGTGCTTCCGCATGCCGTTTCTTCAGAAGCCGCAGCGCCACGGTCGTCGTGGTTCGGTCGCCTTCTTCGACGTTTGAGCTCGAAAACCGGGCTCGCGACCGCGGTCGAGCGCGACCCGCTGCTGGCGTTCGCATCGGAGAGTCCCGTCGAGGCCGCCATCTCCGCAGCGGCGGCGGCATCGGTGCAGAAGCCGCGGTCGCGCGCCAGATTGTGGGTCGTGCTGGCGTCGGCGCTCGTCATCCTGGCCGCGGCCGCGCCGTTCGCGCTCGCGCAAATCGAGTTGCTGCGCGCGAACGCCGCGGGGTCGCAACCAGGCAGGTTGACTATCGTCACTCATCCCGACGGCGCGAGCGTCATGGTCGACGGGCAGTCTCGAGGGATGACGCCGCTGACGCTTTCCGTCAGTCCAGGCCCGCACACCGTGAGCATCCGCAGCGGGATCAACGAGCGCGTGCTGCCCGTGACAGTCGGCGCCCGCGCAGACATCGTGCGGGATCTCGAGATGACGAACAGCCCTTCGCCGACCACATCGGGCGCGTTGTCGGTCACAACCGATCCACCGGGCGCGCACGTCACGATCGACGGGGCGCCGGCGGGCACGTCGCCGGTCACCTTTGACGCCTTGAGCGCGGAGCCGCACACGGTGATCGTCACTGGTGCGACCGGATCCGCTGAGCGGACCGTGACGGTAGCCGCCGGTCACACCGCGACCGTCGTTTTCTCGCTGCCCAAGGTGTCGGGTCCGGTCGGCGGCTGGCTCTCCGTGACCGCGCCGTTCGAGGTGCAGGTGATCGAGAAGGACGAAGTCATCGGATCCGGCGGCGCCGCGAGAATCATGGTCGCCGCGGGACGCCACGACATCCTCCTCGCCAACCGCGCGCTCGATTATCGGGAAAGCCGTCACGTAGAGGTCGCCGCGGGAACGACGACCAGCGTGCGGGTCGATGCGCCGAAGGTCACCCTGAGCGTGAACGCGCGTCCGTGGGCCGACGTCGCGATCGACGGCAACGACATCGGCCAAACGCCGATTGCGAACGTCACCGCCACCGTCGGGACGCACCAGCTCGTGTTCCGCCATCCGCAGTTCGGCGAGCGGCGGCAGAGCGTCATCCTGACCGGCAAGGGGCCGAACCGTGTCGCCGTCGATTTGACGAAATGAGCGCCTGCGGCCCGACCGAGGCGGCGGAGCGAACCGCCGCGAAGCGGCGGCGCCGAGTGAGCGCGAGCGGGGGTGGGCCCCGCGAGCATAGGAAGATGAAACGGAAGCCGAGGCAATTCATGAGAGCGATCGTCGTGGCCGTCGGACTTGTGGCCGCTTCGACGGCCGCGAGCGCGGATCAGGATCCGCTGAACATCGCGAAGGATCTGTATGCGTCGGCGGCGTACGAAGAAGCACTGTCGACGCTGTCGCGGCTGACGGATGCGCGCGCGAGCGTGCCCGGCATCGCGCGACAGGCCGACCAGTATCGCGCGTTCTGTCTGTATGCCCTGGGCCGTGTGTCGGAAGCCGAATCGGTAGCCGAGTCGCTGATCCGCCGCGAGCCGCTGCTGCAGCTCGATGCCGCCGATGCGTCGCCCAGAATCGAAGCGATGTTCGTCGGCGTCCAGAAGCGCATTCTGCCTGGCCTCATCCGCGAGCGGTACCGGGAGAGCCGCGCGTTCATCGATCAGAAGCAGTACGGGGCGGCGGAACCGCGTCTCGCCGACGTGCGGCGCCTGCTCGCGGAAGCGCAGCACCTCGGTGCCTGGGACGAGGGGCTGGCCGACCTGACCGAGCTCGTCGACGGATTCCTGACGCTCGCCCGCTCACAGGCGGCGCCGGCGGCGCTACCGGCGACGGCCGCGACAAGCGTGCCCCCGCCTTCCGCTCCCGCTCCGTCGGCGCCGGCCGCGTCGGAGCCGGCGCGCGCGGCCGCGGCGCCGGAGCCGCCACGCGCGGCTGCCGGCGAGCCGAGCGTTTACCACATTGAGGACGCCGACGTGCGGCCTCCGGTCGTGATTTTTCAGAGCGCACCGAGCGCGCCGAACGAGCTGCTGACGGTCGTGCGCGCGCTGCGCAAGCAGATGGTGCTCAGCGTCCTGATCGACGAAACGGGCAGCGTGCAGAAGGCCGACGTCCGCGGCTCGATCCATCCGAGCTACGACTCGATGCTGCTTCGCGCGGCGCGCACCTGGAAGTACCGGCCTGCGATGAAGAATGGCGTGCCGGTCAGATACGAGAAGACAGTCATCATCGACGTCAAATGAGCGCGAGCGGGGGCAGCCCTGAGCCACGCGTCGGGGTGGGGCCCGACGCGGTTGAGAAAAATTCCCCGCGAGCATAAAAAAATGTACCAACGATTCTTCGGACTCCGCGAGCGGCCGTTCGAGCTGACCTCGAATCCAAAGTACTTGTTCTTCTCGGCGCAGCACCGCGAGGCGCTCGCCAATCTCGAGTACGGGTTGTCTTCCGCGAAGGCGATCACCGTCGTCGTCGGCGAAGCGGGAACTGGAAAGACGACGCTGCTGCGCGCAGCGCTCGAATCGGAACGGTGCCGCCGCGTCAAGGCGATCGTGCTCGACAATCCGACGCTGACGCGCGAGGAGTTCGTCGAGATTCTCGCGGCGCGGTTCCAGCTGGGCCCTGCCGCCGCCGCATCCAAGGCGGTGCTCCTGGACGCGCTCGAGGCGGAGCTTCGCGCGCGGCGCGCCCGCGAGGAGATCACGGCGCTGATCGTCGACGAGGCGCAGAGCCTCAGCGACGAGCTGCTCGAAGAGGTGCGGCTGCTGGCGAACATCGAGACGCCGACCGAAAAGCTGCTGCCGTTGGTGCTCGCGGGACAGCCCGAGCTGGCCGTGCGGCTGAACGAGTCGGGGCTGCGGCAGCTGAAGCAGCGCGTCGCGCTCCGGTGCGAGGTCGCGCCGCTCGATCTCGGCGACACCGCCGCCTACATCGTGTCGCGCATTCGAACCGCGGGCGGCAACACGACGAAGCTCTTCACGCGCGAGGCCGTGACGCTCATCCACGAGTTCTCGCGCGGCATTCCGCGCGTGATCAACGTGATGTGCGACAACGCGCTGATCAACGGCTTCGCGCTGAAGCGCCAGCCGGTCGATCGCGACATCGTTGCCGAGGTATGCCGCGATTTCGATCTCACGAAGGCGGAAGCGCCGCAGTTGATGCTGGCGCGGAGCAGAAGCCGGGAGTGACGCGAAGAAGCTGGAATATCCACTTCGCACAGAAATGTGCAATGGTGGCAGCGAACGCGGTCCCAATAGATTGTCGTTTCATCGTTCAGTCATCTGCTGCGACCAGTCGCCGGCAACGGTTCGAACATCAAAATCTCACGATGTAAGCGATGCCGGCCAGGGGATGAACCGTGCAATCCCCGACGAGGGATCGGAGCCGCGTTTCCGTGAAATGCTCGGACCGCAAACCGCCGTCGGTCGTCAGATACTCGGCGGACTCCGCCACCACTGCGTGTCCGAATCGCCGATACCATTCGCGCCTCGCCGGAATGGAAGCTTCAGCAAAGACGGACAGGAGTCTCATATGCGGGCGAGGCACGCACCGCCGCATTTCGTCGAGAACGCCGGCCTTGTCGCTCATCGTGCCCCACGTGTTGGTGAGGCACGTCGCGAAATCAAAGCGCGCGCGGATGGGGAGTCTGGCGGCGTCGGCTGTGACGAAGTGCAACCCGCCCGATCCAGCGCGGCGACGCGCCTCGACGAGATAGGCGTGCTCGTAGTCCACTCCGACGCCGATTCGCAAACGGTTGCGTAGCATGGCGAGATGCCGTCCGGTCCCGCACCCGATATCGATTACGGCCATCCCGTCGGCAACCGTGTCTTGCAGGAGCTCGATCTCCGCCTCTAGGAAGGCACGGATTTCCGGCGGTTGCGTGGCCGGATCCAACGCGCGATTCAACAAGCCGCTCGCGTAGACTTCGTCGTTCGACATCGATCGTCAGCTGCCACTCATAACGATCTTCAGGCGGCCTTGATGTGGCGCCCGGGACGCCTGGCGTCGGATCAGCGACTGATCCTCGTGTTGACAATCATGAGCACGAAACTGTCTGTTACGCACCGCCGTCACGTCGCTGGATTCTAAGTGTAGCGTCCTGCCGCTCAACAGCGTGCGGCACGAATCGTCCATTGATCAGATCAGGTCCTTCCAAATCCGTCCGTGACACAACATCCATCCTCACTTGCCGAAGGCTCGACTGCATGGACGGTGCTCCTCCATGGCGTTCGCGGCCGTCAGCCGCGGAGCGTGCGAAACGTAATCGAATAGCGCAGCGCCGCGACCGGCGGCACGTGGTGCTCGTACGCGCTTCTCGATTCGGCGGTCATGAGGTACGCCGAGCGCGGCTCGAGCACGATGGTGTGCGTCGCCGTCCGTCGCGCGCCGCCCGTCGCCTGAGCGGCGTCTCCTGGCGCGACGTACGGACGAAACTTCAATTGGCAGGACGACAGCAGCGAGATACCGGCGACGATGCCGTATTGCGGGGCGTCGCGATGCCAGCCGACCGGCGCGGCCGGTCGGTACTCGTTGATGAGCGCCATCCCCATCGACGCCCCGTCGACCTCCGCCCACGAGGCGACACGGTCGCGCAGCCACAGCAGAAAGTCGGGCATCGGCGGCGCAGCCGCCGCGCCGCGATCGTAGGTCCGGCCGAAGAAGGCGACGCGCCGTCGCGCGACGACGCCGCGCATCTCGAAGGTCGAGAACTCGACGCGCGCGATCTCGCCGGCGAGCATCGCCTCCTCCTCGACGGTGATGAAGTCGTCGCGATAGCGGAACCCGTTCGGTGCGTCGACATCGAAGAGCGAGCGAGCGGGAATCGGCACGTGTCAGTGTGGCACACGGATCGCTCGGCTGAACCCATCGCGCTATAACTGCGCTACAGCGATCGCGCTACGACTGCGGTCGGCTAAGCCTCGCGCTGCGAAAGCCGCGTCAGTTCGCGCGATCAGCTCGAGCGTGGATCGATCACGTCAGTCGCGACGGCTCGATCCCGGCCGGCTGCCGCGGCGCGCGTGATCGCCGCGACCTGCCGGCCGTCGCGCACGAGCGTCATCTGCGCCGCGCGCATCGTGCGTGACGCATCGCTTGCTGTCCGACTCGTGTCCGCCTGCTCGGTCATTGTCATTGAAATAGCTCCTTCGCACAGCAAGACCAATCCGTACCGCCGCTCTCGGTATGGCATTCGCGTATACGAATGCCGCAAAGCGTCGCCCAGCCGTGCGGATCGACGGAACGTCACCGCTATTAGCGGGACTCATGGATGTGGATGCGGCTCGCCAGTCCGACCGCCGTGTTCGAGATCCGCTGCAAATTCGCCTGGCAACTCGCTGCGACGAATCGCATCAGTGACACTCTTGAGGTCGTACGGGATCCGAATGAACTCGGTCGGTGTACTCGCGGCGAAGTCGAGGATTGCGTAGCAGGCGTGCCAGTTGCCGTCCTTCGGCTTCCCGACTGATCCGACATTTACGAACCGCACCGCGTCGACCACCTTCACATAGGGCTTGTGGGTGTGGCCGAAGACGACCACATCTGCGTTTGACGACGCCGCGAGACGTTGAAAACTCGAAATCGGGCGGTCCTCGAACAGGTACTCGTTGATCTTGCGCGGGCTGCCGTGAACAAGTAGTACTCGCTTGCCGTCGATTTCGGTACGAATGTGCGGATGCAATTGTCGCAGGAACGTCTTGTTGTCAACGGTCACGCGTGCCTTCGTCCACGTGAAGGACTTATCGCCGAGCCTCCGCTCGTCCGGTTCGCGATAGGCACATCCACACTCGTCCCGGTCGTGGCCGACGCCGTCGTCATAGTTCCCCGTGATCGTCGGGATCTGCTCTGAACGAATCCGTTCGATCACCTCGTTCGGGAAGGGACCATAGCCGACCAAGTCGCCGAGGCAATACATCGCATCGGGTCGTCGGCGCGCAACGTCGGCGAGTACAGCTTCCAGAGCTGGAAGGTTCCCGTGAATGTCGCTGAAGATCGCTACGCGCATTTCTTGATTCGAGACCGTCCATCGCGGCCGAACTGAGTTGGAGCTGCCGGAACCAACGATCGACTCAGATGTCCGGCCGCCTGGAGATCGCGCCCGGCTGCCGACGCCGCGGGCGAGGGGTGTCGAAGGTTGTGGTCATGCGCAGCAGTCTGGTCCGCAGCAGCTTTTCGCGTTCGGCTTCAGGGCACGAACGAACGCGCTGGCGAACTTGTCCTCCACTTGCGGCGCCAGCCGGTCGACGTCAATACCCGTTTCGGCCAGATAGGCGCGGGCATCGTCGAGTTTGTAGATGCGCCACGGCTCGACTTCGACGTCAGCGAATCCCGCGGCACGCAGTTTCGTCGCGTACTCCGTTTCCTTGAGGGCGCCGGCGATGCAGCCAACCCAGAGCTCCATGCTTCGCCGAATATCAGGGGATACGTCGCCCCGAACCACAACATCCGAGACGGCGAATCGGCCGCCCGGCTTCAGCACACGGAACGCCTCCCGAAGCACCGCGTCCTTGTCGCTCGACAGGTTGATCACGCAGTTCGAGATGATGACGTCAACCGAGTTGTCGGGCAGCGGGATCGCCTCGATCGTGCCGTTCAGGAACTCGACATTCGTGGCCCCCGCCTTCCGCTGGTTCTCGCGGGCCAGCGCCAGCATTTCGTCCGTCATGTCCAACCCGTAGACCTTCCCCGTCGGACCGACACGCTTCGCGGACAGCAGCACGTCGATGCCGCCGCCGGATCCGAGGTCGAGGACTATCTGCCCCGGTTCGAGCGCGAGAAGGGCCGTCGGGTTCCCGCAGCCGAGCGACGCGCTGACGGCGTCGGCCGGCAGGCCGGTCGTCTCGGCATCGGAGTACAGATTGGAGGTGATCGGATCGCCGCAACCGCAGCCGGTCGGCGCGCAGCAGCCACTGTTGGTCGACGCATTCGTCACTGAGGAGGCAATGGCGCCGTATTTCTCGCGAACCGCCTGCTGGATGTCTGACACGGTGTACGCTCCTTGTATCTGCAAAAACGAATATACAGAATCTAGGCGACCGTGATATATTTGTCAAGGCAAATATATATGGCTAAGCAATTGAACGAAATGGAAACCCTCTTCAGGGCGCTCGCCGACGCCACGCGACTCCGCATCTTGGGGCTTCTGTTGACAGGCGAGGTCTGCGTCTGCGACATCCACGAAAGCCTCAAGATTCCGCAGCCGAAAGCGTCGCGGCATCTCGCGTATCTGCGGCGATCCGGACTGGTGGACACGCGACGGGAGGGATTGTGGATCCACTATCGCCTCGGCAAACTCGCCGACCCGGTGACGGCCGCCATCGTCGATGCGGTCCGCCACGCACTCACGCACGTGGACACAGTGCATCGTGACGCTGCACGTCTTCAGAAAACGACCGGGTGCTGTGCGCCGACGCCTGACGACGTGACGCGCGCGGCGTGTTGCACACCGCAGGCAGCCGCGCTGAACGTGATGCGGTGATTCATGGAAACGCGAATCGAACGCGCGCAGCCCATCGACACCGAGGCCGTGCTTGTTCTCCTGGCCCAGAATGGCCTTCCGACAGAGGGGCTTCGAGAGCATTTCACGACCACGGTGGTCGCGCGAGACCGAGGTCGCGTTGTCGGCAGCGCGGCACTCGAGCTCTATCCGGACGGGGCGCTGCTTCGTTCTGTCGCCGTGAGCCGTGAGGAGCAGGGACGCGGCCTCGGGCATCAGCTGACGGATGCCGCCATCCGCCTTGCACAGGACGTCGGAGCGCCGGCGATCTACTTGCTGACGACGACAGCCGAAGGGTTCTTTCCAAAGTTCGGGTTTGAACGAATTGCGCGCGCCGAAGTTCCGGCCAGCGTTCGGACCTCTGTCGAATTCAGCTCTGCATGTCCGTCAACCGCGACGGTCATGCGCAAATCACTGTAGACCGAGGGAACGGCATGCCTACGAGAATGCGGAGGGCCGTCTCGGTTACTTGCTTGGCGGCGTTACCTTGGCCAGTGCCGCGCCGTTTGAGGGTTGTGATGTCAACAGCAACCCGTTTCCCGGCGACCATGAGATAGACGTCTGGGGATCACTACCCTTTCCCACGTTGCCGAGAACCGTCTGGCCACGGCTTCGATGGCAGTTTGCTCCTGCTTCTTCAAATCTCTCATACGTCTCTACCACGACCTTCGTCTGTACCCGCGACTCACAGCCAGACGAAGATCCACCATCGGTGTCGCCTCGACAACCCGAAGAAGTCCACCCGTTCGAAACGCATGGCCTTGATGAACGTGATTGCGTCCTTGGCCATCTGCTCTATCGAGGTCGCCGGTGAGCCACTGGACGCGCCAACGCCTCGATTGTCGAACGTGATCACGCGACGGCTCGCCGCGAAACCATCAACAACCCGAGGGTCCCAGTTGTCCAGGCAGCCCGGTGGACGAGGAACACCACCGGGGTGCCGGGATTGTTCGTCCCGAGCTCCCGATAAACGAACTCCACTCCGCCTGCGGTGATCGTTCGCGTTGGCACGTTCTTCCAATCGACCTTCAAGTTCTGCGATGTACTCACTCATGTTGCTCTGCCGTCGCGGTGAACGTAACCCCATTGTTCACCTGACCGCCGCATTTCATTTTAGTGATACGACGACCTTGCCTTTTGCGCGTCCTGCTTCGACATAGGCCATGGCCTCCTTGGTCGATGCGAAGGGGAAGACTCGATCCACGACCGGGCGAATGATTCCGTCATCGATGAGAGCAGTGATCTCGGTCAACTGGCCGCCGTTCGCTCTCATGAAAAGAAACGAGTACTTGGCTTGGCGGCGCTTGGCTTTCGTTGTAATTCCGTAGCTCAAGACGCCCATGATCATTCTCAAGACCCATGACGCGCCCAGGCTTCGCGCAAACGCTGCATCGGGCGGGCCTGAGATAGAAATGAGCTGTCCACCGGGCTTGAGCACTCGCAGAGATTTCTCGAGCGTCACCTTGTCCAGGCTGTTCAAGACAACGTCGTAGTCACGGAGCACGTCTGCGAAGTCCTGTTTCTTATAATCGATCATGATGTCGGCCCCGAGGCTTCTGACCAGATCCACGTTGGCCGTGCTCGTGGTCGTCGCCACGGTCGCGCCGACGTGCTTAGCCAGCTGAATGGCAAATGTGCCCACACCACCCGAACCCGCGTGGATGAGAACCTTCTGTCCTTGTTTCAGATTCGCTCTTTCGATTAGCGCCTGCCAGGCGGTCAAGCCGACCAGGGGGATGGAAGCCGCTTCTTCCATGGTGAGTGCTTTGGGCTTGATCGCCACGTCATCCTCTTTGATCGCACTGAATTCCGCGAATGCACCGATTTGCCCGTCAGCCGGCCGCGCATAGACTTCGTCGCCGGGCTTGAATCGACGCACTCGAGATCCGACCCGGACCACGACCCCGGCCACGTCATGGCCCAAAATGAGCGGGAGGCGGTAAGGCAGAATGCGCTTGAACTCGCCGTTTCTGATTTTGGAATCCAGAAGGTTGACACCAGCGGCGTGGACCTGGACCAATACGTCATCCTCCCGCAGCTCCGGGTCTGGCGTGTCGCCGGCCCGCACATGGTCGGCGCTTCCGTAGCGATCGAGGATGAATGCCTTCATTGCAGCCTGCGAGTCTTAGGCAACGGCCTGGACGCCTGCGACCTGCCGCTCGAGTCCTTTCGGATCCGCGAAGAAGGCCGGCCCCGTGCCCTGACTCATCTTGTCGGGAAAGATCTCCTCGTCGCCCGCGATGATGCCCGCGACAATCGCCCGCGCGGCGTCCGCCGGCGAGGCCTTCTCGAGCGTCAGCACCTCGCCCATCTTGGTGTCAATCGGGCCGGGATACACGCCAAACACCTGCGTGTTCTGCCCGCGCAGCATCGCGCGCGTGACCTGCGTGAGCGAGTGCGTCGCGGCCTTCGAGGCGCTGTACGCCGCGAGAATCGGGAAGCTGACGAACGAGGCCACCGAGTTGAGGTTGGCGATGGCGCCGCCGCCATTCTTCGCGAGTACTGGCGCGAAGGCCTGCGTGACCGCGAAGGTGCCGAGGAAGTTCACTTCCATCTCCTGTCGCCCGCCCTCGATCCACTTCGGATCAGTGAATTCGCCACCGAAGAAGCCCACGATGCCCGCGTTGTTGACCAGGAGGTCGACGTCCGCCGCAGTCGCGGCGGCGGCGGCGATCTGCGCGGCGTTCGTGACATCGAGTTGCAACGGCGTGAGGCGGGAACCGTGGCGGGCCACGAGCGGACCGAGGGCCGAGACGTTGCGGGCGGCGGCGTACACCTTTCTTACGCCGGCCGCGACGAGCGCGTCCACGATGGCTTCGCCGATGCCACGGTTGGCGCCGGTGACGAGTGCGGTCTTGCCTGA
>Ga0209474_10000165_pt1 | contig 79566 bp, 90 predicted proteins | sample GraSoiAngelo_145_FD_185902 | JGI IMG/M metagenome (GOLD analysis project Ga0209474, IMG submission 185902) | Grasslands soil microbial communities from the Angelo Coastal Reserve, California, USA - 14_1009_05_20cm (SPAdes) (version 2) | ecosystem: Environmental > Terrestrial > Soil > Grasslands...
CACACCGGCGACATCGGCACCCGCGACCAGGACGGCTTCTTCTACATCGTCGACCGCAAGAAGGACATGATCGTGAGCGGCGGCTTCAACGTCTTCCCGCGCGAGATCGAGGACGTCCTGGCCGGCCATCCCGCGGTCTCCACCGCCGCCGTGATCGGGGTGCCGGACGACAGATGGGGCGAGGCCGTGAAGGCCCTGGTGGTGCTGCGGCCAGGCGCGGCGGTCGAGGCCGGCGAGCTGATCGCCCTGGTGCGAGAGCGCAAGGGCCCCATCTATGCGCCCAAGTCGGTCGAGTTCCTGGAAGCGCTGCCCATGACGCCGGTCGGGAAGGCCGACAAGAAGGTGCTCCGAGCCCGCTATTGGGCTGGGCACGACCGCCAGGTGGGATAGCGGCTAGGCGTCAAAGGTGCCGTGACGGCCGGCGCCGGCTGCGAATCGGGCAGCTCCGGCCTGCGTCTCGCCCGATGCGATGACCTCCAGACCCCGCCTGGTCTCATTCCGCAGCGCGCCGGCCAGCTCGAGGTCCCACTGCTCATAGGCGGAGAGGCGGTCGCTGCGCAGGCAGACCTGGGGCAAACGCGCGAGCTCCTGGGCGAGCTCGACTGCCGCTCTTCGCGCCTCTCCTCGGGGCACCACGCGATTCGCCAGACCGATCGCCAGCGCTTCCTCGGCTGTTACCGGGCGGCCGGTGAGGATCATGTCCAGGGCCCGGCCCTGGCCGATCAGGCGCGGCAGCCGGATGGTGCCGCCGTCGACCAGTGGCACGCCCCAGCGCCGGCAGAAGACGCCGAAGACTGCGCCCTCAGCGGCCACCCGGAGGTCGCACCAAAGCGCCAGCTCGAGTCCGCCCGCCACCGCGTAACCCTCGGCGGCCGCGATGACCGGCTTATCCAGCCTCATGCGCGTGGGGCCCATCGGCCCTTCCCCATCCTCAGTGACCTGGTTGCCGCGGCCCTCGGCCACACCTTTGAGGTCGGCTCCGGCGCAGAAGTTGCCGCCCGCGCCGGTGAGCACCGCAGCGGCCAGGGCGGGGTCGGCGTCGAATCGACGGAAGGCCTCCACCAGCTCGGCCGCGGTGGGACGGTCGACCGCGTTGCGGACCTCCGGCCGCTCGATCGTGACGACGGCGACGCTACCCTCGGTTGCGAACGTGATGCTGGCCATGTGGCGATGATCACATCCGAGCTGGACCTGCAGCTGCCCAGCGGGCGGCTGCATGCGCAGCGCTTCGGCTCGCCGCACGCGCCGATGGTCCTCTGCGTGCCCGGGCTGAGCGCCAACCTGAAGTCTTTCGACTTCCTCGGCGAGCGGATCGCCGGCGACCGGCTGCAGGCGGTGGCGGTGGACCTCCGCGGTCGCGGCCGCAGCGACATCACGCCGCCAGGCACCTACGGCTGGCCCAGCCATGCCCGCGATCTGTTCGCGGCCGCCGATGCGCTGGGCGCGGCGCGCTTCAGCCTGATCGGCCATTCAATGGGGGCGGCGGTCTCGATGGCCGCCGCGGCTCAGGACGCCTCGCGCCTGGACCGCATCGTCCTGATCGACTTCTGCGGCCAGCCCGACGCCGCCAGCCTGGTCCCCATCCAGTCGTCAGTCAATCGCCTCGGCCAGATCTTTCCGTCCGCCGAGTTCTACGTCGAAGCGGTGAAGGGCCTCGGGCTGATCGAACCCTGGAACCAGTACTGGGACGCCTATTTCCGCTACGAGCTGGAGCCGGTGGCGGGCGGAGTGCGCCCGCGCAGCGACCGTGCGGCGGTGCTGGAGGACTTCAGCTACGGCCAGGCTCATCCCGCGTACCCGCTCTGGCCCAGCTTGACCATGCCCGTGCTCCTTTTGCGGGCCGGCCGCGAGATCCTGCCGGGAACGGGCTACATCGTCAGCCAGGGCGATCGCGAGCGCTTCCCTCGCGAGGTGCCCGGCGCGCGGGTGGCCGACGTCGATGCCAACCACTACACGGTGGTCACGACTGAGGCCTCGGCGACGGCGATCCGCCAGTTCTTCGGGCTGCAGCAGTCTCAGCCGCCTCGGTAAGGCGCTCGGCAAACCTCCACCATCTCTCGGTATCCGGGTTGCGCTCATGCGGGGACCTGAAGATCTGGACGAAGCTCGCAATGTCGTCCAGCGTCCAGCGCACCCGGTAGAGCTGCATGCTCGACGGGTCGAGCGTCCGAGCCGACGCTCGCTCATAGATCTCCAGCGCGGCCGGCTGGCCGTCCAGCCACCAGAGGTCGCGTTCCGGCGCACCCCTGGCCACGGTGTCCCAATCGATCAGGAGCAGCCGGTCGCCGTCCCGGAGGAGGTTGGCCGGGTGGGGCTCGCCGTGGGTGATGACGTTCCGTCCGGCCTTTGCCCTGGCCGCCCGGGAAAGATCATCGAAGAGGCGGAGGAGCTCTCGGATGGCCGCCTGATGCCGCGTCACGGCCTCGCGGGCCGGCTCCGAGTACGGGCCGCCCGTCCAGCGCGAGTCGACGTCATGCAGCGCCAGTTCGAGCCCCGCGCGGCCCGGTGTGTCGGCACCGACTTCGGGGAGCCCGGGAGCCCGGGAGAGATCCGCCGCGTGCAGCCGGGCCAGCAGGCCGGCCAGCTCAGCCGCGGTCCCTTCGTCCAGCTCCAGGCCGAAGGGAAGCGAACGCGCTTCCAGATAGGGGTAAACGGCGACGGCATAGCTCGGACCGAGGGGCCTCAACGACTCACCGGCCACGGTGGGGATGGGAGCCACCACGAAGTCGAGGTCGCCGCGGTCGTGCAGCGCAATCGCCGTGTCCAGGGCGACGCGGAGGGCTGCCGGTGAGGTGCGCTTCAGGTCGACCGCGGTGATCCAGTGCGCCCGGGAGTCAGCGTCGACCACCCGCCAGTGATGACTTCCACCACCGACCGGGACGTACTCGCAGCCGGCGACCACGATGCGCCACCCCTGCCACAGGACCGTGGCCAGGTCCGCCGGCTCGAGGTCGGTAGGTTGCGCACGCACGCTGATAGCTTGCGGGTTGACATATGCGCGTCCTGATCGCGACGCGGACCGGCCTCGTCGATCTCGACCCGGACTCCGCCGAGCAGCGGCGAGAGCTAGACGGCCACGCCGTGACCGCCTTGGCGCCGGCGGCCTGGAAGCATCTCTGGGCCGTGGTGGATGGCGGCCAGATCTGGCGCAGCGACGGCGATGGCTGGCAGCCCGTGGTCTCAGGCACGGACCTCGAGCCCATGTGCCTGGCCGATACGCGCGCCAACCCGGAGGACGGCATCCTCGCCGGCACGGCGGGAGCGCGTCTGGCGCGTATCAGCGCGCCCGGGGAGGTCGAGTTCATCGACGGCTTTGACCGGGCCAAGGGACGCGAAAGCTGGTTCACGCCGTGGGGCGGGCCGCCCGCCATCCGAACCATCACCGAGGACGGCGAAGCCGTGTACGTGAACGTCCACGTGGGCGGCGTCCTCCGCTCGCGAGACCAGGGCGCAAGCTGGGAGCCGACCATCGACATCCACGCCGACGTGCACCAGGTCGCCACCGGGCACGGCCGGGTCTACGCGGCAGGGGCCGACGGCCTCTCCATCAGCGGGGACGGTGGCCAGACCTGGCGCACGGTGCGAGAAGGCTTGCACGCGACCTATTGCCGGGCGGTCGCGGTCTGCGCTGAGCAGGTGCTGCTCAGCGCTTCGAAGGGACCGCAGGGAGGCCGCGCCGCAGTCTATCGGTGGCCGCCGGGAGGCGATGGCTTCGAGCGCTGCACCGAGGGCCTGCCCGAATGGTTCGCGGGCAACATCGACAGCCTCTGCCTCGATGCGTTACCGGATGGCCGCCTGGCGGCCTTCGGCACCGAGACGGGCGAGGTCTTCGCGTCGACGGACCAGGGTGAGTCGTGGCGGCGGCTCGCCGCCGGCCTGGACGATATCCGCCGAGTGGTGGTGCTGCCCTAGGCTCGGGAGGCGGGCCCAACGGGCGTGCGCGCCTGGCCCTCCAGGGCCTTCACGAGGATCCGCTTCAGAGTGCGCCGCTCCTCGGCCGTGAGCTCCCCGAGCACCTCGTCCTCGATCGCCTCGCGTGCCTTCTCGGCGGTGGTCAGCGCGTCGCGCCCCGCGGGCGTGATTTCCACCACGTGCCGTCGCCGATCTTCCGCGTCGCGCTTGCGGATGGAGTGGCCCCGGGACTCCAGCTCGTTGAGGAGCAGGACCACCGTGTTGGAGTCGAGCAGCATCTGCTCGCCCAGCTCCTGCTGGGTGGTGCCGCGGCGGTCGCGCAGGTGCGCCAGGATCAGGAACTCCTTCAAGCGCATGCCCAGGAGCTCCTCGGTGCTCCGGCGGTGGAAGCTCTTGGCCACCTGGGTCAGCAGGGCGATCAGCCCCGGCCCGTCCTCCTTGTCTCGAGGGTCTGCCATCTTCTCCTCGCTCGCCATATTACCACGACGAAGGGATGTTGCAGACATGCGGATCATCCCGTTATAGTGATCATCGTTGACAACGGCTCATTGGGGAATCGAGATGATCAAAGAACTAAGGGGACTCAGGGTACGGGACGATCTTAAGCGATGGATCGCTTTGGTGGTGGTCTGCTTTGGGCAGCTGATGATCGTGCTCGACGCGACGATCGTGAACGTAGCCCTGCCTCCGATCCAGCACGACCTGGGCTTCTCGCAGGCAGACCTCACCTGGGTGGTCAACGCCTATGGCATCAGCTACGGCGGCTTCGTGCTTCTGGCCGGACGCGTCGGTGACCTGGTCGGGCGCAAGCCGGTCTTCCTGGCCGGCGTGATCCTGTTCACGATCGCCTCAGCGCTGGCCGGCCTGGCCCCGGTGCCGGCGCTGCTGGTCGCCGCCCGCTTCGCCCAGGGCCTGGGCGGGGCGCTGTCGGCGGGCGTGATCATCGCCATGATCGTCACCGGCTTCAAGGAGCCGCGCGAGCGGGCGCAGGCGATGAGCGTCTTCGCTTTCACGATCGCGGGCGGCGGCTCGCTGGGCCTGCTGGCCGGCGGCGTGCTGACCCAGTTCGCGAGCTGGCATTGGGTCTTCTTCATCAATCTGCCGATAGGCCTGGTCACGCTTTTGGCCGGGATGGCGCTGATCGAGCGCGATCCGGGCGCCGGCCTCCGGCAGGGCGTCGACGTCGCGGGTTCGATCCTGGTCACGGCGGCGGTGATGCTGGGCGTCTACACGATCGTCACCGCGGATGCCAGCGGCTGGACGTCGGCGCGCACGCTGTGGCTCGGCGCCGCCTCCGCACTGCTCCTGGCCGGCTTCTTCGGCCTGCAGGCGCGCCTGGCCAACCCGATCCTGCCACTCGGGATCCTGGCCAACCGCAGCCTGGTGGGCGCCAGCGTGGCGCGGGGCTTGCTGGCCACCGGTATGTTCACGAACTTCTTCCTGGGCGCGCTCTACCTGCAGCGCGTGCGCGGCTTCTCGGCGCTCGGCATCGGCCTGGCCTTCCTGCCCTTCACCCTGGCGCTGGGGGCAGCCTCGCTGGGCATCACCGTCCGGCTGGTCGGCCGCTTCGGCTCGCGGCGCGTGCTGATCGTGGGTCTTCTCTGCATCACGGCCGCGCTGCTGTCGCAGTCCTCGATTGCGCCCGCCACCGCGTACTTCCCGCGCCTGCTCATGACGTACGCGCTGTTCGGCCTTGGTGCGGGCATGTCGCTGATGCCGCTCACGCTGCTCGCGATGGCCGAGGTGCCGGCCGCTCACGTGGGACTGGCGACGGGCATCAACAACGCGTCGATGCAGGTTTCGGCGGCGTTCGGCCTGGCAGCGCTGGGCAGCGTCGCCGCCGGCCACGGCTTCCAGCTCGCGTTCGTGCTCGCGGCCGGACTCGTGACCTGCGCGCTGGCCGTGGTGCTGGTTGTCCTGCGCCCGGCGCGGCGGCCTGCTCCGGCGAGCACCGCCACCGAAGACTCGGAACTGCAGCTGGCGGCCTGAGGACAAGAAGGAGGTTTTCAGATGGTGATGTACATCGCACAGGCAATCGGCTGGGGGTGGTCATGGGTGCTGCGCAGGCCGCGCAATCAGCCGATCTCGCATCGCGAGCTCGCGCATGCGCATTGGGACCCGATCGCACGCCGCTGGTTGACTCACTCGGATATGCACGAGAGCGCTCCCGCGCGCGCTGCGTGACTTCCGCCTGCCAGACTGCGAGCCCATGAGCTCGGAAGAGCCACGCCACGGCGTGGCTCTCACCAATCTCGATGAGCTGCTGTTCGAGGGCGCCGGGGCGACCAAGCGGGACCTGGTGGACTACCTCGAGGCCGTCGCCGACCGCATCCTGCCGGTGCTTGAGGAACGGCCGCTCTCCGTCATCCGAGTCGTGCGCGGCCAGCCGCCGTTCATGCAGAAGAACGTGCCCAAGTACACGCCGCCGTGGGTCAACACCGTCTCGCTGTGGTCGGAGGCGTCGAAGCGGGAGGTGCGCTACGCGCTCTGCAACGACCGCCGCACGCTGCTTTGGTTCGCCAACCAGCGCGCGGTGGAGTACCACCCGGCGCTGGTGCGCGCCGGCAGCTGGAACCAGCCCACCCACCTGGTGCTCGACCTCGATCCGCCCGCGACCGAGGATGCCTTTGCGCGTGCGGTGCGCGCCGCCGGGTTGGTTCGGCAGACCCTGGCGGACATCGGCCTTGCGGGCGCGGTCAAGACCAGTGGGGCCAAAGGCTTGCATGTGTTCGTGCCCCTCGCGGATGCGACCGCGGTCGACGTGGCCGCCGCCGGCCGGGCTCTGGCGCTACGTGCCGAGCGCCTCGCCCCCGACCTCGCCACCACCGCTTTTATGAAGGAGGACCGCGGCGGGCGTGTGTTCCTTGACTCGACGCGCACGGGCGGCGCCACCGTGGTGGCCGCCTACAGCCCGCGCATCCGGCCCGGTGTGCCGGTCTCCTTTCCTTTGGCCTGGGACCAGCTCGACCAGGTCACGCCCCAAGATTTCACCCTGAACACAGCGCCACGCCTGCTGGAGGAGCGGGCCTCCTGGCAAGACCTGATGCCCGCGCCCCAGGTCCTCAGCCCGATTCTGATCGATGAAGGTCAGGAGATACCGGTCGCGCGCGTGCAAGCAATGCACGAGGGCAAGCGCCGAGCCCGCGGCCGCCGATCCTAGACTTCTCGCGGTGGTGCGCGGCGCGGAGCGCTTCCGGGCGGACATCGGTCACCAGGTGTACGCCGGAGACACACCCCTCCATCTGGCAGCGGCCACGTACCAGCCCGACCTGATTGCGGAACTGCTGAGGGCGGGCGCCGATGTTCGTGCCCGGAATCGGCGCGGCGCTGAGCCGCTCCACTATGCGGTCGACGGCGGGCCGGGGTCGCCGCTGTGGGATCCAACCGCGCAGCGGGAAAGCATTGCCATCCTGCTCGCGGCCGGCGCCGATCCGAACGCGCTCGACAAGAACGGCACCTCGCCGCTGCACAGGGCAGTCCGCAACCGGTGCGCGGACGCCGTCGCAGCGCTGCTCGAGGGCGGCGCCGACCCACGGCTGCGCAATGGTTCCCGCTCGACGCCGATGGACCTGACGCGGTGGACAACGGGTCGCGGAGGCAGCGGATCGGCGGCGGCCAAGGCGCAGCGGGAGCAGATCAGGCAGCTGCTGATCGATCGCGGCGTTGCCGATGACCGGCCATAGGTTCACGAACCAGATGCGTGGAGGCCCCGAGCGCGACGCACCTCCATTTCGAGATGGTCAGGTAGGGCCGGGAGCGAACAGCTTCCAGTGGCCCTCGGAGACGACTTCGACCTTGCCGCCGTTCACCTTGATCGCCGTCTGATCGTCGATCGCGTACGCCGGCACCGGCATGCGGGCGGCCCATCGTTCTGCGTTGGCCATGGAGTGGGCCGGCATCTCCTCGTGGTCCAGGTGCGGGAAGATCGAAAAATCGACCAATCCCAACGCTTCATCGCCGCCGGTGGGCGGCGTCCAGATGACGAAGTACTCACCGATCTTGGGGGTCATCACCAAGCTGCCGGCGCTCACTCCCACCCAGACCGTCTCACTCAGCGACGGTAGAAGGTCGGTCAGGCCGGATTGACGAATCCAGTGGCATAGATACAGCGGGTCGCCGCCATTCACCAGCAGGGCGTCGGTCTCCTTGAGCATGGGGAGCCAGAGCTTTTCATCGATGCTGGGCAGCGCCGTTAGCTCCAGCACTCCCAACGATTTCCAACCCAGCTCGCACATGGGGCAACGGGGTTCTCGTCCGCTGATGAACCGCCAGGCCGCGCCCGGACCGGCCAAGGGGTGCCCGTACGAGGCGGTGGGTATGCAGAGGGCGCTGGCCTCGCTGATCGGTTTGCCCAGGAGGTCGACCAGCGCGTCGTGGATGCTCGGGTTCTTGATGCCAGCTGACGTGAGTAGAAGCCTCATTCTGATATGGCCTACCTATGGGCGGCTACCGCGCCTGCGAGCGGACCAGAACAAAGTACGAGTCAAGTGATCTACCGCGCCGAAAGGCGGCTCCAACAAGCACGTCAGCCGTGAGCCAGACCACGCGGTCCAGCAGATCCCCATAGACGCTGCGGGCGAGGCCACCGCTGTTCGCCCTCACCGCCGGCCATCCGGGCGGCGCCTGCCTCGGAACATCCGCGTAGTCGAACTCAAGCGGTCCTGCTTGGCCCGTGCGAACGGTGAAGTAACCGGGGCCGATCAAGGGACGCAAGAAGTGGCGGTTGCAGCCCACTACCGCGCCTTCCTGCGACGCAAACCATTTCTCGAATCTGGAGAACGTCGCGAGCGAGTTGCGTCCCGCGAACACTGAGCTGGAGGCAGAGACGAGATCCCCAGATGGATAGAGATCGGCCGCAATCGCGATCTCCCAGAGACGTCTTTGCTGACCCGCCTTGAGCCCGAGGCACTGACCGCGCCGGTCGCCGGGCGACAGATCTTCGAGATATCGCCGGACGTCGTCCGCGCTTACCGTTTGCGGTTCCAGGAAGGTCCCCAAGGTCATGCGGCAAGTCTCTCGACGGCCAGCCGCGCCATCGCCATGATGCTCAACTGGGGATTGACGCCGAGGTTGGTCGGGAAGACAGAGGAGTCGACCACATAGAGGTTGTCTGTGCCACGAACGCAGAAGTCGGGTCCGACAACTCCGGCTTCGGGCCGGCTGCTCATACGCGCGGTGCCGAAGAGGTGCGACATGGCAAGCGAGTACGCGCTGGGGTCGTTCGTGCCGGATTCGATCAGCCCCAGCTGGTCAGCCCGCAGCCGACGGGGCAAACCGTGCACCGGGCAGACCACTTCGCGGGCGCCGGCCAGAAACATCAGCTCGGCCGCCTGCCGCAGCCCGCGCCGAAGGTTCGGCAGATCGCGCGGGTCGAGCCGGAAGCTGATCGATCTTCCCCACCGGCCGGTCGAGACGCGGCCCTCGGCGTAGGAGCGCAGCGGCAGCACCCAGACTGCGGAGCGCGCGTACCCGGCCATCAGCGAAAGCCACTCGCGCCCGACACCCGGCATTCCGCCGAAGAACGTTTCGGGCGGAGCCGCCAGCGTCTCCACCTTGACTCGGGTATCCGAGCGGAGACCATCCAACTCGAAGCCCTGTGTGGCGCCCCGTCCGAGCCGGACCTCCTCGTCGAAGAGGCCCACGATCGCCATGCCGGGATGGCCCTGGAAATGGCGTCCGAGATGTGGAGAACGGACGCCGCTTCGCCACAGAAGGCGCGGCGTTTCGACAGCTGAGGCGGCGACGAGCACAGCTCGCCGAGCCGCGAGGAAGCCGGCCGTGGTCTGGACTCCGACCGCCCGGCGCCCGCGAAGCTCGACGCGCTCTGCGCGGGAGTCGGTGAACAGGCGCGCGCCTCGTTCTGCGGCGTACGGCAGGTAAGTCACCTGCATGCTCTGCTTGGCATCGACGGGGCAGCCCACGTTGCAGCGAGCGCTCCCCCGGCAGCCGACGACATTGCGGCGGATGGCAGACCCGGCGATCCCACTACGCACCGCCGCCAAGCTCATCAGTCGGTTGTTCCCGCCCCAGACAGTCTCCGGCGTCGACGCTGTGTGCAGCTCCGATTCGATGGCGGCCGAGGCGTTGTCGATGCCAGCGAAGGGAAGGGCCGCTCCCAACCCGTGGACGTCCCGCCACTCCGCCCAGACCTCCTCCGGCAGGCGCCGCATGATGGCGGAGTTGACGACGGTGCTACCGCCGAGACAACGGCCCTGTAAGACCAGTATCGGTGCCCTGCCATCGGTGAGCTGGGCGCCCATGTCCCTATACAGCCGGGCAAGAGAGGGGAAGGCGCGGTCGGAGAACTGCTCGGTGGGGACGGATGGCCCCTCCTCGACGACGGCCACTTCAGGCGCCAGGTCGACCAGCGCGCGGGCCGCCGAGGAGCCGGCGGCGCCGGACCCGATCACGACGTAGTCGAATGTCTCGGTCACGGATAGCCGATCGCCTGACGGACCGCTGGCAATCCCCCGTAGTGAAGGCTGACTACTGTTTTGAGCACACTGACAAGCTGCCGGAGCTCGGGCACGGGCGAGTCCTCCATCGCAGCCAGGGCCCGAGCCCGGTCGATGTTCGACAGCCGGCCGATCGGCGGCATCCGGCGCACGAGTAGCGGACCGATCCAGCCGGCAGTCCAAAGAGCCAGCCGGAAGGCGCGCCATAGCCTGGGGGGTGACTGGCGATGGAACTCGATCAGGAAAGCCTCGAATCCAGAGCCAGCGATTCCGAGGGTCAGGACGGAATTAGCACCAGCCGGCAATAGCGCGTCTAGTACCGCGGCATCGTTTCGGCTCAGCCGCATCGCGGCATCTTAGACAGGTCCGCCGGCGCAGCGATCGCTAGGCTGTCGCGGATGCCGGGCGGGCGGATGCGGGTCCTGACACTTAACTGTCTATTTCGCAGCCGACCGCGCGCCCGACTGAGGGCAATCGGGCGTCTCCTGCGAGAGGTCGACCCCGAAGTCTCGTGCCTTCAAGAGATCTTCCTGCGACGCAACGTGGGGCTGCTCATGGCCGCGCACGCCACCTATTCGCAGTGGGGGCCGTTCGTCCACGGCGGCCTCGTCACGCTGACCCGGACCCCCGTCGAAAGCAGCGCATTCGAGGTCTTCCGGACCGGGCTTTGGTTCGAATGGGGCGCACGGAAAGGTTTGCTCATCACCCGACTGCGGCTGGGTGGCCGCCCCGTCACCGTCATCAATACGCATTTGCTTGCTAATTACGACGAGGACTGGGCTCGCGGGAACCGCTACGCGCGGAAGCAGCTGGATGAGCTGAGCCAGCTGGCAAGTGCCGTGCGGCGGGTGCCGAATGAGGAATTCCTGGTCGTCGCAGGCGACTTCAACGTCCCTCTGAGCAGCCCCCAGTTCGCGGAGTTCATGGCGGCGTGCAGCTTGACGCCGGCATTCGATTGGAGCCAGCCGCCGACTGGTGAGCGGAGGACGCTGGCCATCGACAACGTCCTCTACCGAGCGCCGGCAGGCGTCGCGGTCCGAGCCCATGCCGAGATTTGCATGAGCGAGCTCGTCCAAATCGAGGACGGTCGCTCCGTCTACCCCTCCGACCACGTTGCAGTCGTCGGAGAGCTGCAGTGGTGACTGCCTGGCGGGCGCCTAGCCAATCACATCGGCGAGGCTTGTCAGCTGCATCTCCGGAAACCGATGCCGCAGCTCGGTGGTGTCGAAGGTCATGTCGGCGGTATCGAAGCTGATCCCTGCTTCGATCATCCCGGCGAGGTTCGGCTTGAATGGCTGCAACGCGAGACGCGAGAGCTTCATCAGCCCTAGCGGAATGTGTCGGACCGGGGTCCTCCTACCCATTGCGACTTGGAGACGCTCGACGATCTCGTTCAGGCTGAGGTTCTCGGGGCCACCGACCTCGAGCACGGTGCGAGCAAGATGTGGTTCGCAGAGCGCCATCTCAACAACGCGCGCGACATCGCCTGCCGAGACCAGGTTCACCGGCCTCTCACCGCTGCCGAAGACGGTCGCCTTCTGGCCGCGCCGGATGGGACCACCAAGGATTTGGGTCCAGAGTTCCATCAGCGCCGTGGGGCGGACGATAACCCATTCCAGCCGGCTCGCCCGCAGCGCCCCCTCGGCGGCGTGCTTCATCCGTCCGAGTTCCATGACGTGAGCCGCAGCCGCACCGCGCATTGACAGCAGCACGAAGCGACGCACCCCGGCGGTTTCGGCGATGTGGATCAGGTTCCTGGTGCCTTCGTCGTCGACTGCGCGTGGCCCCGCTCCGCCCGGGCCGAAACCGGTCATTGCCGAGACCACGCGGTCCACTCCTTCGACGGCGGCACCCAGACTCGCCGCGTCGCGGACGTCACCGAGCACCACCTCGGCCGTCTCTCCGAGACGGCGTCGCGCACGTTCGAGGTCCCTGGTAAGGACACGCACTTCATGTCCGCGCTCAAGCAGGAGGGGCACGAGAACCGTTCCGAGGTGGCCGGTGCCTCCTGTCACGAGAACCCTCATCGCACCACCTGGCCTCGGCGCGCCTCGTCGACCGTTGTCGAGCTCTCGTCCACCGGCTCGAGATAGAAGCGCGCCCAGCGGATGAGCCCGGTTGAGACGCCGAACACGATCACACCGCGCATTCGGCTCGGGGTGCCGTCGCGCCGCGTCCCCTCCATCTCCCATTCCGTCCAGACCGCATCGCCGTCGACGGCGGCACGGAGGACCTGGACCTGGATGTCCGGCACGAAGGCGAAAATCTCGCTCCAGTTCCGGCCTACCTGGGCCTTGCCCGTGAAGCTCCGCGCAGGATGCGCCGGCGTCTCGTTGCGGTAATCCTCCGCGAAGCACCCGACCAGGGCGTCCAGATCGTGTCGGTTGGTGCTCTCCACGAGCCTCTCGATCGTCACCAGGGGTTCTTCCACTGCTCCCACCTCCATTTCGTTCCAGTAGACTGGAACCAATGGCGACTATAGGCCGCGCTGCGGACCGCGTCAAGGCGCGACGCGCATACGACTCAAGCCGGCGGCAAGAGCATGCCCGGCAAATGCGTGACCGCCTCCTGGATGTCGCCGAGCACCGGTTCCTGACTGACGGATACGAGCCGACGACGATCGCCAGCATCGCCGCTGAAGCGGGCGTCTCGGTGGACACCATCTACAAGGGCTTTGGCGGGAAACCAGGCTTGATCAGAGGGATTCGGGCCCGGGCGCTGCTCGGGAGCGATCCCGTCCCCGCAGAGCAGCGCTCCGACGAGCTGCAGGCTCGAGAGCGGGACCCGCGCCAGATCATTCGTGGCTGGGCGGATTTCACGGTTGAGCTCGCGCCGCGCGCCGCCCCAATCCTCCTCCTGCTGCGAGATGCCGCAGCGAGCGACCCTGACCTTCGCTCGCTGCTCAAGGAGCTCGACGCTGACCGTCTTCGTCGAATGGCCGAAAACGCGCGCCGGTTGGCGAAGGCGGGTCATCTGCGTTCGGGCGTTTCCGCAGCGGATGCGGCCACGGTGCTCTGGACCTACAGCGCTCCGGAGCTCTATGAGCTGCTTGTGCTAAGGCGCGGGATGCCACTCGAGGAATTCGGACGGTTCATCGGCGACGCGATGATCGCCGCTGTGCTGAGGCCCTAGTGCAGCGCGCGACCGGCAGGGCAACGGTCATGGCGAGTCCTCCAATGAACCCTAGGGACTATCCCATATCTTGACAAGACCTACTATCATGCTTTAGCCTATCGCTCGTCGGAAACCGAGGGCAGCGGACCGCTGTGTTGCGGCTCGTCACGTGCCGTTGGCTGCATGTCGCGGTCATTGCCCATACGGTCAAAGTCCGAAGAACCACGAGGGGGTTAAACCAAATTGGCCATCCTTGCCGCCGAAGTCGGCAGCCGAGGCTGCCGGATTCTGTTGATTGAAGACGAGACGTCGATCGCTGAGATGTACGCCTCGGTGCTGCGACTATCCGGTCACGAGGTCCAGGTCGCTCACGACGGCACGGCCGGGCTGAAGGCTGCTCGGGAAGGCGACTTCGACCTGGTGCTCCTGGACATCCGGATGCCGGGGCGGGACGGGATGTCGGTGCTCGCCGAGTTGGCGCAAGACACGCACAGCAGGGAGTGGCCGGTTGTGATGCTTACCAACTTCGACGACCCGGCGCTCCGCAGCAGGGCGCGTGAACTGGGAGCTCGGGACTATTTGCTCAAGAGCAAGGTGATGCCTCGGCAGTTGGCCGAGTTGGTGCCAGGATGGGCGAGGACCTGCGGCTGACGCGATCGGGAGGACGCCTCGGCGCGGAGACTCCGGTTCGAGCTCCAGGTCCGCTGCGAGGTCTAGTGATCGAGCGCGACCAGGACTACCGCGAGGTGATCGGTTTTGTGGTCGGCCTGGCGGGCGCCGGTACCGACCGCGTCGCCGCACACGAAGAGGCGGTGCCACTCTCCAAAGACACTTCATATGACATCGTCATCGTGGGCATCTCCCAGGGCGAAGAGCTTGGCATCGACTTCCTGGCCGAGCTCCGCCGCAACACCGGCTGCCCGATCATCGTGCTGGACGAATCCTTCGACGAGGCGCGGACCAGGTACGAAGCGGGCGCAGACCAGATCTTGGCCAAGCCGTTTGTGCCTGGGGCGTTGATCGGGGCGATCAAGGCCGCTCTCAGAGGTCCGAGCCCGAACTCCGTCGTGCCCGTGGCGACCGAGATCAAGGTCCAGGGGGTCAGATTCGACGCCGCCACCCGGACCGTCCACCATGCAAACGTCACCGCCTCATTGAGCCGGCGGGAGTGGCAGCTACTCGCGTTCTTCCTCGCCAACACCAACCGCTACTACGAGGCCCGAGACGTGATCGACCAAGTGTGGGACAGGGAAATCTCGACCGAACAGTTCCGGAGCTACCTCACGCGGATCAGGAGGAAGCTGGAGCCTCTTCGCCTTCCGTTCCAGATTGTGACCCGGCCCGGGGTCGGTTACGCCCTGAACATGGATCTCACACCGGTTGTTTGAGCGTGCAACCGCGGATGTCGGGGACACCATGACGACCGACCCGGAGGAGTTCTCCCAGGAGATCCACCACGCCTCGCCCGAACGCCCGGTGGACGTGATCTACGACGCGGTCTTCCGTTTCGAACTCGAGACCGGGCAAATCACCGAGTGGAACGCCGGCGCCGAAGAGCTCTACGGGTGGCGGCGGCAGGACGCGCTAGGCCGTCAGCCACACGAGCTGTTGAAGACCATGCACGACCGGCCGCGCGACGACATCGTGGCTGAGGTCATTGAGCGCGGCCGCTGGAGTGGGACGCTGGTCCAGACCACTCGGTCTGGCGACCGGCTGATCGTCGACGCCAGGTGGGCGCTTACTCGCGACGCCGACGGTAGTCCGACAGGTGTGCTCGAAGTCAATCGCGATCAGACCCGACTCCGAGCAGCATTGGCCGACCTGGAGTTCGCCAACCAAGTGATGAGCCAGCTCAACTCCAGCCTAGAGCCCGCCGAGGTCCTCGATCGGCTGCTCACGATCGTGGTGGCAGCGTCCCAGGCGACTCACGCGACGGCGGCGCGGGTCGAGGGGGAGGATGCGATCGTCGAAGCGTCCTTCGACGTGGACGGCGAGAAGCTGCCAACCGGCATGCGATGGCGCCTCAGCCTGCCTGACGTCCTCCGCGCGGTCCGCTCGCCGAGGACTGTGGCCAGCGGACGAATCGATCCGCGCCGGCTTGCAGATGGGACTGAGGAGCGAATACCCGATCTTGGGTATCGGCTGACGGTCCCACTCGTGATGGGCGAGCGGGTTATCGGTCTACTAAGCGTCGGCCGGAGCTCGCTACCGTTCACGCCGGAGCAGCAGAAGGCCGTCGAGCGAATCGCCGCATCGGCGGCGATGGCGCTCCACAACGCTTGGCTCTACCGAGAGTCTGTCGAACAGCGAGAGGCCGCTCGCCGAAACCAGGAGCGCCTGGGGCTCGCCATACAAGTCGCAGGCGATCTGGCGACCGAACCGGATCTGGAACACCTGACCAAGAAGCTGCTGGATCGCGCCATCGATCTAACCGGTGCGGACCGAGGATCCATAAGCCGGATCCAGGCCGGTGAGATCGTTGTCGAGCACTGTATCGACAGGCTCGGCGACTGGATTCCGGCCCCGGGCGACCGCTTCCCCATGTTCAGGGCAGCGCAAGACGCGATTCGAGGCCGGCGCCCAGTGGAATCCGATGCTGAACCCACGTGGTCATTCGCCCGGCCTGGGCCGCTCACTGAGGGCGCGACGCGGCTCCGCCACCTGCTGGCGGTTCCGCTGGTAGTCACCGACGAGGTGGTCGGCCTGCTGAACGTCGTCAAGCGCCGCGACGAGAGATTCACGCAGGAGCAAGTGGACAGTCTGCAGCAGGTCGCGGCGGTGGCCGCACTGCTGCTGCGTTCGGCCCGCCTCCTCGATGACGCGCGGAGAGCGGAAGCTGCCAAGAGCGAGTTCATCAACCTGGCCGGCCACGAGCTAAGGACGCCCCTGACGGTGCTCAAGGGCTACATGTCGATGCTGGTGGAAGGGGGCCTGGGGAGCCCGCCCGAGACGTGGCAGGAGCCACTGGCGATCCTGGGGCGGAAGCTGGGGGATCTCGACCGGCTCATCGAGTCGGTGATCGCCGCGGCTCGCGCCGACTCTCTGCAGCTGCTGCCTTCCAAGCTCGAGCTCGACCTCAATGCGCAGGCCGGCGCGGCCGCCGAGCGGGCTCGGGCGCGAGCCGAGATCGATGGCGCGATCGTGGTCTTCCAGCCGGCGAACAGCCCGGTCTTGGCCCTCGCCGATCCTGAGCACCTGGCGCGCATCCTGGACACCCTCATCAACAACAGCCTCGACTACAGCCAGCCGCCCGCAAGCGTGACGGTCGAGGTCCACGCCGGCAGTCAGCCCGCAATCCTTGTCAGGGACCGCGGAGTCGGCATTCCCGATGCTGCTCGTGAGGCTGTGTTCGAGCGCTTCGTGCGGCTCATGCCGGAAGCGTTTCCGGCCAAGACCGGCACCGGTCTGGGCTTGTACCTAAGCCGGAGACTGGCGCGCTCGATGGGCGGGGACGTCGAGATTCAGGAGAGCGAGGTCGGCAAAGGGACCGTGATGAGGGTCCGGCTCTCGCCTCCCGAAGCGGCCGGTGAACCGGCGGACGCAGGATGAACACGGACCGCCATACGCGGCGTTGCCGGAGATATCGCAGGTCGCTTTCGATGGCCACGACTCCCGGCCTGAGAGGCTCGATTTTGAGTGGTGCCCCCGGGAGGACTCGAACCTCCGCACGCGGTTCAGGAAGCCGCCGGCGGGTTGTTCGCCGACGTGCGTAGCCGTGCGCGGCGAATACAAAACGCCCCCACCTGGGGCTTCAACAGTACGCAGCCGTTCGTACTCATTCGCGCCGGTAGCTGTCAATTAGCTGTCAGACGTGACCGCCTCACTGGGTCCTACGACTGGTGGCCGCTGCCCGGTTGCGTGTCGGCCCGGTACCCTCCAAAGAAGCCGAAGCCCCCAGTAGCTCAGCGGACTAGAGCAACAGCCTACTAGGCGGTTGGCCGTAGGTTCGAGTCCTGCCTTGGGGGCACTCTCACCCCCGCTCTGCTGGTCAGCAGAGCGCTGGCGGCCACCGGAGCTGGCAGCTGTGGATCGACCTCGCGCTGCCGCTCCCCTCGGTGAAGGACGGCGCTTCGATTCCCAGCTGTTCACCCGCTCTAACAATTCTGCCTACTGTGGTGACTGACGAAGACTTCGAAGCCAAAGAGAACTTCATGCTCAGGTCTAGCCACGACTGGTTAGCCGTCCAGGCCCTGCGACCCGTCTTCCCGCGCATCCGACGGTCCCACCACTGAAGCTGGGCAGGTTCGCCTAGCTGAGTGGGGCGTGACTCGGATCGTGCCGTTGGGCACACGCCAAGTATGGCTCGACCCGGAGGCCGCCCGAGGTCACAACAAGCCCGCAAGTTCCTCTGCTTTCGTGGTCAGATGGCAGACTCTCGTCCACGCATGGCAAGCGATCTGATACCCGAGGGCATCCGCCTGGCCGTCCGTGATGCCATGGGCGGCAACGGGCCCTACTCCGTCAGGGAGATCGAGAACAAGTTCCGCGCGTTCGGGTTTCGCCCGTCCGCTCCATATGACCCATCCCAGGGCGGCGGGGTCCGGCGCGCAACCGTCTCGGAACACCAAGAAGGTATCCGTTGGAACTCTCTCGAAGCCTGTGAGCGATACCTAGGGTTGGTTGCGGAAGTGCTAGAGGACCTCTCCGAAGGCGCCGAGACGAAGAAGGACCTGCTCCGTGGCAGCCTCTTCTTAGCAGAGAGCCTGCGAAGGCAGCATCTCCGCGTGAGAGCCGACGAAAGGTCCAGCCCCGAATAGCTGACGTTCTGTTCTGCTTGCACCTGGGCACGCGGCGGCTGGTAGCGGCGATCAGCTGCGCGGAGCCGAGCCAGGCCTGGGTCACCCAGCAAGCGCGGAATCTGGCCATGCAGCTCGAAGACGACAAGCTGGAGCTCAAGTACGTGATCCACGACCGTGATCGCAAGTACTGCCGGGCGTTCGACGCGGTGCTGAGGGCGGAAGGAGCGGAGGTGATCGTCACGCCACTGCTGGCGCCGACCGCGAACGCCCACGCGGAGCGCTGGGTGGGTTCGCTACGCCGCGAGTGCCTGGACTGGCTGCTGATCGTTTCGGAGGGGCACCTGGCGGTGGTACTCCATGAGTATCTGGCGCACTACAACAACGAGCGTCCGTATCGCTCGTGCGGTCTGCGACCGCCGACAGCACGCGGTGATCCGGCGTTCGCCCTAACGGACCCTGTATTGCGGAAGGTGCGGCTCGGCGGCTTGCTCAGCGATTACAGATATGCGCTCGGGCAGCCTGATACTTTTCTGAACCCGGCAGGGCGCCCCAGCTACCCGCCTGATAGTTGCTGACTTTGTTACAGCAGCTTGTCAAACCTAGTGGTGCAGGCCCGGATACCACGGCCAGCATCCCGCGCTCGGCGCCGGACTCGACCAGCTGGTCGACGGCCTGCTCGACCCGCGCCTGAAGATCGCTCATCAACTGGGCCTCACTCTAAGCCTGAGACGATTATCGCCGCAGCTATTCACTTGACACGGTCTTGACCCCGGAGGATAGTTTTTGCTGCGGTCGCGGTCGCAGCGGGGCGATTTCTAAGCGGGGGACAGGTCACGCAATTCTTCGGTGTTCGAACGCTGTATGCCGCCTGGCCACGGCTGGGTGAGGCGACGGACGCTTACTCGACTCGCACCACAAACGTGCGCGTGTCCTGGCTGGCGGCTTCCCAGGGGCGTTTGTATTCGAATCTGAGCTGCTCCTCGCCGAGGCCGATCGTCCGGAATCTGAACACCTGCCGTGTCGATTCCCCGACCTTCTCGGCATCGACGCCGCGCCAGGCGCTGTCGATCATCTCCACCACTTTGAGGGATTCGGGCGCTGCCGGTGCCCATGAGAAGCCCGCCGACGCCAGTGCATCCAGGCTTATCTCGAAGACCTCGCCCAGCTTGGCCGTTATTCGCCGGTTCACATGCGGTCAGCAGATGTCAGGCCGGCCGCACGTGCGGCTGGATCGGAATGGGAGCCACAAGAGGCCACAGGAGGTTACGCATGCCGCGAACAGCAAGAGGTAGGGCGACCGCCACGGCAACCGCCAGGGTACTCAATTGCGAGCCATCGCCAAACCAGGAGAATGACTGGCAATTCACCCACGCCGTGGATGCCGGCTTGCTGGCTGCGGGAGGTGCATTGCCCTCAACGAAGGATCTGCGTGAGAGCTGGTGGCAGGTCGGCGACCAGGCGAGCACGGGCTCGTGTGTCGGCTGGGCGAGCGCGGAAGGGGTTCTCAGGTGGCACTTCGCCGGCGCGGGGACGTTGCCCAAGACGGCACGGCTGTCACCGCGCTTCATCTGGATGGCCGCGAAGGAGACCGACCCGGACACCACCCAACCCACGACCATGATCGAAACCGCCGGGACCTACCTCAAGAGTGCCCTGGACGTTGCGCGAAAGTACGGTGCCATCAAGGACGACTTGATGCCATTTGCGAGCGGCCAGTTGTACCCGGGCGAGACCAAGACGTTCTTCGCGCTGGCGGCCCAGCTGAAGATCGCCAGCTACTTCAACCTCGGAACGACGCTCGCCAACTGGCGCTCGTGGCTGGCAACCAAAGGCCCGATCCTGACGCGGCTTGGTGTCGATCAGACCTGGGACCAGGCGACCACCACAAATGGCAAGCTCGACACTTACCTTCCCAACACTGTTCGCGGCGGTCACGCGGTGGCCCTGGTGGGCTACACGGCAGACCGGCTCATTGTTCGCAACAGCTGGGGCACCGGTTGGGGCGACAAGGGTTTCGCATATGCATCCTTCGCCTACGCGCAAGCTGCTTTCACGGAAGCGTACGGGGTGACCGTCTGACACAGTCCGCCGTGAATCCTTCACGCTTTGACCCGTACAAGAACTTCAAGTTCCGCGTGAAATGGGATGGTCGGTACGTGGCTGGCGTAAGCAGGATGTCCGGCCTCACGCGCGTCACCGAGGTGGTGGAGCATCGTGAAGGGGGCGACCCGAGCTCCAGTCGCAAGTCGCCGGGACGCACGCGGTACGAGGCAATCATCCTTGAACGCGGCGTAACTCACGACACCGACTTTGAGGCCTGGGCAGACAAGGTGTGGAAACTGGGAGCCGCGCCCGGCGCCGAGACGGATCTGGCCGCCTTTCGCAAGGACATCGTCATCGACTTCTTCGATGAAGCGGGACAGCGTGTGCTCTCATACCTGGTGAGACGCTGCTGGATCTCGGAGTACCAGGCGCTCCCCGCCCTCGACGCAAATGGCGCCGGCGTTGCGATCGAATCGATCAAGCTCGAGCATGAGGGCTGGGAGCGCGACCTGACGGTTGGCGAGCCCGCCGAGCCGCAGTCGATCGAGTAGGTTCGAGACACCCCTGGAGAAGGGACAAGCTCGCACTTTGAGACCATAGGCTCGTAGGCCGGCGGGGGACGTGACCGTGCCGGTCTCGAGCCCGAACACTCGCAGTTCCCGTGGAGCAGGGAGGATGAGATGGCGCTTACGTGTTCATGGCGCGGATTCGCGGACACCGACCTCGACTTCGCCGAATTCTTCAACGCCGATCACACTGTCGTCGCGCGCTTCATGCCGCAGTACCCCCACGCATATTTGGGGCCCATCCTTTCCGTGAACGGAACGGGGATCTACATGATCGGCCAAGGCGCCTATCAGAATCCGCCGGCCAGTCAGACGAAGCTGGCCCTGCAGGTCGGATCCGCCCAGCAGAACTATCCCCTGAGTCTCACGGCGGGCAACTGGTACCACCTGGCCGTTGTGCGGAGCGGAGCGAACCTCACGCTCTATCTGAATGCACAAGCCGCTGCGCCGGCAGTATCCGTTTCGGGGCCGACCCCGGCGGGCAAGGTCCGGATCGGGAAGGACACATTCAATCCAAGCCTCGACGCTGGTGGGGCCCAGTTCTACGGGTTTGTGGACGACGTCGGCGTCTTCACGACCGCGTTGTCGGCCTCCGCGATCGCCTCCCTCGCGGCTGCGCCTCGACTCACGGGATCGGAACAGGGTCTGCTCGCGGGCTATGTCTTCGGCTACGTCCCGACTGGCGGCCTGCCGCGGCGATTGGCCAGACCTTTGACCCTGTCTGCCGGCGCGACGCTGCGCGGGGGTCTCAAACACCCGCGACGCAGCGGCCGACAGGCAGCAGTTGCCGGTTGGCGCCGGCACCCTGATGCACCTGCCCTTTCCTCAGGGTCAGTCGCTTTTCGTGATCCAGGGCTTTGATGATCCGACCGGAAGCCACAGAGGCATCGCAGCCTTCTGCTGGGACCTGATGCTGGCGGGGCAGCCGCAGAGCGCCTCCAATGGGATTCCGTTCTTCGCGGCAGCCTCTGGGACCGTCGACTTCGTCAAGCAAGACAACTTCTCAGGCGGTGCGGGACCGGCGAACGTCATCTCGATAAAGGAGGCCGACCACGAATTCTGCGACTACCTACATCTGAGACAGAACTCGGCTGCAGTCACCAAGGGCGCACAAGTCGCCTTTGGCACCGCCCTCGCGGATGTCGGCGATACGGGCGCGGCCCAGGGCGCCTTTCACCTCCACATGGCAGTCACGAATCTGGGTGAGGGCAACAAGAGCAGCGGGGGCACCTTTGTCACGATTCCATCGGCCTTCCTGGATTACCAAGCGGCCGACGACCAAGGGTCCACCTGGCGACACGTCTCGAAAGGGACATCGACGGTGGGGCAATGGATCCGCCGGCCGGAGCTGATCAGCCCGCGGGTGCCGGGGCGCGCCTATGTCAACGCGGTCTCACGTAGCGCCGACAAGCTTGACGTCTTCCTGACGGACTCAAATGGGGTGATCTTCACGGCCGCCTGGCAGCCCGAATTCGCGGACTGGTGGCATGGTTGGTGGGAACTGAGGGGCGGACGTGCCGCCTCCGGCGCGCCCGTGCATTGCGTGGCGCGCAACCTGGACAAGGTCGATGTTTTTGTCTCAGGCACCGACGCTTCCGTCTACACCGCCGCGTGGGAGCCGGCGTTCACAGACTGGTGGCATGGCTGGTGGGGAGTCAAAGGAGGCCGCACGGCACTCTCCGCACACGTTACTGCGGTCTCGCGCAGTGCTGACAAGCTGGACGTTTTCGTCGTCGGCACCGACGGACAGGTGTACACAGCGGCCTGGGAACCTACATTCGCTGATGGCTGGCACGGGTGGTGGCGTATGGCAACATCCAAGTTCCGCAAGGGGCACCCATCAACGTGGTCTCCCGCAGCCAGGACAAGCTCGACGTATTCGTAACAGACGTCAACGGCGTGGTTCAGACAGCGGCCTGGGAACCTGGGTTCGGCTCGCGGCACGGGTGGTGGGAACTCCGGGGCGGCAGGGCTGCTCCCGGGGCCCCCGTCAACGCGGTTTCCCGGAGCCGCGACAAACTGGACGTCTTCGTGACCGGCACGGATGGCCGCGTATACACCGCGGCCTGGGAGGCCAGCTTCACTGACGGTTGGCATGGGTGGTGGCCAATCGGCAGCATCCAGGTGCCGCAGGGATCCCCGGTTAATGCCGCGTCGCGGAGCACGGACAAGCTGGACGTCTTCGTCACAGACACCAACGGGGTGGTACAGACGGCAGCCTGGGAGCCCGGCTTCACGTCCGGGCACGGCTGGTGGGAATTGAGGAGCGGTAGGGCGGTTCCAGGGGCGCCGGTGACGGCCGTCTCACGCAGCCGGGGCAAACTGGATGTCTTTGTCGTTGGCACCGACGGCCGCGTCTATACCGCGGCCTGGGAGCCCACCTTCGCGGACGGCTGGCATGGTTGGTGGGCCATGGGACGCTGACGAATCCGGTCAGACCAACACGCCGATCGGCTGCATCGATGGGTCAGGGGGTCGCGAAGTAGAAGTGCCCGAACAAGCCTCCGGCTACGAGTGTCAGAGCCAGGGCAAACGCTGGGTATCTCCGCGCCCATTGGGTGACCCATGAGCCAACCGGCAATCGCCTTTGCAGGGTCAGCACCAGGTCGCTGGCCACCAGCAGCAGCAGGGTCGACAGACCGACAACGGCGACGAACAGTACAGCGTCCCTAGGAGCCGGTTCGAGCATGCCACCGCCTCCTCGGCAACCAGAACCAACGACCGACCAGGAACAGGACGGCGGCGGCAGCCAGCGTCGACTGCCAGCCGGCCGCGTCGTAAGCGCAACTCACGTAGAAGGTGATCGGCCAGACGCCGCGAGACAGCGTCACTATCTCGATGATCAGCAATCCGAGCATCTCGAGCAGGAACGCCGCAGGAGCGCCTGGATCACGAGCGCGTCACGCCTCCGTCGATCATTCTCCGGTGGGATTGAACTCGCCCTCGTGCGGCGCCGCACATGCTTGGGGTCGACCGCCTGCCACCTCGCCGTGAGATGTCCGAGCGCGAAGGCCATCAGGCCCAGGCTGACAACCGCGAGCTGTGGTGGATCAGAGTCCAGGCGCGGAGGATTTGAGCAAGGCGGGCTGGTGTGTGCAACGGTGTAGCTGACGGCGCTGATCATGGCCCAAACCAAAATCAGACCCGCCGCCGATAGGAGGCCGATGGAGACCCAGCGCGCCACGCCCTCGCGGCGCGAGCTCGGCGTCGGAGTCCCCGAGTCGGCTGACGATTCGAACTCGGCCATCAGTGCCAGAAGAAGTGGCCGGCCAAGAGGCCGGTGATCAGGAGGAGAGGCGCCAGGACCTGCGCCAGCGGGGACAGCCAGGGCGGCAGCTCGATGCGCTCCGGCAACGCCAGGAAGGGGGCGGCCTGCCGTGCCGCAAGCCCGATCAACAGATCCCATCCGTCGATCAGCGCGAGGAACGCGACGATGGAGAAAGCAGGTACAAAGTACGCCGCATCACGCTGAATGCGGCCCGCGTCCGCCGCGAACACGCCGATCGCCGTGCTGGCGACGATCAAGATGACGCCGAGGCGGCCGGCTGGCAGGTTTCGGAGGGCCGTCAGTCCCGGATGGCGGGCGCGCGTTTCGCTCTCAGGGTCTGGCCTTTGACCGACGGCCAGGAGCAGCTGGATCGCCTCTATCGATCCCAGCGGAGCCGGATTCTTCCAGGCAGCGTGAGCCACGGCCGCCGAGACCTCTGCGTGCCAAAGCGGCGCCTCGGCCTGCGACAACGTCTTCTTCACGGTCGCCCAAGCGCTCCCTGCAGTGATTCCCAACGAACCCAAGAGCGTGACGACCGAGGCCAACACTCCGGTTGTGCTGCGTGCCGTCTCCGACAGGTACAGGGCGATGGCGGCGACCATCAGGATCAGGAAGAGCAAGAGCCCGATGCCGGTGCCGAGGAATTGCGCCGCCAAGCCGGAGATCCGCCTCACCAGGGACGCCATCGCCGCGAAGTAATAGTCGGCTCCGAGCATGTTGACGGGGTCCTTCTCGCCGGAAAGCAGTCCCCGCCAGACATCCCCCTGCCTGCGCAGGGCCCGCTCCACGCGCTCGCGGGCGTGCTGATTCTTCCAAGCGACCGGCTGGCGTTTGCCAATCGTGGGCCGCACGATCCACAAGCCCCACCCGCCAAGCGTGGTCGCCACGGCATCCGCCGCATATGCGGGGAAGCAATCACGCATGTCGTGCAGCCAAGCCTGGATGGTGAATATCCGGCCGCCGTCGAACGCGGTAAGCAAGGCAGCGTGGAAAGCATCGGCATGGTCACCTGGCGGAGGATCCTCAGCGAGACCACGGCCTGCGGCCGCGAAGCAGGGAATGATGGTCGACTCGGCAAGCGCCCGAGCGATGCCGTAACTCTTGCCGAGGCGAAAGTCCGCAACCGTGAGACCCGAGAGAAGCGCCTCATGAACCTGGCGAACCTGCGCGCGGAAGCTCGCAACGTCGGTCGCGGCCGCCGCCCCCTGGATCCTGGCATCGAGCTCCGCCGCGCTCAAACCGCCTGGGGTGTCAGACCAAACCGGTGGTATGTCATGACGGACCTGACGCACCAAGAGCTCTCGCCGCTGTTCGGGGTCGAGGCTGCCGATGCCGGGCAGAACATCGTCCACGATGCGTGGCTGCGCACCTCGAGGCGGAGTTCCTTCTACGCCTTCGACGCGCGTACCGCCGTCGACACCCACCTTGTCGAAGTGATAGAGCTCGGCAACATGCCACCCGAGCGCAAAAGCCATCTGTACGAGGGCCGCGTCGCAATGCGGCTCAGGTTTCTGCGAAGACTCGTCAGCCTGTGTCTTCTGTGGCATCCCCTTCCCGCAGCACTGGCGGCGGCGCACACTACCCTCGGCCCAGGGACTTGTCAACCGACCTCACGTCACGCGGACACTGGAGCGTTTCCAATCGGTTGACAGAGCTCCGCGGAGGTGGTAGCACCTAGCCTTGCCCCACCAGATCGCTTTTACGGCGGTGGCGACGGTCAAGCCCGAATCTCTGGACGCTTTGCGTTCCACGCTCAGGGAGATGGCGGCCGACCCGGCAGGCAACCGACTGATCCCGTTTCACAAACTGAACGGCGTCCATTTCGCCAGGTTTTTCCTGCTCGAGCCGACAACCGATGTCGATGGACGACCCATTGCCGGCCAACTGGTCTTCATGGCCGACTGGGACGCGCCCCTCGAGCAGCGCATTCAGGAACTTGCCGAGGTTGGGACGGAAGGCCTCAGCCGCCTGTTCAGCTCATGCGAAGGCTATGCGAGCGGCGGTGGCGAGCCGGGCGCTGCCATTCAGTATCTAAGGCGGCACGCGGTTTCCAACGCGGCTGTCTATGTCAACACCATCGGCCTCAGCGCCAGCCAGGTCATCGACGAGGGGCGCTTGAGGGACGCCCTCGAGGATTACCTCGATCAAGATCCAGACCTTCGATCGGCCGGACCGGGCGCCGTTCGTCGCGCACTGGTGGACCGGGTCGCCAGCACAGCTGAGCTGAGCTGGGCAGCGCAACCCGCCGATCCCCCCGCTCTGGCCTGGAAGATTCGCGAGCTGGCCCACCTGCTCCTCGTGCCGCTGATCGGGGTGCTGCTGCTGCCCGTGATCGTGGTCGCCCTCCCGATCTGGCTCGTCGTCCTGCGGCTCCACGAGCACGCCGATGTGGCCCTGGATTCGCGGCCCGACCCCGCTCGCGTATCCGAGCTGGCGGCACTCGAGGACCACGGGCCGGTCAATCAGTTCACGGCGGCCGGCTTCATCAAAACGGGCTGGTTCCGCTCACTGACCGCCCGGCTGGTTCTGTTCCTGATCTCATACGGTGTCCGGCATATCTTCAATCGGGCCAACCTTGCCGGCGTGAAGACAATCCACTTTGCGCGCTGGACATTCATCGACGGCGGCAGGCGAGTCATCTTCGCAAGCAACTACGACGGCAGCCTGGAGAGCTACATGGACGACTTCATCGACAAGGTGGCTTGGGGGCTGAACGCAGTCTTCAGCAACGGACAGGGCTATCCCGCCACGCGCTGGCTGCTCTTTGGCGGCGCTCGCAATGAAACCGCTTTCAAGAACTACCTCCGCGCACACCAGATACCCACCCAGGTCTGGTACGCCTCTTCCAGCCAGCTCACCGCCCTCAACATCGCCAACAACCGACAGCTGCGCAGGGGCCTGCGTGGAGCAATGTCCGACGAAGCGGCGTCGGCCTGGCTGAGACGGCTGTGACGCAGGACCCAGCCGCCCCGAAACGCGCGGCTGCAAGCGGGACTGACGGTGGGCTCGAGAACGCGGACATCCAGGGACTCGTGGCGGCCGGGTATGGCCGGCTCCCTGCAGCCAGGTACCTGTTGCTCCGTGTCCAGAATCCGGTGGCGGCCCGACTCTGGCTGGGGGAGATCGCCGACCGGCTCACCAACGCCGCCGCACCGGTCACCCATACCGGACTCAACCTCGCCGTCACCTTTGCGGGGCTCGAGCGACTTGGCCTGTCCGCACACACGCTTGGGGGATTTCCTCCGGAGTTTGCGGAGGGGATGGTCACACCACACAGGAGCCGGATGCTGGGGGACACGGGGGCAAGTGATCCCGCGAGATGGCGCTGGGGAAGCCTCACCTCGCGTGTCGACATTCTGCTGATGCTCTTCGCCAGCGACGAACCTACGCTCGCTGATCTCGAGGAGGCGACGGCTACCGACCTCGCCGCCGCCGGGCTCGCATCGGTGGCCAGGCTCGACACGGTTGATCTCGGCGATCGGGAACACTTCGGATTCCGCGACGGGATCGCGCAACCCGTCATCGAGGGTTTTGGCCGCGCGGCGACCTGGCGAGACAGCATCAAGGCCGGCGAGTTCGTGCTCGGCTATCGCAATGAGTATGGGCGGTACGCGCCACGGCCAGCGGTGGCTGCGGGAGCCGACCCGAGTGGGATCCTCCCGGAGGACGTTGAGGATTCGACTGTCAGAGACTTCGGTCGCAACGGCACTTACCTCGTCTTCCGACAGCTCAGCCAGGACGTCGCCGGCTTCTGGCAGTTTGCCGAACGGGAGGCCCTCGCCAGCGGTCAAGGTTCGGCCGAGAAGCTCGCAGCCAAGATCGTCGGCCGCTGGCCGAGCGGAGCGCCGCTGGTCAGGGCGCCGGGAAGTGACGATCCGAGCCTTGGCAAGCTGAATGACTTCGACTACGGCAATGAGGATCCGAGCGGTGAGCGCTGTCCGGTGGGTGCTCACGTCCGGCGCACCAATCCGAGAGACTCACTCGACCCCTCTCCCGGAACGGACAAGTCGGTCACTCTCGTCAAACGCCATCGGATCTTGAGGAGGGGCCGTGAGTACGGGGCCCCGCTCGAGCTCAATCCCACCGGCTCCGGCCGGCCACCGGTCGATGACGGTCGGGAACGAGGTCTGCACTTCATCTGCCTCAACGCCAACCTCCGACGGCAATTCGAGTTTGTGCACGGGACCTGGGTGGCCAGCCGCAAGTTCGCAGGACTGTACGACGACGCTGACCCGCTCATAGCGTCGCGAGGTCCTGGGAACGACGCACTCACAATCCCAGACCAGCCGTTCAGGCATCGCATCCTGCACTTGCCCCAATTCGTCACCGTGGTCGGCGGCGCTTACTTCTTTATGCCGGGCCTTCGCGCAGTCCGGTTTCTGGCGTCGATCTCCAGGAGCGGGGCCCAACCCGGCGGTTAGGCTGTGAGAGTGCCGAGGCGTCGAGTCCAGGCAGGCAACGGATTGGGGCACTTAGCCTGGAAGGCGTTGGCGGGCATCATGTTCGTCAACGGCTCTTTGGGCATCCTGGCGCCCCGGTTCCTGATTCGCAGCCTGGGAGTCAAGCCCGACCTGGAGCCGGGCATGATCTATGTCTTCCGCATGTTCGGGATTAGGACTCTCTTCATCGCCATCGACCTGGTTCGGCGGCCGGATGAGCGCCAGCGATCGATGAGAGAAGGAATCATCGTCCACGCGACCGATGCCTCTGTCGCGCTCACGGCGGCGATGCTCGGACAGTTGCCCGCCCGGCCGGCCATCATGGTGGCGGGCCTGTCGACCCTCAACACGATCCTTGCCGTCGTCGGCGCGCGCGTCGACACTCGACCGGATCGAGGGTCAACCGGCATAAGGCAGGCGAGATGAGGGTTCCGCCCTTTCGTCCTTCCCTGCCACTGAGGATCTTTGCCTCGATTGCGGAGAGGATCGACCGCTCATCGGGTTGGTCCCAGCCGCCGCCCCTCATCGGCGCACTGCTGCTGGGCGGCCTGCGGACCCGGCTCCGACAGCGGAACCTGCACGACACTTCCGGGCTTCCGGCGACCAAGAGTCCCGCCCTGGTGATCAAAGGGGACTCATATCTGACCGCGCGCACGCCCGACGGCAGCTTCAACGACCTCGACGAGCCCGGGATGGGCCGCGCCGGCGCGCGCTTCGGTCGCAACGTCCCCAGCGATGCCACCAGCTTGCCCGACCGGACAACCCTCCTCACCCCCAACCCGCGGCTTGTCAGCCGGCGGCTGATGACGAGGGAGACGTTCATCCCCGCCTCAACCCTGAACCTTCTGGCAGCCGCCTGGCTGCAGTTCAACGTCCACGATTGGCTTGCTCACGGCAAGAACCGCAAGGCCGACCCGTGGCGGATCGACCTGGAAGAGGGCGACCCCTGGCCGCACAAGCCCATGACCATACTGCGCACCCGCCATGACCCTACTAGCAGGCCGGAGGCCAATCCGCCGACGTTCATCAACCAGGCCAGCGCCTGGTGGGACGCGTCGCAGCTCTACGGCAGCGATGAGAAGGTCCAGAAGCAGGTTCGTGCGGGCGTCGATGGCAAGCTGAAGGTGGATCGGGACGGTCTGCTGCCGGTCGATCCCAAGACCGGAGTCGAGATCACCGGCGTCTCGGGGAACTGGTGGATCGGGCTCGAGCTGATGCACACCGTATTCACCCTCGAGCACAACGCCATCTGCGAACACCTCAAGCGCGAGTACCCGAGATGGTCCGACCAGGAACTGTTCGATCGAGCGCGCTTGATCAACGCGGCCCTGATTGCCAAGATCCACACGGTCGAATGGACGCCCGGCATCCTCGGGCATCCCACCCTGCACCTTGCGATGCGCACGAACTGGTGGGGACTCGCGGGCGAGGCAGTTCACCGCATCCTCGGCCGCATCAGCAAGAGTGAGATCGTCAGTGGCATACCCGGCGCGGAGACGCAGCACTTCGGGGTGCCCTACTCCATCACTGAAGAGTTCGTGGCTGTGTACCGGATGCATCCCCTGATCCGTGACACATATGAATTCCTGGACGCCGCCAGCAACCGGCCGATCGAGCAACGGTCCTTCCCCGAGGTCGCCTTCAAGAACGCACGCCTGGTGCTCGATAGAGTCGGTGTCGAGAACGCGCTCTACTCGTGTGGACTGATGAACCCGGGCGCCATCACGCTCCACAACTTTCCAAAGGCCATGCAGCAGCTCGAGGAGCCGGACGGCACGCTGGCCGATCTCGCGGCGATCGACATCATGCGCACGCGAGAGCGGGGCGTGCCACGCTACAACGCCTTCCGGCGCTTCCTGCACAAGGCTCCCCTGCGCCGGTTCGACGAACTCTCCGATAACCCGGAATGGGTCGAGCAGATCCGCTCCGTCTACAACAATGAGATTGATGCTGTCGATCTGATGGTGGGGCTCTACGCCGAGCCTCTACCGCCTGGCTTCGGCTTCAGCGACACCGCATTTCGCATCTTCATCTTGATGGCGTCGAGACGGCTGAACAGCGATCGCTTTTACACCAGGGACTTCACGCCCGAGGTTTACACGCCGGTCGGCATGCGGTGGCTCGACGAGAATGGATTTGCCTCGGTCCTGCTCCGGCACTTCCCAGCCCTGAGGCCGGCGCTCCGGGGCCTGCGCAATCCATTCGCGCCCTGGCAGCCGGTTCAGCGTGCCTGATGGCCGCTGACGCGCCGGTGGCCGGGCAGAGCACCGCCCGCGCCGGGGAGGGCAAAGCTGTCCGCACCATCCTCTCCCTCGATGGTGGCGGCATGCGCGGGATCATCCCGGCCATCGTCCTCGCCGAGATCGAACACCGCTCGAAGCGAGCGATCCCCGAGCTGTTCGATGTGGTCGCGGGGACCTCGACCGGGGGAATCATCGCCGTTGGACTGACGGTGCCGGGCCGCGACGGCGGTCCCAAGTACCGATCTCGAGACATGATCCAGCTCTACGAGGAGCACGGTGCCGAGATCTTCCACAGCCAGGCCTGGCGCAAGGCGCTGTCCTGGGTGCACGGCGCCGCCTACTCGCCGGTCGCACTCGAACGGCTGCTGCAGGAGTACGCGGGCGACGCGCTGCTCAGCCAGGCGGTGACCGGCCTGCTGGTGACGGCCTGGGAGCTACGGACCCGCGCAGCCTGGTTCTTCAGACGGGCCCAAGCTCGCACCGACCCGTCCAAGGATGTGCTGCTGCGAGACATCGCTCGCGCCACCTCGGCTGCGCCCACGTACTTTCCACCGATGAGGCGGCCGGCACCTGACGGGCAGGGCGATTACGCCCTGGTCGACGGCGGGGTGTTCGCCAATAATCCTGGCATGGCCGCGTGGGTCGACGCCCACGAGGGCGCGAAGCCCGGACAGAAGGTCTTCATGGTCTCGATCGGCACCGGTTCTGCCGATGATCCGATCACGTACTCGCAAGCCCTCGGCTGGGGCAAGCTGTTCTGGGCTCAACCGGTTGTCGGAGTGGTCCTTGACGGTTCCTCAGACACCGTGGAGCACGAGCTGGGTCAACTTCTCGGGCCGGCCGAATACCACCGTTTTCAGACAGCCATTCCCGTCGCAAACCGGGCGATGGACGATGCATCACCGTCCAATCTGCAGGCGCTGAGGGACATCGCCCAGGCCATGATCCAGACGCGCAACGCCGACCTCGATGCCATCTGCGCGCGGCTCTTGCACCTGGCGGGCCTCGCGCAATCCTGAAGATGGACATGTCGGATCTGACGCCAGTACGGGAAGCTGCGAGGTAGAAGAAGCATGGCTTACAAGGTGGAGAGTCTTCTGGAAATGTCTCAGGACGAGCTCGACCGGCTGTTCCGGGAGAGCCCGGCGGGTGACATACCTGTTGGAGAAGCGAAGGGAACCGCGATCATCGCCCCCGGCACCGAGCTCTCTGAGATCGCGGCCAAGTTCATTCACATCTTCGCCTGGCATGGCAAGGTCTTCGATCCGGTCTCCGGCACCCTGAAGAACGAGATCCTGCCGATTCCGGTCGAGGCCATCGCGGCACGAGTGTTCAAGGCGCCTAGCTGGATCGACAACAACGAATGCGTCGTGCTCGACTACTCGCAGACGTCGCTGATCGCCCACCACATCCGCGATGAGATCCGCCTGATCGCGCCCGGCACCTACCTGGGCATCGTCTTCTGGGACCGCGACCGCCTGATCAACTTCGCGCTCCAGTTCGCCGCGGCGCCACCAGCCTAGGGTCTCCCATGTCCCGAGTGGGCGAGAGCCGAGATGAGAATCGTCCTCCCGCCGCCGCGCGGAAGGCAAGAGGTATCACGGCGCTTCGAGGTATTGGAATCTCGGGCACTGGACAGCCCAATAGGGGTCAGGAGGTCGTGTTCGGCCCCGGGGCGGGCGCTTGGGGCAGGTTGAAGCCGGGAAACACCTCATCACCCGTCGGCTCGTAGTGCTGCACCCCGTTCATGGTCTGCCGCACCCGCGCCAGCTCCCAATAGAGGCGTTGCCGGGCGCGATTGAGGTTGCCGAGCGGCCGGTGGTCTGCGATGCAGTGCCAGGGGTTGTATGACAGGACCCTGGCGAAGGCGAGCTGTTCGGCGGAGTCGAACACCTGCTTGGGAATCCGCAGGACCGCGGCCGGCACGCGCGGTGACAGACGGGTCGGCCACATCACCCCGCTGTTCTCGATCGGCATGCGAAATGGATCCGTCTGGACCTGAAGCATGATGTCGAACTCGACATCCTGCCTGGCGAGCGTGGCCACCATGGCCTCGCGCAGGTAGTTGTCCGGCGGGCGCATCGGCAGACGTGGTACCGCTGTCCGAGTGGTCAGTCGCGACCAGAACGAATACTGCATCGCCTGTCCCTCGCCGAGCAGATAAGGCGTGCAGCTGAAGTATTGGCTCTCGAGCGGGCTGCTCTGCGTCTTGGTCCACAACAGGTTCATCACACCATCCAGGAGATGAGGCTGCCGGGGATTCAGGAAGTAGAACAGCTGCGCGTTCTTCAAGCTCCAGTGCTGAAGCTGGGCGTTGGCGCGAGTGTCGGGTGTGACAAAGGTGGGCACCGAGGTGCCGAAGAGGTCCTGCGTGAACCTCTCATCGTCCAGCAGCTTGGGGCCAGGCACTCCGATGACCTTGATGCTCATGCTCATGAACCCCACGTCGTCGATGTCTGGCGTGACGTATGGGCCCGGTCCCGAAAAGCGCACCCAGGCGGGGTAGGTTCGCGGCTCCGCAAACAGCCCACGCCGCATGTGTTGCGGAACGTCATCGCGAATCGTGAGCTCCCCGCGCACGACGCCGTGGGTCTTGGTGTTGCCACCGCGCTCGAAGTATCCGGGTGCCCAGAGCCCGCGCATTTGGGCGTTGAACGTGTCGATGATGTCCTGGAGGTGGGCCTCCTCGTCAGGTTGCATCCGCTCCTCGGCGAGCCCGAATCCTTCGTCTCTGCGGCGTAGGTTGACCAGACTGGTCGTCAGGCGCGTCAGCGGGTCACGCAACAGCGCATCGAGGCCTGGACGGATGAAGGGATCGATCCGGCGCTCGAGGTGAACCAGGCTGATCAGGACGCCGTTGAGGCGGTCGAGCACAGCGCTCCCGGTATTCGCCCGCGGCAGCCCGAAACCGGGTGACGGCTCAGCTGCCGTGCGCACTGGGCACTGCCTCCGTCCCGTGGCGGAGCACCAGCTCCAGCACGCTGCCGGCCAGGAGCAGAACCATCACGACCGCAAACACGGCCGTGACCGCTGTCGCTGCCGACAGCAGCAGGAGCACGGTCGCCCAGGCCAGCGTCGACCAGAGCGGAATGCGCACGACTCCCGGCGTGGCCAGACAGGCCCACGCGCTCCAGCCTGCCAGCGCGAACAGCGCGATCCTGGCCGGCCAGAAGAGCCAGCCCCCGTTGGTGAACGCAGCGCCCACCGAAGCCACCACGACGAACAGGGGAACTGCCGCGAAAGCGACCATTAAGGCCCGAGATCGCGTCGGGTGAGCCCACTGCTCGAGGCTTGTCAGCAGCCTCCCCGGTGAGCCGGGCAAGGCCCCTCGGGGAGGCGGAGCTGCCGCGGGCGCACCGGCCGCCGCGGTGACCTTCAGCACCATGTGGGTGAACTCGTGGATGAGCACAGCGGCCAGCGCCAGCCCAGGGATGGCGACCAGGGCTCCCACCAGGCCGGTGCCGAACCCGGCCGACAACCCATAGACCGAGAGCGTTACGAGGCCCATGAAAAGCGTCCCGCCCAGTTCGGCGCGCAGGCCGATCGAGGTCCCTCGAAATGCGAGCAGCAGCAGGGAGCTGATCGTCGAGAACACCACGCCGCGCAGGGCGTCGGGGATGGCTCGGTTGACAGCGCCAGACAGGGCGGTCGAGCCGCTGACCAGGTCACGCAGCCGCCTGACCAGGAGGTCAGGGTCGAGCAGGGCTGCGTTGAGAACCGCCTGGCTCACGATCGCGACCGCCGCCGCGTACGGGGCGAGCAGCAGAAGCTGAGCCAGGACACCCCCAACTTCGGACTGGATCGCCGCTCGGCGGCGCTGGTCGGCTGCCGCTCGGCGCTCGCCCTCCATTCGCTCGATGCTCAAATCGAGGAACTGCGCCGCGCGCCGGCCCAGATCTGCCGGCAGCGCGTCCAGCCCGTTGGGGCCAGGCTGTGCGGAGCTGCGGCGGGCCAGCCAGGGCTCGTCGAGCGAGTCGAAATCGATGCCCAGCTCGGCCAGGGTCTTGAGTGCCGCCAGGAGCTGCTCCATCGAGGAGAAGGCGTCGGCCACCCTCACCACCACCAGCTCGTCGATCGCGGCTCCCTCGCCGGACGCAAGCTTGCCGAGGCCTGCGGCGCCGTTCCCCGCCGCCGGCTCCAGCTCCATCACCACGTCGCGCCCGCTTTGCGCCACCCTCTGGCGCACGGAAGGGAGCGTTTTCCTGGAGGCGAGCAGCGCTACCTGGCGAGCGCTGGGCGGCGCCGGTCTCGCCGTGCCCCGGCCCTGGCTGTCCGTCAACTAAGCGTGAAGCTGAAAGTCGACGTGCCGCTCGGCGGATTGAACCTGCCGTTGCTGCAGGTGATCTTCCAGAAAGCATTGTCCTGACCCGGCGTAGGGGCTGGGCTTGGCACCACCAGCAGGCGCTTGTGCGGGTCGTCCGTCCAGCTCACGCCCTGGCCGGCGTTCGTCACGGTCTTCGGAGTGAGACCCGGACCGGATATATCGCGGCCGGAGCGCAGGAATGCCTTGGGGGTGCAGACGGAGCCCACGGGCATGCCGATCACATGCACGAAGGTCTCACTGCCGTCCAGCAGCAGCTTCCAGAAGAAGGGCGTCTTCGTCGGCGTCGGCGCGACCGTCGGGCCTGGTGGCGACGTCGGACTGTCGACGCTGGGCGAGCTGTCTGAGCTGGGCGCACCGGTTCCAGCTGCTCCGCACGCCACGGTTGCAACCGACAGCAATGCCACCCAGCCGATGCTGCTCAACAGCGAACTCAGGAGGGCTTGTCGCCGCCCGCCCCTCACGTGGCCATCGATCCTCGCGGCCATTTCCATGCCGTCCTCGGCGCCTGCCAGAATTTCCTCGCGGGGAGTTGCCAGATGATACCCCCCGCGTAGGCCGTTTCAGCTGCGTTAAGGCTACGCGCGCGATCGGTACCGTGCGACTGCCGGGCGGGACCCTCGTTCGAGGTCGGGGGGTTTGCAGCCTCGGCTGGACCCCCGAAGATCGACCTTGACAAAAGGAGCGCACGCCCTACACTTTGCGACACGCGTTCGACATTGTCGAATAGCAGTCAGACATTAAGGGGGGCAAGACAGCCAATGTATTCCAAGCCGCAGCGAGCGCTCGCAGAGGTGCTCGGCACCGCCGCCCTAGTCCTGGTCGGACCGGGCTCGGTGATCGCGACCCTGACCCTGGCCGGGAAGGCCACGCCGGCCGTGACGGAGGCCGATCTGCTGGGGATCAGCTTCGCGTTCGGGTTCATCATCACGGCCCTCGTCTACGCCCTGGGCGGCGTCTCGGGCTGCCACATCAACCCGGCGGTCACCTTCGCGCTGGCCGTTACCAAGCGCTTCCCCTGGAACGAGGTCCCCGTCTACTGGCTCGCCCAGTACGCGGGCGCCGTGATCGGCGCCTTCGGCATCTGGGCCGTCTTCGGCCACAACGCGGTGGTGTTCGGCATGGGCCAGACCCACTTCGCGGCCGACGCCAGCACCGCCAACTACCTGCAGGCAGCCCTGGCCGAGTTCATCGGCACGGGCCTCCTCCTACTCGCGATCATGGGCATCGTCGACACCAAGGCACCCCAGCAGCTGGCCGGCCTGGTCATCGGCGGCGCCGTGGTCGGCATCATCCTGATCTTCGGCCCCGTCACCGGCGCCTCCTTGAATCCCGCCCGCGCCTTCGGCCCGGAACTGGTCCAGGCCATCGCCGGCGGCACCACCTTCTGGACCCAGTACCTGCCCGTCTACCTCGTGCCGGGCCTCCTCGGAGCCGCCGGCGCCACCTTCGCCTATGACTACCTGGCCAAGCCGCGCCTCGTCGAGCGGCCGATCCAGAAGGCCGTCCACCATGAGGACGCCGCCTCCGCGGCCGTCAGCTGACAGGAGAGAGACAAGCATGGCCATCCAGACCAAGCCCCGGAAGTTCCTCAACGACCCCGCCGACGTGGTCAAGGAGTCGCTGGCCGGCCTCGCGGCCGCGCACGGCGACCTCCTCCGATACGACCGCGCGGCTCAGATCATCGTCTGCAAGGATGCGCCGCGCGCGGGCAAGGTAGCCCTGGTGTCGGGCGGCGGGTCCGGCCACGAGCCGCTGCACGGCGGCTTCGTGGGTCGCGGCATGCTCGACGCGGCCTGCCCGGGCGAGGTGTTCACGTCACCGGTTCCGGACCAGATGCTGGCCGCCACCAAGGCGGTCGACGGCGGCGCCGGCGTGGTGCACATCGTCAAGAACTACACGGGCGACGTTCTCAACTTCAAGATGGCGGCCGAGGACGCCGCGGACGACGGCATCCGGGTGGCGTCGGTCGTCATCGACGACGACGTCGCGGTCCAGGACTCGCTCTATACCGCGGGCCGCCGGGGGGTGGGCGCCACCGTCCTGGCTGAGAAGATCGCCGGCGCCGCCGCCGAGAAGGGCGCATCCCTGGACAAGGTGGCCGATACCGTCAAGCGCGTGAACGAGCGGGCCCGGTCCTTCGGCGTGGCGCTCTCGTCTTGCGTACCGCCGGCCTCCGGGAAGCCGATCTTCGAGCTGCCCGAGGGCGAGATCGAGCTCGGCATCGGGATCCACGGCGAGCCCGGGCGCCGGCGCGCAGCGCTGGGCAGCGCCTCCGAAGTGGTCGACGTAATGGTCGAGGCCGTCATCTCCGACCTCAAGGCGAGGGCCGGAAGCCAGGTGCTGGCCTTCGTCAACGGCATGGGCGGGACGCCTCAGCTCGAGCTCTATCTGCTCTACGGCGAGGTCGATCGCAAGCTGCGCGCAGCGGGCGTGGTGCCGGTGCGAAACCTGGTCGGCAGCTACATCACGTCCCTCGAGATGGCCGGGGCTTCGCTCACCGTTCTGCAGCTCGACGACGAGCTGACGGAGCTCTGGGACGCCCCCGTCCACACACCGGCGCTGCGCTGGGGAGTGTGACTTAGCCTTGATCGCTGATCTGGCCATGGACGCCACCACTGTCACGACCTGGATGCGGGAGATCGAAACCTCAGTCACCCAGGAGCGCGACCGCCTGGTCCAGCTGGACGCGGCGATCGGGGACGGCGACCACGGAACCAACATGACGAGGGGGTTTGCCGCGGTGGTGCAGGCCCTCTCCCAGGACACGGAGGCGCCGCCCGGGCGCCTCCTGATCCTGGCCGGGCGGACGCTGGTCTCCTCGGTGGGAGGCGCCAGCGGCCCGCTCTGGGGCTCGGCGCTGCGCAGCGGAGGTCGCGTCCTGGGTGACCAGGCCACCTTCGATGGGCCCCAGCTGGTCGAGGTGCTGGCCGCGGCCCTGGCCTCGGTCAAAGACCTGGGGGCGGCCAGCGTTGGAGACAAGACCATGGTCGACGCGCTGGAGCCGGCCGTGGCTGCGCTCGGCCGGACCGTGGGCGAGGGCGCTTCTCTGGCCGATGCCCTGGAAGCCGCCGCGGCCGCAGCCGAGGCCGGCATGCGCTCGACCATTCCCCTGCAGGCGCGCAAGGGCCGCGCCTCCTACCTGGGTGAGCGCTCGATCGGACATCAGGACCCGGGCGCCACCTCCACCGCGCTCATGATCCGGGCGCTGCAGCGGGCGGCGGCGGCCTCGTCGTGAGCGAACGGACCCTGGCCGGGTTCGCCGCCTCGCCCGGGCAGGCAGCCGGCCCGGCGGTGGTGCTGGCTGGCGGTGAACATGCCGCCGCCGAGGTTCCCGCCGCCGCCCGGCAGGCCGAGCTGGCGCAGGCGCGACGGGCGTTCGAGGCCGCTGCCGCGGACGTGGTGCGCATCGCCGAGCGGCTTCGGACAGAGGGCCGCCTTCCCGAAGCCGAGATCGTGGAAACCGGTGCCCTGATGGCTGCCGATCCCACCCTCGACCGCGAGGTGTCGCGCCTGGTGCTCGTAGAAGGCCGCCCGGCGGCTGACGCGATTCGGGTCGCGGCGGAGGGTGCGGCTGCTCAGCTGGCGGCGCTGCCGGACCCCGTGCTCGCCGAGCGCGCCGACGATGTGCGCAGCCTCGGTCGCCGCGCGGCCGCCCACGCGGTGGGGGGCGGCCGGGCTCGCGGCGGCGGGGTGCTGGTGGCGGACGGACTGGGTCCGGCCGACGTGGCCGACCTGGGTCCCGACGTCCGCGGCATTGCACTGGCCGGCGGAGGCGTCACCGCCCACGCCGCCATCGTCGCCCGCTCGCTCGGCCTGCCCATGGTGGTCGGCCTCGGCGACGCGGTGCTCGACATCGCGGACGGCGAGCCCGTGGTCGTGGACGGCGACGGCGGCCGGCTCGTGCGCCACCCCGCGGCCGAGCGAACCGCAGCCGCCGAGCACGACTCCCAGCGTCGCGCGGGCGCGCGCGCGCGAGCCAGAGCCGAGAGCCACCTGCCGTCGCGGACCCGCGACGGCCGCCTCATCAGCGTGCTCGTGAACGCCGCCAGCGCCGCCGAAGTGTCGGAGGGATTGCAGCAGGGCGCCGAGGGCGTGGGGCTGCTGCGGACGGAGCTCAGCTTCCTGGACGCGCGCGCTTGGCCGACGGCGTCGCAGCACGTCCGGTTCCTGGAACCGCTTCTGTCCCAGCTCGGCGGCCGGGTCGCCACCGTGCGCCTGCTCGATTTCGGGGGCGACAAGACGCCGCCGTTCCTGGCGGCCGCGCACGAGCGCGGTATCGAGCTGATGCTGGCGGCGCCGGAAGCGCTGGAGGCCCAGCTGGAGGCCGTCGTCGAAGCCGGCCAGGCCACCCGGCTGCGGATCCTGGTGCCGATGGTGACCGGCCTCGAGCAGGTGCTCGCGGTCCGGCAGGCTCTGCGGCGGGTGGCGGTCGCCGGCAGAGCGCCGGCGCTCGGGGCCATGATCGAGACCCCCGAGGCGGCACGGCGCGCTCGCGAGCTGGTGCGGGCGCTCGACTTCATCAGCCTGGGCACCAACGACCTGACACAGCTGGCGCTGGGCCTCGACCGTGAGCGTTCCGGCGCGTCGCCGGTCACGCATCCCACGGTGCTGCGTCTGATCGATTCAGCCTGCCGGGCAGGCAACGCCGCCGGGATTCCGGTCGAAGTCTGCGGCGAGGCCGCCTCCGACCCGGTCGTGATCCCGCTGCTGGTCGGCCTGGGCGCGAACGAGCTCAGCGTGGGCGCGGCGCGGGTCGGGGAGGTTCGCGAGCTGGTCCGGGAGCTGGATACCGCCGCCTGCCGGATGCAGGTCGAAGAGGCGCTACTCGACCAGGCCGCTCACGCAGGCCGCGAGGGCGGTTAGAGCTGCCTGCGCGTCATCGCCCTCGGCGGAGAGCGTGAGCACGGTGCCTCCCTGCGCGCCCAGCGCCAGCACCGCCAGGATGCTCTTGGCATCCACGGCCTTGCCGTCGACCGAGATGCGCACCTGGGCCTGGAACTGACTTGCGGTCTTCACGAACTGACCCGCGGGCCGCGCGTGCAGCGCGATCTTCGCGGGGAGCGCGATCTGCACCTCAGAGCTTGCAGGCACCGCGAGTCTCCTCCGCCGCCCGCGCGACGTCGTCCAGCGCCTGGCCGGCGGCGGCCATGACGGCGGCGGCGATGGCTCCTTCCACGAAGGGCGCGTCGACCAGGCGCACGCTGCCGTTGAGGTTCTCCGTGACGTGCTTCACCGTCAGCACCGCGCTGCCCAGGTCGGCCAGGACGACCACGCCCTGCCCCGCCTCGGCGCGGGCGATGGCGTCGCCGACGGTGACGCCGCTGGTGCCGAGGGTGCCGTCCGGCCCCCCTCCGGCGGGCTCCACGCGCACCTCGGGACCGGCCACCTGGGAGGCAAGGTCGGCCAGGCCGCGAGCCAGATCCCGACTGTGCGATACCAAAACGATGCCGACCACTTTCGTCACTCCCACACGTTCTTCCGGTGCTGTCGGCAGTCTACACTATCGATCAGGATTCAGCAATGTCGAATAAATCCAGTAAATCGATCCAATCCATCGACCGCGCGGCGGCGATCCTGAAGGTGCTCGGCAGCGGTCCCCGCCGGCTCGGCGTGAGCGAGCTGGCCGAGCGCCTGGGCCTGGCCCGGCCCACCGTGCACGGCCTCCTGCAAACCCTGCACGCCCACGGCTTCGTGGAGCAGGACCGCAACTCGGACAAGTACCAGCTGGGCCCCGGGCTGCTCCAGTTGGGCTACTCCTACCTCGACCTCAACGAGCTCCGCACCCGGTCGCTCGCTTACGCCGACCGGCTGGCGGCCCGCACACAGGCCGCCGTTCGCGTGGGAGTCATGCACGGAGCCAACGTGGTGGTCGTGCACCACGTCTTTCAGCCCGACACGGCCTTCGGCGTGCCCGAGGTCGGCCTTCAGCTGCCGCTCCACGCCAGCGCGCTCGGGAAGGCCATCCTCGCCTTCTCGCCGGTTCAGATCGTCGAGGACCTGCTCGACGAGCCATTGCCGCGTCTGACCAAGCAAACGCTGGACGCGCCGGGCCTGCGGCTCGAGCTGGCCAGCATCCGCGACCAGGGCGTCGCCATAGAGCACGATGAGGCGGTGCTGGGCGAGTCGAGCGCGGCGGCGCCCATCTTCGACCACGCGGGTCATGCCGTGGGGGCCATCGGCGTGGTGGACGCTTCGGAGCGCCTCTACCCGCGGGCCCTGGCCAAGGGCGTGGCAGCCGCCGTGGGCGAGGCCGCCCGGGGAGTCTCGCGCGAGCTGGGGGCCGCGCGCTGGCCGTACGCGGCCCAGGCGTAGTCCAATGGCAGTAGCCGTGCACAAATGGGTCTACCGCTTCGATGAGGGCTCGACGGAGATGCGCGACCTGCTCGGGGGCAAGGGCGCCGGAGTGGCCGAGATGGCGCGGGCCGGGATGCCGGTGCCGCCCGGCTTCACGATCACCACCGAAGCCTGCCGCGCCTACTATGCCGACGGCGCCGGCTCACTCCCCGCAGGCCTGTGGGACCAGGCCATGGTGGCGCTGCGTGAGGTCGAGGGCCGGCTGGGCCGGGCGTTCGGGGGGGCCGAGTCACCGCTCCTGGTCAGTGTGCGCTCGGGCGCCCGGATCTCCATGCCGGGGATGATGGACACCATCCTCAACCTGGGCCTCAACGAGGACAGCCTGGGCGGGCTGGAGGCCCAGACCGGTGACCGCCGCTTCGCCCTCGACGCCTACCGGCGGCTGATCCAGATGTTCGCCAAGACGGTCAGGGGTGTGGCGGGCGAGCAGTTCGAGGAGGAGCTGGAGGCGGCTCGGAGCCGGGCCGGCGTCCAGACCGACGCCGAGCTGGCTCCGTCCGACCTGGAACCGCTCGTGCACCGCTTCCTCGAGATCTACCAGGCGGAGGCCGGCGAGGAGTTCCCGCGCCAGGTCGATGTCCAGCTGCGGCTGGCCGTGGAGGCCGTCTTCCGTTCCTGGCAGAGTGAGCGAGCGATCGCCTACCGCCGGCACGAAGGCATCCCGGACGACCTGGGCACGGCCGTCAACGTGCAGGCCATGGTCTTCGGCAACCTGGGCGATACGTCCGGGACCGGCGTCGCCTTCACGCGGGACCCCAACACCGGCGCGCGCGAGATCTACGGCGATTACCTGCCCAACGCGCAGGGCGAGGACGTGGTGGCCGGCATCCGCGCCACGCTGCCCATCTCGGCGCTGCGCGAGCGGCAGCCGGAGACCTACCGGGAGCTGACCGGCTACGCCAACCGGCTGGAAGCCCACTACCGGGATGTGCAGGACGTCGAGTTCACGATCGAGCGCGGTCGGCTCTGGATGCTGCAGACCCGAACCGCCAAGCGCACCGGCGAAGCGGCCGTGAACACGGCTGTGGACATGGTCGCGGAGGGCCTGATCAGCCGCGAAGTAGCGGTGCTGAGGGTCGAGCCGCGGCAGCTGGAGCAGGTGCTGCATCCCCGCATCGATCCCGCCGCCCGGGCCGAGGTGCTGGCGCGCGGGGTGCCGGCCGCTCCCGGTGCTGCCACCGGTGTGGCGGTATTCGACCCCGATACCGCGGCCGCCTGGGGGCGTGAGGGGCGCCCCGTGATCCTGGTCCGAATCTCCACCAGCCCCGAGGACGTGCACGGCATGATCGAGTCAGGAGGCATCCTGACATCGACCGGCGGCACGCTCTCACACGCGGCGGTGGTGGCCCGCGGGATGGGCAAGCCGTGCATCGTCGGCGCCTCAGGCGTGCGGGTGGACCTGGCGGCCAAACAGCTCACGGCCGGTGGCCGCGTCATCGCCGAGGGTGAGGAGCTCACGATCGACGGCTCGACGGGCGCCGTCTACGCAGGCGCCGTGCCGACGGTGGCGGCGTCGCAGTCGCCTCGGCTTACGACGCTTCTGGAGTGGGCCGACGCGGGGCGCCGCCTCGAGGTCTGGGCAAACGCGGACTACCCACGCGACGCCGAGAAGGCGCTGGCCAACGGCGCCCAGGGAATCGGGCTCTGCCGGACCGAGCACATGTTCATGGAGGAAGACCGGCTGCCGATCGTGCAGGCCATGATCCTGGCCTCCACCAGGGAAGAGCGCGAGGTCGAGCTGTCAAAGCTTCTGCCGATTCAGCGCGAAGACTTCCGGGGAATCCTGCGCACGATGGCGGGCCTTCCGGTCGTGATCCGGCTCATTGACCCGCCGCTGCACGAGTTTCTGCCCGAGCACGAGGAGGTGGCGCTCCACGTGGCGAGGCTGTGCGCGGCGGGCGCCGACGCGGCCGCGCTCGAAGGGCCCGAGCGCCTCTTGAACCGGGTCGAGGAGCTGCGGGAGGCCAATCCCATGATGGGCTTGCGCGGCTGCCGGCTCGGCATCCTGTTCCCAGAGATCACCCGCATGCAGGTGCGCGCGATCATGGAAGCGGCCTGCGCCCTGCTGGCCGAAGGCATCGACGCGCGGCCCGAGGTCATGGTGCCGCTGGTGGGCACCGTCGGTGAGATGTCAGCCCAGCGCCGGGAGATCGAGGCCGTGGTGGCAGCGGTCAGCGCTGAGCGGGGTGGCACCGTGCCGGTGCGGATTGGGACCATGATCGAGGTGCCCCGCGCGGCCCTGGCGGCGGCCGAGATTGCGGGCGAAGCCGAGTTCTTCAGCTTCGGAACCAACGACCTTTCGCAGATGACGTTCGCCTATTCGCGCGATGATGCGGAGGCGAAGTTCGTGACTGCATACCTCGAGGCCGGGATCCTGGCCAGCAATCCCTTCGAAACCCTGGACCCGGTGGTGGTGAGACTGATGTCGATCGCGGTCGAGGAGGGGCGCCAGGCCAGGCCAGGCCTCAAAGTGGGAATCTGCGGCGAGCACGGTGGCGACCCGGCGTCAATCACACGCTGCCACGAGCTCGGGCTCGACTACGTCTCCTGCAGTCCATTCCGGGTCCCCGTGGCGCGGCTGTCCGCAGCGCATGCGGCCTTGCGCGCGGAGGGTGCGTAGCAGGGGTTTCCTCTCCCCCGCTCGTCGGGGAGACCAAGGGGGCCGGGCAGAACGGCCTCCCCGACTCGCGGATCGGAGTTCTCTCCCCCGCTCGTCGGGGGAGACCAAGAGGGGGCCGAGGAGAACGCGCGGACCTGCGTCCTCTTATCGGGTCCCGACGATGTTTGCGAGCTCGGCTCGCGCGTCCGGCTCAATCTCGTCCAGGTTGATACCCGTCAGTGTCGCCACAGGCGTTGCGGCGTCACCAAGCTGGGCTCGCAGAGCCTGACGCCCGAGCGGTGTCGGGGGTGCCGCGTCGACCTGGTGGAGCTGTATGGCGATTCTGGGAAGCGTGTCCGCCGAGAGCTCGGATTTGGGAACTCTTACGTCAAAGTCATAAGACTCCAACACAGTCTCGTTGTGACCGAACGCCGCTTCCCTCTGGTCGAAGTTGGTGAAGGCGCGCCGAACGTTGGGGGCTGGGAGCGAGCCGAGTCCAATTCTGCGATTCTCTACGAGCACCTCGTAAATCAGGCCCGTGCTGACATAGTCGGGAATGGTTAGGGGTCCGGACACCTCTTTGGCTCCGACAACGCTCAGAGTCCCCCCATCATTGTGCAGCCGAAGCCGCACGTAGCTCACGCCAGACTCAGCCATCGCGCGGCCTCCTGATTTCTGCTGTTCGCCAAGCCTCCGGCCCTCAGATGCGGCCGCAGCCTTCGAGGAGCGCTTTGGCGTCGGAGCCATGCGCCCATGCCCTGCACTGGCAGCGGCCGGCCGACGTTCCATACGCGGTCCTCGAACGCCGGCGATACTTCGAGCCCCGATCTTGTCCACCGGAGCCATGGTTGGCAGGAGATGGTTCTCAATCACCGGCGGCTGGCCAGGCAGGTGAGCAGTTTCCAGCGCCTCTTCTGGATCGCGTTCGCCTCGTTGGTTCACTTTCACTCCCCCTCCGCTACCAGTTTCGTCCGTACCGGTAGTTGTGTATGAATCGGTAGTAGATTCGATCAAGATCGACAGGCGTCGCCGCGCGCATCATCCCAAACCAATCCTGGTTGTGGACGAAGAGGTCGGCCTCAGATCCCGATCCGCGGAAGTCGCACGGTTCGAAGCGATCAACTGTGCCGATGTGCCACTCGCCGACCCAGTCCGCCTTCCAACTGATGGACAATGCCGATCCGTTGGAGATGCCGGACCCGAGATATACCTGAGACCAGTCGAGCGAATTGAAGAACCACAGGTCAGCCAACCCATCGCCGTTCATATCGCCGACAAAGTGGCGGTCGTGCCTCCGCATCTGCCAACCAGGCGCATTGCCGTCATAGCGCCTGACCATCGACAGGCGTCCACGGCGACTGGCCAGCATGCCCAGGTAGGACATAGCCCAGTCGTCTCCGTTGAACACGAAGAGATCGTCGGTTCCATCGCCGTTGAAGTCGCCAGTGAAATGCTGGTCGGACGGTCTCATTTGCCAGCCCGGCATGACTCCGTCGTAGCGTCGACTCATGTGTAGGTTGGTTCCGTCGCTCCTCAGGAGGCCCAGGTAGGGGAATATCCAGGCGGGGCCGTTGAAGACCATGAGGTCGACCTTTCCGTCGCCGTTCCAATCGCCAACATGGAATTGATCGTTGGGTCGCATCTGCCAACCGGGCAGGTTGCCGTCGTACCGTCGCACCAACTGCAACCCGCTTCCTGTCGAGCGCAAGAGGCCGATGTAAGGAATTGCCCAGTTGCTTCCGTTGAATACGTAGACATCCGCCCGGCCGTCGCCGTTGAAGTCGCCGACGAAGAATTGGTCTCCAGCACTGAACTGCCAGCCTGGCATGCTGCCGTCGTAGCGCGCAATCAGGTGCATCTTCCCGGTGCCATCGTCGGCAATCAAGCCCAAGTAGGGCATGATCCAGTCGGTGCCATTGAAGACGAGCACCTCGTCCTTGCCGTCCTTGTCGAAGTCGCCGGTGAAGAACCGGTCGTTCGGCTGAAATTGCCAGGAACCCGGCACACGCTCCACAGCGCTGAAGGCAACACTCAATCGAGAGCCGTCAGAAGCGTAGGTGAGGATGGAGTTCCCGTTGTGAACCAGGACGTCGCTCTTGCCATCCCCATCGAAGTCGCCCGCGTGGGCATTGACGAAGGTTCGACCCATCTTGGAGTCGTTCTTGTTCTTCATGGTCGTGTAGCAGACCGGACAGTATGGCGGCGAGTTGGAGCGCATCCTGCAGTTGATCACCGGTCGATAGACGCCGGTGAGGTTGGTGTTGCCGCCCTCGAAGATGCCGACACTCTGGTTGTCGTCCCAGTCAGCCGGTCGAGCACCCGCGGTATAGCCTGCGCATGCCCCGACACCCGTGGGTATAGGTGTGGCGGGGTTGATGAAGTTACCCCACTTTTCGGTTGCCCGGTCGAGGTTTACGGTTAGGTCCGGAACACCGGGCTCACCACCGGCATACACGCCGCTGACGCAGTACTCGTCGGCGAAACCGCCCAGGGCGTGCCCAAATTCGTGAGCAATCGTATCCCAGCTGACGCCCAGGGGTAGCCAGGCGTACCCACCGCCACCGCAGCCGCCGAATCCGGGGTTGTTGAGGAGGACCATGACCAGGTTGTGGTCCGGGACCCAGGTGTTGAGAGCGTTCTGCAGGAGCGTCCAGCTGTTGGGTCCACCCTCGAGCCAGCAATGGGACCAGGAGCCGCTGTAGTAATAGCCGAGCGCGGTATTCTTGGTGACCGTACTGAGAAGGTCGCCGTTATCGTAGGTCTTGACTCCGACACCCGAGTCGACCGACATGAGATTGACCCGGTACACATTGAAGGCTTGCTTGTCCTCGTAGTAATAGTCGTGAGCAAACAGACCATCAATTAGCAGCGCTTGGACCGCGTTGTTGTAAGCCGTCTGATCGGCCCCACTAGAGAACCCGTCCCCCAACACTGCGATGTTGATCTTGGTCCCCGGCGGTCCGGAAGCCAGGATTTGAGTCATGCTGTCAGGCATGGCGACCTCCTCGAGCGAGTCGGCGAGACAGCTTGAGGGTCTTGGCGCTGGCGCACACAATTGCGCGCGAGGCTGCTCTCAGTGCATCCAACAAGCACTTGGTGCCGCGTCAGCCGGATGAACGCCATGCCCCTCGTTCCCCTAAGCCATCCCGGGCTGCAGTCGGGTCTGAGTACAGGGTAAGCTGGGCACGCAAGATGTCAAGGTGGTCGCCGCACATCTTGCCTGCGACCGTTTCGTCCACATCCTTCTCCGGCCACCGCCTGCATGAGTTGCGACTCGCACACAGGGGGAAGATGTAGTGCCAGTGGGCGGATTCCGGACCATCCCCGATTGGTTCTCGCACGAGAACGCCGGGGCAGCGGTGACCGTCGCGGACGTCACCGGCAATGGACGTCCAGACCTCATTGCGTTGATGGTCGACAGCCCCCCAGGCCCGAACCGGGGCCTGTACCGTGTCGGCCGCGACCTGGACGCTACGGGCAACCCGATGGGCGGGTGGACGCAGTGGATGGATGTGCCCGACTGGTTCTCGTGGGAGAATCAGGGCGCCGGCATTGCGATCGCTGACGTCACAGGCAGTGGCAAGCCCGACGTTGTCGTTCTCATGGTGGACAACCCGCCGGGCTTAAATCGGGGCTTGTACCGCATAGGTCGCGATGTCGATGTGACAGGCAACGTGACCGCCGGGTGGGCGCCTTGGATCGACGTCCCTGACTGGTTTTCCTGGGAGAACCAAGGTGCTGGCCTCGCCCTTGCGGATCTGAATGGGAATGGCCGACTGGACCTGATCGCCTTCATGATCGACAGTCCGCCTGGCCAGAATCGCGGTCTATTCAGAGTCGGCCGCGATCTCGATGCGGCGGGCAACGTCACCAACGGCTGGACCGGCTGGATGGACGTTCCGGATTGGTTTTCGTGGGAGAACCAGGGCGGCGGCGTAGCCGTTGCGGATGTAACCGGCAACGGCAGATCCGATTTGGTGGTCTTCGGGATTGACAATCCCCCCGGGCCGGAAGGACCGCTGCCGGCTGCAAATCCGTCCGGCCAGAACCAGGCCTATTACCGGATCGCGCTGGACATCGGGCCCGACGGTGCGCCGCGTGGCGGGTGGTCGAGCCTGCTGGGTATCAACAATTGGGGCTCGTGGGACAACCAGCATGGCGGAGTCGCGGTCGCCAATCTCGATGGAACAATGCAGTTGCTGGTGATGGCGGTCGACCACGCTCCGGAGGGCAACACCGGAGTCTACAAACTGGTCCAGCTTGTCGAGCGCCCCAAGACGCACGGCCGATGGGACTTGCTTCCGTTCAACTCACAAGTGCTGGCGATCCACGCAGCCCTCCTGCCGACGGGCCGAGTGTTGTTCTTTGCCGGTTCCGGCAACAACACCGTGAGGGACGCCGATCCCACGTTTGGTGATGTCACCAAGAATATGTGGACGAGCGTGGTATGGGATCCGACTGCGCCGCAGGGGGCAAACTTCAGCCATCCCCCGACGATCAAGAGGGCCGATGGGAGGCCATTCGACTTCTTCTGTGGCGGCGACGCTTTTTTACCGGATGGACGATTGATCTCGGCCGGCGGCAATCAAGCGTACAACGATGGAAACAACCTGGGTCAGCGTGACGTCGCCGCCTTTGACCCCCAGACTGAACAATGGCAGGCGTTGCCACCGATGGTCGAGGGACGCTGGTATCCAACCCTGCTCTCTCTTGACGACGGCCGCATCCTGGCCGTGAGCGGAAAGAACGGCACCGATGGCCAGCTCAATCAGCGAATAGAGATCTACGATCCCGTTGCAAACGTGTGGAGGGAGTCTGAGCACCCCCACGATCCCAATTTCGTAGGGCTGCCCTTTTACGCGCACATCTTCTTGCTCAACGATGGTCGCATCTTCTTCAGCGGCGGGAGAATGGACGACGATCGACCGCAGCAGGCGGGTTTCATAGATATTCGCAGGGATCCAGTCACCTTCCAGCCCGTGCCAGCCAATGAGATCAGCGCCTTCCGCAACCAGTCGTCCAGCGTCCTGTTGCCTCCTGCGCAGGACCAGGACGTGATGATCATCGGCGGCGGGCCGGTCGATGACGTCACCAGTGCCACTGGCAGCACCGAGCGCGTCTCGCTGGCCGAGCCGAATCCTCGCTATCGCATGTCCATGCCCTTGAGCCTGCCAAGGATGCACTTGAACGCCGTGCTGCTGCCGGATCGGACCGTCTTCGTCAGTGGAGGCGCGATCAATCACGAGGAGGCAGGCGTGGCGCCAGTAGCCCGCCTGCAGTCAGAGCTCTACGACCCGGAGACGGACACCTGGCGGCCCGGAGCCACGGCTTCGGTGGTCAGGATGTATCACTCGATTGCGCTTCTCCTTCCCGATGGCCGCGTTGTGACCGCCAGTGGCAATCCTCCTCCCTATGGCAACTTGCCGGGGTGGATCGAGCAGCCGAACGAAGAACTCCACCTTGAAATGTACAGCCCTCCTTACATGTTCGCCGGCTCGCGCCCGACGATCGTTAACGCGCCCGGAGAGTGGAACTATGCGACGACGGTCGCTGTCGAAACGCCACAAGCACTCACCATCAAGTGGGCGCACCTCATTCGCAACGGTGTCACCACGCACGCGTTCGACAACTCGCAGCGGCTGGTAGACTTGCCAATAACCTCGAAGGCGGACGGCAAGCTAGAGGTCTCGGTTGCAGGTCAACCGACGTTGGCGCCCCCCGGTTGGTATCTGCTCTTCATTGTTGACGATTCCGGAACGCCATCGACTGGGCATTGGGTGCATCTCGCGATGTAGCTTCGGCTATGGAGGGGCCAGCGTCGCCGGCGCTCATGGCAAACTCGCGAGGCGTAACCCTTCGGTGGTGTCGGGTTGAAGTTGTGTTGGCAAGCCCAAGACCCAGGACGTAGTCGTAGACGACGCGGGCCTTCGGAGAGGTCACCTCGATCCGATGGCGAAGGGGATCATGTCCGCCGCGATCCACGCATCGAGGGTGGCTGGTGGCCACATGGGAGTGATCCTTCGCGGCTCCGGGGCTAGCTGATCAGCTCGTTATCCAAGGAGTAAACCCGGAGACGCATGCTCATTGTCGCCGGGTCGATGACGCCTTCAGCTACGCAGACCGTGTCGTTCAGCCAGCTGTATCCTTCCGCTTCGGACTCGAACCAGCAGGCGATGAGCTGTCCGCCCTTGCGCTCGCCCTTGTCATTAACGCTGAGCAGCCCCCGAGAATCGGTCCACTTCTTGTAAGAGATCCTGGTCCAGGCGTCGGGTCGGGCAGACAGAGCCAACTGGTCCAGGCACATCGAGGGGAGTGTCCTCTCACGTCCTTCCCTCTGTCCACCCTAGAGCAAAGGCGGCCGGCGTGAGCATGCCCAGCCCCCGATGGGGTCTCTCTGCGTTGTAGCGTCGGCGCCAATCGGCGATGACGACCTTGGCCTCGAGCAGGGTGTCAAAGAGCTCGCCGTTGAGGAGCTCGTCGCGCATGGTTCCGTTGAAGCGCTCGACGAAGGCGTTCTGTTGGGGGCTGCCCTTCTCGATGAAGGCGGCCGTCACCCCCTGCTCCACGAGCCAGCTGGTGAGCGTCGTCGAAATGAACTCGCGACCGTTGTCCGACCGGAGGACCTCCGGTTTGCCGCGTTCCCGAAAGAGCCGCTCCAGCTCCGCCTGGACGTCGGTCGTGCCGATGGAACGAGCGACTCGACTGGCCAGTCCCTCACGGGTGAACTCATCCACCACATTGAGGATGCGGAGCGCACTCCCATTACGCAGCCGGCTGCCCATGAAGTCGTAGGACCAGATCTGGTTGGGCCGTGTGGCTTGTAGGTTCCAGATCGCGTTGATCGCAAACCCCTGCGCCTTCTTGCCGCTGGCCTGAGTTCGCCGAGGCGGCACTCGATGCCCTTCTAGCCGCCAGAGCCTCTCCACTCTCTTCCGGTTCACCTTCCAGCCCTCACCTTTGAGCACGCTGGCGATCATGCGGTAACCCCAGCGCGGGTACTTGGCCGCCAGCTCGTTCATGCGCTTGACCAGCCTCAGCTCGAAGTCCGGCGGAACCGCCTGGTACCTCTGCGTCGACCGGTGTTGCCCCAACAGTCGGCAAGCCCGACGCTCCGACACGCCGTAACGACGGCGCAGGTAGCTGACGGCCTCTCGGCGGCGCGTCGGGCTCAGAATTTTCCCCGCGCCACGTCCTTGAGCATCGAGATGTCCAGCGCCTGCTCGGCCACGATCCGCTTCAGGCGCGAGTTCTCCTGCTCGAGCGCCGTCAGCCGTTGGGCCTCATCCTCCTTCAGGGCGCCGTAGTTGAGCCGCCAGCGGTAGAAGGTCTGGTCCGAGATCTGCAGCCCGTTTGCAGGTCTGAGGGATCGTCAAGCCTTCCCCCTGGAGCTTCTCCGCCTCCCTCAGCTTGGCGATGATTTGCTCCACCGCGAACCTCTTAGCCGGCATCAGCCACCTCCATTTGAGCTCTCATTTCGCCGAAGCACCACAAACGAAATGGACCAAATGGAGGGGGGCCGGACAAACCCATTAGATCAAGCCACTCCGTAACGACATTCTGTGAACCACATCGATTCTCTGTAGCTGTCAGCGCAGCTGTCACTGTCTTGCTTAGAATGCGATAATACCCTGCATGTAGTGGCCTAGCAGAACGACGGTACTAGATATTGGTGCCCCCGGGAGGACTCGAACCTCCGCACGCGGTTTAGGAAACCACTGCTCTATCCCCTGAGCTACGGGGGCGGCCCGGCCGCTAGGTTACCCACCACAGCCCAAGTGCCGGCACCAGGGCCCCGCGCGGCGTCCGAAGCGTGGAAGTGCCGGCACTTGGACGCGAGAGCAGCCCCCCTCAGGGCATGAAGCGCCCAATCGAGCCGATGCCCGCCAGCATCCGCCGGTAGGCGATGCCGGTGGCGTCGGGGACCTTCAGGTGCAGCTCCTCCCGGAGGTCGGTCGGGATCCGCTCGGGACGCTGGCTCTCGACCACCCGGCGGTCCTGGTCCAGCACGGTGTCAAACCAGTCGCCGCCCGCGAACTCGCGGTCGTCCATGTCCAGGTGGTGGTTGCGGCTGATGGCGGAAAAGACCATGGTCCGGGTCTCGTCGATGGGCGAGTTGAACTGCGCCAGCACGGTCGTCCCGTCGATGGGCGTGGTCTCGCGGTCCCAGGTTTGCTCAGAGCCCTGGCGTCCGGGCAGGCCGGTCTTGCGGATGAAAACCGTGAACGGGCTGTGCACGATGTACTCGCGCCGGCTGTCGCCGTCCTCGTAGGTGTACTCGAGCATGAACTCGCTCTGGCGGACGTCGTGCGCATGAATCACGGGGCCGTCGGCCAGCTCCAACCAGCCCTTGTGGGCGTGGTTGAAGTGCGAGAAGTCAAGGCCGTTCTCGGCCGCACGACCGGCGGAGGTCTTCCACTCATAGCGCCCGATGAAGTACAGCTTCGAGGCCTCCGGGCCGACCTTGTAATCGGGCCAGGGCGGGATCGGCTGCACCGGCTCGTCGAGAGCCACCCAGACCATCCCGTGCGCCTCCTCGGCCCGGTAGACGATGGCGCGTGCCTTGCGCGGGATGGAGCTGCCCGCCGGTAGCGCCGGGATGTGCACGCAGGCGCCGGTGCGGTCGTACTCCCAACCGTGGTAGGCGCAGGTCAGCCGGCCGTCGGTTATCCAGCCCAAGGACAGCGCGGCGCCGCGGTGGATGCACAGATCCTTGAACGCCGCGACTCCCTGCGCGTCGCGGAACATCACGATCAGCTCCCCCAGCAGCTCGAACTGGCGGGGCTGCTCGGTCACCTCGGCGCTGAGCGCCACCGGGTGCCAGAAGTTGGCGAGCGTGACCCCCCGGTCGCCCACAGCGCTAGGTTAACCGGCGGCCCGGGCCGCCTCCCGGTCCCAGGTCGCAGCTGTGATTCCGGCCTCGCGCAAGCGGTACTTCTCCACCTTCTCGGTCGGGGTCAGCGGCAGGCTGTCCAGAAACTCGATGTAGCGCGGCACCATGTGGCGCGCCATCCGCTCCTCGCACCAGCGCGCCAGCTCGGCGGCTGAGACCGTCGCGCCCGGCCGCCGCACCACGCACACCTTGACCTCTTCCTCGGTCAGCTCCGAAGGCACGCCAAAGGCCGCTGCCTGCAGGACGGCCGGGTGCGCCTCCATCACCTCCTCGACCTCGAAGGCGCTGATGTTCTCGCCGCGGCGCCGGATCATGTCCTTCTTGCGACCCAGGTAGTAGAGCCAGCCGTCGGCGTCCAGCCGGGCGATGTCGCCTGTGTGGAACCAGCCGTCGCGAAAGGCTTCGGCCGTGACCTCGGGCATGCCGTAGTAGCCCGACGTCATCAGGCCTGGTTCCGAGCAGCGCACCAGGAGCTCGCCGTCATCGGCGATCTGGATCTCGTAGGGCGGCACCACCCGTCCGCAGGAACCCAGCCGCCGGGGCTCGTCGAACGGCTGCATGACCGGGCAGCCGCAGTCGGTCATGCCGAAGCCTTCGACCAAGCGCAGGCCGAACCGCTCCTCGAAGCCGACCGCGAAGTCCGGCATCGGGATGCCCCAGGCGATCCGCACCGGGTTGTCAGCGTCGTCGGCACGTTCGGGCTGCTTCCAGAGGATGGTCAAGGTGGCGCCCATGAAGTCGAAGAAGGTGGCCTCGAACTCGCGGATCTCGGCCCAGAAACGAGAGGCCGAGAAGCGCTCGCTGAGCGCCGCCGTGCAGCCGCCGACGATGGCCGGCGCCAGCGTCAGGACGGAGCCGTCGATGTGGAACAGCGGGAAGCAGTTGTGGAGGACGTCGTCCTCGCGCACGCGCCAGCCTTCGAGGAAGCGTTCCGCCTGGCGGACCGCGTAGCGATGGTCGAAGAGGCAGGCCTTGCTGCGTCCCGTCGTGCCCGAGGTGAAGAAGATCTGGGCCGGCTCCTCAACGTTCACTGCCAGCGCCGGGTCCCGATCGGCGCCGCGGAGCTCGCCCAGCTGCCCGCGCGTGATCACCCTCTCCAGGCGTCCCAAACCCGACCGGATCTCCGCCAGAGCTGGCATGAAGGACTCGTCGATCACCAGCAGCCGGCACCCGCAGAGGTCGAGCAGGTGCGACAGGCCCGCTCCCCGAAAAGAGGTGTTGACCGGAGCTTCGACCGCCCCGATCCGCAGCAGCGCCAGCCAGAGGATCGCGAACTCCGGGCAGTTGGGAAGCATCACGCCGACCATCTCGCCTCGCCGCACACCGGCGGCCAGCAGGCCATTGGCGAGCCGGTTCACCTCGCGATCGAACTCGGCAAAGGTCAGCGTGCGGCCCGGCATCCGGAGCAGGTCGCGGCGCGGGAACTCGGCTGCACGCGCGGCCAGGTGCTGCGCCAGGGTCAGCGCTTGCGGGCCGCCCACCTCTCCAGTTGAGCACGCATACCGGCCATCACGGCGGGATCTGAGTAGGCCTCCAGCGTCGCTTCGACCTCCAGGTCCAGCGCCGCCGCCACCTCCGCCTCCTCGGCGGCGTTCAAGAGGCGTTTGGTGGCGCGCACGGCGGCGGGCTGCCCGGCGGCGACCTCGCGGGCCATCTCCAGCGCACCGTTCAATGCCTGGCCGCGCGCGAAGACGCGGTTCACCAAGCCGACGCGCTCGGCCCAAGCTGCGTCGAAGCGGCGTCCGGTCAGCATCAGCTCGCGGGTCCGCCCGGCGCCGATCAGGCGCGGGAGCACAGCCGAGGAACCGTTGCTGAGTAGCAGCCCCAGCCCCACCTCGGGACAGAAAAACCGCGTCTCCTCGTCGCAGACCCGCAGGTCGCAGGCCGCCGCCATCTCCAGCGCCCCGCCCACCGCGTAACCCTCGATGGCCGCGATCACCGGCTGCTCCATGGCCCGCAGGGCGACCGTCAGCGCCTGGAAGCCGTCGATCAGAGTCCGGATTCCGGCGTCGTCCAGGCGCGCGGTCTCAGTGAGATCGTCGCCGGTCGTGAAGGTGCCCCCCTCCCCCGCCAACACGGCGCAGCGCACCTCCCGGTCGCGGCCAACCCGATCCAGCGTCTCTCGGAGCGCCGCCAGTGCTTCCAGGTTGAGCGCGTTGCGGACCTCGGGCCGGTTGATCTTGATTACCGCCACCCCGTCGCTGCGCTCGGTCGTGATCAGCACGGCGCGCCGGATTATCCGCCAAACAGGCTCAAGGGTCGTGTTCCCGAATGCTAAAAAGGCACCGTGCCAGTGAGCTCCCTGGAGGCGCGCCTGGATGCGGTCTTCGCGACCGAGCGGCCCTTTCCCGACGTCGTGCGTGACCTGCTGAGGCTGGTCAGCGAGGCCACCGGGCTCTCCACGACTTATCTGGCGCGCGCATACATGCGCGAGGACGAGCAGCAGATCCTCTTCTCGCACAACGTGGCCGACGACCTCTTCGTGCCCGAGGAGATCACGATCCCCTGGTCCGAGGGCGTCTGCAGCTTCGTACACGACGGCCGGGCGCCCGAGTACACCGACAACGTGCCCCGCGACATTCCGGACAGCACGGTGGCGCGCATGCTCGGCTACCGCAGCTTTCTGTCACTGCCGGTCTTCCGCCGCGGTCAGTTCTACGGGACCCTGTGCGGCTGCAGCGCGCATCCGGTCAGGATCTCCACACGCACGCTGGAGCTGATCCGCAAATGCGCCAATCGCATCGGCGAGCTCCTGCCCGACGACCTGTAGCCGGCCCTGGATACGATCCCCAGGTCGTGTTCACGGTGGAGCAGCGGGACGCCCTACGCGACCGCATCCTGGCGCTGGCCGAAGCCGACCCCCGGGTCGTGGCCGGAGCCGCCGTCGGATCGCTGGCCCTGGGCAGCGGCGACCCCTTCTCCGACCTCGACCTGACGTTTGCCGTCGCCGACGAAGTGCCGGTCGCGCAGGTCCTGGAGGACTGGACGCGCACCCTCCGCGACGAGCTGGCCGCTGTGCAGCTCGTCGACCTGGAGCGCGGGCCCACGATCTACCGCGTGTTCCTGCTGCCCGATGCGCTGCAGTTCGACCTGTCACTCACGCCGGCGGCGCGCTTTGTCCCTGCCGGCCCTCGCTTTCGGCTGCTGTTCGGGCAGACCGCCGGAGACGGCGACCTGCCCAAGCCTCCGGCCGCCGCTGATCTCTTCGGGTGGGGCATCATCTACGCCCTGCACTCGCGCACGTGCCTCCGGCGCGGCCGGGTGTGGCAGGCCGAGCACTACATCGGCGCCGTCCGCGACCACGCCCTCGCGCTCGCTTGCCTGCGCCGGGGCCTGCCGGCGGTGCAGGCTCGCGGTTACGACGACCTGCCCGCCGACATACTCGGCGGCTTCAAGCGAACCCACATCGGCTCGCTGGAGCCCGAGCAGCTCCTCAGCGCACTCTCGGCCGCCGTGCAAGCGCTGCTGCGCGAGGCCGCCGAGGCCGGCCTGCCGAGCGTGGACCCGGTAGCGGCGCGACTGGCCGGACTGCCTTAACCGGGGGTCTCGCCATTTCCGAGAAAGCCCTCGAGGCCGATATGGCTTCCCGGCGCTGACCCCCGGCCGCCTAATCGTCCGTCCGGCTTTCGACTAGAGCCTTCACACGCGCCAGTTCGCGGCGACGGTCGGGCTTGAGGCTCTGGAGCGTGAGCATGAAGTCGATCGCTTCGAGGACGATGGCGACGTCATCCTCATCCTGAGGTCTCGGCGACGGCCGACCCTCATCCACCTTCGCGACGTGTGGACTCAGCTTCACTGGCGGCGGGGCCGCCATCCAGATCGGCCAGGCGGCCGCGCCAGAACGCGAGACGCCTCTCGAAACGCTGGACCTGTAGCTCCAGCACGTTCACATCGGATTTTTGCAGCTCATCCCTGACCAGAACCGACTGGTCCTCCATCATTGCCTTGAGGTCATCGATCAGGGCCCGCTTGATCCGCCTGAGGTCCGAGTAGACCTGGACCCAGTGAACGGCGCCCTCACCCGAATGGGTCTGCGGTTCTTCGCCCGGTAGCAGGCGCTTCTCGTCGGTCGCTTGGCGGACGGCTTCCGCCTCTTCATCGGCCATCTAAATGGCTCCCTGACCTCAGAAGTTGCGACCTCTAGTTGACCGCCGAGACCCGTGGGCTCTCTGAGGAGATGAAACCTGGCGGGGGCCGATGGCGACCCCAGAGTACGCCCATCCGCTCTAAGATCGCACTGCCAGGGGAAGGGGCATGCCGGACTCGAATACGGGACTAGACCTCGAACTCTTACCGGGTGAGGATCCGGCTGCGTCCGACCGCGAGGATATCGAGCTCTGGTTGTCCGTTTATCAGGAGCTGGCGGGCTTTTGCGATGAGCTCCTGAGCCGGGGTTCTACGCAGGATAACCTCCCCACGCTGGTTGCCCACCGGCGCCGGTTGAGGCGCCGCCTGGCCTTCTGGCGGCGGCGCGAACTGGAGACGCGGACCGGCAGCTAGCTGCACTCCGGGCTGGAACTCACGACCCCTTGGTCAAGACCTGGGTCGGTGGGATGCCTCGCCCTTCTGCGCAATGCCCTTGGTCGCGAAAAACAGCAGGGAGTACCCGTCGGGATCTGCGATGACGAGTTCCTCGCTCTTCCCCGCCGCCTCCCGCGAGATCCGGATGCGCTTGCTCTTGAGGTGCTTTGCGTAGTCGTCGACGTCATCCACCGAGATGCATACCCTCAGCCCGGTGCTGCCTCGTTCCGACTCTCGCTTCTCCAGCCTGATGCGAAACCAGTTGCTCCGGACCTCGCGCGCCGGTCCGTCACCCGGGATCTCCTGGAATCCGAGCTGCTTGTAGAAGTTGAGGCTCCGTTCGACATCGGCGACGGCGAGACGGAGCGCGGAGACCGCCTTGATCATGCCCCTCACCTTAGCTCCCGACCCCAAATCAACCGATTCCGGTTCAGGCTCCCAGGCTTTTCCTGACCAGCGCCGCGCCCGACCCCAGCGCGCCAAGTTTGGCCTGGCACAGCCAGCGCGGCGTCTCCCAGAATCCGCAGTCGGGCACCGCCCAGAGCCGCTCGGGTGGGAGCCCAGCGTCAAGAAACGTGCGCAGGCGCCTCGCCACGTCCTCCGGACGTTCGCGGTAGAAGCTCTTTACGTCGATGACGCCGGCCCCGATGACCTGAGGGAGGTCGGCACGCGCAACCAGCTGCGCCTCCGCCAACTCGCGGTTCGCGAACTCGAGGAAGAGGACGTCCGCCCGTGCGTCCTTCAGGGCGGGCAGGATCGAGGCATAGCTGCGCGGCGACTGCGGCCGGCCGCGCAGGTTGCCGAAGCAGACGTGCAGGCACACCGTGGCGCGGTCCGCGACCCCTTCGACGCACCGGTTGAAGAGCTCCACTCCCTCCTCGACGCTGGCCCAGTACGCGGAGTAGGACGGTTCGTCGACCTGGACGACGGTACAGCCGGCGTCCACCAGCGCGTGCAGCTCGGCAGCGACCACATTCGCGAGATCCGATGCCAATTCCGAGCGGTCGCGATAGCCGTCCCGGACCCGAATCGCATTGGTCAGCGTGAGCGGACCGGCGACGGCCACCTTGACCGGTCGGTTCGCGTGGCGCATCCCGGTTTTGAACTCATCGACGGCGCCAAGCCCGTTGGGCGCCGACAGCCGCCCGGTGGTCTCATAGACCTCGGTCGAGTCGTACATGTAAGGGCCGAGACGGCGGTGCGGAGGGGCCGGTGCGAGACCGGAGAGCCTGCGATAGAAGCCCATGATGAAGTCGCTGCGGCGGACCTCGCCCTCGCTCACGATGTCGATCCCGGCCCGCTCCTGGTCGGCGATGGCGAGGGCGGCGGCGTCCTCGACAGCCTCCTGGATGTCGGTCGGTCCGTACTCCCCGCGGCCAATGGCCTCCGTGACCGTTTGGAACCAGCCGGGCGCGGCGTGGCTCCCGATCACGGTGGTCGGGATCAGCGGTAGCCCGGGCGGTAGGGCCATGACGACCTATCTCTGGCGTGTCATTTGTCGATTCGTTGGGCCAAGGCCACGATGATCCCCTCGGGTCCGCGCACATAAGCCATGCGCCACATGTCTTCGTATTGGCCGACGCCGCCGACCAGGCCGTAGCCGTCCGCGGCCAGCCGGTCGAGGATCGCCTGAAGGTCGTCCACTTCGAACATCACGTTGCGCAGCCCCAGTTCGTTGGACATCGCGTTGGGCGATCCCGGCTCGTGGTTGGGCTCGATGAAGCTCGACAGCTCCAGCCCGGTTCCTCCGTCGGGCAGACGCAGCATGACGATCTCGCTACGGGAGTTCGGTATGCCAATGACGGTGTCGACGAACTCGCCTTCCATGGACATCCTGCCCTCAATCTCGAAACCCAGCGCGACGAAGAACGCCGTCACCGTGTCGAGGTCAGCGACCGTGATGCCGACATGATCGAAGCGTCGGATCACCGACATGGCGCTGACCCTCGCATCAACGCACGACGCGGTACTTCAGGTGGGTGACCCCGGGAGCCTCTACAGCGCGGAGCTGTTCGAGCTTGATCTCGGGCCCGACTCCTTCGAGCAGCCGCGCGCCCGAGCCGAGCAGCAATGGGACGACGTGCAGCTCGATCTCGTCGACCAGACCCGCGGCTAGGTACTGGTTGATGATCGAGGCCCCTCCTCCGATGAAGACGTCCTTGTCGCCCGCGGCCTCCCGCGCCTGCGCGAGGGCGGACTCGATGCCATCGGTGACGAAGTTGAAAGTGGTGTCAGAGAGGGTCAGCGGCTCGCGCGCGTGATGGGTGAGGACGAAGACCGGCATGTGGAACGGGGGATCCTCGCCCCACCAGCCGTGCCATGACTCCTCCCAGGGGCCGCCCTCAGGCGGTCCGAACATGCCTCGCCCCATGATCTCGGCGCCGATGTTGTCCGTCTCCTGCTCGACGATCGAGCTGCTGGCGTTGTCCTCGCCGCCGTCCATGCCGTGCCGCGCGCGCCAGGTCTTGAGCCGGACGACCCAATCGTGGAGCTGCTCGCCGCCCTCGCCGAGTGGGTTGTCATGGCTCTGATTGGGACCGGCGACACAGCCGTCCAGTGACATGCTGATGTGCGTTCTGATCTTGCTCATGTCCTCTTAGACCGCGCGCACGTCCAAAAAATCATCGCACCCCGCGCCGTCACGGCGCAGCCACGGCAGAGGCCGATCTCTCTAGCGCGTCATCCGGCGGTAGAGGAGCGCAGGCAGCCGACTCTTCGCTTACGCCTGACCAGCTAAAGCGAGAATTGTTCGGCCGCCAGGTACGGTGCGATCGCCGCGCCGACTGGGTCAGATGCGAAGTGCTTCTGCATCGCACTGTTCATCAATGCATTGTCGAGTCCTGATCCTCACGACCTTCGGGCTTGACGAATACGTCTACGCGGCTCTTCGTGCCGGCGCGAGTGGTTTCATGCTCAAGGATGCGCCGCCCGAAGAGATAATCGGCGCGATACAGATCATCGCGCGAGGCGAGGCACTGCTCGCGCCATCAGTGACGCGTGCTGTGATCGAGGCATTCACCCAGACACCCGCACCGACGCGCGATTCCACCGCGGCGCTCGACGATCTGACGACCCGTGAACGCGACGTGTTCGAGCTGATCGTGCGGGGCCTCTCGAATCCCGAGATCAGCTCGAACCTGGGTATCAGCGAAGCGACCGCAAAGACGCACGTCGCTCGTGTCCTTGACAAGCTTGGGGTGCGCGATCGCATCCAGGCTGTGATCTACGCATACGAATCAGGCCTCACCACGGGCAAGCGCGGCGAAGCGCAAGAGTCGAGCGACCGGCACCCCTCCCGATAGCCTCGCTGCGCCTCATCCCGAAAGGAGCGGTGAGGTCGCACACAAAGGGGCAGAACCTTCGTGTTCGAGAGGGTGGTCGGGGGCCCGGGATTTGAACCCGGGGCCTCACGGTCCCGAACCGTGCGCGCTGCCGAACTGCGCCAGCCCCCGACGCGGGCTGATTGTACCGGCGCCCCCTCGGTGGCCGGAGCTCGCTGAAGAACGTCTACCGGCCCGCCGACGCGGAGCCCTGGACCGGAGCCTCCATCAGCGTGGCGGCCGCCTCGGCCACCGTGGCCCCGTCCGCCACACGCTCGATCCGGGCGCTGGCGTAGACCAGGGTGCGCCGCATCTTTTCCACGCGGCCGGTGATGCGCACCCGATCACCCAGCTGCAGGGGCTGCCGGTAGCGCACCTCGAGCCGGCCGGTGACGCCGGGGTGGCCGGCATGCCACGCCGCCCAGCCCACCGCTTCGTCCAGCATCAAGGCGACCAGCCCGCCGTGGACCATCCCCGCCCAACTCTGGTAGCGGTCCGGAACCTGGTACTCGGCCACCGCCTCACCGTCGCGGGGTTCGAAGACCATGCGGAGACCGTCCGGATTCTCGGCGCCGCAGCCGAAGCAGCGGCCGTCGTACGTGACCTCCACCCGGATCGAGGGTAACGTAGGCCCATGGCCGTCGCCGCCAAGAACCTGCTCGTCGAGGATCGCCTGCCGGCGGTCGTGATCACGCTCAATCGGCCGGAGACCCGCAACGCTCTCTCCACGCCCCTTATGGAGGAGCTGACGGCCGAGTTGGAGCGGCAAAGCGCGCGAGCCGAGTGCCGGGTGATCATCCTGGCTGCCAAGGGAACAGCTTTTTCTGCCGGGCACGACCTGAAGGAGCTGATCGACCGCACGCTCGATGAGGAGCGGGCGATCTTCGAGACCTGCACCCGGATGATGGACACCGTTCAGCGCATCCCCCAGCCGGTGATCGCGGCCGTGCAGGGCATCGCCACCGCCGCGGGCTGCCAGCTGGTCGCCACCTGCGACCTGGCGATCGCCTCCCGGGAGGCCCGCTTCGCGACGCCGGGCGTGAGGATTGGGCTCTTCTGCTCGACGCCCATGGTGGCGGTCAGCCGGAACATCGGGCGCAAGCGGGCCCTGGAGATGCTGCTCACGGGTAAGCCCATCTCGGCCGAGACCGCCGCCGAGTGGGGCCTGGTCAACAAGGTCGTCGAGCCGGAGGAGCTGGACGGCGCGGCCCATGAGCTGGCCGAGCAGATCGCCTCCTCCTCCCCCCTCACCCTCAAGATCGGCAAGCGCGCCTTCTACGACCAGGTCGGCAAGGAGCAGGACGCCGCCTACGACCTCATGGGCGAGGTGATGTCGACCAACGCCATGACCGGCGATGCCCAGGAGGGCATGTCGGCCTTCCTGGAGAAGCGCCCGGCCACCTGGAAAGGTCGCTAGGTCTTACAGGCCCACCGGCCGCTGACCTTCAGCTTGCCGGTGCCGTTGGCCACGCTGGTCAGCGTGGCCTGAAGCGTCCCCGACTCCTCGTCGTTGTTGACCGCGAAGGCCACCGGATCCGCGGCGCCGGACTGCCAGACGCCGCTGTTGTCCAGGTTGTGGACCTGCACCACCGTGGTGGTGCCGGTGTACTGGCCTGGGCCGCGATAGGGGTTGGCGGTCACCACCAGGCCCAGGACCTGGGGGCCCACCTGCCCGAAGACGTGCAGCGCCCACTGCCCCGCGGTGCTGGAGTTCTTGCCCGTGCACTCGCTCGCCTGACCGGGTTGCGAAGCGCTCACCTCCCCGATCCGCCCCGAGAGCTCACCACTCAGGGCCAGGTCTTCATTCCAGTTCCCGCCGAAGCCGTTGGGGGTGGCCGCCGCGGTCGCGGCCTGCGCCGCCGAAGCAGTGGGGGTGGGGGCGGTCGCCTCCTGAAGGGTGGAGCAACCGGAGATAGCCAGGGTCGCCAGGACCATGCCCACAAGACGTGGACCACAACGGGGCATGCGCGATCATCTTAAACGTGACCGAGTCAGACGCCGCCTCGCGGGCCGCCCCGACCCGGGCCATGCGCTCGCTGGAGCGGGCCTTCCTGCTGGGCGTCCCGGGCACCACCGAGGTGCTCCTGGTCCGCCACGGCGACTGCTACGACGGCCTCGACGACGAGGGCGTCGACGACGGCAATCCGGCGCTGTCTCCGACCGGCCGCGAGCAAGCCCGCCGGCTGGCCGCCCGCCTCCGCGACCTGGAGATCGATGCGGTGTACTCAAGTCCTCTGCGTCGGGCGCGCGAAACCGCCGAGCTGCTGGGCCGGCCGCTAACGCTGGATGAGCGGCTGATCGAGGTGGCCGCCGACACCTCGGAAGGCTTCGTCCGCCTGGAGGAGGTCCCGGAGGTGACCGTGCGCCGGATGCAGGAGGCGGTGGCGGCCGCGGTGGCCGCCCACCCAGGCGGCCGGGTGGTGATGGTCGGCCACGGGGTCGCGATCCTGCACTACCTGTGCGACGTGATGCGCCTGCAGCCGGGGACGCTGCGGCTGCTGCCCTACTACACCAGCATCAACGTGGTGCGGGTCAAGGACGAGCGGCGGATGGTCGGGGCCCTTGCCGACACGGCGCACCTGGAGGGCATGGCATGGCTGTCGTGAGCGGCATCCAGGCCGACCTGGAGCGCCAGCTGGGGCGGCGTGTGCTGGGCCTGGAGAGCATCCCCGAGGGTCATTCCGGCTTCACCTATTGGGTCGACCTCGAGGGCGGCGAGCGGGCGGTGCTGCGGCTGCCGCCGCCCGGCGCCCGCATCGCCGGTCCGGCCGACATCCCGCGCCAGGGCCGGCTCATGAAGGCGCTCAGCGAAGCCGGCCTCCCGGCACCACCCATCCTGGCCATGAGCCCGGAGCCGGTGGTCGACGGCCGCCCCTTTGTGCTGATGGCCAAGATCGATGGTGACCGTATCGAAGGCATCGTGGGCACGGTCCCCGACCATCAGCTGGCGAGCTCGGCCGTCGAGGTGCTGAAGGCGCTCCACGCGCTGCCACTGGAGCGCACGGGGATCGGCGACGAGGAACCGCAGCCACTGGAGGCGGAGCTGATGCGCTGGGGCTGGCTCATGGAGCGGGCGCCGGAAGAGCTCACGGCTCGCGCCCCCGAATTGGGCGGCCGCCTGGCCGAGACCAGGCCCGCGCCCCAGGAGCCGACGCTCGTCCACGGCGACTACCACTACGGGAACATGCTCTTCCGCGAGGGCCGGGTGGTCGGGGTCCTGGACTGGGAGATCGCCCAGATCGGGCAGCCGCTGCTCGACCTGGCCTGCCTCTCGGTGGTCGCGCACGCCGGCCGCGCGGGCGAGGGCGTGCCGGGTGGCGGCAAGGTCGACGTCGACGACGGCGACCTGCTGGAGATGTACGGCGCCGACCCAGCCGACTACACCTGGTTCCTGGCCCTCACCTACTACAAGTACGCGTCGATCTTCGGCTACAACCTGATGCTGCACCGGCGTGGCAAGCGGCCCGACCCGACCTACGAGACGCGAACGACTACGATCGTTGAGTTCATCGACGAAGGCATTCGCCTGTTGGGATGAGCGAAGGAAGGTAAGCGAAAGCATGCCCTGGGACTTCGAGACCGAGCCCGAGTTCGAAGAAAAGCTGGCGTGGATGCGCACCTTCATGCGCGAAGAGGTCTGGCCGCTGGAGGTGGCGGTCGACGACATGGATCGCGAGAGCGCTTTCCGCGTCGTGCGCTCGCTGCAGGACGAGGTCAAGAAGCGGGGGCTGTGGGCCACCCATCTGCCTCCCGAGATGGGCGGCCAGGGCATGGGCCAGGTCAAGCTCGGGCTCATGCACGAGATCGAGGGCACCTCGTTCTGGGGGCCGATCATCTTCGGCAACAACGCCCCCGACACCGGCAACTCGGAGGTGCTGGCGCTCTTTGGCACCGAGGAGCAGAAGCGGCAGTGGCTCGACCCGCTGCTCGACAAGAAGATCTTCTCCGCCTTCTCGATGACCGAGCCCGAGCACGCGGGCTCCGACCCCGTGAACATGTCGACGACCGCCGTGCTGGACGGTGACGAGTGGGTCATCAATGGGCACAAGTGGTTCACCAGCAACGGCATGGTGGCCTCGATCTTGATCGTGATGGTGGTCACCGACCCCGACGCGGCGCCCTACCAGCGCGCTTCGATGATCCTGGTGCCGCGCGACACACCGGGCGTCGATGTGGTGCGCAACGTACCGGTGATGGGCGGCCACGAGCACTTCGGTTTCGGTCACGCCGAGATCTACTACCGCGACGTGCGCGTGCCCAAGTCGAATTTGATCGGCAAGATCGGCCAGGGCTTCGAGATCGCCCAGCACCGGTTGGGCCCCGGCCGCATCCACCACTGCATGCGCTGGTTGGGCCAGTCCCGCCGCGCCTTCGACATCATGTGCGAGCGCGCGCTGCAGAGGCACGCGTTCGGCGGACCGCTGGCGTCCAAGCAGACCGTGCAGAACTGGATCGCGGACTCCACGGCCGAGATGCAGGCCGCGCGTCTGATGACGCTGCACGCGGCCTGGATGATGGACAAGCACGGGCAGCAGGCCGCGCGCAAGGAGATCTCGCTGATCAAGTTCTTCGGGGCGCAGGTGCTCTACAACGTGATCGACCGCGCCATCCAGACCTGCGGCGCGCTTGGCTACTCCGCCGACCTGCCGCTGGAGTGGATGTATCGGCAGGCGCGCGCGTCGCGTCTGTATGACGGCGCCGATGAGGTCCATCGCCAGACCGTGGCGCGGCTGGTGCTCAAGGATTACAAGGCGCCCGAGGGCATATACCCCACTGACCACATTCCCACGCGCCGGGCCGCCGCCCGCGAGAAGTTCGCGCATCTCCTGGAGCACGCCACCGCTAACGCCTAGTGGCCACCGCCCCCGCCGCGTCTTCGCACGAACCACTCCCCGGCACCGTTCAGAACCCCTACAGCGCGCTGCCCAACTGGTTCTATCCGGCCAACGTCGTCTTCTGGCTGGGCCTGTTCGTCGTCTACGCCGCTGTGGTGGTGCTGGTCGAGCGCACCGGGCGCTACGGCCCTTATCTCAGCCCGTTCTTCTCCCCGGAGATCAACCTGCGTGTGGGCGGGTTCCTGATCCCGCCCGCGATCTGGGTGGCCTGGGCGCCGCTCGCATTCCGGCTCACCTGCTACTACTACCGCAAGGCTTACTTCAGGAGCTTCCTCTGGCATCCGCGCAGCTGCGCGGTCAATGAGCCGAAGCGCGCGACATATCGCGGCGAGACGCGCTTTTGGATCTTCAACAACCTGCACCGCTACGCGTTCTACGCGATCTTCATCCAGACGCTGTTCCTCTGGTACGACGTGATCGCCGGTCTTCTGCAGCACCAGCAGCTGGGCGCAGTTCTGGGCTTCGGCAACCTGCTCATGCTGGTCAACGTGCTCGCACTCAGCGGCTACACCTACGGCTGTCACGCTTTCCGCCACCTGGCCGGCGGCGGCGTGGATTGCTTCAGCTGCAGCCGGGTGCGCTTTGCGCTCTGGCGGGGAGTGACCGTGCTCAACGTGCGCCACGACCGCTGGGCGTGGGTGAGCATGTTCACGGTCTGGGGCACCGACGTGTACATCCGGCTTCTGGTCCACGGCGTGATCCCCCACGCCGCCTGGAATTGACGCCCGAAAACACGGATACCGACGTACTGGTGATCGGTGCCGGCGGCGCGGGCATGCGCGGCGCGATCGCGGCCGCACAGGCCGGACGGCGGGTGACCGTGGTGTGCAAATCGCTGCTCGGGAAGGCGCACACCGTGATGGCCGAGGGCGGCGCCGCGGCGGCGCTGGCCAACGTGGCCGGTCTCGACAGCTGGGAGGCGCACTTCGCCGACACCATGAAGGGCGGCAAGCTCATCAACAACTGGCGGATGGCCGAGCTGCACGCCAAGGAATCGCCAGAGCGCATCCTCGAGCTCGAGCGCTGGGGCGCCGTTTTCGACCGGACCGAAGATGGCCTGATCCATCAGCGGCCGTTCGGCGCGCACACCTACCCGCGCCTGGCCCACATCGGCGATCGCACCGGGCTGGAGCTGATCCGCAGCCTGCAGGACGCGCTCGTGCACACGCCCGGAGTCGAGGTGCACATGGAAGTCACGGTGGTGCGCCTGCTGCTGGCGGCGGGCCGCGTCGTGGGCGCGCTTGCTTACGCTCGCGCCGACGGCCGGCAGATCGTCTACTCGGCGCGGGCGGTGCTGCTGGCCACCGGCGGCGCCGGCCGCATCTACCGGGTGACCAGCAACTCCTGGGAATGCACCGGCGACGGCACCATGCTGGCGTATGAGGCGGGCGCGCGGCTGCGCGACTGCGAGATGGTGCAGTTCCATCCCACCGGCATGGTCTGGCCGCCCGGGGTGCGCGGAATCCTGGTCACGGAAGGCGTGCGCGGCGAGGGCGGCGTGCTGCGCAACAAGGACGGCGAGCGCTTCATGGAGCGCTACGACCACGAGCGCATGGAGCTGTCGTCGCGCGACGTGGTGGCCCGCGCGATCAACAGCGAGGTTGCCGCCGGTCGCGGCTCACCGCACGGCGGGGCCTTTCTCGACATCACGCATCGCAGCCCCGACTTCATCAAGCGCAAGCTGCCCTCGATGTACGAGCAGTTCCTCAAGCTCGCGAAGGTCGACATCACCAAGGAGCCGATGGAGGTGGCGCCCACCATCCACTACTACATGGGCGGTGTCGACGTGGAGGCCGAGACCGGCGCCACCACGGTACCGGGCCTATATGCGGCGGGCGAGGTGGCCAGTGGGCTGCATGGAGCGAACCGGTTGGGCGGCAACTCGCTCTCCGACCTGCTGGTCTTCGGCAAGCGCGCCGGCGACGCGGCGGCGGAGTTCGCCGGCCGACAAGGCAAACCCCGTCGCATCGACAAGGCGCAGGTCGAGGCGGCCACCGAGTTCTTGATGGCGCCGCTCACGCGGCCGCATGGCGAGAGTCCTTACAAGCTGCAGAGCGAGCTGCAGGAGGTCTGCACGCAGCACGCTCCCATCATTCGGGACGAGCCCTCGCTGCGCGAAGGGCTGGAGAAGGTGCTGGCGCTGAAAGAGCGCGCAGCCGAGATGGGCACAGGCGGCGCCACCACGCGGGCCTTCAACCCCGGCTGGCACAGCGCGCTCGACCTGCACTCGATGCTGATCAATGCGGAGGCGCTCTTCAGGTCGGCCATCGAGCGCAAAGAGTCTCGCGGGGCCCACGCGCGCAGCGACTTTCCGAAGCTCGACCCCAAATGGGCACAGCTCAACCTGATGGTGCAGAAGGGCAAGAACGGCGAGATGACGGTGACGGCTACCGAGAACCAGCCCATCCCTTACGAGCTCACCGAGGTGATCACACAGTCCTTCCAGAAGTACACGCCCGAGGAGCACGAGTAGTGGCCGTCAGCACGCCGTCCCGCAACGTCGTCCTCATGAGCGTCTTCCGAGGAGACGCTGATGGTGGTGAGCTCGTGAACTACCGGGTCCCGATCCGCGAGGGCATGGTCGTGCTAGACGCCGTGCTCTGGGTGCAGGCCAACATGGCGCCCGACCTGGCGGTGCGCTGGAACTGCAAGGCGGCCAAGTGCGGGTCCTGCTCGGCCGAGATCAACGGCTTTCCGCGCCTGATGTGCAAGAGCCCGGTCGCGGAGTATGGAGAGGAGTTCACGGTGCGGCCCATGCGCACCTTCCCGATCATCCGCGACCTGGTCACGGACGTGAGCTGGAACTACGAGGTCAACAAGAAGATTCCGCCCTTCACCCCTTCGGCGGAGGACGCCGCCGACCCCGAGCCCTGGCGCATGCAGCAGGAAGACGTGGACCGGATCACCGAGTTCCGCAAGTGCATCGAATGCTTCCTCTGCCAGGACGTATGCCACGTGCTGCGCAACCACGATCGCAAGGACGCCTTCTTCGGCCCGCGCTTCATGATCCGGACCGCGTCGCTGGAGATGCATCCCAAGGACGCACTAGATCGCCGGCCCCTGATGAAGGGCGAGGGCGGTGTGGGGATGTGCAACATCACCAAGTGCTGCACCGAGGTGTGCCCCGAGCACATCCACATCACCGACAACGCGATCATCCCGCTGAAAGAGCGGGTGGCCGACCTCTATTTCGACCCGCTGCGGGCCATCGGCCGCAGGCTGCGCGGCAAGAAGTAGGGGCGGGACTCGTCCCGCCTAGAACCTGACCTCGATGCCGCGCGGCGCCTGCCAGGGAGCGCACTCGACCCATTGCTCGCCGCGCCACCGGCGCAGCAGCAAGGCCCAGAGTGCCCTCACCGACCGACCACGATGCCGTTACGTCGCAAGATGCGCGCCATGCACGGACGCTGGTCTCAGGTGAGCCGAAAGTCAATGTGACAGCTGTCCCGGGGGCTGGGCGCGGGACCGCGTCACCTGGGGGCCGAGCGCCGGCGGCGGAACTGAATTCGGGTGCCGGAAGGGTTCCGGCGCCGGCGCTCGGGCGGTTAGCCCTCCACCCAGGTCGAGACGTCGGTCCAGCGCACGCCGCCCTCTCGGTCCAGCGCGGGGCCGGTCTCCTTGGCGAAGGCGTCGAAGGTCGGCTTGTCGGGCCACTCCTGCAGCATCACCCACTCCTCTGGGTGCTTGCGGTTGCGGTAGGCCTCGATGCGCACGCAGCCCATGCCCTCGATGCGGTCGCGATTCCTGTCCAGCGTCTTCTGGAAGCGGTCCCAGTCCTGACCCTGGGTGCGGAAGAGGACGAGCATCACGGGACGCTCAGGATGACATAGACGGCGGCCGCGATTCCGATCGCGGCCAGGCCGTAGCCGATCGCCCCGAAGACAGGCTTGTAGCCGTGGACCAGGTCGGTCATCAGGTACCGAACCCGATGCCCGAAGGTGTAGAAGACCGTAGCGAAGAGCACGATCAGGTAGATCTTGACCAGCGGATTGGCGAGCGCCGCTGCGAAGGACTTGTAGTGCTGGTCGAAGGCGGGGACGATGCCAAGCGGCGCCAGCACCCCCTGCACCAGGATGTGCGCGGGCACGATCAGCGCCGTGATCACCGCGCACTGCGCGAAGGTCGCCCACAGCAGCGCGTTGACGCGGTCAGGCCCTCTCCTCCTCACCGCGTGCCTCCCAAAATCACGAGCAGGCCGATCACCACCGAGACCAATACGAACAACGAATAGGCGCCGCCGCGCACCACGCGCGCAGGCACGAACCCCTCGCCCAGAGGAACCCGCATGATCAGCCCGCTGAAGCCGAGAAAGGTCCAGGTATGCCAGAGGGCAAAGGCCAGGCAGACCACGCTGAACGCCACGAATCCCCAAGACAGGTGCGCGTGGTAGCCGCCCGTTCCGTCGTGCAGGCGCGAGATCTCGATGAGGAACCACAGCATCCAGGCGGCGATCGGCAGGGCGCTGAACTCGCGCAGCACGTAGCGCATGTAACCGCCGCTGCGCAGGAACCAACCGCCGGACAGCCGGGGCGCGTAGGTGCGCGCCCGCGCGTCCTCCGCTATTTGGAGACGCCTCCCCAGGGCAGCAGCATGCCGAGCGTGCTCTCGAACTTGGTCTGCTGGATGGCCTTCGCCGGATCGACGCCCTTGGGGCAGACCGCGGAGCACTCGCCGATGAAGCTGCAGTCCCAGATCGCGTCCGAGCCCGTGACCGTGCGCAGGCGATCCTGGCCGGCGTGGTCGCGGGAGTCGAGGTCGTAGCGGCGCGCCAGCGCGATCGCGGCCGGCCCCACGAAGTGAGGTTCGATGGCGATCACCGGGCAGGCGGCGTAGCAGAGCATGCAGTTGATGCACATGCTGAACTGCCGGTACTGCTCGACCTGCGCCGGAGTCTGGCGATGCTCGCCGGCTGCGAGTGCCGGCTCTTGCCCGTTGCTGATCACCCACGGCTTGACCGAGCTCAGCTTCTCCATGAAGGAGGTCATGTCGATCACGAGGTCGCGGATGACCGGGAAGTTGGGCAGCGGCTCGACCAGCACGGGTCCCGGCAGATAGTCGCGCAGGAAGACCGAACAGCCCAGTCGCGGAGTGCCATTGACATTCATGCCGCAGCTGCCGCAGATCCCCATCCGGCAGGACCAGCGGTAGGAGACGCTGCCGTCCATGTGCGTCTTGATCCAGTTCAGCGCGTCCAGCACCACCATGTCGTCGCGGTACGGGATCTCGTAGGTCTGCTGGCGCGGCGCCGCGTCCTGGGCCGGGTCGTAGCGGGTGACGGAGAGCTGGATGGTGTCGGCTGGCAAAGGGTTGCTCCTCAGTAGCTCCTGGCTTGGGGCTGCCATTGGGTGATGCGCACCGGCCGGTACTCCAGCCGCGGCTTGGCGCCGCGCGTGTGATAGGCGAGCGTGTGCGCGAGGTACTTCTCGTCGTTGCGGTCCGGGAAGTCGCGGCGCGCGTGCGAGCCGCGCGACTCCTGGCGCGCCAGCGCCGACTCGATGATGGTCTCGGCGCCGTCGAGCATGTTCTCCAGCTCCAGGGCCGTGACCAGCTCGGTGTTGAAGGTGCGGCTGTGGTCGTCGAGCTTGAGTCGGGCGAAGCGGTCGCGCAACTCGGCCAGCTCCTTGACCGCGGTCTTCAGCCCGTCGCCGGTCCGGAAGACCCCGACCTGTGCATCCATCATCTTCTGCAGGTCCTCGCGGATCTCACCCACCCGCTCGGTGCCCGAGCTGCGGCCGAGAAAATCTGCTTCGATGCGCCTGGTCTCGTCCTTGACCAGGCCCGCGATCGGGTTGGATCCCGGCGCCTTCACCCCGCGCGCATCGTGGACGGCGGCGCGGCCGGCGGCCGCCCCGAAGACCAGGCATTCCGGCAGCGAGTTGGAGCCCAATCGATTGGCGCCGTTGATGCCGGCGTTGGCGCATTCGCCTGCCGCATATAAGCCGGGCATCGGCGTGCGGCCGCTGGCGTCGGTGTCGATGCCGCCCATCATGTAATGCTCGACCGGGCGTACGGGCATCGGGTCGGTGACGATGTCGATGCCCATGTACTCGCCCATCAGCTCGCGCATGAAGGGCAGCTTGCGGTTGATCACCTCCGAGCCGAGGTGGCGCACGTCGAGGTTCATGTAGTCGCCGTACTCGCCCTTCAGTCCACGACCGGCCTCGAATTCGGTGACCATGGCGCGGGAGATGATGTCGCGCGGACCCAGCTCCATCTTGTTGGGCACGTACCGCTCGAGGAAGCGCTCGCCCTCGGCGTTGGTCAGGTAACCGCCTTCGCCGCGCACGGCCTCGGTGATCAGGATCCCGGTGCTGGGCATGCCGGTGGGATGGAACTGCACGAACTCCATGTCCTTGAGGGGCACGCCCGCGCGGTAGGCCAGCGCCATGCCGTCGCCGGTGCAGATGGCGCCGTTGGTGGTGAAGGCGTAGATGCGGCCGTTGCCGCCCGTGGCCAGGATCACCGCGCGGGCGGCCAGGGAACGCACCTCACCCGAGCGCATGTCGAAGCCGATGACGCCCTCACAACGGCCGTCCTCGGTGATCAGCGAGGTGACGAAAAACTCGTCCAGGCGCTCGATGTTGGCGAACTGCAGCGAGGTCTGGAAGACCGTGTGCAGCATGTGAAAGCCAGACTTGTCGGCGGCGAAGCAGGTGCGCCAGGTGGTCATGCCGCCGAAGGGCCGCACGCTGATCCGGCCGTCAGGTTCCCGGCTCCAGGGGCAGCCCCAGTGCTCCATCTGGATCACCTCGAGCGGCGCCTCCCGCACGAACACCTCGACCACGTCTTGGTCGGCCAGGTAGTCGCTGCCCTTGATGGTGTCGAAGGCGTGCCCGTCGAAGCTGTCGGGCTCCCGAAGCACGGCCGCGCAGCCGCCCTCGGCGGAGACCGTGTGGCTGCGCATGGGATAGACCTTGGAGACCATCGCCACGCGCAATTTGGGGTCGGTCTCGGCGGCCGCGATGGCCGCCCGGATGCCCGCCAGCCCACCCCCCACGACCAGGACGTCGTAGGTCGGGATCTCAACGGCCACGGCCCTAGATGCTAGCTAAGAGCTGTGGCGCGGGAGGTCGCCGAGAGATTCGGTGGCCAGGTGTCCCGGATGCAAGGAGCCGCCGAGCAACGCAGTCGAGCGCAGCCAAAGCTGCGCGAGCGAGTAGCGCAGAAGGCGACGCTGCAGATGGGGTGCATGGCCGCCGAAGATCCGGCCGGCCTCCCGCGCCGCAGCTCTAAGAGGAGGCGCTGACCTGGGCCGCCACCAGGGCCCGCAGGGCGGGATTGTCGACCTCCTCCGGCGTCCGGAGCTTGACGTGCCGGATGCCCTTGCCGGTGCCCTCCAGCAGCCCGGCGGGATCGGGCAGGGTGGCGCCGTTGGCCAGCCCCAGGTTGACCCAGGCCCGCTGGGGCTGAATCACGATCGCGGTGTCCTTCATGCGAGAACCGGGCCCATACCAGATCACGCTCCAGCCCGGCTTCACCTGCTCGACCGCCTCTGGCATCACGTCGAAGATCAGCTCCCGGGCCTTGAGAGCGATCGGCTTGAGGTCCGGCCAGCGGTCGAGGAAGGCCTCGGTCTGGGCGTCCCGCGTCGGCACTAGGAGACGGCGGCGGCGGTCTGCCCCAGCTGCTCCCGAATGATGCGCGCCACCCGCGGCGGCCGGTAGTCGGGGCCCTTCAGGACCTTGCCATCGCGCCGGGCGCCGCCGGCCTTGGTCAAGTTGGCGGCGTGGATCTCCTCGAAGACCGGTTCGAGGTCGATGCCGTAGGCCACCGCCGCCCCGTAGACGGCATAGAGCAGGTCGGCGAGGGCGTCTGCGACCTCGACCAGGTCGCGCGCCTCACCCGCGTTCCGCAGCTCCGCGAGCTCCTCTTCGATCAGAGCCACCCGCACGCGGTGCTCGTCCGCGCCGGCCCACGTGGGCCGGTCGTTGACGGTGCAGCCGAAGCGCTGGTGGTACTCGCGGACCTTGGCCTGCTCTTCAGTCATAGGTCTTCTCCTTCGGTTTCAGTTCAACTTCGGGGCGCGGGCAGTGCCCGGCGCAGAAAGGCGATCCAGTTGTCCCCCATGATGCCGTCTGCGTCCCGCTTTGTGAAACGCCGGCGCAGGAGCCGCCTCAGCTCGGCCAGCTCCTCCAGGCGGTCGACCGGCGACCAGGCGGCCGGAAAGCCGCCGTCGAGGTCGGTGCCCAGGCCGACGTGCTCCGGCGAACCCGCCGAACGGGCGTGGTGGAGCACGTGCTCGACCACGTTCTCGAGCGTCGGCCGGCCCTCCGACTTGCGCCGGCGCAGGTGGCCGCCGGCGAAGCTGATGCCGAGCATGCCGCCGCGCCGGCCCAGCTCGGCCACTGTGGCGGCGGCCAGCTGGCGCTCGCCTGGGACCAGCTCGCGGGCGTTGGAGTGGGAGGCGATCACCGGTCCCTTCCAGATCGGCAGGGCCTCCTCGACTGCCTGCTGGGCCATGTGCGAGAGGTCGAGGATCAGCTTCCGCCGGGCCATCGCCTTGAGCAAGCTGACACCCAGCTCGGTGAGGCCACCCGGATCCCAGGTCCCGCCGCTGTACCGGGTGCGGCTCCAGGCCAGGCCCACGATGCGCACGCCCAGGTCGGCCCAGGCGCCGAGGTGCGAGGGGTCCTCGATCGGATCGGCGCCCTCCATCAGCAGAACGCCGGCCAGCCGGCCACGTCGCCAGCCGCCCAGGTGGTCCTCCAGGTCGGCCCGGTCCCTCAGCAGTCGCAAGCCGAGGCTCTGGTAGTAGCCGGTCTGCGCCCGGCCCATCAGGTAGGCCTCGCGGGCGGTTGCATAGGTGTAGGACCCGGCCACCTTCGGCCCCCGGGCTCGGGGCGCGCAGTAGATGGTCGGGAAGATCAGGCCGACGCCCGCCCGGAGCAGGGCCGGGCGGCTGACCACGTAGCCGGGCGCCGGCTCGGCGTCGAATCCGCGGCCCTCGGCCAGGGCGTTGAAGGCGATGTCCAGGTGGGCGTCGACGATCAAGCCGCGAACGCCACCGCACAGGCCGCCGCCGTGCGGGCGTTGTTGACGACCAGCTCGACGTTGACCTCCAATGAGCGGCCGCCCGAAAGGTCGGCGATCCGGGCCAGCAGCCGCGGCGTCAGGCCCGGCCCCTCCACGGCGCCGACCTCCGCCACCGCTTGCCCGACCAGACCCTCGGCGCCAGGCAGCTCGGCCGGCGGCGGCACCGCCACCAGGGCGCCCCGGCCGCCCAGCTCCCAGTGCGCGCGCAGCGCGGCCGCGGCCGCATCGGGATCGTCGACCCGCGCGCCCAACCGCAGGCCGCTGCGGGCCGTGTAGAAGGCGGGAAACTCGTCGGTCCCGTAGCCGAGCACGGGCACCCCCAGCGTCTCCAACCGCTCGAGCGTGCGGGGCAGGTCGAGGATCATCTTGGCGCCGGCGCAGAAGACCGCCACCGGGGCTCTAGCGATCTCCTCCAGGTCCGCGGAAACGTCGTCGACATTGCCGCGGTGCACGCCGCCGATGCCCCCGGTGGCGAAGAAGCGGATGCCCGCCAGGTGCGCCGCTCGGGCCGTCGCAGCCACAGTGGTGGCCCCGCTGCGGCCGCCGGCGACCGCCCAGCCGAGATCACGGGCGCTGACCTTTACCGCCGTCTCGTCGGCGGCCAGGGCTTCGAGCTCGTCGCGCTCCAGCCCGACCTTGAGCCGGCCGGCCAAAACCGCCACCGTGGCGGGCACCGCGCCGGCGGCGCGGATGGCGTCCTCGGAGCCGAAGGCCGCCCGCAGGTTGTGGGGCGGCGGCAGGCCCTGGGCCACGATCGAGGTCTCCAGCGCGACCACCGGCCGGCCCGCCGCCAGCGCTTCGGCGACGGAGCGCCCGACCTGGATCACGGCCGCGCTCCGGCCTGCGCCACTGCCCGGGCGCTGACCAGCACCGCCCGGCCGGCCGCTTCCAAAGGAGTGGCCCCGTCCACGTAGGCCGCGCAGAAGGCGGCCGCAAAGGCATCGCCCGCGCCGTTGCCGTCGACGACCTCGACCAGCGGCGCCGGCAGCACGCGCCCGTAGACGCGCACGCCGCGCGCACCCAGCTTCAGGACCGGCACCTTGGCCAGCCCCTCGAGAGGCGCGCCCAGGGCGGCGGCCTCGGCCTCAGTCGCGAAGAGCAGCTCCGGACGCAGCTTGGCGAGCTCGTAGGCCAGGCGGGCGCCCCCGTAAGCCTCGATGTCCGAGGCCGAGGAGAGGTCGATCGAAACCGGTGCGCCGTGGGCCCGCACCAGCTCGATGGCACGCCGGGCCGCGGCGCCCAACGGCTCCACGAAGAGCGCGTAGGCCGGCACGTGCAGCAGCTCGGCGTCCGCGAACCACTCCGGGCGCAGCTCGTCGGGGCGCAGGCCCGGTCCCGCCCCACGCTGGCGGGCGAAGGTCCGCTCGCCGGAGGGGCCGAGCAGGACGGCCACGGTGCCCGTTGGGTCGGGGCCGACGACGGCCGCCACCTCCACCCCGCCGGCCTCGATCTCCGCCCGCAGGCGGCGGCCGCTCTCGTCGTCTCCGATCCTGGTCACCAGCCTGGTGGGGGCGCCCAGGGCGGCTGCCCAGGCGCAGAAGTTGGCGGCCTGGCCGCCGCCCCCGATCCGGATCGAGGCGTCGCGGTCGGCGTCGAGGCGCAGCTGGCCTTCAGGAGCGATGGTGACGTCCAGGACCAGGTCCCCGATCGCCACGATCACGTCGCGCACATTACCTTGACATCAGTTACTGAAGGTGGTAATAGTTACGCACTTCACTATGAAATCACCTGTAATGAACCGTTCCGAAATCAAGGACTTCCCCATCTCCCGGTTGCGCATCGAGCTGGACAAGGATGGCTGCTACTTCGCTCCGGACACGCGCGGCATGCTCAACAAGGGCCTGCCGCCCGACATGCTCGCGGGCATCGAAGCCTGGGCCGCGGTGCGCATAGCCGGCCGGCTCACCCACCTCAACATGGAGCGCTGGGCCGAGCAGCACGGCCTCTCCGAGGGCCGGATGAGCGTGCTCTTCCGGCTGCGCAAGGCTCCTGACCAGCGGTTGGCGATGAACGAGCTCGCCCTCGGCCTCAGCACCACGCCCCGCAACATCACCGGCTTGGTCGACAACCTGGAGCGCGACGGACTCGTGTGCCGCGTCCCCGATCCCGAGGACCGGCGCTCGGTCCAGGCCCAGCTCACGCCCGCCGGCATCGAGAAGATCGACGCCCTTTGGCGCGCCTCGGTGGAGGCGCAAACCGTGGTCACCAAACGCTTTACCAAGGACGAGCTCAAACAACTCCGACATCTCTGCCTGAAGCTCGTGCAGCTCATGAAGGAGGAGATGTCCCGATGACCGCCGAACTCTTGCATGGACGCAAGCTCGTCTTCGCCACCGTCGGCGTCATGCTGGCGCTGCTGCTGGCCGCACTCGACCAGACCATCGTCGGCACGGCCATGCCGCGCATCGTGGCGCAGCTGCAGGGCCTCGACTACTACGCCTGGGTCACCACGGCTTACCTGGTGACCTCGACGGTCATGATCCCGATCTCCGGAAAGCTCGGCGACCTCTTCGGCCGCAAGCCGTTCCTGCTGGCCGGGATGGTCGGCTTCGTCCTCGCCTCCGCGCTCTGCGGCGCAGCGCAGGACATGCTGATGCTGGTCCTCTTCAGGGGCATCCAGGGCCTGTTCGGCGGCATGCTCTTCGCCAGCGTCTTCACCGTCATCGGCGACCTGTACCCGCCCGAGCGGCGCGGCCGCATCCAGGGCGTCTTTGGCGCCGTCTTCGGCCTTTCCTCGGTGATCGGTCCCGCCGTGGGCGGCTACATCACCGACAACCTCAGCTGGCGCTGGGTCTTCGAGGTCAACGTGCCGGTGGGCCTGGTGGCCGTGGCCGTCGTGATCGTGACGCTGCCCTTCGTGCGCTCCCAGGCTTCCTGGCGCGACATCGACTTCGTCGGCTCCTTCTTCCTCTCGGCCGGACTGGTGCCGCTGCTGATCGCGCTCTCCATCACCCGCGACCATGCCTGGGGCTCCTGGCAGGTGGTCAGCCTGCTGGTGCTGGCCGTGGTCATGCTGGCGGCCTTTATCTGGGAGGAGACGCGCGCCAAAGAACCGATCGTGCCCCTGCACCTGTTCAAGAACTCGACCTTCGCGATCTCCATGCTGGTCGGCTTCCTGACCGCCTTCGGGATGTTCGGCACGATCATCTTCGTGCCCCTGATCTTCCAGGGCGTGCTGGGCGTCAGCGTTACCAACTCGGGCCTGCTCATCACCCCGATGATGGTTGGACTGATCACGGCCAGCGTCATCACCGGTCAGCTGATGACGCGCATCAAGTACTACCGCTTCATCGGCACCGCCGGGGTCGCGTTGATGATCGCCGGCATGTTCCTGCTCACCACCGTCACGGTGAGCTCGCAGCAGTTCGAGGTCACGCGTGACCTGGTCGTGGTCGGCCTCGGCCTGGGCGCCACCTTCCCGCTCTACCTGACCGTGCTCCAGAGCGCGCTTCCGCGGCGCTACCTGGGCGTGGCCTCCAGCCAGATCCAGTTCTGGCGCAACGTCGGCGGCACCGTCAGCACGGCCATCATGGGTTCCATCCTGGCCCGGCTGCTGCCCGACAAGATCAGCGGCCAGATCGACAGCCTGCGCCTGCCCGCGGCGGTCGCCGGCCGGTTCAAGAACTTCAGTGGCGGCAGCGGCGGGGGCAGCCCCCAGCAGATCTTCGACCCCGCCAAGCTGGCCCAAACCCGGGCGGGCCTACCCTCGACACTGCAGCCGGTCTTCGACCAGGTCATGCACGCGGTGCGGATCGGACTATCTCAGGCTCTGCATGACCTCTTCCTCTACTCGGCGCTGGTCCTCGTGCTGGCGCTGGTGGCGACAGTCTTCCTCAAGGAGGTGCCGCTGCGGCGCGCCGAGCGGGGCGCCGGCGCCGGCCTGGGCGAGCCCCCGCCGGTGGCCCTGGAGACCGAAGAGGAGGTCGCCTGAGGACCCTTCGGGGGTCCGTCGTCAAGAACCCATAGGAATTCACAGGCCGGCGCCGGAGGTGCCGAGACCGAGCGGAAGACTCGAGCTTCCCGATGGTCTCCAAGCTCCTGGCGCCGGCCTTCGTTTTGGTCCTGGCCGGGCTCACCGCGGCGCCGGCTTTCGCCGGCAACGATGACGTCCGCGGCGAGGACGCGTTGGTGAGCAGCGTCAGCTACTTCGCGCAGACTCACCCCCTGTCCTGCGAGGCGGCGGCGCTCCAGATGGCGCTGTCGCACGAGGGCCTCACGCCGAGCCAGGACGACATCCTGGCCCTGATCCCGGTCGACAGCCAGCCCGACGCCGACCCCTTTACCGCCTTCGTCGGGGATGTCAACGGATCGGAGGTCGACGGCAGCGGTTACGGCACCTACTACCCGACCATCGCCAGCGCCGCCCATCAGCTGGGAGGGCGGGTCCTCTGGTCCGGTCAGGGGCTCAGCGCCGGCCAGGTCTATCAAGCTCTGCGCGAGGGGCACCCGGTTGTCGCCTGGGTCTCCTACGACTACGCGTCCCATCCGCGAACCGACTATGCCGCCTTCGACGGCGCCGTCATCCCCTATGCCGGAGCGGTCGAGCATGCGGTCACCCTGGTGGGGCTGGCGCCCGGCCAGGTGCTGATCTTCGACCCCGACCAGGGACCCCTATGGCTGGCGCGGTCGACCTTCGAGACCGCGTACCAGACCTTCGACGAGATGGCGGTCGAGCTGGCCTAGGGGAACGAACTCCTCCCCACCGCGTGGGGAGGTGCCGAGCGAAGCGAGGCGGAGGGGGACGATCAGACCCCTCCCCCGCCCTGCGGGCGGGACCTCCCCGCGACGACGGGGAGGAGTCCCGTTACTCCTCCCCTACACCAGGAAGCGGCCGGCTTCCATGATCTTGCG
>Ga0209474_10000166_pt1 | contig 79447 bp, 65 predicted proteins | sample GraSoiAngelo_145_FD_185902 | JGI IMG/M metagenome (GOLD analysis project Ga0209474, IMG submission 185902) | Grasslands soil microbial communities from the Angelo Coastal Reserve, California, USA - 14_1009_05_20cm (SPAdes) (version 2) | ecosystem: Environmental > Terrestrial > Soil > Grasslands...
ATATGAACGATGTTTTGCAAAAAGCTCGGTATGTCACTGAAGGTGGCCGAGCCGTCTTCAATGAATGGTGCGAACAAGGCCAAATGATAGAGTATGATCGCGCCACCGAACTTCAGGTTGTGCCTTCCGAATGTGCGCACAGCGTCGTCATAGAATTGGTAGGTTTGAAGCAGGTAGTTCTGGACCGACTGGCCGCGCAAGCCGCCGCGGAAAGTGGTAAGGCCGGAGACGGTAATCCTGGGCGCGTAGAGGCCGGCGACCATTCCGAAAGAGGTGTCGGCTGCGGCAGGATTGATGGCACGGGGAGTCAGCTGGCCATCAGCGTAACTGCGGTTGTAGCCGCCCCGGACTGTGTTGACCAAACCGGGGTTGAACAAATGAGTTTCTTCCACGGAGAAACCCTGGCGGCCCAAAGCAAACTGATCCAGCACCTGATTTAGACCATCGGGTTGAGTGAAGGTGGAGTGGTCGTAGTAATAGCCGCCGTCCAGACTGTCTTTGGCGGAGATCTTCACGTCCGTGCGCGCGGTGTAATAATTTTCCGGCACCACCTGGGCTCCAGAAAAAGCATATCTGCCGGTGTTGCAGATCACAGTGACCTGGTCGCACGCCGCTCCGTTGGCTGGGCTTATCAGACCATCGTTAACGGCTGGATAGAAAACAAGGAATTTCGCGATGTTGGAGTCTACGGTGATTGGCGACTGGGGAGTTCCGGTATTTGGATCACCAAGAATGCCCCCGCGCGCTTCGGGCGAAAGCACAAATGCGATATGCGGGATGCCCTTGCTTTGGCGAAGTCCCTCGTAATCGCCGAAAATGAATATCTTATCTCTCCAAACTGGGCCGCCGGCTGAGCCACCAAATTGATTGCGGCGGAAGACGGCTTTCTTCAAGCCGCTGGCATTTTCAAAGAAATTCGCAGCATCCAAGGCGCTGTTTCGAATGAATTCGTAAGCGCTGCCGTGAAAATCATTCGTGCCGGAGCGAGTGATGGCATTGATGACGCCGCCGGAAGTGAAGCCGTACTCCGCCGTGTAGTTGTTGGTGAGGACGGAAAATTCTTGAATGGCGTCGACACCGAGGTTTTGGCCGAGCACGCTCCCGGGGCCGGCGTTCGAATAGTCGTTGATGATGATGCCGTTCAAGCGATAGGTATTTTGCGTGGGACGGTTGCCGTCGATGGTCATCTGCATTCCCAAGCCGCGCGCGTGAGAGCCGACCTGCGTGACGGCTTCTTGGGTTCGCACCGAAGCCACGCCCGGCTGAAGGGTTGCGAGTGAAGCCCAGTCTCGCCCGTTCAAGGGCAACTCGCGAACTTCTGAGCCCTGGACCACGCCGCTAATCGTGGCGGTGGCGAGTTGGATGGTTGGCGCTTCCTCCGTGACTTGCACAGTTTGCTGCGATTGACCGACGGCCATCGTGACGTCCAAGGCCCGCTGCGCACCGACGGTAAGCGTGACATTGAGAACTTTTGTGGTGAAGCCGGGAGCGGCGACGGTCACCTGATAGTCCCCAGGAATGAGATTAGTGACCGTGTACAGGCCGTCGGAATTACTTTTTGTGGAAGTCACGATATCGGTGGACACGTTCTTAGCCGAAACTTGCGCGCTCGCGATGACTCCGCCTGTGGCATCTGTGATGGTGCCGGTAATGGTTGCTCCAGCGACTTGCGCGCGGAGCGGTATATCGAAAATAAAACAAGCTGCCAACACCCCAAGAAACAGACGAATGAAATGAGATTTCATTTGCCCCCCCAGTTATTCTCCCGAGCAAACAACCGCGGTCGAATCCGTTCCGGAAAGGCGAGGCTCCCTCGAAGATGCCCTGCAGCCGGAGAGCGGTAAAACCGGAACCAATGAACCAATATGAACCAAATGCACCATTTTATGAACCAATTGAGCGCCAATATCCTCGCATTGGCTGCCCGAGTCAAGAGAAAAAGAAAAACAGATTTGGCCTTGCCATGTGATAGGTGAAGGCGACGGCAGAGAGTGGAAGAAGAATCTCCTACAAAAGCTATGAGGATGCCAAGAAGCGGAAATGAGGAGGACTATGTGAACCTTTTCTATACCAATTTACGCTAGACGAGCAAGCAAGGACATGCCAAGATACGTGCGGCGGTTATTTACGGAAAAGGAACGAAGGTTCATGGGTTCAACGGCGGTCAAAAGAATGCTCGTTCGACGGACGCGAGCCCCGAGAAAACGAGGAGATTCCGGAAGGCTACGAATGATTCTGGAGAAGGAAATTCGATCCGAACGCTGGCAGAATGGCGAGCGACTTCCAACGGAGCGCGAGCTGTGTTCGCGATATGGGGTTGCGCGGAACACTTTGCGGAGAGCGCTCCAATCGCTCGAAGATAATAAGCTCATCGTCCGGCATGTCGGACGCGGCACGTTCAAATCCAGCGCCGCCGCCCAAGAAGTTTCCGGCGTGCTCGACCTGGACCGCATCGAGGAGTTCAGCCCAGCCGACGTGATGGAATGTCGCTTGATTTTCGAGCCGGGGCTTGTTCCTCATGTGGTGGCACGCGCCACGAAGGCAGACCTGGATCGCATGACCGAGTGCTTGAAGCGAGGCGGGGCCGCAACGAGCTTGGCGGAATTCGAGCATTGGGACACGGAACTGCATGACGCCATCGCAGCCGCCACGCACAACAGCATTGCGACCTCCATGTACCGCTCGCTGGCCAGGGTTCGCAAGCAAGCGCGCTGGGGAGCGCTGAAAGCGTGGATCATGACACCGGAGCGAATGAAAAAAGTGCAGGCCGAACATGCGGCGATCGTGGCGGCGCTGCGCGATCGCGATCAGTCGCAAGCCCAGGACCTGCTACGCAAGCATCTGCTCAACGTGCGGGCTTATATGTTCGGCGAATAGTTAGTTGACCAGGCGGCGGAGCGAGGCGAGGGCCTGGCGGGCGAGCGAATAGCGCGGTTCGATTTCCAGGGCTTCTTGAAAGCAACGGATAGCGTTGCTGTACATTTCTTTCCCAACGTACGCGCGGCCCAGGTTGTAATGCGGAAAATGCCGCGGCTCGTAGCGGCGGGCTTCGGTTGCGCGCTCGAGCCAGGGAATCGCTTCGTCGAAGCGATTCTGCTCGATCAGGTAAGCGCCGATGTCGTTATAGGGATTGCCGAAATCGGGATCGAGTTCGATGGCACGCTTGCATTCGGCGATGGCTTCATCGATGCGCCCCCGGAAATGGTAAGTCCATCCAAGAAACGTATGAGCTTCGGCGGTAGGATGTATTTCCAGCGAAGATTGATAAAGTTCGATGGCGCGATCGTAATCGCCTTCCATTTGGGCCTGGTAGGCGTCCTGCAGGATTTCCCACGCACGCGTGAGGGTCTCCATGCTCATGAGGCATAGTTAGCACAACGTTTTGCATTGGTCAAAAGTACGAAAGTGAGAGGCGTTGCAACAGAGGAACCTGTACTTTGTGACGGGGCGCGCGAACGTGCCGTGAGGTACGGTGGCGCGTGGCGAGTGGAAATTCCAGGGCGAAATGGAGAAAATGGACGAGTTTGAGGGAAAGATCGAACTGGCAACGCCGGTAGCTTAATTTGCGGAGACGAAGGAGAGAAATCGTGACGCGGAATTTAGCGATACTTGGGACCACAGTTCTGGTCATTGCGACGGCCATGCTGGCACAGGACCCGCCACCGCAAAACGGCACGAAGAAAGCAGCGAGTCACGCCGCTGGGGGATCCGCAACGCGAGGCAAGCAAATATTCGAGCAGAAATGCGCTATGTGCCATTTTGCGGACAAGACCGAGAAAAAAATCGGTCCCGGGTTGAAAGGTATGTCCAAGCGCGGAACGTTTAGTGTGAACGGGAACAAGGTCACGACGGAGTCGCTGAAGACGTGGATCGAGAACGGCGACTCGCAGATGCCCGGAATGAAAGACTTGCTAGACGCGACGCAAATCCGGGACGTAGTTGCCTACGTCAAGACACTTTGAGTCCTCCGTTGTCAGTGGTCAGTATTCAATGGAGCGAAAGATTCGTTTGCCGACCGTGGCCATTTTTCCCTGACACTTTCGACTCCAGAGAGAAACACCCCCGTGAACCTGATGGCTCAGGTCAGCGGGGCCAAATTCTAAGAAAGACTACAATTACTTCAGGACCGCGTCCTTCAACGCTTTCGACGGACGCAGGCGAACCACGGTCTTCGCTTTAATCTTAATTTGCTCGCCCGTTTGCGGATTACGGCCCATGCGCGCCTTGCGGTGCGCCTTGACCAAGCGGCCGAGGCCCGGAATCACGAATTTGCCCGCAGCGCCCTTGGCTTCCCTGACCGCAAGCTTGAAGAGCTCGTCAAAGAACATGGCGGCGGTTTTCTTCGGAGTTCCGACTTTCTCGGCGAGGTGCCCAACGACTTTCGTCTTGCTCATTGGCTTGGACATCTAGTCTGCTTATCCTCCTGATTTTACTTTCCATCCCGGTTTCACCGAGACAGGCCTCGATGCGAATCGAAGCAGGCTCCGAGCGGCTACCCCTCATTTTTTCCCGTGAAATACTCGGGCCGCGAAGGACTATAGCCAAGGAAAAGGGGGAACGCAAGGAAAAATCGCGAAAAAGCCGGAAAAATGCAGATTTTCTGGTGGGGGTGTGGAAATCACCGCTAAAAATGCGGTTAGAACGCATTTCGGGGGCCCCCCCGGGCGGTCGAAACGCGCGTTTTAGCTAAATTCTTCAGTTAATGGCCAGGAATGAAACAGGGGGACCCTGGAAACCCGACGGGTCCTACCGTTTGGCCAGGTCGGCGTAGAAGTGCGCGATGGCCTTGATGCCACCAAAGTAGTTTTCGAGGGCAATATGCTCGTCAGGAGCGTGGGCGTTCTCGTCGGGCAAACCGAAACCGATCAGCACGCACGGCACTTTGAAGGTGTCATACATTTGCGTGACAAAGGGAATGGAGCCGCCTTCGCGGATAAACACCGCTTTTTTGCCGAAGCCTTCTTCCAACGCGGCTTGCGCTTTCTGGAAAATCGGATTGTGGTAAGGAGCGGCCCACGGCTTGCCCATGCTCAGAACTTCAAATTTGCAGTGAACCGTTTTCGGCAGCAGCTTGCGAACGTGTTTCTCCACGAGTTGCGCGATTTTTTTGGGATCCTGGTTGGGGACGAGACGCGTCGAGAATTTTGCAAACGCCTTTGAGGGAATGACCGTCTTGGCGCCTTCACCCTGATAGCCGCCCCAGATGCCGTTCAACTCGAGCGTCGGGCGCGTCCAGAGCCGCTCGACCGTGGTGAAGCCTTTCTCGCCGCAGTAGCCAGGAGCTCCGACGGCCTTCTCGAAATCCTTCTTTTTCCAAGGCAGCGAATTGAGCGCTTTGCGTTCGGCGTTCGAAAGCTTGGCGACTTGATCGTAGAAGCCCGGCACCGTAACGCGAAAATTCTTATCGTGCAGCTTGGCGAAAAGCTCCGTGAGAATGGTCAGAGGGTTCGGCACGGCGCCGCCGTACACACCAGAGTGCAAATCACGTTCGGGGCCGGTCAATTCGATCTGGTAATAATTCAAACCGCGCAGGCCGTAGGTGATGGAAGGGACGCCCTTGCCCAGCATCGAGGTATCGGAGACGACCAGCGCATCGGCCTTGAGTTTCGCTTTGTTCTTTTGCACGTAATCCCAAAGGCTGACGCTGCCCACTTCTTCTTCGCCTTCGATCAACACTTTGACGTTGATGGGGAGCTTGCCGTTGACCTTCTGAAGCGACTCCAGCGCCTTCAGATGAATGTGGACTTGGCCTTTGTCGTCGGCGGTCCCGCGGCCAAAGAGATTGCCATTGCGAACTGTGGGTTCAAACGCGGGAGAGGTCCAAAGCTCGAGCGGCTCGGGCGGCTGCACGTCGTAGTGTCCATAGAAGAGGATTGTCGGCTGCCCGGGAGCTCCCAAAGATTCCGCATAAACCAAGGGGTGCAGGTTGGTCGGAACCATCTCAACCGTTTTAAATCCGGCGGCCCGCAGGTGATCAGCAACCCAGCGAGCGCCGCGTTCGATATCCGGTTTATGTTCGCTCTTGGCGCTGATGCTGGGAATGCGAAGGAACTCATAGAGCTCGGCGAGGTGCTGATCACGCGTACTATCAATCCATTCAGCAAGATTCATAAAAGCCCTTGGGGACAGTAGTCCTTTCGAAATGGAATGTAAACAACTCGTCCGCCAAATGTGAAACGAATGTTGCGGCAGCGGGATGCGTGGACCTGTGCGTGCCGCGCCGTTTGGCATTTTATGACTTCTTCCTCCTCAGGCACAAGGCGTCTGGTTTGGAGAAGTTGCTTCTGGAAAGCGCCGCCCGCGAAGAGTCTGACCCTGGGGTGAGTATCGACGGCAATTAAGACCTCCCGCCAAGGGCATAACCAACCTTGGAACGCCAGCGATGAAATGAAACAGGTGCATCGGATTGGCACAGCAGCACCAATTTCGGCGGCGCATCTCCTCCAGCCCCTTAGTCTCCTTGATATCGAGCGAGAACGACACGTTTGCCGATGGAGAACACCTGTACGGAGGGCCAGATTGACGGTGTAAGAGTGGCAGTTGAAGATGGCGCTATGACCGACGTGATTTCAGCAACACCAAGACGCAGCGCGCGAGCTTTCCACAAAATGCGCGTGCAAGCCCAGGGACGCACACACGACCGCAAGAAATTCAAGGAAACCTGCGAGACGGTGGTGGTGAGCGCGCACGGAGGCTTGCTGCTCCTCAAGCATGAAGTGGATAACGGCGAAATGCTGGTGCTGACGAATCCGCTAACGCAGGAAGAGCAGGAATGCCGCGTTGTCTACCTGGGGGAACCGGTGGAGAAAGGGCAGCGCGTTGGCATTGAGTTCTTGTCTCCGGCACCTCGGTTCTGGGGAGTGGAATTTCAGAGCGAATCCTCCTCCGCCAACATTCACTAGGACGAGTTAGCTCGAGGGATTGGCCGGAGCGCGCTGCGGGGAAAGCTTCGTGGCTGTTGAGCCGCGCCTGAAAAACCAGTCTCCCAATCTCCACAAAAGCAGAATCGCGACCAGCGCTCCGTAAAAGAGCGGCATGCGCACATCGGACTTCACTTTCCAATAGTAATGAATTACGCCGCAAAGCGCCGCAAAATAGATGGCCCGATGGAGCATTTGCCAGCGTCTTCCGCCGAGGCGGCGAATCCAACCCGCGGTCGAAGTGATTGCCAGCGGAAGTAACAGCAGGAAACCGAGAAAGCCAACGGTGATAAACGGCCGCTTGGCGATGTCTTTCCATATCGCGGCAAGATCCAGAGATTGGTCGAGGACAAGATAGGTAAGAAAGTGGATGCAAAGGTAGGAAAAAGCAAAGAGGCCGAGCATGCGCCGGAAGCGAATCAGGTCGGGAAGATTCAGAAGCTTTCGAAACGGCGTAATGCAAAGCGTGAGGACCAAAAAGCGCAGCGTCCAGCGCCCAGTCGTGAGCTGAATGAATTCGACGGGATTGGCGCCGAGGCCATTGTGAAAGCCTCGCCAGACCAGCCCGCCGAGAGGGATCAGACAAAGAAGGAAGACAACAACTTTAGTCCATTTGCTGGTGAGAATGGCGCGCATTTCGCAGGATGCAGTCTAGTAGTATTTCTTCAGGTCCATGCCGTTGTACAGGCTGGCGACCTGATCGCCGTAGCCGTTGAACATCAGCGTGTTGCGCATGAAGAATTCGCCCAGGCGCCGCTCCCTGGCTTGGGAATATCGCGGATTAGGGACGTTTGGATTCACATTGGAATAAAAGCCGTATTCCTGCGGGTTGGCGATGTTCCAGGTAGTGGGCGGCATTTTCGACTGAAACTTGATCTTGACCAGCGACTTGATGCTTTTGAAGCCGTATTTCCACGGAATCACCATGCGCACCGGCGCGCCATCCTGATTGGGCAGCGATTCTTCATACATTCCGACGCAGAGAAACGTCAGCGGACTCATCGCTTCGTCCAGGCGCAGGCCTTCGACGTAGGGAAACGCAATCCCGGCCCAGCGTCCTTGCGGCATCTGGCGGGGATCGTAGTAGCTCTGGAAGGCTACGAACTGCGCTTTGGGCGTCGGTTCGACGAGCTTCACGAGATTGCTGAACGAGAAGCCAATCCAGGGAACCACAATGGACCACGCTTCCACGCAACGATGGCGGTAAATGCGCTCTTCCAGCGGCGCGATCTTCAAGATTTCGTCCATGCTGAGCTTGCGCGGCTTGGCGACGTCGCCTTCCACGGAAACCACCCAGTTCGAAATGTTGAAGTTCTGCGCGTTTTTTGCGGGATCGGACTTGTCGGTGCCGAATTCGTAAAAATTGTTGTAGTGCGTGACGTTCTCGAACGAATTTTCTTTTTCCGTGGTGCTGAACGGGCTCTTGATAAGGCCGCTGAATTTTGTGGCGGCTAGCGCGGTCTGAGACGGCGCGGCGAATTCGTACAGGCGACGGCTCAAAACTGCTGTAGCGCTGGCGATGCTCATGGCTTGCAGGAATTTCCGTCGGTTCAGGTAGACCGGCTTGGGCGTGACATCCGCGTATGTCAAATCCGTGGCCTTACGGATCAACATCAGCTCCTCCAAGGAATGCTTGTTCTCTGTGTATTATCCCACGTAGCTTTCGTTCTAGTAGATGAAAAAACTGGGCACGGAGTTTGCCAAGCTAAACAAAGCGGAGCAAACGCCTCTTGTGTTCCTTTCTATTCGAGCTATCAGTCGGAGAAAAGTTACAGAGGAATGAAGATTTTCTAGCCGCGCAGCCTGGCAGAAAACAAGAGCGATGAGGGCTGGTGGGAGGTAGACAGCTTTCAAAAGCATCCCGAAAATCAGATGCCATACTTGGCGATGACCGCTTTTTCCTTCTTTCCGATGAGAGCAATCGCGGCATGCTGTGCGGGCAATTTCAAGGTCAAACGCGCGGCGGTGGCGGCGTCACGCAAATCGATCGCGGCATCTGCCTCGTTTTCGGATTCCAGAACGTAAAGCACGGAATCCTGGAGTTCGGTGGTAGAAATCAACACGCCCGCCGGGAGCGTGGATTGCAATTCGAACGGAGGCTTGATTTTCAGTATGGTCAAAAGATGGTCGTAAACAGCAGCCGCGGCGTCGAGTCCTTCCGCCAATTCCGCGGAGTAAGATGCCCAGAAGATTTTTCCTTTGCCGGAGGGAATCTCTTTCCAGGTTGCACCATCGCTGAAGCGCAGTGCTTCGAGGGAAGACTGTTTTTGCTGATCGAATGCCAGACGAGCCGTCTTGCCAGGGAGCTGGATTTCCGCGCTTCGATAGCTTTGTGGCTCGACCGTCGCGCTTAACCCGAGGTCATGGGGGCGGTCACGGAGTTGCCAGTGCTCATCACGCGAGACAGGCCCGGTAATCAGCAGACTGCCGCCACCCTTGACGTAAGCGAGCAAAGCTTGCCATGTACTCTCACTCAAAGATTGCGGAGAAGGAAGGATCACAAGTTGCGGCGCGCCGAGCTTGGCGATGTGGTTCTCGGCAATCACATAGGGAGTGACCTGCAGTTTGTACGCGAGCGCGCGAACCGCTTTTTGTTGCGCCTCAAGTTGCAGGTCGGCAAGAACCGAGAATTGTGCGGCCTGCGAGGTTACAACTGCCACGGAAGGCTGGCGCGGGTTTTGCAAATGACTATGGAGCGATTTCGCAAAGCTCGCAAAACCGCGCATCACTGTGGCTTCCGGTTTTTCCGTGCCATCCGCGCGCAGGGCGCCGATGGGTGCTTCATTGGCTTCAGTCATGTAGGAATTGGTGTTCCACAACCATTCAATAGCGCCGGCTCCTTGCACGAAGGAAAGCGCGACTTTGCGTTCGAACCGGGAAGCTTCCTCCTCGGGCGTGAAACGCGCCGTTTCGTCCAAATTGATTTCGCGCTGAAGCCCGGTTTCTTGAATGAGCATGGTTTCGCTCGGCTGCTTGGCGGTGAGCGAGTCCCACAGCAGGGAATCGTTGCCCCACCAGGAATGGTTGGTGGTGAAATCCACCACGGAACCATAGAAAGCGGGGGAAAGACGGTCTCTCACGCCGCCTTCATCCTGGCCCACGGTGATGAGTTGCTGCGATCCGGTCGCGCGAATTTTCTCGCGCATAGAGCGCACCCAGTCGACGAAAGTCTCCTGCGCGAACAAAAAGTAGTCATAGACGCGAAGCGAGTTGTGGCCGACATACATACCCCGGGAACTGAATTCGAGCTCGCCGGGGAGGGAAATCGTCCCCGCGATGGAATCCGGCGGGACGTTCCAGGCCGCCGCCACCGCGTCGCGATCCGGATAACGTTTCGAAAGCCACTGGTTCCACGCGGCCAGCTCGATGGGATCGCCGTTCGGGCGGGTCTGCCAAAGGTGTTGGGAAATGCTGGGCTCATTGATCAGGTCCCAGGCTAGGAATGGAACATCGTGAAATCGGCCCACCACGGTGGAGACGAGCGTTTGCTGTTTGCGCCGCGCCTCCGGGTCCAGATAAGGATTCACGCCACCGAGGACTTCGGGGAGGAACGCAAAAAAATTGAATTGCACGGGAAGGCCGTTTTTGCGCGCAGTCATCAGGTAGGCTTCGAGCGTGCGCAGCGTTCGTTCATACGGCTGGCCATTTTCGTCGCAGAATTTGTCCCACCCCGTCCACCACCCTGTGCGCAGCATATTGAGTGCGGCAGCCTGAATCTGCGCCATGTCGCGGTCCCACACATACACGTTGGGGTGATCGAAGTAGAGTCGCTGCACTTCGCTAGACATATACGTGGTGCCGACGACGGCGATCGGGTGTCGGTCGATCTCGAAGAAATCATGATTGACCGTCAGAAGCGGCCCGGAGCGCAGGAATTCCGCGTCTCGAATCCAGAAACCGGAGTGGTACACGTTGCGGACCTTGGTGCCGTCGAGAAGCTCCGCTTGGATGACGTGAAATCCTTTTTCCTTGGGCGCGGGAAATAACATGGTTTGTGGCGCGGACAAGTTTGCGGTTTGCGTTTCACGCTGCGAGGGCTGGACCTCGGGGAACTCGGTGATGCGAATGGTGACCGGGCCAGTCGGCTTTTCGGCGGCCTGCCAGAGAACTTCCACTTCCACGGGCTCGCCCGGTAGATAAAGAGGAAGCGTGGGACGCGCCGTGAATTCTTCAGAACCGTGGCGCGCGCGTTCGGCAAGCGTGCGAATCAACGTGACAGCTTCGTTGCTGGCTGCGAATTGTGAATCCAGCTCCGAGGTGAGAAAGACCCAGCGGCCGCCGTCAAACCCGTTTCGCAAGTGATCGATTTGCATGGCCGGAGCAGCCATCTTGCGGCCGTCTTTCACTCCCCAGGCGAGCGGATCAAGTCGCGCGTCAATCGAACCAGCGGAGCCGCCGCGATTGTAGAGGTCCACCGAGCTGAGTCGGATGATGGGGCTGAAAGCACGCTGCCAGGAAAAGCGCGGCAGCGAAATCGTGAGATCCGGATTGCTTTGAAATTCCATCCCCGCGGAACCAGGCGTGCTCTGAAACTGATCCATGGACAATTGCCGGATGAAGCGCACGCTGTAATCGCGCAGATGCCAGCCGGAGTCGTCATGATACGCGCCTCGTGTGAAGGGACGGCCGCCAAGAACCAGCAAATCTCCGCCATGCTCAAGAAACGCGTGAATCGCCGACCAATTCTGTTCAGGGAAAGCGGAGCCGTAAGGAAGCACGAGCAGATACGGCGAGGAATCCGTCAGCAGAGAATCGAGTTCCTTCGCCGATGCAAAGCGCGCTCCCGGCAAAGCTTTTTCGATTTGTTGCTGTGAAAATGCCGGCGAATCCCAGGACGGAAAGCCCGCTTCGTTGAGCACAACAATCGCCGGAGCAGTCTGTTGTGCGAGGATAGGTGTTACAAAGAAAAAGGGAATGAAGCAACAGCGGGCCACAAGGAGAGCCGGGAATTTCGGCCTAATCATCTTGCACCTATGCCTCTAAGCTAACGATTCCGCCGCCTCTTTATAACACGCCGCGCCTGCACTCGCATGACTCGGCAAGGTTTTCTCTGCGCGCCAAGTGTGTCATCATCCTGCGCGGTCAAAGGCGTGGTTCAGGCAGACACTGCAAGAATGGACGTGAACGTCAATGGAAAACGTATCCGCCAAAAGTACGGTAATCGCAAACGAAGCGGGTACCAGCTATACAGGCCCGCTGGCGATCCTCACAACGCTGTTCTTCATGTGGGGGTCACTCACGTCGCTCAATGACGTGCTGATTCCTTACGCCCAGCATGTTTTCAAGATCGAACTGGCCGCGAGCATGCTCATACAGACGGCGTTTTTTTCCGCTTATTTCATCTTCTCCATTCCCGCGGCCAAGATCATCGATTGGATCGGGTACAAGAGGGCCATTGTGGTCGGTTTGCTCACGATGGTTGTTGCGTGCTTAGGTTTCTTTCCGGCCGCGAAGATTCCCTCGTTCCCGTTCTTCCTCGCTGCGCTGATTCTTTTGGCCACGGGGATCACAATCCTCCAAGTCGCAGCGAACCCTTACGTTGCGGTGCTGGGAAAACCGGGAACGGCGTCCAGTCGCCTAAACTTGACGCAGGCCTTCAACTCTCTGGGAACTACGATCTTTCCTTGGATCGGAGCGCACTTGATTCTCCGCACCACGGCAACGGCAATGAGCCAGAGTGCTTCGCAGGAAGCCAACGCAGTGATCAGGCTCTACGTCTATTTCTTTGCCACGGCGCTGACGCTGCTCGCTATCGGAATTGGCCTCTCCAAGCTCCCCAGGATGGCATCCGCAGAACATCATATCGGCGAGAAGATTGCCGACTCCGTGTGGAAACATCCCAATCTTGTCTCCGGTGCGATCGGAATCTTCGTTTATGTCGGCGGAGAAGTCGCCATTGGAAGCTCCATCGCAAACTACCTTGCGTTGGACAACATCGGCGGATTTCTTTCCCCTGTAAAGATTTCTGATGCCGCTCTGCGATATCGGGCGGCGCTCGGTGACGCGGCAAAGTACATCTCGGTGTATTGGATGGGAGCCATGTTTGGCCGCTTTATTGGCTCAGGGTTGCTCCAGAAAATCAAGCCAAGCAAGCTGCTGGCATTCGCTGCGGTCATGGCCGGGCTTCTGGTCACCACTTCGGTATTCACCAACGGGCACACGGCGATGTGGTCGATTCTTTCCGTAGGGTTCTTCAACTCCATCATGTTCCCGTGCATCTTTACCATGGGAATCGCGGAGCTAGGACCGCTGACGGGGGATGGTTCGGGCATTTTGAATATGGCCATTGTGGGCGGTGCGGTGATTCCCTGGCTGCTGGGGAAGGCGGGAGACCTAATTAACCATCGCTACTATCCCGGAATGATTCAAGGTGAGACCAGTTGGGGCCAAGGAATTCACTACGCCTTACTTGCCGCGACCTTTTGCTACCTTTACATCTTATTCTTCGCGTTGAGCGGTTCGAAACCAAACAGCGAGCGCTACTTAAAAGGATAACGGGTTTCTCTCCATAAACTATGACTCAAAAGGAAGCCGGAGGCTGGGCAATTGGCGTGGATGTGGGCGGCACGAAAGTCGCGGCGGGATTCGTCGATGCGCATGGCGAAATCCATCAGCACACGCGCGTGCCGATGAACTCCCACGGCACGGCGGAAGAAGGGCTCGCTGCCGTGACCTCCGCGATTGACGAACTGTTGAAGCTTGGGCCGGATAAGAACAGCGCCGCACGCCGCATCGGCATTTGCGCTCCCGGGCCGCTTGATCCTCACACCGGCATCGTGCTGAATCCTCCCAACGTGACCTGCTGGCGAAATTATCCACTTGCCGCGGAAATTGCGCGTCGCTACGACGGCTCGGTAAAGCTGGAAAACGACGCGAAGTCCGCCGGGCTCGCCGAGGCGCTCTGGGGCGCGGGCCACGGCTATCGAAATGTTTTCTACACTTGCATTGGCACGGGCATTGGCGCGGGAATTCTTTTTGACGGGCGCATTTATCACGGGCGTACCGGCTCGGCGGACGAAGCCGGACACATGGTCATCGATTATCACGGGCCACTTTGTGGATGCGGGAAGAAAGGCTGCATTGAAGCGCTGGCGTCCGGCACGGCTATTGCTCGAAAAGCGCGGGCGCGGCTCTCGGAAGCATCCGGACGTAAATCTGTGATGCTCGAACTGGTTGGCGGAAAGATCGACGCGGTCACAAGCGAGATTGTCGACCGTGCTTATGCTGCGGGTGATTCGCTGGCGAGGGAAATCCTTCTCGATACGGTCGAGGTGATCACGATCTGGCTGGGCAACATTGTCGACCTGCTGGAACCCGACGTCATCATCATCGGAGGCGGTGTGGCGACGATGCTGAATCCCTTCTTTGGGAAAATCCGGGAGCAACTGCCCGCTTGGAGCCTGAACAAGCGATGCTTGGAAATTCCGATGGTTCTGGCGCGCTACGGCGCAGAGTCGGGGATCGCGGGCGGCGCCGCCCTCTGCATGGTTCCCGGTGCCGCCTAACTGTCTAGCCGGAACTGTGGGCGCGCAACCTGAAGCAAGTATTATATTACCAAACTGATTCGACTCCACAGGACAAGCACCGTATGCCGTCCCTGTCGTTCGGTTTCTCCGCTAAGACTACGTGCTCCCTTAGCGCGACAAACTGAGTTTCACACCGGAAACACTTCCGTCATTATCCAATGATGAAATTACGCGAGAACGAAGCGCTTTTCGTCAGCCGACGCGAGTAAGCTATTATTTGCACGACCTTTGCCCGCCTCATGCCGTAGTCAGGTACAGTCCCGTCGCGGACCGGCGAGCGTGAAGCGGAGCTTGAACTCCGGAATCCATGGAAAGGCCGGACATGAACAGAGCGGCATGGGCGCTTGGGGTGATTCTGTCTATTGCCATATCCGCGTCTGGGCAGGATCTCAATGCCAGGTTGTTGGAAGCCGCAAAGAAGCGGGACACCGCGCAGGTACAAAAGTTACTCGGAAGCGGCGCCAACCCAAACGCAAAAGATAAGAACGGATGGACGGCATTGATCTGGGCCGCCTCTTCGGGAAGCACAGATAACGTGCGTGCTTTGGTCGCGAAAGGTGCGGACGTCAATGCCAAAGACAAGACCGGATGGACGGCAGTGATGAGTGCAGCGCGCAACGGGCACACCAACGCCGTGCTGGCCTTGTTGGCCGATGGCGCGGACGTAAATGCCAAGGACAGCAACGGATGGACCGCCTTGATGAGCGCGGCCGCTTCGGGCCACGTTGATACTTTAGGCGCCCTGCTCGCGAAAGGCGCAGATGTAAATGCCAAAGACAAAAGCGGATGGACCGCCTTAATCGTCGCGGCCGATTCGGGCCACCGGGATTCTGTGCTGGCCTTGTTGAAGAAAGGAGCGGATGCGAGCGCGCGTGACAGGAATGGAGACACAGCCCTCTCCTTGGCAGAAAAACACAAGCATCCTCAAGTTATTGCCGTACTCAAACGCCCGCTGCTGGTCTCGCAGAGCAAACCCCCGCAAAAAGCGGTATCCAACAAGCCGGGGGCATCACTACCGGCGACTCCTGGCACCGCTTCGGCCCCTGCTACGCAACCGGCCCTCCCCAATGCACCCGCAGCGGGCCGCCCGAGCCTCGTTCAGCAACTCTTGGACGCTGCCCAGAGCGGAGATATTGTTGCGGTGCAAAGCCTGTTAAAGCAGGGCGCGGACGTCAACGGCAGAGGCGGTTACGGAAGCACGCCTTTAATGAGTGCCGCGCTCACCGGCCACACCGAAATCGCGCGGCTGTTGCTTGACAAAGGCGCAGCTGTGGACGCACACGGTAACACAGGAAGGACCGCCCTGATGGAAGCAGCGGTTGAGGGCTATACGGACACCGTGAGGCTCTTGTTGGAAAAGGGCGCCGATGTGAATGCCAAGGACGAGGAAGGTTGGACGCCGTTGTTCTGGGCGGCCTTCTCGAAGCGCACCGACGTCGTGCGCGCCTTGCTTGAGAAGGGCGCAAATGTGAATGCGAAAAATAAGTACGAGGACACGCCCTTGATCCGGGCGGCGTACGGCGGCGATACGGCCACGGTGAATGTCCTGCTTCAGCATGGGGCGGACTTGAACGCAAGGGATGATATGGGACGGACAGCGTTGATGGAGGCAAGCCGTCAGGGCCACGCCGATACGGTGCGCGCTTTGCTAGATAAAGGGGCGAATGTCGAACTGCGTGATCGCGACGGAAATACAGCGCTGTCCCTGGCTGAAAAATACAACTATCCGAATGTAATTGTTTTGTTGAAGAAGCGACCGGCAGTACCCCCGATCGCGTCTCCGGAAAAGACAACGACGAGTAGGCCGGATGCGTCACCGTCAGTCAACGTGACGAACGTGCCTCCAATTACGACTGGAGTTTCCCGCAAGGATGAAAACCAGCAAGCCGACGCCTGTTTCAGGATCGGGTGGAACATGCAGATGGTCGAGGCTTGGTGGCCGGAAACCAGCGAACTAGCGGGTGGTTGGGCGCTAGGCATTCAGCAGGACCTGCAGAAAGTCGGGGCTCCTAGCGATTTGGTCGAACTCGCGATGCAGGCTGAGAAGAGGTTGAAATCGCTCAAGAAAGAAAATACGGATGCCGTTGCGCACCTGGTCCACGATCTCCGGACACGTCTCGATGAGTTTTACAACAAGCACCAGGAGAAAAAGTTTTTTTATACCGCAGGCGGATTCACCTATCGGCTCGACTTACTCGGGGAAGACCTGGCAAAACCCAGCAAGGGCTCGGCAAAAGTCGGCGATCACCGGCGCGAAATTCTCGCGCTTGCGACGGCCATCACGGAGCAATGCCTGGTCACCATGCACTGTAAAGAACTTGCTCTGATTTATTTTTCGGATGCGGCCGCTATCCTTAAGAAGCCGCAGCTGACTCTTGCTGATGGGACCGCCCTCGTAAAAGACGCTGGTGAAATCGAATTGGCCCTCAGCGGCGAAGAACGCTGATTGCCCGAACGCAGTATTTCAAAAGCAGGCAAATGGTCCCGGGAGTCGCCCTAGCCGGGTCTGGGTTGAGCCACAGCTGTGGAATCGAGTATTTCCATTTCCGTATCTCAAGGACCTATTTCAGGTCGATCTTCTGGACGAGCGGCAGGTTTTGCGACGACCCGCCCACCATCAACGTATAAGTGCCTGGCACTAGCTTCCAGCTATTGGAAGCCTCGTCGTAGATTGAGAGATAAAAAGTTTTCACGGCCATGCTCACTTCTTTGCTCTCGCCCGCGTTCAAATGCACTTTGTCCCAACCGACTAGACGCTTTGGTGGTTCTCCCGCGGCCGCAGGCAGCGCCGCGTAGACTTCCGCGATTTCCTCGCCTGCGCGGCTGCCGGTGTTCTTTAAGGCAAAGCTGACCGTCGTGTCGCTCCCTGTGCTTACTTTCAGGCCTGAGTAGCTGAAGGTCGTGTAAGAAAGTCCGAAGCCGAACGGAAAAAGGACGGGCTTGTTTTCGGCGTCATACCATTTGTAGCCGACCTTCAATCCTTCGTCGTAGTGCACTTCAAAAGTAGGCTTGGCTTCCCCATTTCTTCTGCCCGGCGCTTCCGGTGGCGGTGTTACCAGGTGCGGATGCGGCAGGTCGGCTTCGCTGCGCGGGAAAGTCATGGGCAACTTGGCGCTGGGGCTCACTTCGCCAAACAGGATGTTCGCGACCGCATCGGCGCCTTTGCTGCCCGCATACCACGCTTCTAAGACGGCGCGGACCTGATTCAACCAGGGCATGGTCACCGCCGAACCCGTTTCCAGCACGACGATCGTTCGCGGGTTGGCGGCGGCCACTTGCCCAATCAGGGCGTCTTGATTCTCCGGCAACGAAAGATTGGGCAAGTCGAAATCTTCACTGGTCCACTGATAAGCGAAGACGATGGCGACATCCGATTTCTTTCCGAGAGCCGCTGCGGAGGCCGGATCCGCGCCAGAGTCAAACTCCACGGCCGCTCCTGGAATTTTTGCGGCTATGGCCTTCAACGGGGATGTGGGAAACCAGACATGCTCTTTCCACTTCGGAGCGCCGCGTCCGGGCGGATCTACTTGCGCGGAACCGCCACCGGAGATCATGCCGGTGTTGGCGTTCGGTCCGATGATGGCAATCGAATGCAGCCTGGTGCGATCCAGCGGCAGAATCGCCTGGTCATTTTTCAGCAAGACAGCGCTCTGTTCGGCAATGCGGCGCGAGGTTTCGAAGCCCCCTTCGACATCCACCACGTTTTTCTTTACTGGATCATCGACAATGCCGCTGGCAAATTCCGCGCGCAGAATGCGATGCACGTGATCGTCCAGTTCGGCGGTGGAAATTTTGCCTGCCTGCACGGCCTGCTTGAATTTCTCTCCAAAGAAAATATCTTCCGGCTCTTCGTGATCCAGTCCGGCGACGGACGCTTTTTCGGTGCTATGCGTCCCACCCCAGTCCGAAAGCACAAAGCCTTTGAAATTCCAGTCCTTCTTGAGCACGTCCGTCAGCAGGTACTTATTTTCGCAGGCGTAGTCGCCGTTGACGGCGTTGTAGGAACACATCACTCCGGCAGGATCGGCAATTTCGATTCCGATCTGAAAAGCCAGCAGGTCGCTCTCGCGCATGGCGCGCTTGCTGATGATCACGTTCACCGCATTGCGCCCGCTTTCCTGATCGTTTAACGCGTAGTGCTTTATGTCGCCCATCAAGTGCTGCGCCTGTTCGCATTTCATGCGATTGCCAACGAGCGTGCCGGCGAGGATCGGATCTTCACCCATATATTCGAATGTCCGTCCGTTGCGAGGTTCGCGCGTCAAGTTCACACCGCCGCCAAGAGTCATGTTGTAGCCTTGCGCGCGCAATTCGCGGCCGATGAGCGCGCCGTATGCGCAGGCTGCATGCACGTCCCAACTTGCGGCAGCCGCCACATCGGACGGCAGCGCCGTGGAGTAGCGGCCATTTTCACCGCTGCTGCGCACGCCGTAGGCTGCATCGCTCATCTGGATCATGGGTATGCCCAGTCGCGGCACACCGAGAACAAAACCAGCGCCGCCATTCCCGAGATACGCGTTTGGCCGCGGTTGCCCCCACCCGGGCATGCCATTTCCATGGAGAAAACCGTATTTCTCCTCGAGCGTCAACTGCTGAAGCACGAGATCGGCGCGCCGATCCGGCGATAACGTTTTGTCCATCCACGGATGATTCGCGGATTGATCTTGCGCCATGGAACGCCAAAGGGCCGGCCAGAAGGCCGCTGCCAATAGTGAGAAAAACACCATCGTTAAGACCAGCGCGCCTCGGACGCGCTGCAGTTTGTCCTTGTTCAATGTTTGCACCCTTCAGCGCATGCAATTGCGGCGCCATCATACGCCCATTCTCCTGGCGCAAGGACTGTTTTTTCGACAAAAGAGCGCTACAAAAACGATGTGGCAACAACAAACGGCCTTCCGTTACTCCCCTCAACGGCTCCACCCCAACCGCCTCTTCTCGCCGAAATACTTCAACCTCGCTAGGGGGATACGGTGTGACCAGGCTATTCCATTGGCCATAAGAATCTTGCCATCCGTGCACGGTAGACACCGTAGGTTCCTGCACGCCCGGGTAGAGAAGAAGATTTAGTCTATCGTCATTGCGGTTCAGGTTGCACCTGAGGAGAGCCCATTACCATCGCCTGGTCGTGCTCAAGGGAGCTTCGACGGAGATCCTGTGAGCGAGCCAGCGCTTTTTGTGCAAGCTCGGATCGGCCAAGCTTGCGATAGGCCAAATACAACTGATAGTGGACGTTCCCGTAGTGCTCAAAGGGCGCCGCCTTTTCGAGCCTCGGGATGGCATTAGCGAATTGTCCCAAGCGCACTTAGGCTGTTCCCAGCAACTCGCTGGCTTCCGCCAAATCGGGCTGAAGCCGCAAAGCGCGCTGTAGATAGGAAAGAGCCTTCTCGTTTCTCGCGGTTCTGCACATACAAACGGCCAAGAAGAAAAAGCGCGTGCGTGCGCGACGGATCCGGTTCCAATGCTTTCTGGAGTTCGATTTGGGCTTCGGCGTCAGAATGGTTGTCGAGGTAGAGTTGGCCAAGAGCTTCGTGAAGTTCGGGCTCGTTCGAACGCAACTGCAAGGCCGCCTGATATTCCTTGATGGCGCCGTCGAGATCCTGGCGAAGGGCGAAGCCTTCCGCACGCAACTGGTGCGTACGCCAGGAATCGGGAAAAGATTCCTCCAGTTGCGCGTACGCTTCGGCGCCCAGGGCCTGGTAGGTGCGCGCGAGCCAGTAGCTGGCCTCGGCATTTTCGCTGTTGACGCCTTGCACTTGGCCGAGAGCGTCCGCCGCGGGTTCGTATTGTTGCAACGTAAACTCCGCTTTTCCCAACGCCAGCCGCTCCGAAGGCGTCAATTGCTTTCGTACTTGCTGTAAATGCACTCAGCGAGAGTAGCGATGAAGTTTTGCAAGGGTCGTCCTTCGAATCGGCATTCGAAGGAGATCCCGCCGCATTCTGGGAAATGTTGCAGCCAGGGCAGACAGGGTTAGCAAACCGCCGCATTCAGACACTCTGCGACCTCTCCGCGATTTGCTTCAATAGTTTAGCATAACTGCCCGTTCATGCCTGTTGGTCTGTTGCTGGACTCTCGCCGCGGAAGGGCAGATTTGGAGAGAGTCCCCCCGCTCCTTAACCCTAATAGAATCAACCCGAGCTGCGATACAAGTTCCTCTCGCGCGGTCTGTGAAACCGCCGCCACGTTGGACCCATGATTTGAAATTTTGGTTTCGGTTGCTACCCTCGAGCTCCGAGCCACGAAAAGGTGGCTCGCGAGCGAAGCCAACAGCGGGGCCTGACGGCTGGCCGTCGTCGTTGTGGCGCTGATGCTCGGCATTCCGTAGTCGACGGAAGAAATTGGGGAAAAGGCGAAGCCTTAGTCAATTGTTAGCGTGATGCTGGTCGATGCCGTTATGGAGGCAGAGGCAGTATCGGTGCCAACAATGGTGACGCTGTAGGATCCCTTTGCGGCGTTTCCCGCCGAGGTCGACGAAGCTGCACCCGCGCAAGCAGATGCGCCGAGTCCCACAGCTGCAAGAAGGCAAAAAGCAGCTAGGGTGCCGAGCCGTAGGGAACGCCGGCTCAAGAGCCCGACAAAAAGTAGGCCCACGAGAGCCACAGCGGCTTGACAAACAGGAAAACATGAAAGCGAGGGCCCGTCATTGTTGCTGGCGATCGAGCCGAGAATGCCGTGCGTGCGGTCGGCCGCTCTGGCTGCGGCAGATGTTGAGCACGCCGAGGCAATCGTATATACCGTTAACGTGACCGCAACCGGAGCGTTCCCGGAAACGGTCACGCGCGGCAGCGAAAAACAGCCATTCGTTAGAACTGGGCTGCTTGAGACAGTCCAAGCGACGGTGCCCTTGTAACCATTCTGAGGTGTAATGGTAACCGTTGAGCTGCCTGGGCTCCCCGCTGGCACCGTCACGTTGCTGGCCGTAAGCTTGAAGGATCCGCCAGTCACCGTCAAGGTAAGTGTGCCGCTTGATGTCGCGTAGGTGGAGTCGCCGGAGTAATTGCCCGTAATCGTGTGAGTACCCGCCGCTGCGGAAGAAAAGGTATAGGTGGCGGAGCCGTTCGCCAGTGTCAGGGGTGGAGACTGGGTTACTCCGTCCACCAGGATCGTCACCGTGCCGGTTGGCGTGGCCGTGCTCGAAGCTGATCCCGAAGCCACGGTAATCGCGATAGCGTCGCTTGCACCGGAAGCCGGCGTGCTGCTTGCCGCAGAAAGCGTGGTCTTCGACGCTACCGGCGTTGGCGCCGTCACCGTTACCGTTAGCGAGCCGCTGGAAGCTGCATAGGTGGTATCGCCGGAATAGGCAGCAGCAATGGTGTGAGGGCCTGCGGCGGTCGAAGAGAAGGTGTAGGCGGCCGATCCATTCGTCAGCGTAAGGGATGGACTTTGCGTCGTTCCGTCCACTGAGATGGTCAGTGTCCCGGTCGGCGTAGTCGTGCTCGAGGTTGATGCCGAAGCGACGGTAATGCTGATGGCGTCGCTCGCACCGGGAGCCGGCGTGTTGCTTGCCGCAGAAAGCGTGGTCTTCGACGCTACCGGTGGGGCCTGGACCACGCTGATAGAAACGGTGCCCGGAGTTGTGGAGGTAGCTCCGTTACTCTCCGTCACATTGAAAGTGAAGCTGTCCGGTCCCACATAGCCCGTCGTAGGAGTATACGTCATGTTGGGAGGAGTGCCGGTCAATGCGCCGTGCGCAGGATTAGTCGCGATGGCAAAGGTCAGGGTATCACCTGAAGTGCCTGGAGTCCCGGTCAGGGTGATAGCGACGGCTGTGTTCTTATTGGTGCTCGCGCTTTGGTTGTTGGCCACTGGCGGTGGGGGGCCGGCCGAAACGGTGATACTAACCGTGGCCGGGTTGGAGACAACGCCAGTCTCCGTGGCGTCGAAAGTGAAACTGTCCGGGCCGACGTAACCAGGGGCGGGAGTATACGCCACGTTCGGCGCCGTTCCGGTGAGTGTGCCGTGCGCGGGGTTGGTGACGATGGCGTAGGTTAGCGTGTCGCCAGAAGTTCCAGGCGTGGCAGTCAACGTAATGGCTTTGGGAGTGTTCGCCGCAGTAGTTACGCTCTGGGCCATCGCCACTGGCGGAGGAGGCACCGTCACTGTTAACGAGCCGGTAGAAGAAGCATAAGTCGAATCACCGGAGTAAGTTGCCGCAATGGCATGAGCGCCAGGAGTCGTGGAAGAGAAAGTGTAGGTCGCAGAACCATTCGCCAGCGGAAGAGACGAGGTCTGCAAAGTTCCGTCGAGAGTGACAGTCAGCGTGCCCGTCGGCGTGGCGGTGCTTGAGGCCGATCCGGAAGCCACCGTAATTGTGATGGCGTCGGTCGCACCAGGAGCCGGCGTCGTGGTTGCTGCCGAAAGGGTCGTCTTCGAAGGCACCAATGACGGGGAAGACCCCGGCCAAGCCGTCATCAAGTTGAAAAAGTCGAGCGAACCCAAGCCTGACGCCTCGTCATAGCCGCTCGTAGCGGGATACTGCGACGCGCCAGCCGTCGAGCAGATGGTTGTCCCGGCAGTGCATTGATTGCCGCCAGTGGTGATGTCGTGGAATGCAGAGGCGTAGGTAGCGGAGTTTGCCGCAAGAGTGTAGAGAGTGGAGTTAATGACCCCCTGTCCGGTGGAGTTCAGTTTGTCATTGATGATCGCCAACATTCCGGCAAAAATCGGCGCCGCAAAACTCGTACCGCCGGCGACAGTCAGATTTACATTGCTGCTATCTCGAAACCCGTTCGTGCAACTTCCCGTGACCCTGGTCAAAGTGTCACTGGAGCAAAAAAGATACCCTGCGTTGTTGGGCGAGGAGCTCAGCGAAATATCTGGCACGAAACGGAACGTTCCCGACGGAATGCCGGTTACGCCGGTCTGCCAACTGGGTCTAGATGTGAACGTGCTGACACCTCCGCCGCCTGAACCGAGCCCTAAGGAGGAATCGTCGTTCCACACCTGCTCGGGAATGTAGGAGAGAGCCGAGCTGACGAAGTCGCTGCCGCTGGCCGCCTGCCAATACGTGGTATTTGTGGAGGCCACATCAGCCAGTGGAAACTCGGTTCCACCCATGGCGGTTACGTACTGACTACTCGCAGGAAAGTCCACCGCCAGGGCCTGTTGCTGGGCGCTGCTAACGAGCGGGTCTCCATAGCAGTCGGTCGAGCCGCTGTCGCCCGACGCAACGATCACGGACTGGCCCTGACTGGCGGCCTGGGCCAGTATGGCGTTGAGGCTCGAATATTCCGAAGATCCAAGCGCGGTCTCGCAACGGCCGTAGCTTACGCTAATGATCGGCGCAGTCTTGTTGGTCACTGCGAATTGGATGGAGTCGAACACGTTATTGTTTGCGTTGTTGCCTACATAGACGAAATAGATGGTCGCGCCATTCGCAATGGTGCTGGTGTATTCCAAGTCCAGATCGGATTCGCTTTCATCGCCGGACCTGATGGTTGCGGTACCTGTGTTGGGAACGAGCACAAGCGTGGGATCTTTGACGGCGAAACCCGCAGCGGTCTGGAAGTGTTCGATATCCGACAACACGATCGCCGACTGCCCAACCACCGCAATCGACTGTCCAGCGCCGTTATAACCGGCCTTATAGGCTGGATTGATGTCGTAGATCGTGGCCACGTCCTTTGGCGTCAGAAAATGGTTGCCTGACTGACTGGAGGTGAAATCTGGACTAACGGCGCGCCTTGGCCCCTGGTGGCTGATGTGGGATTTCGGTCGAAAGGTCGAAAGATTCGTGACGGTCTTTACCAGAGAGGCAAGCGCTGCCGGCACACTCACATCTCGCGACGGCGCAAAATGTGTCTCACCATTCAATTTGTAGTAGTGGAGCTCGGTTCCGAAGGATGCTTCAATCTGCCCGACTGCGCCAGAGAAACTTATGCTGCCTTTACTGCGGGAGACGCTATCTACGGTTAAGCCGCGACCTTCCAGCCACGACTGCACTTTTGCGAGGTCGGAATCGGCCACGCCGAAGCGCGCGCCGAATTCTTCGGGACTAAGCCATTTATGATAAGAGGGCGAAGCAGGGTCCTGCTGCGCAGCGATTAACGCTTGTAAGTCCGCCTCTTGAGCGGCGGTTCGGGAGAAGACCATGCTGATCCCTTGCAGCTCGATCCGGAGGTCCATGCGCCCGGCGTCGTTTTCAGGCTTGGCCATGGGCGGGCGCGAGCCTGCGATGGTCGCCCGCTTGGTGTCGTCGATTTCTTCCGTGATGCGCGTTTCGGGTTGCTGTCCCAGACCCGCCATGGCAGTGAGCAAAGAAGCGGCGAACCAGCTGGCAAACAAAAGCCTTCTGGGTACGCAGGTTTGAACCAAGGTCTGCATAGCGTTCCTCACGACAAAGGCAAGTACTTGGCTAGTTGCTGGGTGGGCGTCTAGCCTACCATTACCTTGAGATAGAGTTTCCGGAAAAAGTGTCCATGTTCGTCTTGGGTCATCTTAATGTTAGTTCACCCTCTCTTCGGTATTGATTGAAATTTTCAAGCTTCGTTTTTTCCAGGCGGAGTACCGGGAAATATCTCCCGACCTTTATTGGGGCTACGAAGAGAGGAAACGCGCTACAACAGGTATCTCATCGCGGACCCTGAAAAGGCGTTGCTCGATTGGATTTACTTGACGCGCCAGGAAGGACCTCCTACGCCCTTTGATGAATTACAGTTACAGTTTCTCGACCCATCGAAACTTCGGCAATATGCACAGCGGTTCCCAGGCACTGTTCAGACAGCTCTAAAGGATTTGTTGATTGAAAAAGCTTTCCTACTCGTCGGGAGTACCCGGAGTACCAACCGCGTCGAACACAATAAACAGCGAGTGCTGGCTAAGAGCTAACCTGGCAACTCAAGACGCACTTCGCGCCGCAACCGCACTTGGGCGGTGCCTGCAGCGCGAGACCTTTGATTTTAGAGCTGTGACGGTCATCCCAATTTGCTTGGCGACGGAACGATAGTCATTCCCGCTCGCAAGGCACCAGGACCCTCCACTCTGCGTCCGTGGTTGCAGCGCGGACGAGGGCGATAGTCCGTTTGCGCTCTGGGCGCACGAGAGCGATCTCATTTGGGAGCGCTCAAAAGCGGGAGTGAGAGGGAGATGCCACTTCTCTACCAGCCTCCGCCGCCGGCTATGCTTCTTTGTCCTATTGAGGACCAAATTCCTGAGCAACTTGGAGCGAGCTTCTGGATTTTTTGGGAGGTGTCCTGCGATCGAGCACCTTTCGGAGCATGGTCTTCGCGGTGCCGGTGCCGCCCAGATAGCGGCGCATCAGACTCGTGAGGAAAAGCTGGAAATCACGCATGAGGAAATGCAAGAAGGGCATCGCAGCGCGTCGGCCACATCGACGCGCACGAAGAGAAATACGGAGTGCTGGTGGCGAGGCGAGAGATTACGGGAGCGGATCGACAATGGTCCGTGGCAATACGCCGTGGGCGACGTTGTGCGTTATACGCGAGGCAGCGAGGCGCTCGGAATCAGTGCCGGAGAATACGGGCGGGTGGAGACTGTGAACGAGAAAGAAAATTGGGTGACGGTGAAGTGTGAGAGTGGCCAGCGCGTGAGGTACGATCCGCCCCGACTGCAGGGGTGACGCTGTCCCGCGAAACCGAGGGGGCATTCAGCGAGAGAGACCGCGTGCAATTCACGGCGCCCTACAAGGACGGCACGTCGCGAACCGCGAGTTAGCAACTATCGAGAGGGCGGACGCGAACGGAAATTTAAGAGTGCGACTCGACTCGGGGCGTCGCCTGGTTTTCGACATCAAGCAAAATCCGCACCTCGATTACGGATACGCTGTGACGAGCCATAGCAGCCAGGGGCAGACGGCCGACCGAGGCCTCATCCAGATAGACACCGACCAGGCGGGAGCTATACGAGCTATACGCGGAGCTTGGTTATGGGAGAGAGCACATTCCATTTTTCGGTCCGAGTGGGCACATATCGGAATTGTGAATGCTAAAGTGGGAAGGGCCGCACGTCGCGGGGTGCGTCTGGGCAAGCCAAATTTTCACTTGACACGAAACGATTTGGGCGCGTATTGCTCTGATACTTAGCCGAACCATTTCGGCTGGGAGGACACAAAATGTCTCACGCAACGTCCAACTTCTTTCGCACAACCGCAAACGCAGCCTGGAAAATTCTTCGGCCACTTAACGGCCTGGTGCCGGAAGGACGTTTGCCAAGTCCATGCTGGGCTCCTGGCCGACTCCTCAAGCAGCGGGACCGCGTGCCGATGACAACGGGTATTCCCCGGAAAACCCTGTCTCTATGCCCTGACTGTAATCATGAAGCCGTAGAAGCGGTCCTCAAAGGCGAGATTGATGTCGCGGCTTTTCGAGACAATCCCGGAGTCATCGAAGCGGAGATATTGGAAGAAGGCGGACGCATCCTCATGCGGAAGGGCTGCAAGAAGCATGGCCCGTTCGAAGATGCACTCTCCAATCACCCGGATTTCTTCCGCAAGATGGAGCGTCTTGCTTTCGGCCAAGACTTCCAGTGCGTTGACGATTGCAACTTGCACGCTTACGGACCAAACAGCATTAGCTCCGGCAGAGGAACTTTCCTCATCGTCGATATCACCAACCGCTGCAACATGATGTGTTCGCCGTGCTTCATGGATGCGAACGCCGCGAGCTACGTTCACGAATTGAGCATGGAAGACATTAAGGTCATTTTCAGCAACGCACTTTCTTTTAAGCCTCAGCGGGAAATCAACGTTCTGTTCTCAGGAGGTGAGCCGACAGTTTCACCGATTTTCCTTGACGCTGTCCGCTACGCGAAAAGCGTCGGCTTCCATCGGCTTCATGTTGCGACAAACGGTGTCGAGTTCGCCAAAAGTAAAGAGTTCGCTTTGCAGGCGCGGGAAGCTGGCTTGCACGGTGTCTACCTCCAATTGGATGGAGTCTCCGAAGAAAAGAACAAACATCGGGGATTGGGCAATTACCTGCCGGTGAGGCTGCAAGCCTTAGAGAACATAGCAGCAGCCGGAATGCGAACTACACTTGAAGTCACGGTAGACAAGTGCCGGAACAGCGAGGGGCTTGGGGACATCGTCCGTTTCGCGATTCAGAGCATAGATAAAATCCACGGGGTTGTTTTTCATCCGATCATGTTTGCCGGCAGGGACGAAGGAGTATGCGCCGGTGAGCGTTACGCTCGACGCTACCCTCTCACGCAGCTCGCTTTCGATCTGCATGAGCAAACTTCGATTGGCTGGCAGCCAATGCGGGATTGGTTCCCACTGTCAGGCTTTGGGATATTCGCTCATCTGAGCGATGTCCTGAACCGCAAAGCTAAGCTAGGAAGCCTCTTTCAGCAAACGCATCCCAACCGTGGGATCTTCAGCCCGTTGCTAGTGGACACATATCGCAGAGAGGCGGTCCCTATTCCCGCCTTCTTTAACTTGGAACAATTCATGCGAGACATCGCAGAAATAACCGATTCTGGAAGAGGACCGGCTGCGACCCGAGCACTTGTCTCGCTTTCGGCGCTCCGCAATTTCAACCAGCACAGAGCGCCGTCGGGGTTTGGGCTTCGCGACCTTCGCTGCGTGCTTGACGATTGTTTCTATCGGGTTGCCGGTAGCGGCGACGATTGGTCTGAGAAGGCGTATTCGTATGACGGGCGCTGGAGAGTCATGATCTTCAACGGTATGTGGTTCCAGGACGCCTTCAATTACGACTTTGCGGGCATCTGCAATTCCACTACTCCTGTGGGACTGACCCAGGGTGAAATTAGCTTTTGCGCGTACTACGGCGGCGGTTGGCGGAAAGTCGTCGAGCACCAAAGCCGGACTGTGAAGCTGTCCGAATGGCACAGGACTCATGGTCGCCATGAAATTTATGCCAAGGGCAAGAAAGTAGACCTTGGGCAACCGGCGCAGCGCGCGGGCATCCAGTTGGTTCAGATTGGTGCCGAGCCTTTGGCCGTTCCGACCGGCGTTCTGGAGAACAGCGACTAACGCAGTCAGTGACGGGAAGAGCGAGTTTCTCGCGGATGTTCCTTCGAACTGGGGTCAGCGCCGGGAGCAACGAGGAGCTGATAAAATGCAGCAGTGCAAGCGCCGAGTGTAGCAAAATGACCGCTAACTCTCAGAATCGACAGCATCCGAACCGGCGAACTCAGTCGGACGAAAACGCGGTTACTGCACAAGTGAAATCGTGCCAAAACCACATGATGTATGGTAAGCCGATTTACCAGATGAGTTGGCCTCGGCGGACGATGTCGAGATCCCGTTGACACTATTCCTTGTATTTGTTTACCGGGTTGGCGCGCCTTTAGTGAACAAGTTCTGAAAATTCCGCTGGACAAATTCCGCGACTTCGGTTACGTTAAGCTGTGAGAGTTCAAACATGGCGTGGCCGAAGAGCTTCCATCCAGCCGGCTTCATCTGGAAGAAGCTCAGCGGGCCAACAAGCGACAAGCCGCACCCTTTTCTCGCGGCCACCGGAAAGCCCAGGCGAAGCCACCGGGGCGCAAACCCGGCGCCGCCTACGGCCAGCGTTACGGCAAGACCATTCCCAAGCAGGTCGATGAAGTGATCGCGGTGCCCATCCCGAGTCGCTGTTTTTGCGGGGGCAGGGTCGCCGTAGAGAAAGTTGAGCCGCAGTATCAACACGAGGTGGTGCGGAAGACCATCTGGAGACGCTTTGATATTGCCGTCGGTCGCTGCCGCAGATGTGGGCGACGAGTGCAAGGACGGGACCCGACCCGCGGCAGACGTCCGATGCCTTAGGGGCGGCGGCGGTGCAACTGGGGCCGCAAGCGCTGGCGTTGGCGGTGAGGATGAACAAGGGGCTGGGAATGCCCCATGGCGATGTGGCCGCCGTGTTACAGGACGGATTTGGCTTGCGCGTGCACCGCAGTACGATTTGCCGGGCGGTAGACCGCGTAGCGCGCCGGGGCCAAGCCATCTGGCATGCGCTGCGCGATGCGGCCCGCCGCAGTATGGTGAACGCCATCGACGAAACCGGCTGGAAGGTAGAGGCCCAACTGCGGTGGTTGTGGGTGGTGGTGAGCGAGCAGGTCACCTTCTGCGCCATCTTGCCGGGACGCGGCTTCGAGCAAGCGGCCGCGCTGTGGGGACCCGATTATGCCGGTTGGTTAACCCACGACGGTTGGGCGGTGTACTACAAGTTTCTCCGAGCGGGACGCCAAAGTTGTATTGCGCATCTGCTGCGCCGCTGCCGGGATATGGCAGCAGTGGCCTCGGCGTCGGCATCCCGCTTCCCGCTGCAAGTGAAAGCCTTATTGGAAAAAGGCTTGGCCTTGCGAGACCGCTATAACCAAGGAGAGCTCTCGCCGCACGGGTTGTGGACGGCCACCGGACGGTTAGAAGCCCAACGGGATGGTCTGTTGCTGCGCCCCATTCGGGATTCCGCCAACCGCCGTTTGAAGAATCATCTTTGGCGGGAGCGGCCCTACCTGTTTACCTTTCTTTATTATCCCGGTCTGGATGCCACCAACAATGCCGCGGAGCGGGCCTTGCGACCGCTGGTGGTGGCGCGCAAAAACTGGGGTGGGAATCGCACGCAGAATGGGGCGCGGGCCCAGGCCGTGCTCACCAGCATCCTGGAAACGGCCCGACAGCAAAGGAAGAACCCGCTGGAGGTGCTGATCGCCTTACTGGTGGGAAACGCTCAGGCCAAGATTCTCGACCTGGTGCCGCGCACCCGAGAAACACCTCAGGATTCTTCGCCTGCTCCTCCACCTCGGAAAGGGGTGGCCTGCGATCTCCGCGGGCCGTCGAAAACAGAGTTTGTACTTCCGCCGGAGTCGGTGGCTCTCTACGCTACGCCGAAGGCGGTGGACGGTGCGCGGGTGTCTGTCCAGCCATGACGCAGGGTTTTCCGGATCCTTTGCCGCGAGAAGAGCGGAAGAGTCTACCCGTTTCGTTGCGCTTCTGTGGTCGCCTGTTCACGGGGCCGGACTTGGAGTTGATGCGGGTGGTGGTGCATGACTATCGCGGCCTGGCGGTGACGGAGATCGCGCGGACGGTGTGCGAGTTGTTGGAATGGAAGCGGCCCAATGGCCGGCTGAAGGATCACGAGTGTCGGCAACTGTTAGAGCACCTGGCCGCAGAGGGCGTGCTGCGGCTTCCGGCGCTGCGGCCAACCGGTGGTCGAGGACCGCGGCGCGTGGATCTATCTCCGTTGCGTTTGCAGCCGGAGGCGGTGGAGTGCGCAGCCCGTGAATGCGAACCGCTCAAGCTGGTTCTGGTGGAAGGCCCTGAAGAAAGCCGCTTGTGGCGGGAGTATGTGGAACGCTATCACTATTTGGGCAGTCCGGTGCCCTTCGGTTCGAACCTGCGCTATTGGGTACGGAATCGCCAACGGGAACTGGCCTGCTTGCTGTGGACCTCGCCCGCTTGGAAGATGAAACCGCGAGACCTTTGGATTGGTTGGAGCGATGAGCAAAGGCAGCGCCATCTACCATGGATTGTGAACAACGGCAGATTCCTGATTCTGCCCTGGGTCCATGTCAAGGGACTGGCGAGCAAGATCCTGGCGCACGCTGCGCGGCAACTTCCTGCAGATTGGGAAACTCACTACGGCCATCCTCCGCTGCTGCTGGAAACCCTGGTGGATGCTAGCCGTTTTCGTGGAACCTGCTACCGCGCGGCCAACTGGATCTATGTGGGACAGACCACCGGGCGCGGTCGCATGGATCGAGAGCACAAGGCTCACGGCCAAGTCATCAAAGACATCTACCTCTATCCGTTGGTCTCCGACGCCAAGCAGCGGCTATGCAGCGGGCCTACACGGTAAACAAATATGTCTCGTCGTTCCGCCACTTGCGCGGAGCACTCTGAGCATTCTTTCTCCCTGATTGCACCCCTCCCCTTGAACCTATACGAGCAAGCGGTACTGACCGTTGCTTTGCAAGATCAGCCCTCGCTAGCAAGCCTGGCGATGGCCAGTTAGAAAGAGCTCCTTTCCGTCTTGCAGCTTCCCACGGCGCTGTAAAAGGATGTAAAAAGACCGTAAAAGATTGTAAAAAGATTCCCTCTCGGCCTTGATGGGGCGATGATGGGGCGATATCAAAGCTTGTACTTTCGCTGCCTTTTCGTGCGAGAATTTGTCCTAACCAGCCTCTACTCGAGGGCCAGGCGATTCGCCAGACCTCATCGCCCATGACCGGCGGCTCTCGTCAGACGCGCCTGTGGGGTGTCCCATGCGAGATGACTGGAAGAAGTTCGAGGGACACGTTCTCAATGAGAAGTTTCGGCTTCAGAGGTTCTTGGGCAGCACGAGTTATGGGGCCGTCTTCTTAACGCAGTCCCCCCCGCCACAACCTAAAAATCTGGCCATTAAATTTATAACTTCTGGTGGGAACGCAGATTTCCAAGCCTCTCTCTTGGACCGCGTTTCGAAGCTTAGTCATCCAAATCTCCTCCGCCTGCTACCCGGCGCCCGCTGCCGGCTTGCGGACATGGATTTGCTTTTCGTCCTGATGGAGTACGCTGAGGAAGACCTCGGACGAGGTCTCCACAAGCATCCACTCGGCGAAAAAGAAGCTCGCGAAATGCTCGGACCGCTCCTCGATGCGCTTGGCTATATCCACAGCAAAGGCCTTGCCCACTCTCACATCAAACCTTCAAACGTTATGGCCATCGACAATCAACTCAAGCTCTCAAGCGACACGGCTCTGCCTCTCGGAGAACCGCGCCCCGCCTACCGCCCTCTTGACGCTTACGACGCGCCCGAGGCAGGCTCCGCACCGGTTGCCCCTTCGAGTGACATTTGGTCTCTGGGTGTCACGCTGGTCGAAGTACTTACGCAACAGGCTCCCGTTTCATCCGCGGAGAGTCAAGCCGACCCGACCGTTCCATCCACGATTCCTCAGCCCTTCCTCGACATCGCGCAGCACTGTTTGCGTCGAGATCCCGGGCTGCGCTGGACCACGGCTCAAATCGCGGATTGTCTCAACCCCGCTCCTATCCAGGTTGCCGCACCTGCAGTGACGGTGAGTGCCGAAAAGGAGAAAGAGGCCGCGACGGAGAACCCCGCTCCCGTCCAGGTTGCCGCACCGGCAGTGGCTGCAAGCGAGGAAAAGAGGATAGAGCCCCCGAAGGAAATGTGGGTAGACAGCAATTATTGCTGGGTGGTTGTATGTAAGAACCACTGGTTTCACGGGCGGGGCAATTTCTTTAGCGTGCACCGGATTCCACTGGGGGAGACGGACGCGGTATTGCCTCGACCGAAGATCGATAAACCATTTGGGGTCCGCTGCGATGAATGTGGCAAGGAATACACATATCAGCCTTCGGATGTATTGAAATATGAAATGGAAGTGCCTGCGTCTTTTGCGGTCCATCCGCTGTTTCGCGACTCACTCGAACCCGACAAAACCGACAAATACGAGTCCATTTCGTCCCCGCAGCCCACACCAAAAAAACGGTTCGTGCGAACCCTGGAATGGGTCGTGGGGATAGCTTGCATAATCCTAATCGTGACTGAATTTAGCCTAGCCAATCTGCCCAAGCTGTCCGCCGATGTTTCCGGTTCATTACGTCCTAACGACCTGATGGGAGCCATGTTCAATCTGTCCAATAAAGGCTTGTTGCCTGTTTACGATTTGAAAGCCGGATGCAAAGTGATGCGCGCTGACACGCCTATTCCTACAAACAGAGATTTTGCGGAACCGACAACGGTCTATTTCCCTGAGTCCCATGCCGAAATCTTGTCTCCTGGGCACGATCTGGCGGTTCCGTGCGGCCGCGCAATCGCAATCAAGCAGGACAATCCGGAAACGCCCGAAATGCATGCGGAAGTGTTTTTTGTTGTCACCTACAGACCGAAATGGGTTTGGTGGCACAAATCGGAAACTTTCCCGATGGAAACGAAGAAAACAGAAAATGGAATGTGGACGTGGAAAAGCATCCCGCGATGATCGGCAGACCCACCACTATGAGTATCCGCGACTTTTTTGGCCGCAGGCGTTCGCCAAACAGGAAAATGAGGATTGAAACGGTGAGGAGTATCAAAGTGTCGTGCGCAAAGGCTCCTCTTCTGAGCGCTAACTTCAAAAATGTCGTTTTGTCGAGATCGCGCAATTAAACAATAATCCAAAACACGTGAGGCCTGACGGAGAGAAAGGCAAGAGCCAGACGCGGGGCTGTTGCGCCGTATGACCGTCAACGGCGGCTTGCATCATTGCGTTGGAAAAGAGGTTGTGCGGTTTGAACAGGGCAAAGACGATTTCATCGAAAACATCGATGATGTGTGCATCATTATGACGGCAGACCCGGCGTCGCTCATGCGATAGCACGACGAGGACGAACAGGACCCGGAAGGTCGCCGTCGGCACGGTGAAAAAATCGATGGCCGCGGTCTGCACCAGATGATTTGTCAGGAAGGTTCGCCAAGTCTGGGAAGGCGGTTTGCGGGGCCGAGGCAAATATATCTGGGCACCGTGGATTGCGCCACCGCAATCCCCAACTTGAGCAGTTCTCCGTGAACGCGGCGTGCACCCCACAAGGGGTTGGCTTGGCGCATGCGCCGAATTAGATCTCGAATGTTCGCCGCAACTTCTGGCCTTCCGGGCAGGCGGCAAAGCGATGGGCAGTGGCTTGGTGATGGCTTCGTAGAATTTTGCCCGGGGGTCCATTCAGAGCGGATTCTAACATGTTGCCAGAGTCGTTCCGGGCGCGGCGCGCCGGATTATGCCTTCTGCGTTTAGTGCGTTAGCTTTGGTCTCTTCCTCAACTTCGACATAGTGCTTCAACGTAACTTCGCTTCCCGAGCCGTGACGGAGAATTGCACCAACAAGGTCTAGTTTGACGCCGCTGTTGTACAACCGCGGCCCCAATCCTCGGCGGAAAGGATGGAAGCCCTGCCACTTAATGCCCGTGGGTTGCAATGCCTTCTTGATGTGCTTCGAACCGAGGGTTGCCAAGTCCAGCGGAAAGACCCTAGGACCTTCGAAGACCCAAGTCGTGCTGTGCCAGGATTCTGCTCGCGGTAACGTTTCAGTTCTGCGATAACGTTTGCCAAGAGAGGAACAGCGGCGGCACGGTGCTCAGTTTTCGTATCGAGTATTTCCCTGTGCCACACAGTCCGCACGACGTTCAAGCGTTTGTTTTCGAAGTCTATGTCCACCCACTTCAATCCGCGAAGTTCAGCCAGTGATAAACCTGTCCATGCGGCAACAACGACAGCGCATCGCGCTAGGCCGTCGACAGCTTCTGTAATTTTCTCAACTTCCTCCAGGGTGTACTTAGCCGTCTTCCTTGTTCGTTTACCTTCGGGAATCTCTACACCGTCCGTTGGGTTTGGGCCTTGAAGCGTTCCGCTTCTCCGCGCGTGGGTGAAGATCGCAGACAGCAACGAGTTGATGTTGAGGAACGATTGGTGCGACAGTTCTCTTCCTCTTCGTCAATTCGATACAGAATGGGTTGCATGTTGGCGGTCGTGGTCGTAGACAGACGCAACCCGCCGATGCGCGGTTGAATCTGCTTGGAGTAGAGATTGAAGTAGCCTTGTACGTGGATGGAGACTTTTTCGGTGGCTTGATGCTTGGGAAGTACACCGTCTCAGCGTACTGTTGCAAGGTCATGGGTCCATCGACCTGCCGACCTGCGTTGACTGGTTGGAGATACGACTCGGCCAGTAGACGAACGCTTCCCTTCGTGCGATATTGGTCGTTGTGATCGGCCAGTCTCACCGACACCTGTTTGCGCTTGACCCGGTAGCGGAGATGCCATGCGCCGTGTGCCCGATAAATGTGCCCTGGTTGCATGCATCAACCTTACGAAAAGTGCAACAGATGTGCGACATGTTTTTATCTAAGTCTTTTGTTATCAGTATGGAGGAGTGGCAGAGTGGTTGAATGCGGCGGTCTTGAAAACCGTTAGGCTCGAAAGGGTCTCGGGGGTTCGAATCCCCCCTCCTCCGCCACTAAACCCCAAGCACTCTTAGATTTAGAGGCGAGTGCCAATCTCTCTGGCCAGCGTAGCCTTATCCCATTTATCCCAATGCATGAATTGCCAGCCCAGCGGCCCGCGAAACCGTTAGGCTTATGGCTGAATATCTGGCGCTCCTTCCTGAGCGAGCTGAATGAACGCCGGCAATTGCAGTGGAGCGAATCGTTTCTGGATAGCAGTTTTGCCCTAGCCAAAAAAGAGACTGCGGAGTGGGCAAAACCCGCCGGGGGAAAGGCACGAAGTGGATGGTGGTGGCCGACGGCACGGGTCTTCCTTTGGGAAACTACCGTCACTCTGCATCCCCGGCGGAAGTCCGGCTCGCGGAGACGACGCTCCAAACCATCCGCGTATGTCGACGACATCGGGCGGGGCGCCCGCGGCAGAAGCCAGAGCGGGTGATCGCCGACGGCGGCTACGACAGTGATCCGCTGCGTTTCCGTTTGCGGAAGCAGGGGACCAGGCTGATCTGCCCGCACAAGAAGAGTCGCGTTCGTTCTGCCACGCAAAATGGCGCAAGTTGCGCCACTATCGGCGACGTTGGATCGTCAAGCGCACCCATCGGCTGGCTCGGAAATTACCGTCGTCTGGTGGTGCGCTACGACCGTTCGCTCACCATCTATCGTGGGTTCTTTCATATCGCCTCCTTTATGATCGTCTTGCGGATGGTTTTGCAATAGGTTCTAGGCTTTCGCTAATGACGCCCAAGCCAAGCGCGCACAACCTAGCAGGTTGGCTTTGGCCCCGAGCTTGCTCACTACAATCCTTACTTGCCTCGCCGCGAGCGGCTGAGCGCGCTCAAACATCGCCGTTTGTAGCGAGCTTAAATAAAGATCGCTGGCTGCCGCCATTCCACCGCTGAGAATCACAACCTCCGGATCAAAAAGGCTCACAAGATTAGCGACAGCGAAACCGAGAAGCCTGCCGCAGCGGTCGAAAATGTCCAGCGCCAGCCGATCATGCTGGCGCGCGGCGTCGGCGACATCCCGAGCTGTGATTTGAGCGTGTTGCGAACGCGAGAGAATGCTCCTCTCTCCCTTCAGCAAGCGTTCCCGAGCGATCCGCGCAATGGCAGGTCCCGTAACTAAGGACTCCAGCTCGCCTAGTTTGGCGGCATCAGGAACATGTTCCCGCGTAATTGTCACCCACCCGGCGCAGCCGGAAAGCTCATGAGCTCCCCGGACGACATGGCCGCCGCTCAAAATGCCTGCGCCAATTCCCGTGCCAATCGTCAAGAGAATGGCGTCTGACTTGCCCGGTGCCGCCCCGCGCCAGGATTCACCGAGGATGGCGGCCACGCGATCGCTTTCTACCACTACAGGAATTCCAAGTTGACGCTTCAAGCGGTGGGCCATCGGGATGCGAATCCAGCCTGGAAGATTCGGCGCCCAGACGGTTCCGTTCGGCCGCACGAGTCCAGGCACGGCGATGCCTGCTGCCGCGAAGGCTTTTGAGGGACTTTTCCCGCCAGCAAATTCCTTCGCAAGCTGGGAAATCTGAAGAATCGGGCCCGAGGTCGAAGCAAGGTTGACGGGCACTGTGCGGCAGCGAAGCACGTGGCCGGCGCGATCCACTATTGCGGCCGAGCACTTCGTGCCGCCGAGATCCACTGCAAAGACATGCAAAGGCATTCTGCGATCCTAGTCAGTGTCCTCTTGTCGCAGCAGGATGGTATCGCATATCGGAGCCCCATGCCCGAAGTTCGCGCTGAGGGAAATTGTATTGACATCCGCCGCGTCCCGCCATATACGTGCGGAGGAGTAAAACAGCTGGTGGCGCAGGAAAGTCTGGTTGCTGCTCAAAGGAGCTCTGTGTGGGTCCCCGTTGCCTACCGCGCGCCATGGCCGAGAGTTGACGCGTATTTGAATGCGGAACTAAACGGAAGTGATTAAAGCCGCGCAGTAATGGCGAGGCACAAACCATGGTGCATGAGGGTTTGGCCGAGGAAGAGGAGAACTGAAAGATGTCTGCGCAGCAATATTTGAGCCGCATTAGGGAGATCATCGCCCAAATACAAACGACGCAGAAGGAAAAGATCATTGCTGCGGGAGAGGTGCTTGCCGCCTCAATCGCAAGTGGCGGACGGGCATATTTATTTGGCAGCGGCCATTCCGTGATACCGGTGCTGGACATCTTTCCGCGCTACGGGAGCTTTGTCGGCTTTTATCCTGTTTATGATCCTCGCCTGATGTGGTTCAACGTAGTAGGCCCTGGCGGAGCCCGAGAACTGCTTTGGCTGGAACAGCAGGAGGGATATGCGCGCATCCTCCTAGTTAGTTACGAAATCAAGCCCCGCGATTCCTTTCTGGTTTTTTCTCACGGCGGCTTAAACGCTGTCCCCATAGAAGTCGCAATGGCCGCGCGGGAGAACGGCGCCAAAGTCGTCTCCGTTTCTTCGCATCAGAACTACGGCGTGGCTCCGGCGAGGCACTCCAGCAAAAAGAAGCTCCCGGACGTCTCCGACATTGCGATTGACAATTGTGTTCCGCCGGAGGACGCCCTAGTAGCCGTGGATGGAGTCCCGGAAAAGTTTGCCGCCGGCTCGACGATTGCCGCCGTTTCGATTGCCATGGCTTTGGTTGCTGAAGTTGGCGCTGGGCTTGTGCGGAGCGGGAAACGCCCGATGACTTTTGTTTCGCCTAACGTGAGCACGTCGCCGGATCACAACAAACGAGTCTTCGAGGAGTACACGCGCACTTTGACGCGCCGAAGCTCATGACAAAGAGAGCAGACTCGATGCTGTTGCGGCGGCAATGGGAAGGCTAGGCTTCAAAAAGTGAACCGCAATCCGCTGCCGCGCTTTCTTCCCATGCTGACTCATGACTGGAAGGCGGTGGAATGAATTCCTGCCGCAATTTGGGCGTAGCCGTTTTGCTTCTGCTGGCAACGCAAGTCGGCATGAGACCTGCTTCTCACGCGCGCAAGATGCCTGCTCTCCAGAAAAGCCGGGCTGCCGGATCCCCTGAATCCTTCTTCCCCGTGGCCGTATGGTACGGGGGCGGAAAAGTTCGCGCTCCCATGCTTGAACATTTGGATGCCACAAGCGCCCGGCGATGGGGCAGAGACCTGGATGAGATCAAGGCGGATGGGTTCAACACTATAAAGACCTGGGTGGATTGGGCCTCAGCGGAACCGCGTCCGAAAGAGTACAATTTCGCGAATCTCGACCTGCTGCTTCGCCTAGCGCAGGAACGCGGCTTGCGAGTTATCGTACAAGTCTACCTTGATTCGGCGCCCGATTGGGTCGGTGAGCATTATCCCGATGCGCGCTTCGTTGACCGCAGCGGCGCCATCATTGATTCTCAAGCCGCGCCAGGCTACTGCATTGACCATAACGGCGTGCGGTCGGTCATCGTCAAATTCTTGCAAGCTCTGTCACGCGATGCCAACAAAAGCCCGGCGCTATATGGGTGGGACGTTTGGAGCGAACCCCACGTCATCAACTGGGCGGAATTTCCCTATTTGGCGAACCCGGAGTTCTGCTTTTGCTCGTATACGGAAGCCCGCTTCCGCCAATGGCTGATGATGAAATATCAAAGTCTTGAGGCGCTGAACGCCGCGTGGTATCGCAGCTTCAAAACTTGGGATCAGGTCCAGCCGCCGCGCTTCCCGACCATTCTTTCTTATACGGATTACCTCGATTGGCGTGCGTTCATAGACGACAAGCTGGCGGAGGATTTGAAGACGCGAGTGGACGCAGTTCGCAGCGCCGATCAAACTCACCCGATCACGAGTCATGCGGCGGTTCCGGCGCTGTTCACTTCCCCAACGGACGGCTATGGCGAGCCGGACGACTGGAAAATGTCGGAAAGTGCGGACTTCTTCGGCACCTCGCTTTATCCCAAGCACTCGGAATCCAGCAAGCCGTGGTCTTACGTGATGTTGGCGGCAGCTCTGGATTTCAGCCGCTCTGCTGCGCATAGCTTTGGTAAGGGCTTTTGGATTGGCGAACTGCAAGCTGGGCAAGGCGCTACCGGGATGCGCATCGCGAATCCGGTGAACGGCCATGATGAAGAATATTGGATGTGGCAGGTGGTCGCGCACGGGGCGCGGGAAATCGCCGTCTATGCCTGGTATCCGATGAGTTCGGGTTTTGAATCCAACGGTTATGGCCTCATCAACCTGGACGGCACGCTCACCGAACGCGCGCGGGCGGCCGGGCACGTGGCAAGCGTCTTCACCCGGCAGGGTGCCGAGCTTTTGCGGTCCGCACCTCCCCAGGCGCAAGTCGCTATTCTTTATAATCGCCTCTCCTATATGGTGGGCGGCTCGCAGCCTTCACTTTCCAAGCTGGGGCATGCAGAGCGCGACTCGCTTTTGGGTCTCTACAGAGTCTTCTTCGAAAAGAACATTTCGGTGGACTTCGTTCGTTCCGAAGATGTAGCCTCCAACAACCTCGAACAATACAAAATTCTTTTTCTTCCTTACCCGGTGATGCTGCCGCAGAATGTCGCGGATGGCGTTAAACGCTATGTCCAGGGTGGTGGGACTGCGGTGGCCGAGGCGCGCCTGGCGTGGAATGACGCCCGGGGTTTTGCAAGCGAGGTGATTCCCGGCGCGGGTCTGGCCGAAGTTTTCGGCGCGCGAGAATACATCATCATCCCCGCAGAAAACGTACAACTTCAAACAGAAGAGTCGCCAGCGCTCCCGGGTTTGCCGGCTCACACCATGATTGCCGGCGAAGCCTTCGAAGAGCAGCTCTCTCCATTGCCGGGCGCCAGTATGGTGGCGCGCTTCTCTGACGGCAGCCCGGCCATTGTGGAGCACCAAGAAGGCAAGGGTAAGGCGGTCTTAATCGGATCCTTCCTGGCGCTCGCCTACCAGGAACAGCACGATCCGGCCATTCGGGATCTCTTCCTTTCTCTAGCCGAGGGAGCGGGAGTGTCGCCAGATACGGAAGTTTCCGGGCCAGGTACTTCACAAGTCGAGGTGCGGCGGCTCAACAGCGAGCGGCAGCAGATCATCTTCGTGTTCAACCACGCCGACGGTTCCGCTGATATGACGCTGCGAGTTCGTTTCCCGTGGGGAATTGACCAAGTTCGCGAACTCGAAAACGATCAACCCGTCCCTTTTGAGAAAAGTGCTGCTGGCGCTCTGTTTCGAAAGAGATTGGCCGGAGGTGAAACCTGGGTGTTTCAGGTGCGAGGTTCGTGAGGCTCCCGATGCGGCAACAGTGGTGCAGAATGGCTGACGGGCGGCAGCCGCATGGCTGACGCGCGCCGCATTCAACGCGTACCGCTTCTCGCAGCAGCCAATGCTTGCATGTTTGTGTTTGGCGTGGTGCTGCTGCTCATGGGTTCGCTTCTTCCTTCCCTGCAATTCACGTATTCACGGTCTGGGAATCTCGGATCATTCCCGCTCGCGGGTATATTCGTTTCGACTGTGTTGGTCGGCCCGATCCTGGACCTGTTTGGAGCTAAAGGTGTATTGGCGGTTGCGCTTGGACTAGTTGCCGCTTCGCTTGGCGTGATGCCATCCCTAAGCTCGTACTCAGAGTTCGCCGCAGCCGCTTTCCTCTATGGCTTAGGCGGCGGGGGACTTAACACCGCTACCAATGCGTTGGTCGCTGACGTAAGCGCGCCGAGGCGCGCAGCCGCGCTTAATCTCCTCGGCTTCCTCTTTAGCCTGGGTGCAATCTCGGCCCCGCTGCTGTTATCTTCGGTCGCGGGGAATCTTTCCGCATCTGTTGTGCTGCATGGCCTGGCGATTTTATGCCTCGTCATCGCGATTGCCTTGCTCTCGCTCCGGTTTCCTCCGCCGGCGAAGTCTGGCACTCGGCTGAGGAGGCTTCTTAGCGTTCTGAACCATCGCGCCATATGGTTGTTTGCCGCCCTGCTCTTTTTCGAGTCTGGAAGTGAAAACTGCATGTTCGTTTGGACGGGGAAAATTGCTGCTGATGCGCTTCGCGTTTCCCCGAGCCGCGCGAACATAGCGTTAGTTGCCTTGACCGCCGCGCTCGGCGCCGGCAGGATGCTGGCCGCACTCTATCTGAGCCGGCTTGGCAGCACGTACACGATCTGGTTTTCGACCGCCACTGTCGTCGCGGGTGGCGCTCTCATGCGAACCGCTAATCAAATGTTCGGCACAGTCGTGGCCGCTCTTGTCATTGGTATGGGACTGTCAGCCATTTTCCCAACAGCTCTGGGGATGGCCGGTGATCGCTTTCCTGAAGAGACGGGCACCGTCTTCGGGGCTGTCATTGCCGTTGCGCTGGTGGGAGGCATGGCTGGCCCAAAGCTTGGCGGCTGGATTGCTTCCTATGGCGTTAGACAGGTGGTGCTGATCCCGATTTTCGCCGCGGTAGGGGTGGCTGCTTTAACGGCGGCTGTTTCCAAGCGCGCGAGTCGAGCGCTTCTCAAACCCTCGGCTCCGTCTTAAGCGTATTCAAACGGCAAGGAGGAAGATTATGGACCGGCGTTCCTTCGCTCAAGGGATAGGAAGTGCGGCGATGTTGTCCGTGTTCCCCAAAAGGTCCCTCTCGGCAGAAGCATCGGAAGCTGCTCATCCAGGCAAGATCATGGCGATTGCAGCTCATCCTGGGGACGGCCTCTTCACCATGGGCGCTCTTCTTGCGCAGCAGGCCGAGCGCCGGGGAACGGCAGTGTTGGTGAACCTTTCGCTGGGAGAGAGGGGAGCTCCGAAGAACACCCCCGTCAATCAGTACGGCGAAATGCAGCGCGCGGCTACTGAGAAAGCTGCTCGCCTGCTCGGCATCGATGCTGTCTTCATGGACTACCCGGATGGCGAGATCCCATTCAATGAAGAGAGCGCGCTGCGAGTTTGTGACGCAATCCGCGAACATAAACCGGACATCGTAGTGACTCACTGGGGGGGAAGCTGGCACAAAGATCACCGAAACTGCCATAGGATTGTCCGCGATGCCGTCTTCTTCGCAGCACTCGAAACTCTCGAGCGGAGCCGCGCCGCCCATTCAGTCTCTAAAGTTTTCTACGCGGACAACTGGGAGGATGCCAACCGCTTCGTGGCGGACACCTACATCGACGTCGACCCTGTCTATGAGAAATGGCTCCGGGCTTGTGACTTCTATCCCATGTGGCGAGGACAAACAGGTTTTTTTCGGTACAACGATTACTACGGCAGCCTTTCGGTCATGCGCGGGTGTGTTTCCGGATTTAAACATGCCGTCGCGCTTATGGCAGACGAAAGCCAGCGTACGCAGCGCTTGCGGTTTCTCTAACAAAGAGGCGCTAGCGATCCGCTTGAACGGAGATCTTACGTCGGCCTGCCGTTGACAAAATTTCTGAGCTTGCAGTTTAAATAGCATCGGGCATTTTTCATTGAGTGACTAACGTTGTGCTTTCGCCCAGATTCGCCTGTACGCGGCCGGCTAGATACTGTCCACCTCGGTCAGAGAACGATGGGGCACATGCCGCACAACTCTACGATCGGGCTTGCGCCACTGCAGACGCGTCGGAGTGCGATTACGCGAGTCCATTGTGCTACAAGTTCGGTTGCTCACTTGACCCACGCTGGCTCCCTTTCCCTGAGGTGAACGGCAACGTCTGTGCACGTTTTTGCGCAAATTGATAGCGCGCCAGTCTGCAATTCACATCACTTTTTTTCTTATCCTTTCCGCACGCAAAGTGGCTAGCCTAACTTCCAGGGCTAGCTCCACCGCTCTTGCCCTTCGACGATCGTGATGTACCGGTTGATGGGCAGGCTTGTAAAACGCTGCGTTGCGCCGCCCGGCAGCGGCCATTTCACTTCGAGCCGGTCCACCTTCTCGCGCTTGCCGATCCCCAGCACCATTCGGGGATCATGCGAGGACAGATAGCTCCCGCCTCCCACTTTTATCCGGCTCCTCTTCAAATCTCCCGCTTGATAGGCTAGCCGCGTCCCCACGGCATCCGGATTTGATTTTTTGCCCACCAGCGTCACGCCCAGCCAGTTGTTTTGTTTTCCAGCATTGTTGCGCAGCAGCAGCGGTGCTCCGTCGTTCACAGAGATCAGCACATCCACTGCGCCATCGTTGTCGAAATCGCCGGTCGCCATTCCCCGGCCGGCCAGCGGCTTTGAGAAAATGGCGCCGCCCTGCGCGCTGACATTCTTCAGCCCGTTCCCCGTGTTGCGATAGAGCAGCATGGGCTCGAGGTATTTCACGCCTTCCACGCGCCCGTCAATCTTGTCGTCGGGATGGCCGTTGCACAGCAGCAGATCCAGGTCGCCGTCATTGTCATAATCGAAGAACTTGACTCCCCATCCACTCATCAACTTGGTGGTCGGCCCAATGCCGGTGGGTATCGCGAAATCGCTGAAGGTTTCGTTCTTGCTGTTGTGGTAGAGCGAAAACATTTCCTGGTCTACGTTCGAAACGAACAAATCAACCCATCCGTCCTGATCATAATCAGCGGCGTCCACGCCCATGCCCGAGCGCGCTCGGCCGGATGCGCTATACGCCACTCCTGCAAACAGGCCCTCTTCTTCGAATTTCCCTCTTCGGTTGACAAACAGAAAATTTGGCTCCGTGTCGTTGGCTACGAAGAGGTCCATCCACCCGTCGTTGTTGATGTCGCAGGCCACCACTCCCCACGCCTTCGCCATCGATCCTGCGATCCTTAACTCCTTGCTAACGTCCGTGAACGTGCCATTGCCATTGTTATGGAACAACCAACACGGCATGGGTTCATACACGCGGGGAATGCAATACCATCGCTCATTGGTGTTCCGGTCGCCACACCATTTGTTTCTCGCTTTGCTGAAATCCACAAACCGGCACACGAACAAATCGAGCCTTCCGTCGTTGTCGTAATCGAACCACACCGCGCTGGTCGCCCAACCTGGCGCCGCGACCCCGGCCTTTTCCGTCACATCGCTGAAGGTGCCGTCTCCATTGTTGTGATACAGAATGCTGCGGCCATACTGCGTTAAATAGATGTCGGGGAAGCCGTCGCCGTCATAGTCACCGACGGCAATGCCTTGCCCGTAGCCACCTCCTGAAACGCCTGCTTTCTCCGTTACATCCGTAAAAGTCCCGTCCCGATTATTGCGATAGAGCGCATTGCGCAGCGGCGCCGGCGGCATGTAGAAATCGCACGCTCCGCTGTTCACCAGGTAAATGTCCATCCACCCATCGTTGTCGTAATCGAGAAAACCGCAGCCTGCCCCCGTTGTCTCCGGCAAATACATGTCCGCCGAGCGCCCGTTCACGTGTCGCCACGTAATTCCGCTTGCGGAGGCCGGAACCTCGGAGAAAAAAGCTCCTTGCTCGTTTCCGGGAAAAGCGAAGGATGGAATTCCGTGCGCGGCCGCTGCTCCGGCCAGCGCTCGCAGAAACCCTCTGCGGGAGATGCCATTGGCAAGCCGCAGGTTCTTAGGCCGGCTCAAGGTCGCGCATCCCGCTTCGGGGTTTCGGAGTGAGGTGCAAATCGCTGGAGGCCGATTTCATCCCGTCCTTCTTCGATCCTGTAGAACTTGTCAGCCTCCAGATCGCGAAACGCCTGTTTCAGCCCGCTCGGCCAAAGCACCTCGATGCTGTCGATTCGAGTCGATTTGCCAAGCCCGAAGTGCGCGCGCAGGTCGCTTTGAGAAAGATAGCTGCCGCCACCCGCAACTTCACGAATTTGCCGAAGGCCTCCTGCCGCGGCGCGGATACGCGCGCCCATCGCGTCACGGTTGCTCTTCCGGCCCACCAACTTGACATTCACAAAGTGGTTGCCGTTGCCGCCGCTGTTGCGCAACAGCAGCGGCGGGTCTCCGTTATTGGCGACGACCAGGTCCACGAATCCGTCGTTGTCAAAATCGGCGAAAGCAACGCCCCGCCCCACGTAAGGCGTCTCAAAGCCAGAGCCCGCAATCTTGGTGGTCTCCACGAACTTGCCGTTCCCCTCGTTGTGAAAGAGCGAATTGATCTGCTTGAAGTGAACGTCGGGCGACGCTTGCTCCACCTCCGGGTAGACGTGCCCATTGGCGATAAACAAGTCCAGCCAGCCGTCGTTATCGTAATCAAAAAAACCTCCGCCGAAACTGAGCACGTCGCGTGTCGGCACGGTGATGCCCGCCTGGTCGCTGACCTCGTCAAACGAGCCCTTGCCATCGTTGTGCCAGAGATGATCCGAATTCTTCTGAAAATCAGTGATGAAAAGATCCAGCCAGCCGTCGTTGTCATAGTCCCCAAGCGAAATGCACATGGCGGCCATGGTGTTGCCTCGCACCGTCAGCGCCATTCCGCTGATGACTCCGACTTCGTCGAACGTTCCGTTGCGCTGGTTGCGGTAGAGGTAAGCGTTCAGCCCATCGTTGGCCACGAACAAATCCGGCCACCCGTCGTTGTCGTAGTCCGCCGCCCCCACCGCGAGATTCTTGCCCTGCGGCTCGTAGATCTTGGCGGCCTTCGTCACATTGGTGAAAGTTCCGTCGCCGTTGTTGTGGTAGAGGATATCAGCGGTCCCTTTGTACGCCTCAGGAGGACAACTGGTTTTCACGCCACTGATGTTGCAATACCTTGGGCCGTTCTCCAAGGCCACGTATCCGCCCACGTAGAGATCCAGGCGCCCGTCGCGATCGTAATCGAAGAACGTCGCGCCGGAATGAAACTGCGTTCCGAACTCCAGGCCCGCCACTCCCGCCTTATCCGTGACGTCGGTAAACGTCCCGTCCTCATTGTTGTGGTATAGAACGTTGCGGCCGTATTGCGTCACGTAAAGATCGGGAAAGCCGTCGTTGTCGTAGTCGCCCCAAATGCACCCGAGGCCGTACCCAGTGCCCGCAACTCCGGCGGTTTCTGTGACGTCCGTGAACGTGCCATCACCGTTGTTCCGGTATAGCGCGTTGCGGGCGGCGGCGATGCCGCGACGATAAAGATCCCGGCCGTTCACAAAATAAATGTCCTGATAGCCATCCCCGTTGTAGTCGGCCAAGCACACGCCGGGGCCAAAGATCTCTCGATTGATGGGAATTCCGTCGTTTCCCCGGAAATGCACAAACTTTATTCCTGCCGCTGTTGTGACGTTTGTGAAATGGATAGGACCAACCTGTGCAGTCTGCGCATGAACGCGAGCGATGGCCATTAGCATTGCCAGCGAAAGCAAAACTAGACAAGGCGAGACAAAAGAGACAATCGCAAACTTCGGCCTGAAGTGGACGTCCTTCGGCGGGAACCGTTGAATGTTCTCTCTCACTCGCTGTCGCCGGGACCCTGCAGAACTCATGCCCACATTTGGTTAAGCACAGCTCTCCATGCCGTCATAGAAAAGGTCACTGCTGCCGCAATTCCGGCTTTTGCGCTTCCTGCCCCGCTGCCGGTTTCTGACCGGGATCTGCTATTTCTTGTTTTTCCTGCTCGATTTTCTGGGCAGCCGCTTTTTGCAACGCTGCCTCTCGCTTGGCCTCTTCCATCCGTCCGGTCTTGCTATAGGCTACGGCCAATTGATAATGGCCCGCAGGATTTGCCGGCTGCCTTTTCACGTAAGTCTCCAAGGGCGTTATCGCTTGCGCAAACTCGCCCGCTCCCACATACGCCATCCCTAGCCCCAGAAACGCGTCGGGAAAATTCGGCTCTAGCTTTGTTGCTTTCGAGAAATGACCGACGGCCTCGTCCCACTGCGCCGCCTCGCGCGCCAATTCGCCGAGCAAATACTCTGCGTCCCCGTTCTTTGGGTCGATCTCCAGCTCCGCCTCCAATTCTTTTTTGGCCTTTTCGCCGGCGTCCGGTCCAGCGTCCGGTTTCGAAAGATAAAGGCGAGCCATACGGAAGTGGATCCCTGGAACGCTGGGAAATTGTTGCAGGATCGTTTGATATTCCTTAGCCGCGTCGTTCCACTTGCCCTGCATCTCCAGCGCTTCAGCATTCATCTCGTGGGCCTGATAAGAATTCGGAGCAGTTCTCGCCAGTTCCAACGACGCTCGCGTCGAAAGATCGGAGTACGCGTGCGTCGTAATGTAGAGGACTTCCGGGTCGTGCGGGAATTCCCGATTGAGCAGCTCAATGGCTTCGGTCGCGGCGCCTCTTTGATCGAGGTTGATGGCGCAGCGCACCGTGGCTACGCCTGCTTTGAGCTTTAGCTCCTTGTCGGCAGTAGGCGAGGTCTTCTTCAAAAATTGTAGTGCTTCCTTGCACTTGCCGTGCTCTGCCAGCGAGAGACTCTGCTTCACGGCCGTTGCGGGATCAACCCCTGACGCCTTGCCTGCCGCTCTAGGCGACTTCTGTGGGGTCTGAGCGACCGCCACTCGGCTTGCGATCAATCCAAAGAGGAGAAATGTAGTTGCGTGTCGAATGAGCTTCATAAAAATCAAAATGGGGCAGGTGGTTGTCCCCCTGCCCCACATGCTACTGCACTGAGAGGTTAGTAGTAAAACTTCAGCGCAAACTGGATGTTCCTGGGGTCTTGCGCTCCGGTGATTTGTCCCATCGTAGCTCCAAGGTTCATATCTGGCGCGTTGAGATTGACGCGATTGAAGGCGTTCACGAAATCACTACGGAACTGAAGCTTGTACCGTTCCGTAAGTTGAAAGTTCTTCTGCAGGCTTAGGTCGAGATCAGCGTACCCCGGACCGCGCAACCAGCCGAGTTGAGCAGGGCAGGTCCCGAATGTGCCGACCGCCGGAACGCTGAAATTGCCGTTGTTGGTAAACCATTGGATGCCGTTGAATCCAGTGCCTGCCACCCTGCCCTGAACCTTCGCGATGGAGTCACAATCAGGACGGGAACTGCGAGAATTTGTGCCAGACTGGTCGCCGCTGCCATAGGGAGTCATCGAGAAACCCTTACGCAGAGAAAGGATCGGGCTGACAGTCCACCCCCCCACGACGGCGTTCGCTGCCTTATTCATATCCTTTCCATAGGCCTTGCCGCGGCCCACGGGCAACTCATAAATCGCGTAGGATGAAAGAACATGAGTCGCATCGTAATAGCATGGCGCCCATTCGGCCTTGGGGTTGTAGATATTCTGCCAATACGGTGAAGCGGTTGTGGCTTCGGCTCCCCAAGATCCATAGTAGCCGCTGTTGTCGGTCATACACTTCGAGTAGGTGTATGCCACCTGGTACTGCAAGCCTTTGCTCATCTGCTTTTGCAGCACGGCTTGCAACGCGTTGTACGTCATGTTGCCGTTGGACTGAGTTCCGGAGGTGAACGGGGATATAGTGCTCAGGAGCGCAGGATTGTTCGCGAAGAACGGGCTCGGAGCTGTACATGGAGCAGGGCAGGATGCGCTTGGCGTAAGCAGTTGGCGCTGTGAATAAGAGAACGGCACCATCAAGTGGGTTCCCCGTTGACCCACATAGCCAATCTGAAACGTCGTATTGCCCCAGAACTGGTGCTGCACGGTCAGGTTCCACTGATCAGACAGGGCAGGCTGCACATTTGGATCCCAGACACGCAGCAGCGCACCTGCGAAGCAGGAGTAGTTCGGGCAACTCGTTCCGGTTGATGTGGAACCTACAATGCCGTCTGAGGTGGTTGTGGCCGGCAACGGCACGCCGTGGTAGGGGACGTCCAGCTCCGCAGGATTGAAGGGTGGGTTAATCGGTAAGCGCAGGTTGGTACCCGTTCCCTCAAGATAGGAGGAAATGGTAAACGCTCCGCGGACGACCGTGTGCTCGCCTAGCATCGCGGGAGTCCATGCAAAACCAAGCCGGGGCTGGAAGTCTTTGCCTCCATAGACCCCATTGTAGAGGGCCCGGCTTGCTCCATTCTGGTTCGCGAACACGATCTGTTGAGTCTTGAGGTCATAATTCACCTGCTGGTTATTGGTTTCCACCCAAGGCGTATGCGCCTCGTAGCGCAAGCCAACATTCACCGTCAGCCGATCCGTGAGCCGCCAGGTATCCTGGGCGTATCCGGCAAAGATCTTGGACGATTGCTCCCAAGTTCGCCCCGTGCTCAGGCCGCGCCCGAACTCCGTGGGAAGGCCAAGGAAAAAGTCAGCCATGCCCTCGCCCGAATTGGTTAACGGATTGGTGGCAGCAGAAGCGGTGAAATTACTCGTGAAGTCCATGAGCCCTAGTTCACCGTTGTTGCCCGAATAAAAAGTCTTAATGGGCTCATCCCAGTACTGGAAGCCGAACTTAATGGAATGCCGCCCGCGCGTGTAAATGACCGAATCGTCCAGCTGCCAGACATGGTCGTCAAAGCTCTGCGTGACCAGGCTGTTGCCCAACCCGTTTGCGTTTCCACTCCCGGCATTTAAGATATTTCCGACGTTGAGAGCGAGTAATCCATTCAGTCCGTTAGGATTTCCATTCCCAATTCCGATTGAGTTTCCAAATGCGCCAACCCCCGAAACGAAGCTTGAGCCGGTGTTTAGAGTGATATGGCTCCAGCCGAATCGTGCGTCATTCACCAGACTCGGATTGATGGTGCGAGTCCAATCAACCACAGTGTTCCAGATCGGGGCCGTCGAAGAGCCGTTGCCGATGAGCGGCTGCGAGTTTGTACTGGGATTGTTCTGATAGGCCCGCGTGAAGCGGCCCGACACGCGATCTTTATCGGAGAACTGATAGTCCACCTTGATGTCGCCTTGGTTTGAATTCAACAACGAGGTGGTCGTATTGAGAGCGTTCTGCTGTAAGTTATTGTTGATGGTGGTCGGGTATAGCGACGAAGCGAATAGAGCCTTTGCGACCGAGCTGATCATGCCGATCGGAATCTGGTTGTTCACGAACGGCTGGCGAACCGCGGCTGCCGCGCAGGGTACGCCGTTGATTCCGGTACCGGCAGCGCAGGGATTGTAAAGTTGAATGCCCTTTTGAGTTAGCAGCTGGGAAAAATCACCAGCTTGCTCAGCGGTCGTGAACACCGTGATCGGGCTCGTCGAGCTGGGGTGGTCAAAACGCTGTCCCTGGTAGTCAACAAAGAAGAAGAGCTTATTCTTGAAGACCGGTCCGCCGAGAGTCCCTCCGAACATGTTCCACCGCAGCTTGTCTCGGGGCGTTCCGCTGAAATTATTGGACCAGCTGTTCGCATTCAATTTGTCATTGCGAAAGAATTCCCAGACGTCGCCGTGGTAGCTATTCGTGCCAGACTTGATGCTGACGCTGACGATTCCGCCTTCGAAGTTTCCGAACTCGGCGGAGGCGTTATTGGTGATGAGATTGAATTCCTCAATGGCGTCAGGGGCGGGTGTGTATCCAAGCAGGTTGTCCGAAACCTGGTTATTGTCCATTCCATCGAGCAGGAAATTGTTGGATTGCTCGCGATTCCCATTAATTAGCGGCCGGCCGCCGCTGCCGGTGTTATCACCGGTGTTTAGGCTGTGGGGATCCGTCGTGACTGTGCCGGGGGCCAGCAACGTCAACTCCACATAGTTGCGCGTCGCCAAGGGAATCGCCTCATTGGTGGCCGCGTTGATAATGGTGTCTACCTGCGTAGTTTCGGTTTTAAGAACGGGCGCAGCGCCCGTCACTTCAATCGCCTGGCTCACTTGGCCAACTTTCAACGCAACATCTATACGCGCGATTTGGTTCAGCACCAAAGTGAAGGACGGAAACAGCGCGGTCTGAAAGCCTTCCTTTTCCACGCGGAGATCGTAATTGCCGACCGGAAGCTGCGTGATCCGGTAAATTCCCACCTCGTTGGTTACGTCTTTAAAGACTGTACCCCGCTCCACGGACTTCGCCGTAACCGTCGCTCCTGCAACCGCGGCCCCGGTTGAGTCCGTCACCGTTCCGGTGATCGTAGCGGTAACTTCCTGCGCGCACACCACATTTGCGCTTGCCAGCAACAGCACCAGCGCACACAGCACTGCTCCCAGCCCCAGGTACTGCATCTTTCTCATATTCACTCCTCCGGCTTGAAGCGGCTGGCCGTCCAACCTGCCTCTCCCCTAACCGACCGAATTTCCTCGACTGGTAATGGGCACGCTAAACTGCTATAAGTTCGATTGGCGATTAGCTATATAGCACAAATCGTTGCTTGTCAAGAAGATAAAGATTCTCGAGATTCTCGAGAGTCGCGGGTGTTCAGGGATACCAATTGGTACTTGACCGCTCTATAGCGGCTGTCGATGGCCCTATAGGAGTAAACGGGTGGGACGATGTAAGGCGTCGCTTCCTTCGGCGTTCCTTTCGCTCGGAAAAAGGGGCAACGGATGGCTTCGAACAAAAAAACTCTAGCCGCTCTCGAGCGCTTCACCGCCCGCGTCTCAAGCGCTGTGCCTGCTTATCAGCGCATTCAGAGCGTCATTCGCAAGTGCATCGATTCTGGGCAGCTCCAGCCCGGCGACGCGGTTCCCTCCGAACGCGACCTTGCGCGCACGCATCATGTCAGCCTGATGACCGCTCGCCACGCCCTGGCGTTCCTCGAACGCGAGGTCTCGTTGAGCGCCGCAGCAGCATCGGGACGTTCGTCGCGCCGCCGAAAATCCATTTCAACAGGCTCATGAGCTACAGCGAGCAGATGGCAGCGCGCACGCTTGCTGCCGGAGCGAAGGTCCTCTTTGCCAAAATCGTCGACAATGAAAACGATGCCGCCGCGCGCCTTTCGCTTCCTCCCCATAGCGGCATCATCAAGCTCGAACGCCTACGGCACGCATCCGGCGAGCCGTTCGCGCTCGAACCTGCTATCTCAGCGCCGCCGAATTTCCCGGCTTGCTTGAATCGCCCATCGAGTGCGAATCGCTTTTTGGCATTCTCGAGCGCGATTACAAAGTGGATCTGGGCTATGACGAAGAAGTCGACGCCACCGCCGCCGATCCGCGCATCGCCGAGCTTCTCGCCATCCCGCGCCGCGAACCGCTACTGCGCATTCGCCAGGTCATTTATTCAACGAGGGGCAATGCCGTCATGTACGTGCTGGGTTTTTATCGCTCCGACCGGCACAATCTGGTGATTCGCCGGTTCCGTTGAGCCAGCGAAACGGTGACGTGAGCCGCATCGCCGCGCCGTTCTTTCGGCCCTAATTTTTCCCGTTCGCAAAAGTCTCCCGACTCTTAGCTAAACCGCGGCCTCACAGGCTCGCAAGTTGGCTGTCACAGACGTGTAATAGCCTTTATGCTAACTTATCCCAATACGCTGAAATCCGTGCCCAAACCGTCCAGAGCGGGCCGAGCCGTGCCTTTAGTTCTCAACAACTTAGTGGCGAGCCAGAGCGCAACCACCCGCCTTGAAAACCTTTAGGCTCGAAAGGGTCTCGGGGGTTCGACTCCGCCAGAAATCCACGTTCTCCCCGGATTCCTTTGGAATTGGTTTACGGTCTGGCCAATCCGGGAAATTTCCAGACGCTTTAAAAACTTCGCTTGCCTATAATGGAATCGTTACGTATATGACTGCTTCCCGCGCGATCACCTGGTCCATTGGAATCTGGCTGATCGTCCTTGCGCTCTACGCCGGCATGTCCCTGACGCATCCGCGAGGTTCTCAGACGCTGGTCGCGTTCGGAAATGTCGTGCAATGCATCGTTCCGCTGATTGCCAACGCCGGATTGCTCCTGAACGCGGGCACACCCTATTGGCGACGCAATATCTTTTGGATGCTGCTCGCCCTAAGCTGCACGCTATGGATGGTTGGACAGTTTCAATGGACCTACTACGAGGTTTATCTTCATGAGCCGCTCCCGGGGCTATATCCTGGCGATATTTTGTTCTTCCTTCATGGCGTCCCGCTCATGGCTGCCCTTGCCCTGCAGCCGCACCGAAAACGCGGCGAAGTGCACGCCCGTCTTGGGTATTTGGACTTTGGCTTGTTATTGACCTGGTGGACTTTCGTTTACGTCTTTTTTGTTCTGCCCTGGATTTATGCCGCGCCTACATCTGCGCTCTACAATCACAATTTCAACGTCATCACCGACACGCAAAATGCCATTATCGTAGTCGGACTGATCCTTTTGTGGCTTCGAAGCAAGGGCGCCTGGAAAAACGTGTACTTCCATTTGCTGGGTGCTTCCGTGGTTTACATGCTGGCTTCTTTGGTCGTCGATGTGCAAAATGACGTCGGCATCTACTACACAGGGAGTCTGTACGACCTGCCGCTCATTTCTTCCTTTTTCTGGTTTGCCTTTGCCGGTTTGATTGCCTACCTGAATAGCGCGCAATTAGACGCGGCTCAATCTGCAGAATCTTTCGATTCCGGCAACGATACCGAACCTGGTGTCCACGGCTGGTCCAGCCGGCTGGCCATGGCGGCGGTCATCTCCTTGCCGCTCCTCGCACTGTATAGTCTGCAGTTTGACCATGCGGAGCCGGCTGTTCGTGATTTCCGGCTGGTAACGACGATGGTGGCGGCGCTGCCCCTGGCGGGGCTGATTTTCGTGCGCAGCCATTTCGCGGAGAAAGATCGCGGGCGGCTGCTCGTGCAATCGGAACAGGCCTTGGAAAATCTAAAACGCCTTCAGACACAGCTCGTGCAAACGGAAAAACTTGTTTCGCTCGGGCAACTGGCTGCCGGCGCGGCTCATGAAATCAACAATCCTCTTGCGGCCATTCTCGGTTTTTCAGATCTCCTGGCCGATGACGAAACTCTGCCCGAAAAAGCGCGCTCTACAGCTTCCAAAATCCGCGAACAGGCCCGCCGAACGAAGACGCTGGTGGGGAATTTGCTCAGCTTCGCCCGGCAGGTTCCTCCGGAGCGCACGCTCCTCGATATCAATACCGTGGTGAATAATGCCGTGCAGCTTCGCGCGCTCGATCTGCGCTCTACCACCACACGCATCGAACAACAACTCGAATCCGTGCTGCCGGGAGTGCGCGGAGACGGGAATCAACTCATGCAGGTCTTTTTCAATCTCATCAGTAACGCCATTGACGCCATGGAAACACACAAAGGCGGCGTGCTGACCATCAAGACGCTACGCGACCGCGGCAACGTGGTCATTTTGTTTTCCGACACCGGTCCCGGCATCAAGGAGCCGCATCGCGTATTCGATCCGTTTTACACCACGAAGCCGGTCGGCAAGGGCACGGGCCTTGGTCTGAGCATCTGCTTTGGAATCATCCAAGAGCACAGCGGAAAAATTCTTTGCTATAACCGCCAGGAGGGCGGTGCCGTTTTCCGGGTGGAGTTGCCGGCCGTTTTGGCAGCCTTCCCCGCCAAGGAATTGCAGCAGCTCACCACGCAAGGATCCAATCCCCGCAAGCCTAACTGACCGTCGTATTGCTCTTGGGTTCTACGTCCCTTCGCGAAAGCGTGCGCGAGTCGTGTTAAAGTTTTCCGTTCTCAGAGCGAGCGTCGAAAGAGAGCCGGGATGTCGGAAATTGCCATTCACACGCAAAAACTGTCTCGCAGATTCGGGAACCTTGTGGCCGTCGACAGCATCGATCTCCAGGTTGTTGCCGGCCAGTTCTTCGGCTTCCTGGGGCCGAACGGCGCTGGGAAATCCACGACGATCAAGATGCTAACGGGCTTGCTTTCACCGACATCAGGAAGCATGCAGCTCCTCGGACTGGATTTCGCGGCGCATCCCGTCGAAGCCAAGCGCCAGATCGGGGTGGTGCCGGAAGGCATGGGGCTTCTCGAACGGCTTACCGGCTCGGAATACTTGCAATTCGTCGGGCGGATGTACGGGCTGGACCGCGCAACGACGCAACGGCGCGCGAACGAACTGCTGGACTTCATGCAACTCGCGGACCGACCGAAAACTCTGATCGCGGATTATTCGCATGGGATGCAGAAGAAACTCGCGCTGGCTGCCGCCGTCATTCACGGGCCACGGATTTTGTTTCTGGATGAGCCGTTCGAAGGGGTCGACGCTCTTGCCGCGGGCGCGCTCAAAGCTCTTCTTGGTCGCATGACCGAGCGCGGCACGACGATTTTCCTGACCTCCCATGTCCTGGAAATCGTCGAACGTCTCTGCAGCCACGTGGCCATCATTCACAAAGGCAGGCTTGTGGCGCAGGGCTCGCTCGAAGAATTGCGCGCGGGCATTTCCGGTGAAGCGGGTAGCAAAAGCACGCTTGAGGAAATTTTTCTCTCGATTGTTGGTCAAGACGGCACAGAGCGCCCGCGCTTGGAAGAACTTTCGTGGCTGATGTAGCCGGCTCTATTGGAATTCTGACGCAGATTCGCGCTGTAGCGGGACTCCGCTGGCGCATTCTTCGTAACAGCATGCGCAAGGAGAGCCATCGCCTTCATGTTCTCGGCATGGTGCTTGGTGGAATTTTAAGCGGCATCTTCATCCTGGGGTTATGCTTCGCTTTTTTTGCTGGGGCTTATGCTGCTCTCGCCGATGGCCGGCCAGTTTGGATGGCATTGCTTTTCTGGGCCATTTTTGCTTTCTGGCAGCTCTTTCCCCTATTTGCAGCAGGGTTCGGAGCCAGCTTTGAGTTCCGCACGATGCTGCGTTTTCCGCTGAATCGCACAGCGTTCTACATCATTGGTCTGGCCTACGGCCTGGCGGATTTTTCCGCTGTCGCCTCAGTTTGTTGGCTTGCATCCATGACCCTAGCTGTGGCGGTAGCAAAGCTGGCGGTATTGCCCGCAATGTCCATGGTGGTGGTACTGTTCTTGTTGCTTAACGTCACGTTGGAGCGCCTTGTTGGGTCGTGGTTGGAGCGGGTGTTGTCGCGGCGCAGGACCCGGGAGTTGTTTTTTGCTCTGTTCATTCTGGCGATGGTTTCTCTGAATCTGATCAATCCGATTGTGAATCGCTATGGCGCGTTGTTGCGCCCATTGGCGGAGCGAATCGGCCGGTATTTTGCGTGGTTTCCGCCTTCACTGGCGGGCCGAGCCATTGCCGCCGCTGCGCAGGCTCACTTGGGGGGACTGGTATTGGGCTCGGTTGGGCTCCTGCTTTATGCGGGAGTGTTTAGTGTTCTTCTTTGGCGCCGTTTCGCGGCGCAATATCGAGGAGAGGAGATGAGCGAAACGGCTGCGCCTGCGGCTGTGACCGCTCACCGTGTAGCACGAGTAGAAGAGACTTCCGATCATTTGAGCGCGCTATCACCGCAAGTGGCTGCGGTCGTTCGCAAAGAATTCCGCTATCTCACGCGCAACAGCTTTTCCTTTTTCACCTTGATCATGCCGCCCGCGCTGGTTCTTATCTTCAGCGCGCAGTTTTCTGGAAAACACGCCCCATTGAACGAGCATCCGATTTCCCCGGAGATGCTTTTTCCGGGCATCATGGCCTACCTAGTCTTGATTCTAATGGGGCCTGCCTACAACTGCTTTGCTTTCGAAGGCCGCGGCATCCAAACGTATTTCATGGCGCCGCTGCGCTTCCGCGAGGTGTTTCTCGGCAAAAATCTCATGCTCCTGTCGGTCCTGGCGGTGGAGATGGGATTGTCTCTGATCATGCTCGCCTGGCGGTTGGGCTTGCCCTCGCCGCCGGTCTTTGTGGCTACGCTGACGGCGATCGTATTTGCCGTTGTTGGACAGTTGAGTCTGGCCAACTGGTCTTCGCTTAGCTTTCCGCGCAAGCTGGGATTTGGCCAAATGCGCGGCCAGCGGCAGTCGGGCATGGCCGTGCTGATGGCCTTTGCCGCGCAACTTGTGTTCGGAGGAATTTCGGCGGTGGTTCTTTTCAGCGGGCGGTGGACGGGAAACCGCTGGCTGCCCGCGGAAGCTTTTGCGCTGTTAGCCGTGGCAGCGGTGGGCGGATATTTTGCGTCGCTTGATGCGTTGTCGCGCGTGGCGGAGCAAAAGAAAGAAGTGCTGATCGAAGCGTTGTGCCGATAATCGCAACCCCGGTTTCATTTATCCAAAGGAGAATTACCTATGAAGAGGCCGCTTGGCCCTCTCAATTTGGCTACTGTGCTAGTGCTATTTGTTTCTTCTGCAAAGGCGCAGGTGCCCCTTCTCGTGTCTCGTCTTGCGGAGCTCCCTGCTGTCTCGGGTTACGAAAAGCCGCTCGTGGAGCAGATTCGCAGTCAGCTTCGCGACTTTTCTCCCCAGACCGACAATCTCGGCAATCTCTGGGTCAGCTTTGGAAACGGCTCGCCACATCGCTTGTTGGTTACGCCGGTCGATGAGCCAGGATACCTGGTCAGCGATATTACTCCTGAGGGTTTTTTGCGCGTCCAGCGGCTGCCGCAAGCCGCGCCCAACCCGGTATTTGACACGCTGCACTTTGCGCAGCCGGTTTGGGTCATGACGCGTTCGGGAAAGAAGGTTCCCGGAGTTTTCGCTGGACTCAGCGTCCATCTTCAGCCTGCTCGCGTGAACCCGCCGAAGATGAATCATCCCGATGAAATGTACGTGGACATCGGGGCCACCAGCGCCGCCGATGTGCGTGCGGCTGGCGTGGACGTCCTCGATCCTATCGCCATTCAGCGGCGATGGATTCCGGTGGGATCGAGCGGAGATGTTGGGCCAGCCACAGGCGATCGCTTTGGGTGTACGGCGCTGCTGCAATTGCTCGAGCGGATCAAGGATAGCAAAGCGAAAGGCACAACGACCGTCGCATTTGTGACGCAACAATGGACCGGAGGGCGCGGCTTGAACCGTTTGCTGGAAGAAATAAAAGCAGACGAAATGATTTTCGTTGGTCGCGTTGCAGCGACTGGCAAAGGCCCAACGAAAAGTAGCGCCCCAGTGCTTGTTCCTGGAGATGGAATTCTTCTCGCAGTCGAGGACGCTTCAGCCCCATTGAAAGGGTTTTCTGCTGAAATCAAAGCCATTGCTGACGCTGATGGCGAACGATTGACTCTGGTGAATGCATCTCCGCCACGCATGGCGGGTTATGCAAAGCCGAACGCGTTTCCGGAACGATTCGCACAACTCGAGATTCCTACATTGTGGCCTGTGACGCCAGGAGAATCCATCTCGTGGAATGACAGGGGAAACCTGGAACGATTGCTGGAAGCGTATTTGCAGATTCCAAAACCAGCCTCCCGCCGCGGCGAAGGCGCGGGGGGACGGGATGTCACCGAGACTTCTGTCCTTCAGGTGCTTGTTGAGGCGTATGGGGCCAGCGGGCACGAAGAGAATGTCCGCAAAGCGGTGTTGAGTCGTTTGGATGCGAGGTTACAAAAAAGAGTAGAGACAGATCCGGCAGGAAATTTGATCTTGCATCTCGGCGATGAGAAAAGGGAAGGAAAGACACCGCGAATTGCATTTGTTGCGCATATGGACGAGATCGGGTACGAAGTCAAAAAGATTGAAGACGATGGCCGCTTATTGGTGTCGGTGCTCGGAGGCGGATATCAGGAATATTTTCTGGGACACGTCGCGCTGGTTCATAAGGCCGACGGAACTGCGACGGGCGGCGCGCTGGAACTGCCCGCAGGCTGGGATCAGCCAGGGTTCGAGTGGCCACATGGGCCGCGCTCGATGGACGAGCCCGTGCAGGTTTACGTCGGAACGCATTCTGCAAAAGAAACGGAGCAGCTCGGGATCAAAGTCGGAGACTGGGTCACCATTCCCAAGGAATATCGCTCGCTGCTGGGAAAGCGCGCAAATGCGCGCAGCTTCGATGATCGTGTGGGGTGCGCCGCGCTCATCGAAGCGGTGCGGGCGCTTGGCCCAGATCTGCCTGGGCGCGATGTCACGTTTATCTGGTCCACGGAAGAAGAAGTCGGCCTGAAAGGCGCGGCGGCAGCTGCCGAGCGCATGGCGAAAGAAGGCCACGCTCCTGATTTTGTCTTTGCCATCGACACGTTCGTCAGTTCGGATTCGCCGCTCGAATCGAAACGCTTCGCCGACGCCGAGATTGGCAAAGGATTCGTCGTGCGCGCGGTAGACAATTCCAATATCACCTCGCGCGAATACGTAGATCGCGTCGTGAACCTCGCGCGTGACAATGGCATACGCGCTCAATACGGCGTGACCGGCGGCGGCAACGACGGTGCGGTCTTTACGCGCTATGGCTCGGTGAATATTCCACTAGGCTGGCCGCTGCGCTATTCGCATTCGCCAGGGGAGGTTATCGACACGCGCGACCTCGACGCGCTGTCCAAGATCATTTCGGTACTGGCCAAGAGTTGGTGAGGTACACGGGCGCCTCATTCCGTAGGAGCGGCGGATGGGGTTTGAGGAGTCCCGAGAAATTCCGCGTAACGTGCGGCAATCACGTTCCATGAAAAATAGTGCTGTTGCGCAATCCAGCTTCGCTGTGCCAAAGAAGCGCGATAGTGCTCGTCCTGGAGGACGTGAAGCAACACTTCTCCCAGATCCCCCTTTTTCTGCGGCGAGTAAAAAGCGACCCCGGCTTCTTTGATGAACGAAGAAGTCTCTGGCCCTTCGGCAGCAATCACCGGCAAGCCGCAAGCGATTCCGGCGATCGCGCTGCCTCGGCGAGTGGAAATCGGCCCGCGTACAAAAAGCAGCACATCGCCACTGAATAGGGTTCGCACCACATTTTCACTGGAAAGCACGCCAAGCACTCGAAGCTCAACGGGAATGCCGTTCAAACGCTTGCGGAATTCCCCTTCGGTTTCTTTTGAATTACGGCCGAGAATGGTCAGCTTTAGATTCTTGACCTGAGAAGAGGCGAACCGGACGGCTTCGACGATCTCACTGATTTCCCTTTGCGTGGCGCTTCCGCCAGTCACGCTAAAGACGCCAACATTCAATTTGCCGTCGCTCGCAGTGCCCTTTCGGGAGACGGATTCTCTGGCGACGGGAAGATTTGCACCCACGGGAATGAAAACCGAATGAGAGTATTGCGGTTTGACCCACGAGAGCTTTTCCATGGGGACGGTGAAGACGGCCACATCACAGAGGTGCATCGCGTGGCGCATGGCGCGCAGTTGCGTCCGCCGGCGCAGCCGGTCGATGGGGCGAGTTCCGGGGAATGGCTCGACGTCGTGATAGACGACGCCGACGCGCGCGCCTGCTCTTCGCAGTGTTCCTAGTACGCTGGAAAATCGTAGCGGGAAGCCTCGCGCGGACCAGGCCAGCGCGGTGTACTGCACCAAGACCCAGGTATCTTTCCAAGCTTTGGCCCGGTGCCGGAGCGAGCGCAAGGCGCGGCGCCATCCACGCTCTGCCCAGGCGAGGCGCTCGATGGCCAGACTGATCCCTCTGTCGCGAAGGGCTTCGCCAAGGTACTTGCAATATTCTTCGACGGCGTCCGTAGGAGAGTCGGCTCGCCCCAAAAGTGCGATGACGCCCTGCCGGATCATTCGCGAGTGCTCATTTTTCGACGAGGAATTTCCCAATAATCAGCCCGTCCATGCCGGAGCCGAAGAAAGTGCGAATCGCCTCGGTTGGGCTATGCACAATGGCTTCTCCGCGCAAATTAAAAGACGCATTCATGATGACAGGGATGCCGGTGCGCTTTCCGAACTCATCGATGAGCCGCCAATAGACCCTCTTTCTCCACCGTTTTGAGGGCGCGCGCTCCGTCCACATGCGTCACGGCGGGTATTGCGCCGCGCTGCCGCGACGACCGACAGCTTGGAGTTTCCCCACCAATCGTCGCTGTCGAGAAACGCGACGATTTCGCCCTGGCATTCAGGGATGCCCGCGTTGAAAGCGGACGCCTGTCCCCCGTTCTGCTTGCCAGCGGTCGCACGTGCGGCTCGAACTTGCGCACGATCTCGGGCGTGCGGTCGGTCGAGCCATCGTCAACGACAACGATCTCCCGGTCAGACGAAGGAAAATCCTGCTCGAGCACGCTGACAATCGCCTGCTCGATGAAACTCTCATGGTTGTAGGTGTCGATCAGTACGCTGGCAAAAGGTTTCCCAAGGCACAGGCCCAACATCGCTTCTTCCTCCGCAAAGACCATGGTGGCGGTGAAAATAAAGGCAGCGGCAGCCACCAAAAGTTTCCTCCGGGCATCCTCAAACAGATGCAAATGATGATAGCTCAAGACCAGGCTGCGCAAGCCCTCGTGTAACTGTAAACCTGGTGCCGGGCGGTCATAATCTCGCCGTGGTCCAAGGATAGCCAAGCAGGTGGCCGAAGTATTTCCAGCGCCCTGGAGCCTGGAGCGCGAATGAATCCTGTTCCTGCGCTTTCTTCCATTGCGTCAGATAGGCGCGCAGATCAGCCGAGCAAACATCATGGCCGTTCCTTTGCAGCCGCTGTTAAATCTCAACCAGCAGCGTGGCGCGCATAGCCATGCAATGCTGCATTTGCTTTGGCAAACGTGGGTTCCCTTCGGCTTAAAACAAATTTGCGCCGTGCAGGCGATATTTGCCGAGGTAATTCGGCACGGCAACGACAGGAGCAATAAACATGACCAGTGCAGTCAGGAAGGCATCAGCCTGCGAGCGCAATCCTTGTGGTACCGGTAGCAATTTCTCAAGCGCGGCGCGGCGGAAGGCGCGGCACGAGGTGCTGGTCATGGGATATTGCAGGAGCGCGCTGCGGTTTTCCGGCACCCGCCCCGAAACGGCAATGAAAATTACGGTCCGCTTCGATTTCATTTGCGCCGTCCCACCAATACATGCGGTGGTAGGCCATCCCGGCACTGTGGTGGCGTTCGAATGCCTCGCGAAATGCGCGCAAGTTTCTCTGGCAACCACACGTCGTCGGCATCGAGCACAGCGACGACTTCGCCGCGTGCGTGTTGGAATCCGTAGTTGAAAGCCGAAGCTTGTCCGCCATTCGGCTTGTACAAGTAGCGAGTAGCGTTTCCGAATCTGCGCAAACGGGACGCCGTGTTGTCGGCCGAACCGTCATCTACGCTCGACACCGCTTCCTCTACGTAGTGGGCGTAATTGATTTTTTTGTCGTAGGGGATTCGTGGCGAAGCCCCAACTCCTGCGCAACTTCGGCCGATTCTTCGGCGTCGCCGAATAGAATCACTTCGACATCGGCGTGAAGCCGCCTTCAACTCTTCAGCGCATTTCGCTCCGATGATCCCATCGTGTCCACGGAAGGGTTTTGCGGTGATGAAGAACGTGAGCAAGTCTTGCCTGCACTTGCTTCCCGCACCAGTTGTCTACTTCAACTGCTCCCGCTGCGACGCGATAATCTCTTCGAGAATCATGTCCAGCCCGCGCGTGATTTTCCAATTGGGATAATCCCTTTTGAATTTTCCGAAGTTCGAGATGTAGCAGATGTGATCGCCCTTCCGGGCCTCGTCGACATACTGCCACTTCAATTTCTTGCCGCTCATCTGCTCGATGCGCTCGATCGCTTCCAGCATCGAGATGCTGTTCTCGCGTCCGCCGCCGAGGTTGTAGACCTCGCCAGGCCGTGGATTCACCGCAAACTCCTCGATGGCGCGAACCACGTCATAGCTGTGGATGTTGTCGCGCACCTGTTTGCCTTTGTAGCCAAAAACAGAGTATGTGCCGCCGCCCAGTGTGACCTTCACCAGGTACGACAAAAAACCGTGGAGCTCGACGCCGGAATGGGCCGGGCCGGTCAGACACCCGCCGCGAAACACGCCGATTTTCATCCGGAAATACCGCCCATATTCCTGCGCGATGAGGTCTGCCGCCGCCTTGGACGCGCCGAAAAGTGAATGCAACGTGCGGTCGATCCGGCAAGTTTCATCGATCCCGTCATAATCTTCCGGCCGCGCGTAATCGTAGCGCTTCTCGAGTTCTTTTAGCGGAATCTCGTTGGGCGCATCACCATAAACCTTGTTCGTGCTCAGAAACACAAAGACCGCGTCCGGCGAACGTTGCCGGGTCGCTTCGAGTAGATTCACGGTTCCCAAAGCGTTCACCTCGAAATCCAGCAATGGAATCTCTCTGGCCTTCTCGTGCGAAGGCTGCGCTGCGCAATGCACAATCAAGTCAAAACGTTGTGTTCGAAACAGTTCTTCGACCCCCGCGCGATCGCGAATATCCAGCGCGGCGTGCGTGAAGCGCTTTGTCGCGCCCTTCAGTCTTTCCAGGTTCCACAGCGTGTCCCCCGCGGGACCGAAGAATTCGCGGCGCATATTGTTATCCACACCGGTCACTTCGTGGCCGTGGCGGTCAAAATGTTCCACGGCTTGCGAACCGATCAAGCCGCTGCTTCCCGTAACGAGTACCTTCACGTCAGCGAATCTCTTTCCCGGTCCCGCTACGGCGGAAGAAAACCGAGCCGCTGGCCGCCTGCCGAGGCGGCTTTGATTCAATGAAGCTGTCTGCGAACCAGCAGGACCGCTTTCCCGCAAGGAGAATAGCAGCAGACCCGGGGTTTTCTGGAGAAGCTTTCGCTACGTAAGCAGGATGAATCCTCGAGCTATGGAATCTTGTATATTCATGGTCAACCGCTTCTATATTTTTGATAAACTTATCGCCTTTTCCGAGAATGTCCCTGTATTTCAACATGTTACATCCTTGAAGTGGTGGCACGGTAATTGCGACGGATAATGTCGCAGTTCTACCTTCGAGCTCAATTGACAGGGAATTGAGTTTAGGTACCCAGCCGGCGGTTTAGGGCGGCCCACATAAGAGCTTGCCAAGCTAGCATTTCTTTCTGAGTGCACCTGGGGGTGTGTTCAGCGGTTCGTCCTGTGCTTTGTAAGCGCGAAAGTGCTTTCCAGTTTTGCCGAGAGAAAGTGGGCCAGGCGTCGGTTCGTTCTCTAAGGAAAAGAAAAGAGGGATGATCGCAGCTTAGCTGCATCAGGGGAGAAGAAGCAAAAATGAGAAAATTGGCATATTTGTTGATCACGGGAGTCGTGCTATTGAGCTTGGGGAGCGGCAACGCGTTTGGCCAGGCCACGGCCAGCGCGACTCTTCAGGGAACGATCACGGATCCAACCGGCGCCGTGGTTGGAGGGGCCACGGTTACCATCACGAGCAAAGATCAGGGGTGGGCGCGAACAACGACTACCACCGATACGGGACTTTATCGATTTGAGTTGCTTCCAGCCGGGTTTTATTCACTCAAGATAACGCATACTGGATTTGCTTCAGCCAGCGTCGACCGCGCTGAGCTCCTGGTCGGTCAAACCACAACGCTTGACTTTCAACTAAAGCCGGGCCAAGTCTCGGAAACCATAGAAGTTTCCGCGCAGGCACCGGTCGTGGACACTGAGAAGACTCAGGTCGGCCTTGAGATCACCCCGAACGACGTTAATAGCCTGCCCCTCAATGGACGTGATTTCGGGAACCTGGCCTACTTGGCTCCCGGAGCCCGGCCCGTAGATTCCTACGACCCCACCAAGAACCGCATCGCGGTCTTTGGGATCAACGGTTCTAGTGGTCGCAACGTCAACGTCACCGTAAATGGCATCGACAACAAGGACAACACTGTCGGCGGACCCGTTATGCAATTACCGCTCGGGGCAGTGGAAGAATTCAACATTTCCACGCAGCGCTTCTCTGCGGCTAACGGCCGGAGCGAAGGCGCGGCCGTTAACGTGATTACAAAAGCCGGGACAAACAATTGGCACGGTGGTCTCTATTACTACGACACCGAGACGGCGCTTAACGCCAACGATGCCATCTCCAAAGAGAATAAAGCCCCCACGCCTCAGTTCTCACGTCAGCAGTTTGGCGGCAATGTCGGCTTACCTATCCGGCGCGACAAAGACTTCTTCTTTTTTGCCCTGGAGCGAGAGAGGGAGCAGACTTCGATTCCGGTGGACGCAACCGCATTCAAGGAGCTAACCATAGTCAAGAACGCCAACAATCCCTTGATGACTCCGGATCCCGCCACCACAATTCCTACGCCTTACTTTGATTGGCGGTACAGCGGCCGGTACGACCACCGCTTCAATGGTCAAGAGAGCCTGTTTGTCAGCTATAGTGCGCAAGAAAACACGGGAGACAACGACCAGTCCACCAGCTCCAACGACTTAACGGCGGGGAACTTCACCACCAACCATCTCATCATCAGCAACGCCACCGTGAACTCCGTGCTGACTCCGCGGCTCGTCAATGCTTTGACTGTAGGCTACCAGTATTGGAACAATCTGATTGATTCCAAGAACAAAGTTCCTACTTTTACCTTTCCCGGGAGCAGCGGTACTCCCATCAGCTTTGGCACCAACACCAACGTCCCCCAACAGTCTATTCAGAAGAAATGGCAACTGCGCGATGATCTCTCAATCATCAAGGGGCATCATAGCTTTAAGACCGGCTTCGATTATGTTTGGGAACCGGAGCTTGGTGGTTTCTTCGAGTTCAATCCCACGCTTGAAATCGACTTTTTTGATGATCCTAGCGTCATAACGACCAATACCACAAAATATCCCCAGGGATTCGCGACCCCTGGTGCTGTAAGTGGAATGTCGGACACCGCGGGCGATCCCCACTTCTTCCTAAAGAACGGGGCCAAGATGCTTGGGCTTTATTTTCAGGATGATTGGAAAGTATCGCGAAAACTCACTCTGAATCTCGGTCTACGCTGGGACAAGGACTTTAACTTGATCGGCGGCGGCGACCAGGGAAACAGCCGAACCTATCAGGAATTGTTGGCCATCGGCGATCCCCACGCAGCCTCTCTCCCACACGATGACAACAAGGATTTTAGCCCGCGCGTAGGCTTCGCGTATGACCTCACTGGAAAGGGCAGGCATATTCTTCGGGCTGGGTATGGCTTCTACTTCGGCCAGACCTTCGAAAACATTCCGCTTTTCATGCTCCAGCAGGCCAACGCAACGATCTTCAACACGACGTTCGCCATCACCGGAAACGGTCCAGGCCAGCCGTGTAGCGCTTGCACTGTTCCAGGCACGAACATTCCCCTCAGCCAATGGCAGTTCGGAGTGGATCCCATGCCAACAAATCCACCTCCGGCGTCACAGCTGGCCAATGGGGCGGTCGGTCGACTCATGGACCCCAAGTATCGTAATCCGTATTCCGAGCAATGGAACGCCGGGTTTACGTGGGCACTCGGCTCGGTCAGCGCAATTGAAGTGGATTACATTCATGAACTCGCCATCCATGAGTCCAAAACCATTAACATCAATCCAGTCGATGTAACGACCGGCACGCGCCCCCTCTCCGCCGCGTTTTCTGCGAAAGGATTGCCAGTTCCCAGCCGAATTGACAACGAAGAGGCTATCGGGCGCTCGCGCTATGATGGCCTGAACGTGGCCTTCCGGCGTCGCCTATCGCACCACCTGAGCATCAACTCGAGCTATGTTTTATCGAGAGGCCTTGCTTATAAAGGTAATGCCGCCGCGTTCAGGAACCGGCCATCGGACCCGAGAGATCCTTTTAATCCGATCGACTTTGGGCCTGTGCCCACCGACGAAAGGCATCGCTTCGTATTTTCCGGCGTCTTTGAGGTGCCGGGTGGAGTTCAGCTCGCGCCCATTTTTCAAGCCGCATCCGCAAGGCCGTACGATGGCATAGAAGGAAGCGACGTACTTGGCATCGGAAGCGGTCGGGGCAACTACAACATCGTTGTGCCGACCAACGCCCCGTCTAACTACACTTGGTCACTTACAACGGTCTCCCCAACCACTGGCCAAACGGGCCTGACAAACGCTGACCTGCGGGACTGCCTTTTTAATACTCATACCTGCCGGGCTGTTGGCTTTGACAAGTTCCGGGGATCCCCGTTCGTCAACATGGACTTACGCACGGCCAAGAACATCAAGTTGGGTGAGAAAATGAATCTGCAACTTCTTGCGCAATTCTTTGATCTATTCAATCGCGCCAATTTTGGCAACAACTTCGGCGGGAACATCCGCAGTAGCCAGTTCTTACAGCACACCGGATTCATCACACCGAGTGGCGTAATCGTGCCAAAGTCTTTCCGCGCGGAGTTCGGTGCTGAGTTCCGGTTCTAACACGGAGTTCTTTCATGGCGGTGCGGCGTGTCTCACCTGCTGACGCAGAAATTCATATGCACAAGAACGAAAAGTCCTATTTGTAAAATATTACCTGTTTGGCTAATTGTGTTGGTGATGGAATTGGGAGATGCTACCTGGTCGTAACTCCTGGGGTCCCTACTTACGTGTCAGCCGGACGCGTCAAACGTTCTCTTTCGAAATGCTCATGGGTTTGGCGTATAGGTTGGAACGAACTAAGGTAACAACGAGAACCTCGCGGATGGATCAACATGCACTGGTGGGTGTTGCTTTCGATTGCAGCCGCCGTCCTGCTTTCCCTCTATGGGCTATTCCGCTGGGCCTCCTTGGATCCCGGAATTGATGTAGTCACCGCCAAACAGCACTTTCGCGACGAGCAGGAGTGGCAAGGACTGCATCGCTCCCATATCGACCCCGTCCCAAGCAGCCACAAACGGCTCTAAGACGTCCTTGCACCCTCCAGTGCAAGCCAAGAGTTCCGCCGACAAAGCAGTGGGACCATTCTCGAATCAATGGGTTACATCCATATACCCAGAGGCCTTTAATTTACCTTAGCCGTTAACTGCCCTTAAGACTTGCGTCTGAGGTACTATTGGTGCCTCGCAATCCCTTCTTGCAAAATCAAGGCAGGCCAAATTCCGCAGTTTGAGAAATCGTAGGAGGGTGCAATGGGCAAGTTTTCTCGTACTTGGGAACTGGTCAAGCAGAGTTTTGTCATTCTTCGTTCCGACAAACAGCTGATGCTGTTCCCGATTCTCTCGGCGATCAGTTGCCTGATTGTGACGGCAATGATCGCCACGGGCGGCACGCTGGTAATGATGCCGGCGATGGTCTCGGCCGCCGCCAACGGCCAGCCGTTTCAACGCCATCAGTCGCCGCTGTTTCTGCTCGGCATGTTCACGCTGTACGTGGCCAATTATTTCGTCATCGTGTTTTTCAACGTGGCGCTGGTGGGCGTAGCGAATAGCCGCTTGATGGGCGGGAACTGGACGTTCCGCGATGGCATCGAGCTGGCCTGGGCGCGCAAGGGCACGATTCTGCAGTGGGCATTCGTGGCGGCCACGGTAGGCATGATTCTTCGCACGATGGAAGAGCGCATGGGCCTAATCGGCCGCATCGTGATGCGCATCATCGGCATCGCCTGGACGCTGGCTTGCTACTTTGTCGTGCCGGTGCTGGCATTTGAAGACCTCTCGCCCGTTGCGGCCATCAAACGTTCCTCGAAGCTCTTTCGCGACACCTGGGGCGAAAAAGTCATCGGCGGCCTCAGCTTCAGCCTGGTCTCCTTCGTGTTGATGCTGCCGGCCTTCGGCCTGTGGTTCATGGCGATCTTCGTAGCCGGGATCAAAGGCATGCTCGCCGGATTCGCCTTGCTGATTCTCTACGTCCTGATGCTCTCGGTGATGATGTCCGCCGTGCAGGGCATCTTCAACGCCGCGCTCTACCGTTACGCGTGCTTCAAACAAGTGCCGGCCGCCTTTGATGCAAACCTGGTCAAATCCATCTGGACCGCCAAAGCCTGAAGAGCTAATTTCGGGCTGTTCCGCGCAAAAGGGGCGAGCCTTGGCTCGCCTTTTTTGTTCGAAAGCCGGCGCTTGCAGCGCAGCAACAGCGGAGTACGCTTGGCCAGCTCCGTTCTGAAACCTGCTAGGCATGCGCCACGTCTCATGGGCAAGCGCGTGTGTTGGCTGCTTATCGAGGTGGCCGGGCTTTTAAGGGGAGTAACTCCATCTCCTAGTCAATCCAGCGTCGGCCCGGCCACCGTGCTTTTTAGGCCACCCTGTTGACCAATCTGACGGCGATTCTTACTCTGTTGCAGAAAGGTGAAGCAACCGAATCCAGATCCATGCAGAATGCAGCTCGAAGGCGCACTGTCCTAATGGCAACTTCCTTCTTCTGTGTTGCCGCTATTGCGCGCTTCCCTCTTGCCGCGCAGGCCCAGAACCCCAGTGGCTCGCTTCTCGTCGCGGTGCAAGATTCCAGTGGCGCCAGAGTCGCGGGGGCAGATGTCTCGGTAGCGCAAGAGAAATCTGCGATATCGCGAACAGGCAAGGCTGACGCGCAGGGCGAAACACGATTCGAGGCGCTGCAACCCGGAAGCTATACAGTTACAGTGAGCGCTACCGGCTTCGCAGAAAAAACCACCGCGGTGGTCGTTGCGGTAAGCAGCCAGCCCGTTCTGGTGGTAACCCTGAAACCTGAAACCGTAGAGGAATCGGTGGAAGTGCGCGACCGCGGCCCATCGCTCGCCAGCCAACCCATTGAGACTACCAGCAGCACCATAAAAACGGTCATTACTTCGTCCGACCTTGACGAGGTGCCGCTTTCTGCGCGGAGTTTCGCCAACATTTCTTATCTCGCGCCGTTCACCGCTCCCGTGGAACCCTCAGACCCTACCAAGGCGCGCATCACCGCCGTTTCTTTCGGCGGCAGCTCCGGCTTGAACGTCGATCTTTCGGTGGACGGTGGCGATAACAACGACGACTACATTGGCGGGTTTTTGCAGAATTTCTCGCCGGAGGCCATGCAAGAATTCGTGGTGCGGACGTCGCAATTCGGCGCCGATACTTCCCGGACCAATGGCGGAAGCGTGATTATCTCCACTCGCCGTGGCACCGACGACTGGCACGGCAGCGCTTCCTACTATTACCGCGGCAGCAGCTTGAACGCGAGAAATGCCCTCGACAATCCTGAACCAAATCCCAAACAGCCGTTTTCTCGCCAGAATGGAGTCGCCACGCTCGGCGGCCCCATCAGAGCCAAGAAACTCTGGTTCTTCACCTCCTACGAATATATCGATGAAAATTCGAGCGTCGCCTATAGCGCGAACTCCCTTTCCCAATTCAATGCACTTGCGCAAATGGCCGCAGCCGGCGATTTACCCGGCGTTTCATCGATTGGTGCGATTCCATCCGCTGTGCCGGTGCCCTTCCGCGACACGCTTTTTTCCACGCGCGCCGATTGGATGCAGTCCTTGCGATCGCAATGGTTCGTTCGCGGCTCGCTCGACCGCAACCATACGCAAAACGATCTGCTGCAACAAGGGGCGCTGCCGTCCACCGGGGCCACAACCACTTCGAACTACTACAACTCCTTGGTGAATAACCAACTGCAATTCTCGACTTCTTTGCTCGGCACGCTCACTCTGGAGGCCAGCGGTTTTCATCACACCAAAGTGCGCAATTCCGAGATTGGCGAGGCGTTCAACTTCCCCTTCACCGTGAGTTTTCTCACGACCTCAGGGCTCGAAACTTTCGGCGACAATCAGTTTGCCACCGCCATCGCCGCTTTCCCGATCCAGCGCGACCAGCAGAAATACCAATTCCGCTATGACGTTTCGCAGGTCGCTGGCCGCCACGCCGTCAAGTTCGGTGTCAACCTCATTCACGAACCTGTTCTTCGCGGGGAGCTTACCGGCAACCCCGAAACCGTTTTCACTTACCCGCAAGATCCGACCTTCTACGTTTCAAATCCGGGCGTTCTCGCGACCTGCTCATCTTCAAATCCAGATCCCAATTGTCCGGCCATCCAAACTACAGGGCCAGCGGACGGTTCCTTTTCGCAAAGCATCCGGCGCCTGGGTCTATATGCGGAAGATTCCTGGCGCGTCACTCCATCATTTACCTTGAACGCAGGCTTGCGTTACGACACCACCTTTGGCCTGTTTATCGCCTCCGGCCACGATCAAAGCGTGAATCCGGCGCTCGCGGGCAACGGCGTTGTTTCCGGGATTCCGCACGATTACCGCAAGGCTTTTGGACCGCGGCTGGGTGTAGCCGTCGCGCCTCATGGATCGGACCGGACCGTTCTGCGCGCTGGTGTTGGAATGTATTACAACGACTTGGCGCAGAACGGTTGGGTGGACGCCTTCACCGCGGTCAACAAATTCAATCTCGCGAACGGCACGCGCACTGCTGCTCTGATCGATCCGAACTACCACACACCGTACGCTCTGATGGCCAGCGCCGCCTTCGAGCATGTTTTCCGCAATGATTGGCGGCTCAGCGTGAGCTACGAGCACCAACAGGGGGTGCATCAATACCGGCGTTACGAATATCCGGGATTTTCCCTCTTCCGCAGTGATAACCGCTCCATCTACAACGGTCTCTCCGTGCAGATGCAGCATAGCTTCGCGAAGCGCTTTGAACTCACGGCGAACTATGTGCTTTCGCATGCAACCACCTGGGGCGCCACCGTTGGCGAACTGTTCGATTACGTGAACGGCGTTTCCAACGTTCATGACCCTTTTGGCCCCGGAGACCATGGCCCTTCCGGCGAGGACATTCGGCATCGCTTTGTGCTCGCCGGCGTCTTACAACTCCCCTGGCACCTGGAGGCTTCGACAATTTCGCAATTTGAGAGCGCGCGTCCGTTCACCATCACCACGCCCTCCGATATCAACGGGGACGGTGTCGCCAACGACCGTGCAGTCGTCAATGGCATGCAGACCACGCTCGACGAATTCCGCGGCTCGCCTTTCTATCAAGTGGATTTGCGCCTTAGCCGGAACTTTATTCTTGGCGAGCGCGCCATGCTCCGGCCCTTCGTCGAATTCTTCAATCTGTTCAACCGGCAGAATCCGGGCAACAATTACGTCCCGGACATTTCCGCCTTGCCCATGCCGGTGAACAATACTGCCAATGCCACAGCTTTTTGTCTCAACCCTGCCTGCACTCAAACCCAGCCCATTACCAGCCTCAGCCAACTCCGCACGCCCGCGGGTGCGCTCGGCGACTTCTTCGGATCTGGCACGACCGTAGGCATTCCCTTTGCCGCCCAACTTGGCCTCAAGCTCAGCTTTTGACGGAGAGTACTGCTCAGCGGTCGCTAAGACGACGCAATTACGCTATGCTTTGCTTGTCGATGGTCGCTCGGTGGCGCCTCGGAAATTCCAGGCAGGCGGGTCACTGGTGGGGAAAGATTCCCGGGAAGCCTCTTCTATAATATTGAAAGTTTCTTCCTGTGCTGTCGTCTCGCCCGGTTTTCCCGCTGCTGGCGGGATTTCTACGAGGCTTGGACTCATAACAACCCCGATTTTGCTCCTAATGAGGACCGCAGTTGTAATACAGGGCCGCCCCTGTCTCATTCCTCCTCCATCGAAGTAATGGTATAGTCCTTGAAACCAACCGAGTCCCCAGGAGAAATGTCCCGTGTCTCGAGTAATTCTTCCGGTGTTCTTTGCCATTCTCTTCTGTTTGCAAGGCGCAGCACAAGAAAGTTCCGATCCGGTTGCTCAAGCCCTCTCGCAAGGCGATCTTTACCTGTCGAAACACAAATACGAGTTGGCGCTGGACGCCTATCACAAAGCCGACAAACTCGCGCATCACACTTCCGCCGCGGCGTTCCTGAAAATCGCCACCATCGACAAGAAGGCCGGAGCTTTCTCCGAAGCGCTGGAGGAGGCCAGAAAAGCCATCAAAGCCGCTAGCGACAATAAAGCCGTGAACATCCAAGTGCTCCAGTTCCGCGCGGGGCTGCTGGCGCAAATGGCCGGCAAACCCACGGACAAAAAGCTGAAGGAAGCGGAAGCGGAGTTACGCGAGGCATTGGCGTTGGATGCTGCCAATCCAGTGACCCATCTCGATCTGGGAATGATCCTGCTTCGCCAGGAACGCGATGCGGAAGGGATCCCCGAACTAAATACTTACATTGCCTCGCCAGGTGCGAATCCGGCCACTGTGGCGGAAACGCGCTTGGTAATCGCCAATCCGATTCGCGCCCGCCTGCCCTTCGCGCCCAACTTTTCCTTTACGACGCAGGACAATCAGGAAATCTCTAACGCTTCGCTTCGCGGGAAAGTCGTGCTTATGGATTTCTGGGGTACTTGGTGCCCGCCGTGCCGCGAATCAGTTCCCATCGCCATGCCCAAAACGGTTTTTTACGCCTCCCGCAAAGGCCAGTGGGATGGTCAGCACTTGGACATCCCCTCCATTCGCATCAGCGCGGTGTCCTCGCGCCTGGATGCCGTGAATCTGGACACCTTCCAGCAGATAGTCGAGAAAATGTCCGCGGCTTCCGGCCTCCAACTCACCGGCCCTCCGGTCGAGTTCCGCGTGAAGAAACATCCTTTTGTGCGTGCCGATTTCGACCGCAGCGTTGGCGCCGTTCACATGTACCAATCGATGGTCCAAACCATTGCGGGCGACTATCTCCTTACCATGGAAGTCTATGCCTATTCCTCCGACGAATTGCAGCGGGTCGCCGCGTCCCTGCAAACCATGGATATCTCCGACGAAGACCCCTGAGCTTATTTCCGCCGTTCCATGAGTCGTGGGCCTCTGGCCTGCCTTACGGGTAGGCAAGCACACACAGCCTGAAGCAATTGGATTCGCCGCATTGCGCTCGGCAACGTTTTGAAACACCGAACGACGTGTAGTAGTCTCGCGGGCGAGCGGGAGGGAAGATGAGCATACCTTCGCGGGGATTTTTAAGCGCATTGGCTTGCCTGGCGGTTTTATTGCTTGCGCCAGGTGCGCAAGCGGCGCAGAAGTTCGAGATCTCGTTTCCCGCGGCAGTGCATACCGAGGCCATTACGGCGCGGGTATTTGTCATGATTGCAAAGACAGATTCGCCGGAGCCGCGGCTGATGGCGGGGAATTGGTGGGAGTCGGAGTCGTTCTACGGGGTGGACGTAGCCGCCTTGACGCCGGAACAGCCGGCGGTGATTGATTCGAGCACCTTTGGCGTGCCGCTGCACAGCCTGCGCGATATTCCCCCGGGCGATTACTACGTGCAGGCTATCCTCAACATTTACACGGAGTTTCATCGTGCGGATGGCCATACCGTCTGGCTGCACATGGATCAGTGGGAGGGCCAGCACTTCAACCGCTCACCTGGGAATCTGTATAGCGAGGTGCAAAAGGTGCACTTGGATCCCGCCGCGGGATATGAAATCAAGCTAAGTTTGACCAAAGTGATTCCGCCCGTGCAGATGCCTCCGGATACGCCATGGGTAAAGCACATCAAGATTCAGAGCGAGTTGCTGACGAAGTTCTGGGGACGCCCGATGTATATCGGGGCGATTGTGCTTCTACCAAAAGGGTATGACGAGCACCCGAATGCGCACTATCCGGTGATTTATGAACAGAACCACTTTAATTTGCGGCCCCCGCTGCGATTTACCGAAGAAGACAATCCGGTAAGTCCGGAGACACGAGCGCGGCTGGCGGACTTAAATCTCGAGACGGGGAGGGAGTTTTACCAGGCGTGGACCTCGGAGAGTTTTCCTCGAATGATCGCAGTGACATTTCAACATCCGACGCCTTACTACGACGACTCCTATGCGGTGAACTCGGTGAACAACGGGCCATACGGGGATGCCTTAGTGAAAGAAATGATTCCGTATCTGGAGGCGCACTTTCGCATGATCCCGAAACCCTACGCGCGAGTGCTGACCGGAGGGTCCACCGGCGGATGGGAATCTCTCGGCGCACAGATTTTTTATCCAGACTTTTTTGGGGGGACTTGGACGCTCTATCCGGATTCCATTGATTTCCGCCGCTATGGGACAGTCAATATCTACGACGACGACAACGCGTTTTTCGAGCCGGGGCACAACTGGGTGCAGGTGCCGCGGTTCATCATGCGCACGGCGGAAGGGCAGGACGAAATTACGGTTCAGCAGTACAGCGAGATGGAGGCTGTGCTGGGCAATCGCGGAAGGTCGGGGGAGCAGATTGAGATTTGGGACGCGGCCTATGGACCGATAGGGGACGACGGCTATCCTAAACCGTTGTGGGACAAGCGAACGGGCAAGATCGACCACAGCGTCGCGCTCCACATGCGTGACCACGGGTACGACTTGAGTTACAACGTAAGAACCAATTGGGCGACGTTAGGGCCGAAGTTAAAAGGCAAGATTCACGTGTATGTTGGGGACATGGATAATTTTTATTTGAATTTGGCGGTGTACCAGTTTGAGGAAATGACCAGGACCTTGAAAGATCCGGAGTGCGAGTGTGAGTTTGCTTATGGCCGGCCCAAGAAGGGACATGGATGGCAGCCGGTCACGACCGCAAATCTGGTTAGGCGCATGGCGGAGCACGTGGAGAAAAACGCGGGTCGAGACGATTTGAAACAGTGGCATTACTGAGAGGAAGTTAGGACGCCATGGAATAGCGAGTCGCGGATGCTCGCGCAAGCTGTTTCTTGCGTCCATACGTCGAAGAATTTTCACAGCAGATTCGGATTGCCATCTCGTAATTTCAACTTTGTATGAGACAGACAGCCTCTTCCCGTGCTATCTTATTTTGTGTTTGCCCCTTCCCAGCGCTGCCCTCTTCGTCTCCGATTCCTGGACTCGCGTTTCTCTGCTCCCAGTCACTTTCCCACCCTGAAGGCATGCGGAGCCTGCGCCAGCGCTGGCCAAGGATTAGAGTCCGATAATAAAGTTCATAAGTCCCGCAGAATCAACACTTGCAGGAGTGTTTCAAAGCAAAGGACTCTATCTGCCTTTAGAATCCGCACTTACGCGAAACCTGGGGATGAGGCCAAGTTATGGTTAACTTGCCGCCCCGTGCCGTGTTACCACTCTGTTTCCGAATGCTATTCTTGAGGAGAAAATCGACGAAGGATTTGCGCCCATCATGTTTGAGAATCTGACCGAGAAACTGCAACGCGTCTTCAAGAACCTGCGCGGCCAGGGGAAGCTCACCGAGGAGCACCTCGACACGGCGCTTGGTGAAATCCGTGAAGCGCTGCTTGAAGGTGACGTCAATGTGGGCGTGGCCGACGAACTCCTGGCCAACATCCGCAAGAAGGCCATCGGCAGCGAAGTGATGCTGCAACTCTCGCCCGACCAGCAGGTCGTCAAAGTGGTACGCGACGAGCTGACCGCGCTCCTGGGAAAACACGCGAAGCCGCTCTTCGCCTCCAAACCGCCTTCGGTGTGGATGATCGTCGGCCTGCAAGGCTCCGGCAAAACGACCACCACCGGTAAACTCGCCAAATGGCTTTCGCTGCATGGCCACCGGCCCATCGTCGTTTCCACGGACGTGTATCGCCCCGCCGCGCGCGAGCAGCTCACCCAGGTAGCCAAGGCGATTGGCACGGCGATCTGGCCAGGGGCGGGCACCGACAAGCCCATGGAAATCGTGAAAGGCGCCATCAAGGAAGCGAAGCTTTCCGCTAGCGATGTCATCCTCGTCGACACCGCGGGCCGCTTGCACATTGACGATGAGCTGATGAACGAGCTGAGTATGCTCAAAAAGGAATTGCAGCCCAGCGAAATCCTGTTCATCGCAGACGCCATGATCGGCCAGGACGCCGTGCGATCCGCTGGCGAATTTCACAAGCGCTTGGGCCTCACCGGAGTGATTCTCACGAAACTCGACGGCGACGCGCGCGGCGGCGCAGCGCTCAGCATCAGCAAAGTCTCGGGCGCACCCGTCAAATTCGTGGGTCTTGGCGAAAAATACGACGCCCTGGAAGGCTTTTATCCGGAGCGTATTGTTTCGCGGGTTTTGGGCATGGGCGACCTCCTGTCGCTCATCGAGCGCGCCGAGCAAGCCGTTGACCGCAAGGAGGCCGAGGAGCTCGAACGCAAGCTCCGCAAATCGGAATTCACGCTCGAAGATTTCCGCGATCAGCTCCGCCAGGTGCGCAAGATGGGACCACTCGAGCAGATTGTGGACATGCTGCCGAAAATGGGACCGCTCGCCAATCTGCCGAAAAACACCGCTGTGGACGAGAAAAAACTCAAGCAGGTGGAAGCCATCATCAATTCGATGACCAACGAAGAACGCCGCGATCATAACGTCATCGACGGCAAGCGGCGCAAGCGCATCGCCAAGGGCAGCGGCACCACTGTGCAAGACGTCAACACCGTCCTGAAACAATACCTTCAAATGCGCACCATGATGAAGCAGTACGGGGGCATGATGGCGCGCAGCAAGATGAAAGGCCCCGGCAAACTCTCGGGGTTGTCCTAAGCAGGAATCCTGCTTGCTGCAAGAGAAAGATTCACTCTTCGCGGACAGAATTCAATTTTTTGTCGACAGCAACAAATCCGCGACTTGCAACGACAGTTTTTCCGGATCGAGGTCGGTGCGGTTCGACAGGATGATAAAGGTGAGATTTTCGTTGAGCAAGCGTTCAATCACGGTGCGAAAGCCCATCGTCGATCCCGTGTGCCACATGCGCGCGTGGCCATTGTAAGGATCAAGGAACCACCCAAAGCCGTAGGATACGGGCTTGCCAGGAAGGAGATTATCGTCTTTGGGCTCTTTGGGCCAGTGCGGTTCGGAGCCGTCCTTGAGTTTGACGGGCGTTAGCGCGGGCTGCATTTCTTTTTCACTGAGCAGCATATGATTTCGCAAAGCGTCGTCCCACTTGGCTAGATCTTCAAGATTCGAATAGATGCCGCCATCGCCTAGCGTCGCCGAAGTTGAGCTTTGATCGGTTTCTTTGAATGCGTCATTCTCTTTGGAATGGCCGAACGCGCGATTCACTACTTCGTTTTTGCCTTTCTGGCAAACGTTCGTGTGATGCATCTTGAGCGGCGTGAAAATTCGTGCGCGCAGGAATTCTCCGTAAGGTTTACCCGATGCTTTGGCAATGAGAAGACCGAGGACTACGTAACCGGAATTGCTGTACGACCAGCTAGTCTCTGGCGCAAATTTTCCGCTCTTTTCCTTTTTCAACAACTCCAAGACTTCGGCGTCTTGAATCTGTTTCTCGGGCGACCAAAGCGGACCATTTGTTTTCTCCGCTTTTTCCATTAGGTCTTCGTAATCAGGCAGGCCCGAGACATGATTCAGAAGGTTTCGCACGGTTATGGTTTTTCCATATTCCGGAAAATTGGGAAGGATTTCCGTAAGCGTTTCCTCATAGCGGAGTTTTCCCTCGTGCACCAGAAGCATGATGGCCATCGCGGTGAACTGCTTGGTAAAGGAAGCCAAGCGAAAATTGGTGTGCCCATCGATTTTGGCTTTCGTGCGCAGATCCCTCAAGCCGTAACCACGCTCGAAGACGTTCTTGCCGTTTTGGCGCACCAGTACCGCGAGACCCGGCGCGTCAGGAGAAGTTACGCCGGAGAAGATTGCGTCGACTTCCGCTGCCGTCGAAGTGTGCGCGGAGTGGCCTCGCAAGCAACCAGGCGCCGCTAAAGTCAGCAGAACTAAAGTGGACCTAACAAAAGTTCGAATCACCGCGCCTCCCTTGATGCGAGCAGAGGATATCACGCAGTCACGTCGGTTACGCGTTTCTCGCAGCGAACGCCACTGCGAATAAGCCAGTTAAGGCGCAAGTCATGCTTTCGGGTTCGCGAGTTGGTCCATCCAGCTGCGCACGATTTTCCTCCTCGACGTTTACCCCTCAGTTGAGTTAGAGTTTAGGGAAAAAGCCGGACGAATTCTATCTGCGGCCCACCCATGGCCGGAATTGAGGGATATCCATGATCTTAGGCGAACGGCTCCGCACGGTGCGTGAGCAGAAAGAATTATCACAAGGGGATATTGAAAAGCGATCTGGGCTGTTGCGCTGCTACATCTCTCGCGTGGAGAACGGGCACACCGTGCCTGCGGTGGAGACGCTGGAGAAGCTCGCGCGCGCGTTGGAAGTCCCGATGTATGAACTCTTGTATGAGGGCGAGGAGCCGCCCAAGCCGCAGCTACCTGGCGGAACAGCAGGGCAGAAGTTGTGGGGTTCTTATGGGAAAGAAGCCAGGTATTTGAGAAAGCTGCAACAATGTCTGGCCCGTATGAGTGAAGAAGACAGGAACCTCCTTCTGTTCACCGTGGGAAAGATAAGCAAGTCCAAGAAGCGTGAAAAACTCCAGTAAACAAAAGGCCTTTTATAGGCGCGCTGGCTGCGCTTATAGCGCGAGAGGCGTTGCGATACGAATCAATTACGCCACAACTCGGACTCTTCGATCTGGCGGATCATTTCATGGTAGGACTCCATGGCCTGTTCGACGATTGGCTTGGCGGTTTTGATTGCCGAGCGCAGATTGTTCTTGTAATGCACGAGATCCCCTGGCGCGTGCAGCAGGGTTTCGTCGTATCGCGGCGACATCGGTCATCAAGACGCTCAGGGTTGCATGAAGAGCACGCACTTGCTTGAGGGTGGACAGCAGCACGTCGTGCCCATTTTGAACGTCTTGCACTTCAAGGGCTTGAGCATAGGGTTCTCCTTTTTCCGCGTCACACTGCAATTTGGGGTTTAGTCCCAAGCGAGTGCTCCATAGAGGAAGTACAAACGAAATAAGAGTCAGGGGACATTACCATGAATTATTACTATATGATGTGTTCAAACCAGTTCAACATAGGCGATGTCAGGCCTTTGTGCGCAACGATTCTCTCGGGGTGGGGCTTGTTGCGTGAGTCACAACTGCGGTGATGGAGGATGCCTTTTGAGCGCGCATTTGATACAGTCGAGCGATTCGGAAGGTTGAGACCTCTATTAGGAGGTTTTATGGCGGACCTCGACTTACGTCCCCTTTCGCTCGGTGAAATCCTCGACCGTACGTTCTCCTTGTATCGCAAGAATTTCTTGTTGTTTGCGGGCATCACGGCAATTCCGCAATTGCTGGTCCTCGCTTTGCGGTTGGCGCAGACATTGTTCATGACCCCCCGGGCGGTTCGCACGAACGCGCCAGTCGAACAACTTCAAGCG
>Ga0209474_10000167_pt1 | contig 79429 bp, 67 predicted proteins | sample GraSoiAngelo_145_FD_185902 | JGI IMG/M metagenome (GOLD analysis project Ga0209474, IMG submission 185902) | Grasslands soil microbial communities from the Angelo Coastal Reserve, California, USA - 14_1009_05_20cm (SPAdes) (version 2) | ecosystem: Environmental > Terrestrial > Soil > Grasslands...
TCGCCACGCCGCCGCTCGCGCGCTTGTTCTCGATGACGCCGCCGGTCGTGAGCACGCCCGATCCGGAGACGATGATGTAGGTCTCGGGCGTGTAATCGTGGTAGATGACCGGAATCGGATCGCCCGGCTTGTCGTTGGTCGGCCCGCGGTGCACGATGCCGACACCGAGGTTGTACTTCCCCATGTCGACGACGCGCAGCTGGCGATCGGGCGGATTGGCGGGGGCGTTCTTCAGCACGTAGTCGATGTCGGCCTTCGTGATGTCGAAGGCCACGGTCGGCGCGGCGCCGTTCTGCGTGAACGCGCGCGGCTGCCAGACAGTCAACGCGAACACGACGAGCAGAGCACTCACGATCAGTCGCTTCATGACCTTCCTCCTCGCGGCGGCAGTGCAGGTGTCGGGAATCGCGCCACCATACACCACAACCCTGTAATCCGATCCTGAACCCGGGGCGGGGCGCGACGTGGTTCGGTGCTTGCACGTACACCCCGCGGCGTCGCCGATCACGGGAGAATACTCATGTTTTCACTCACAATCGTCGACCACCTGCGTCTGGATTCCGATCAGACCGCGCAGAATTACACGGTCCACGCCCGCGCCGCGGAGCGGATCGTCGGCGTCGTCTTCGCGTGCCGCATCGTCATCACCGCGCTGCTGTCGATCGCGACCGCTGCGACGATCGCCGCCGTGCTCTTCTCGCAGCGCTCGTACGCGATCGGCGCGGTCGCCGCCAACGCGCTCGCGCTCTTCGCGTTCGTGCTCTACGCCGTGATGGGACTCGAGGCGCGCCTCTTCGCGCATCGAGCGTTCGCGCACCGGCTCTGGATCGTGTCCGAGCGGTACCGCTCGCTGCTCGCGGAGGTCAACGAGGGGACGGTCGATCAAGCGTCGCTGGTGCGCCGGCGCGACGAGCTGATCCACGATCTGCACGTGATCTACGAGTTCGGCTTCGGCGCCGATCAGGCGGGACACGAGGGACGGCGGCTGCCGTCGCTGCCCGACGAGCAGCGCGCCGCATGAGAATTAAGAATTAAGAATTTGGAATTAAGAATTCGTGGTCGACGAATTCTTAATTCTTAATTGCTAATTCTTAATTGCGCCGCGCCGGTGCCGCGTGCGCCGCGATGTACGCCTTGACGACCTCGAGCACGTACTCCTGACACGCGGCGCCGGTCGATGAATCGTACGTCCCGCCGTTGGTGACGTTGTTCGAGACCACGCGGATGCCGAGGAACGGGACGCCGAACAGGCCGGCGATCTGCGCGGCCGATGCGGTCTCCATCTCCTCCGCGGTCGTCCCGAACCGATCGTGGAACTGCTGGATGCGATCGAGCTCGCTGTTCCAGATCTCGCTCGAGGCGATCACGCCGTCCACCACGCGCCCCTTGCGGTAGCGATCGCGGACGCGGCGCGCCGCGGCCAGCAACCCTTCGTCCGCGCGAAAGCGCCGCATCGTCCGCGCGTTCGGATCGTTGCCGGCGCTTCCATCCGAGCGCATCAGATCCAGCGGGACCCACTCCTCGAACTGGCTTCCGCCGCCCCGCGCGCGGTAGCCCGTCTTGAACGATCCGATGTTGATCGCGTCGTCGCCGAGCACGATGTCGAAGACGTGGAGATCGGGCTGATGGCCGCCGGCCGTGCCCTGGTTGACGATCGCGATCGGATCGTACCGCTCCGCCGCGAGCGCCGTCGCCGCGGCCGCGTTCTCCATCCCCTTCAACGTCTTCGAGATCACGACGGGATAGCCGTCCACGGCGCCGCGCCAGAACGTCCAGCCGCGGATTTGCTCCTTCTCGGCGTGGTCGAGCGCGCCGGCGAGCTGCCGGATCTCGACGTCCATCGCGCCCTGCACGACGATGGGCCGCGCGGCAGCGGACGCGGCGGCCGGCGCGGCGGCGTCGCGCGCGACGCACGAGGCCAGCAGAACGCTCGCAAGACACGTGGCAGAGAGCGATGCGCGCATCAGCAGGTTCCCGTCGGGTGAACGCGAGGATGGTAGCATGCACACCCGCGTGCCGCCGCCCTCCGGCTCCTCCGATCGCGCGCTCTACGCCGACGCCATCGGCGGCATCACCACCTTCTTCACGATGGCGTACATCGTCGTCGTGAACCCGGCGATTCTCGCGACCGCGGGCACCGGCATGCCGTTCTCGGGCGCGATGACCGCCACGGTTCTCGTCGCGAGCAGCATGACGCTCCTGATGGGCCTGTACGCGCAGCTGCCATTTGCCGTCGCGCCCGGTATGGGACTGAACGCGTTCTTCGCGTTCACGATCGTCCTGCAGAGCAAAGTGCCGTGGCAGACGGCGCTCGGCATGGTGTTCTGGGCGGGGGTCCTCTTCCTGCTCGTCTCGACGACGCCGCTGCGCGAGCGGATCGCGCTGGCGATTCCGGCGTCGCTGCGGGCGGCGGCGGCGGCGGGCATCGGGCTGCTCCTCACCTTCATCGGCCTGAGAAATGCGGGGCTCATCGTCGGCGATCCGTCGACGCTCGTGCGGATGGGGACGCTCGATCATCGCGCGGCGCTGCTGCTCGTCGGTCTGCTCATCGCGGCGGCGCTGATGCGGCGGGAGAATCCGCTGGCGTTCCTCGCCGCGATCTTCGCGGTCACCGGCCTCGCGTGGGCGCTCGGCTACGCGACGCGGCCCGAGCGGCTGACGAGCGCGCCCGATTTCTCGTCGGCGTTTCTCGCGCTCGACATCCGCGGCGCGCTGAACATCGCGCTCCTGCCGTCGATTCTCGCGATTCTCTTCACCGATCTGTTCGATTCGCTCTCGACGTTCATCGGCGTCGCGAGCGCCGCGGGGCTCACCGATCCGGACGGCCGGCCGATCAACCTGCGCCGCGGGCTGATCGTCGATGCGCTCGCGACGCTCTCTTCCGGCCTCGCGGGCACGTCGCCCGGAACGGCGTACGTCGAGAGCATCGCCGGCATCCGCATGGGCGCGCGCACGGGCCGCGCCTCGGTCGTCACCGCGCTCTGTTTCCTCCCGTGCTTCTTCCTCGCGCCGCTCGCCGCTGCCGTGCCCGCCTACGCGACGTCCGCCGTCCTCGTCCTGGTCGGCGTGTCGATGTTCCAGTCGATTGCCGCGATCGACTTCTCGTCGATCGAGGACGCGCTGCCGGCGTTCGTCACGGCCGTGCTGATTCCGCTCACGCTCTCGATCACGCAGGGGCTGCTGTGGGGGTTCGTGCTCCACGCGCTGCTCTACGCAGCCGTCGGCCGATGGCGCGACGTCGGTGCGACGCTGTGGCTGCTCTCCGCGCTGTCGGCCGCGCTGCTCGTCATCGGGCATTGACGCGGCGCGGCAAACGGGGTCAGATCTCTCACCCCATGACGCTCGCGGAGCTCACCCTGCAGCACTCGCGGAATCTGTCGGCGCTCGAGGCGGAGCACCGCCAGCGCCTCGAGAGCCTCGACGCGGACGAGGAGCAGGCGCTGCACGCGCTCGCGGCGGCGCGTCCGGCGCTGGCGGCGTTCGATGCCGCATGCGCCGACGCCGCAACTGTGCGCGACAACGCGTTCGCGCAGGCGCGAAACGCGCTCGACGCGGCGCAGGCCGACGCACGGAGCGCGCGCGCCGCCGATCTGATCGAGGGGCAGCGGGGCTACCTCGACGCGGACGAGACGGCCGACGGCGCGAAGGCGGCGGCCGTGCAGAAAGCGGACGCGGACTATCGCTCGCGCCTCGAGGAGATCGGACGCACGCTCGCGCTCGACAAGCAGTTCGCCGCGCGCGCGGCGGCGTTCGACGCGCACCGCAAGGCCGCGGAGGCGGCGGAGGCCGCGTGGCGCGACGCGCTGCAGGCGAACCGCGCGCAGCAGCAGGCGGATCTGCAGGCGGCGCTCGAGAAGGAGCGGCGCCAGGGCGAGCAGGCCGCGAACAAGCGCGACGCGGCGCAGAAGGCGGCGGATCTCGTTCATCAGCAGACCGTGAAGCTCGCGCGGACGCGCCTGACGAACGCGCTCGCCGCCGTACCCGACGCCGCGAAGGTGCAGGCGGACTTCGACACGCGCCGCGGCGACGTCGAGCGCGAGTTCCACGATCGCGAGGAGCAGTTGTTCGACGCCTTCCACGACGCGCTGAAGCGCCTCGCCTGACGAAAAGGAGGACGCAAAGACGGCAAAGGCCGCGGAGACGCAAACGGCCGCAAAAGACGCAAAGCCTCGGCGCTTCGCGAGCTCTGCCTGCTTTGCGTTCTCGTACAATCGAAGAGCCCGTGCCGACCTGCGATCTCCGGCTCACCAACGCCGTCGTCCTGACGATGGACGAACGCTTCACGATCCATCGCCGCGGCTCCGTCGCCATTACGGGTGATTCCATCGCAGCGGTCGGCGCCGACGCCGATGCGTACACGGCCGCCGAGACGGTCGACTGCCGCGGACGCGTCGTGATGCCGGGGCTCGTCAACGCGCACACGCACGCGCCGATGACGCTCCTGCGCGGGCTCGCCGACGATCTGCGCCTCGACGTCTGGCTGATGGGCTACATGATGCCGGTCGAGCGCGAATTCGTGAGCCCCGACTTCGTCGCGCTCGGCACCAAGCTCGCCTGCGCCGAGATGATCCGGTCCGGCGTCACCGCCTTCGCCGACATGTACTACTTCGAGGATGCGATCGCGCAGGCGGCGGCCGACGCCGGCATGCGCGCGCTGTGCGGGCAGACGGTGCTCCGCTTCCCGACGCCCGACGCGACGAGCTACGAGGACTCGCTCGCGCGCGCGCGCGACTTCATCCAGCGCTGGCGCGGCCATCCGCTGATCGTCCCGGCGCCGGCGCCGCACGCGCCCTACACCTGCACGTCGGAAATCCTGCGCGCGTGCGCGGAGCTGGCCGCCGAGTTCGACGTGCCGCTGCACATCCACCTCGCCGAAACGGCGCTCGAGGTCGAGTCGTCCCGTCGAGAGCACGGCATGCCGGTCGTGCCGTGGGTGAAGAAGCACGGGCTGTTCGAGGCGAAGGTGCTCGCGGCGCACTGCGTGCACGTGGACGAAGGCGAGATCCGCGCGCTGAAGAACTTCAACGCGGGCGTCGCGCACAATCCGACGAGCAACCTGAAGCTCGGCGCCGGCATCGCGCCGGTGGCGCGCATGCTGGAGCTCGGCGTCGACGTCGGCATCGGCACCGACGGCGCGGCGTCGAACAACGACCTCGACATGTTCGAGGAGATGCGGCTCGCGGCGCTGCTCGCCAAGGGCGCCGGCGGCGATCCGACGGCGCTGCCGGCGCGCGACGCGCTGGCGATGGCGACGCGCATCGGCGCGCGCGCCATGCACCTCGATCACCTCACCGGATCGCTCGAGCCCGGCAAGCGCGCCGACCTCATCGTCGTCGATCTCGATCGGCTGCACAATGTGCCGGCGTTCGATCGCGATCCCAACGGCGTCTACGCGCAGATCGTCTACGCGTCGAAGTCCACCGACGTGGTCGACGCGATGTGCAACGGCCGGTGGCTGATGCGCGACCGCGCGCTCCTCACCCTCGACGAGCGGGGGCTGCGCGACGCCGCGCGCGACGCTGCGAGGCGCGTCGACCTCTTCCTCACGAGCCGCGAGGTCAGCGTTCTGCAGAAGCTCGTCGCCGTCGGCGGCGCCGTCGAGCAGGAATCGTTCGAAGTGCAGGTGAAGGCGCGCATCGCGTCGGAGGCGCACGCGCTCGCCGTGCTCGCGAGCAAGCAGGTCACGTCCGTGCGATCGAGCCGCTATCACCAGTACGACACGTACTGGTCGTTCGACGATCCGGAGCAGGGCTGGCTCCGCTTCCGCGAAGACGAGTTCCTCGACACGGAGGGCCGCGTCACCGGCGCGCGATCGCGGCTGACGCTCACCGGCCGGACGCGCGAGGAAGAATTCGGCGCCGTGCTCCTCTTCCGCTCGCGCTATCTCGCGCCGGCGGCGCAGTCGGCGCGCTTCTACCGCGAGTATTTCCGGCCCGCCGCCGAGCACGTCGTCGAGAAGGATCGACGGCGCTGGCTGCTCGTCTACCGCGGCGTCGAGTTCTACCTCCACCTCGATCGTCTGATCACGCCGGCCACCGACGGCTACTTCATCGAGCTCAAGTCGCGCACGTGGTCCCGGCACGACGCCGAGGACAAGGCCGCGGTGATCAGCGAGCTGCTCGCGCTCTTCGGCGCGAACCCGGACGAAACGATCGCCGACGGCTACGTGCAGTTCGCCGTCGGCGGAAGAAATTAAGAATTTGGAATTTGGAAGTAAGAATTCGTGACACGAATTCTAAATTCTTAATTCTCTAATTCTTAATTTCGCGAACGGCCGGCGAGCAGCGCCGACACCTCGTAGACATTGCCGTCCTTGATCACGCGGCGCACGCGCCGCAGATCCTTGATGTTCTGGAGCGGATCGCCGTCGATGAAGGTCATGTCCGCCAGCTTGCCGGGCTCGAGGCTGCCGATGTCGGCGCTGACGCCCATCGCGTCGGCGGACACCGTCGTCGCGGTCCGCAGCACCTCGACCGGCGTGAGGCCGCCGTCCGCGTAGTTCTCGAGCTCCATCAACAGGCTGAGCCCGTACGGGTTGATGGGCGCGTCGGTGCCGGCGGTCACGCGGCCGCCGCCGCGCACGACTTGCAGGACGGTCCGCTCCTGTGGCGCGACGAGCCGCTCGGCGTCCGCGAGCGCGGCTGCCGGCGCCGGCGTGCGCGTCTCGCCTCGCCAGCGCTCGGCGATCGACGGTGGATACAGCGCTCGAATCCGGGCGTCGTCGATCCACGAGGGATCGCGCAGCGTCTGCAGCCGGAAGCCGCCCTGAATCCCGATCGTCGGCGTCAGCGTCATCTTCGACGCCGTCAGCAGATCGATCACGTCGCGGTACGATCGCATGAGCGCGCTGACCTTCGGCGAGTAGCCGCGTCGGCTGGTGCCGCGGATGTGCTCGACGCCGTCGGCGCCGTACGCCACCGCCGGATACAGCTCGTGCGACGTCACCGGCATGCCCATCGCGTGCGCCGCGTCGATGATCCGCTTCTGCATCAGATCGGGCAGCCGGACGTAGGTCTTGACGAAGTCGTAGTCGAAATCCTTCGCGTGCTGCAGCTCCAGCGGCACCTGGCCGGTGTCGCCGAGCGACGTGCCGCCCGGATAGTAGATGCGCGTGCCGTCGAACGGTTCGCCGGTCGTGACGAGCCGCGGGCCGACGCGCGCGCCGGACTCGAACGACTCGCGCGCTTCCATCGCCTCGAACGTGTTCGTCGCCGGATTGCGGACCGTCGTGATGCCCCACGACAGAAACGCGCGGCCGAGGGCCTCGCCGAAGTTCTGGCTGAGGTGCGTGTGGATCTCGATGAGGCCCGGAATGACGGTCTCGTTCGACGCGTCGATCACCGCGCCGGCGTGCGCCGCTCGATGCGGCTCGACGCGCGTGATGCGGTTGCCGTCGATCACGATGTCGACGTCGCGCTGCAGCGAGTTGCTGACGCCGTTCCAGAAGCGGCCGGCGTGAACCGTCTTCGTCCGATCCGCCGCGCCCCCGCGCGCGACGACGTAGCGGGGCGGCGCCGGCGTCCATGTGAGGTGCGGAGCGATCTCGCGCACGACGCGCCGGGCGCCGACGTCGACGATCTTCATCCCCGCGTCGGTCTGATAGAGGATCTGCCGCGAATCGCCGCTCCACGTCGGCGACGCGGCGAGCTCCGTCGAGAGCGGACGCGGCGGGCCGAGCGGCGCGCCGTCGCGGCCGACCGGCCACGCCGTCAGCAGCCCGTCGACGATCGCCGCCATCTGCGAGCCGTCGGGCGACCAGATCGGCCCGTAGTCTTCGCGCATGCCGATCGATTTGTGCGGCGCCGGATCGAACCAGCGATCGGCCGACCCGTCGGTCGGCACGCGCAGCACTTCGTTGGTCCCTTCGCGGAAGCGCGTCGAGTACACCTTGAGCGACGACACGACCACCGCCGACCCATCGGGCGACCAGCTCGGACGGCCCGGGGCGTTCAACCGATCGTGCATCTTGCGCACGGCGCCGCCCTCGGCGTCGACGATCATCAGCTGCCCGTCGGCGTCGACGAAGGCGATGCGGCCGCCGTCGCGCGACCACGCCGGCAGCGTCGCCGCCGTCGTCAGCCGCGTGATCTGGCGATCGGCGCCGCTCTGCACGTCGTGGATCCAGATGTTCATCCCGCCGGCGCGGTCGGAGCAGTAGGCCAGCGACCTGCCGTCGGGCGACCACGCGGGCGCGGTGTCGAGCGCGGCGTCGCTCGTCAGCCGGCGCGGCGCCCCCTCCGCGTCCATCACCCAGATATCGCCGAGCGCGGCGTACGCGACGCGCCGTCCGTCGGGCGAGATCGCCGGATACACGATGCCGCGCACCGGCTGCGGCCCCGTGAGATCGAAGCGATGATGTTTGGGCACGAACGCCGGCCGCGTGAACGACACGTCGGCGCTGAACTCGATCGTGCGCGCCGCGCCGCCCCCGGCCGGCCGCCGTTTGATCTTTCCGTCGGCGGTGTACAGCACATCGCCGTTCGGCAGCCACTGCGGCCTGAACGGAAACACGTCCTCGTCTGAATCCGCGATGTTGCGATCGCCGATCATGAGCCGGCTCCTGCTGCCGGCGATGGCGTTGAACGCGACCGCGCCGCCCGGTCCGAACGCCGGCGCCGCGAGCCCGCCGTCGCTCGCCGCGACGAGCGTCTCGCTCCCGCCGGTCGCCGCCGCCGACGAGGAGTAGATGCCCGGCCGCTCGCGTCGATCCGAGACGTACGCGACGACCTCCGCGCTGCGCCAGGAAGGCATGAACTCGTTCGACGCGGCGCTGGTGATCTGCCGGAGGGCGCCCGTCGCGATCGTCAGCACCCAGATGTCGTAGCTGCCGCTGCGGTCCGACGAGAACGCGATGCGGCTGCCGTCGGGCGACCACGCCGGCTCGCGATCGTCGTACGGACTCGACGTCGCCGGCTTCAACTCCTTGCCGTCGGGAGCGGCGGTCCAGATCTGCCACGTGCTGTCGCGATACGCCTGAAACGCGAGCCTTCGTCCGTCGGGCGACCATGACGGCTGCCGCGCGTCGAGAAAAATGTCGGTGATCGGCGTCGCGGCGCCCCCGTCGGCCGGCAGCATCCACAGGGTGCCGAGCAGATCGATGGCGATCGTCCTGCCGTCGGGCGAGAGCGCCGCCGCGACGTTCGTCCCCTCGTGAAGCGTGAGGTGCACCGGCCGCGGCGCCGCTTGTTGCCCGCGTCCGACGAGCACCGCGCCGACGACGACAACTGCCGCGGCCAAGGTCTTCTGCATGCGCGCCAGTCTACCGTGCGCCCGATCGGCCGGACATTTGCCTTTTCTTCGCCGCCGCGGCTACGCTACTTATCCATGGCGCTCCGCGCGTGCACCATCAGCTTCAAGGACGCGCGCGGCATCCGGCACGGCGTCGAGGTCGAGGCCGAGTCGCTGTACGAAGCGGTCGTGCTCGCCGTCCGGTGCTTTCGATCCGATCCGTGGATCGAGCAGGTCGCGCCCGGCACGCTGCTCGACGTCGAGGTCCGCGAGCCCTGCACGACGCACGTGATCACGCTCCAGCACGTGGAGCGGTGGATCGCCAGCAGCACGCCAAATCCGCTCGAGGCGTCGAAGAAGGCGAAGCTGAAGCTGATCCTCGTCCAGGGATGAGGCCCCGGCGCGTCGCTTGCACTTCACACGTCGCCGTCATGTCGCCAACCGAGCTCGACACCCAGGCTCCGCCGTTCGCCGAACCGCACGTCGCCGACCAAACCGCTGACGTCGCGCTGATCGTCAACGGCCGCGCGCTGCGCCTCGTGATCGATCCGCGCGTGACGCTCCTCGACGCGCTGCGCGAGCATCTGCAGCTGACGGGCACCAAGAAAGGGTGCGATCACGGCCAGTGCGGCGCGTGCACGGTGCACGTCGGCGGGCGGCGCGTCCTGTCGTGTCTGACGCTCGCGGCCGCCGCGCAAGGCCAATCGATCACGACGATCGAGGGCCTCGCCGAAAGCGATCGTCTCCACCCGATGCAGCAGGCCTTCATCGACTGCGACGGCTTCCAGTGCGGCTACTGCACGGCGGGACAGATCATGTCGGCCGTCGCGCTGCTGCAGGAACCGTGCGGCCCCGACGACGACGATGTTCGGGAAAGCATGAGCGGAAACATCTGCCGCTGCGGCGCCTACCCCGGCATCGTCGCGGCGGTGCAGGCGGTGCGCGGCCGCCGGCGCTGACGCGATGGATCCCTTCAGGTTCGTGGCGGCGGCAGACGAGCATGCGGCGCGGGCGGCGGCATCGGCCGGCGCGCGGTATCTCGCCGGCGGCACGACGCTCGTCGATCTGATGAAGCTGCACGTCGAGCGGCCGCGGACGGTCGTGGACATCAACGCGCTGCCGCTGACGGAAATCGCCGAGACGCCGGGCGGCGGCGTACGCGTCGGCGCGCTGGTGCGCAACAGCGACATGGCGCATCATCCGCTGATCCGCGCGCGCTTCCCGCTGCTGTCGCAGGCGCTCCTCGCCGGCGCCTCGCCGCAGATCCGCAACATGGCGACGACCGGCGGCAATCTGCTGCAGCGAACCCGCTGCTATTACTTTCGCGACACCTCCGCGGCGTGCAACAAGCGCGAGCCGGGATCCGGCTGCTCGGCGCTGGACGGCTGCAACCGTATTCACGCCGTTCTCGGCACGAGCGACCACTGCATCGCGACGCATCCGTCGGACATGTGCGTCGCGCTCGCGGCGCTCGACGCCTTCGTGCTGCTGAGCGGCCCGCGCGGCAGCCGCGTCGTTCCGCTCGTCGAGTTCCACCTGATGCCCGGCGACCATCCGGAGCGCGAAACGGCGATCGAGCCGGGCGAGCTGATCACGGCGGTCGACGTGCCGCCGCTCGGGTTCGCGACGCGGTCCGCCTACGTGAAGGTGCGCGATCGCGCGTCGTATGCGTTTGCCCTCGCGTCGGCGGCGGTCGCACTCGATCTCCGCGGCGGCGAGATCCGCGATGCGCGGATCGCGCTCGGCGGCGTCGCGACGAAGCCGTGGCGCGCGCGCGAGGCGGAGCGCACGCTCGTCGGCCGCCCGCCGGATGCCGCGTCGTTCCGCGCGGCCGCCGATGCGGCGCTCGCCGGCGCGCGGCCGCGCGCGCACAACGGGTTCAAGATCGAGCTCGCGAAGCGGACGATCGTGCGCGCGCTCACGCGCGCCGGAGCGATGGCATGATCGGCGACCCGCTGAACCGCCTCGACGGACGCCTGAAGGTGACGGGGGCAGCGCGCTACAGCGCGGAATGGCCGCACGATCGTCTCGCTTACGGCGTCGTCGTCCAGAGCACGATTCCGCGCGGCGAGATCGCGTCGATCGACACCGCGGAGGCGTCCGCCGCGCCGGGCGTCCTCGCCGTTCTCACCGCCGAGAACGCGCCGCGGCTGCCGCAGGACGGCAGGGCCGGCGTGAGCCCGCCGGCGGGCCGCGAACTGTCGCTCCTGCAGACGCGCGAGGTGCGCTACAACGGCGAGCCAATCGCGCTCGTCGTCGCCGAGTCGTTCGAGCAGGCGACCTACGCCGCGTCGCTGGTGCGAGCGGCGTACCGCGTCGCGCCGGCGGCGATCGACATGGAGCGGGCGCTGCCGTCGGCCGAGCCGTACACGCAGAAAATCCTCGGGCTGTTCGAGCCGGCGAGCCGCCGGGGCCACGTGCGCGACGCGTTGCAGCGGTGCGACGCGACGATCGACCACCGGTACACGACGCCGCTCGAGACGCACAACGCGATGGAGCCGCACGCGACCATCGCCCAGTGGGACGGCGATCGGCTGACGCTCTACGACGCGACCCAGTACGTCTACGGCGTCAAGCGGTTCGTCGCGAAGACGCTCGGCATCCCGGACGATCGCGTGCGCGTCGTGTCGAAGTTCGTCGGCGGCGCGTTCGGATCGAAAGGATCGGCGTGGTCGCACGTGGTCCTCGCCGCGATGGCGGCGCGGCACATCGAGCGGCCGGTGAAGGTCGTGCTCACGCGGCGGCAGATGTTCGGCCCGGTTGGCGCGCGTCCGTACACCGTGCAGCATCTCGTCGTCGGCGCGCGGAAGGACGGCGCGATCCTCGCGATCCGGCAGGACGTTGACTCGAGCACGTCGACCTTCGAGGACTGGGTGGAGTCCTCGTCGCTGCAGACGCGGATGCTCTACGACGTGCCGAACGTCGAGACGTCGCAGCGGCTCGTGCGGCTCAACCTCGGCACGCCGACGTTCAATCGCGGCCCCGGCGAGTCGTCCGGCACGTTCGGTCTGGAGTCGGCGATCGACGAGCTCGCGGAAACGCTCGGCCTGGAGCCGATCGAGCTGCGGCTGAAGAACTACGCGGAGAGGGATCCGGAGCGCGGCATCCCGTTCTCTAGCAAGTCGCTGCGCGCGTGCTACGCGCGCGCCGCCGAGCGCTTCGGGTGGGCGCGCCGCCCGGCCGCGCCGCGCTCGATGCGCGACGGCGATGCGCTCGTCGGATTCGGCATGTCGACCGCGACGTATCCGGCCAAGCGGCTGCCGGCGTCCGCGTCGGCGTCTCTCGAGCCGGATGGATCGATCGTCGTTCGCGCCGCGACGCACGAATTCGGGACCGGCACCTACACGTCGATGAGCCAGATCGCGGCCGAGGCGCTCGGCGTGCCCGTCGAGCGGATCCGCTTCGAGCTCGGCGACACGGAGTATCCGGAGAATCCGATTTCCGCCGGCTCGATGACGGCGGCGAGCACCGGTCCTGCCGTGCACGCGGCGGCGCTCGCGCTCGGCGACCGGATCGCGTCGCTCGGCGGCTCCGCGCTCGACCTCGAGAGCTGCCGCGCGATCGTCGCGAAAAACGGCGGCCGCGCAGTCGAGGCGACCGCGCGGGCGGCGCCGGGCGCGGAACAGGGGAAGTACTCGATGCACTCGTTCGGCGCCGTGCTCGTGGAGGCGCGCGTCGACGCAGACCTTGGCGAGATCCGGATCCCGCGCATCGTCGCGGCGTACGGCGTCGGCCGTGTGCTCAACGCGCAGCTGGCCCGCAGCCAGCTCGTCGGCGGCATCGTCTATGGCGTCTCGATGGCGCTGCACGAGCACAGCGCGATCGATCCGCGCACGGGCCGCTACCTCAACGCGGATTTGTCGGAATATCTCGTGCCGGTGAACCGCGACATCGGCGACATCGACGTGATCCTCGCCGACGAAGACGATCCGCACGTCGATCCGATCGGCGTGAAAGGCATCGGGGAGATTGGAACCACAGGCGTCGCGGCGGCGATCGCGAACGCCGTTTACCACGCCACCGGCGTGCGGATTCGCGACCTGCCGATCACGCTCGACAAGGTGTTGCCGCTGTCGGCGTCACCGTGATCAGAAATACCGTCTGACTCTCGATCGATACTGCCGGTACGGCTCGCCGAACTTCCGCTCGAGATACCGCTCCTCGCGCAGCACGACGCCGAAGTGCATCGTGATGAGCACCGGCACGAGGACGATGAATCCCCACCACGTGTTGAACGCCAGCGTCAGGCCGCCGAAGATCAGCGTGACGCCGACGTAGAGCGGATTGCGCGTGAAGCGGAACGGCCCCGACGAGACGATCGTCGTCGCCGGCCGTGATGGATTCACGTTCGTGCCCGCCGCCGTCATCGTTCGTCGTCCCGTCGCCATGATCGCGAGGCCGATGACGACGAACGCCAGCCCCAGCCACACCGTCGTCGCCGCGACAATCGGCATCGGCCACACGGCGCGCAGGATCAGGACGACGATCAACGCGCCGCCGTACAGCAGCGGCGGCCATACGATGACGCCGGGATTGTCCGCGGACGCGGCCGTCGTCGTCTCAGTCATCGGCAACTCCTCTTGCGATCACACGCGCTGCAGCAGAGAAAGATACGCGCGCCACGGGCCGACAGCGTCCGAATACTGGCGCGCCATGACGCGAACGATCTGGCTGATGTGGCCGAGATCGTGCGCGACCCATGTCGCGAGGTGCTGGCCGAGCGTCACGACGCCGAACTCCGGATGTCGTCCGCGCCTCGTCAGATCGTCGTGTGTCAGCGCGAGCATCTGCAGCCGCGAGAGGCTCTCGCCTCGCACGCGATCGAATGCGTCGAGCAGTTCGGCGAGCGATTGCCCCTTCGATGCGGCGAACATCGCTTCACGATCGAATGGTGGAAACGGCACGGCGTCGCCGTGCCGCAGCAGGTGCTCGATGCGCGGCATCCAGTCGGTGCGCTCGCCGTGAATCAAGTGGCCGACGACGTCGTACGGGCTCCAGGTGCCGGGCCCCTCGGTGGCGCCGGTCCATGCCGGCGGCAGATCGCGCAGCAGCGCGCGGACGACGGCCGGCGTCCGCTGCAGCACGGGCAGCGCGTCCTCGAATCGGTATTCCATCGGTGGTCGCGTCTCAAATTACGATCGCGCAACCGCACTATACGGCATGTTGAGCGGCAGCGGCACGGGGCTACGCGGTGCCGAGGTGCCGCACGAACCAGTCACGCGCGAGGCGGGACACCTGATCGAGCGCGCCGGGCTCCTCGAACAAGTGCGTCGCGCCAGGAACGATCTGCAGTTCCTTCGCGCTCGCGAGGCGCGCGAACGCCTGCCGGTTCAGCGCAATCACGACGTCGTCGCGCCCGCCGACGATGAGCAGCGTCGGCGCCTCGACGCGCTCGAGCGCGCCCGCGGCGAGATCGGGACGGCCGCCGCGGGAGACAACGGCGCGCACGGCCGGCCGATCGGCGGCCGCAATCAGCGCCGCGGCCGCTCCGGTGCTCGCGCCGAAGAGTCCCACGGGCAGAGACGACGTCGCCCCCTCCGCGGCGGCCCAATCGACGGCCGCCGCCACGCGATCAGCGAGCAGATTGATGTCGAAGCGGAATTCGCCCGTGAGTACGTCCGTGCGTTCTTCCCGCTCGGTGAGAAGGTCGAGCAGCAGCGTCGCGAGGCCTGCGTGCTGCAGCGCCTGCGCAACCGAGCGGTTGCGCGAGCTGTGGCGGCTGCTGCCGCTGCCGTGCGCGAACACGACCAGGCCGCTCGCATTCTGCGGGACGCTCAAATCGCCGCTCAGCGCGGCGCCGGCAACGGCGAGCCGAACCGGCTGCTCGTTCACGTTCTGCGCGGACACGCTCATGACATGCCTCACAGCGCGGTCGGATAGGTCTCCGGAAGATCGGCTTCGTCCACCGACCACGGCTCCAGCGGCTCGACCGCCTGCGTGCGGTCGATGTGGAGCACGACGTCGAACTGGTCGGGCAGGCGCGCGCGAAAATAATGGCTCATCCGCTCCGTGTCGGGCCGATAGATGACGCCGATCGCACGCTGCAGCCGAGGCGCGGCGACCGCCGCACGCGTCGCTGGATCGCCGAGCAGCAGGAAGAATCGGTCGAGCCCGACGTCGTGGAAGAGGCGCTCGTAGCTGCCGGCGAGCGACGGACGAACGCGCTTGCGCTGCGACGGCTCGTCCCAGTCCGACGCGGCGGTCACCGTCCCGGTGTGCGTCGTGAAACCGACGAGCCGCGCATCCGTTCCGTACGTTTCGCGCACCAACTGACCGAGGTTGAGCTCGCCCATCTCGCCCATCTGCGTGGCGCGCGCATCACCGAGATGCGAGTTGTGCGCCCACACGACGGCGCGCGCGTCGCCGGAGGTCTGCCGCATGTGCGCAACGAGCGCCTGCAGCGTCTGCATCATGTGCGTGTCGCGCAGGTTCCACGACTGCACGCGGCCGCCGAACATCGCCCGGTAATACTCTTCCGCGTTGCGGACGAGACGCGCGTTCTGCTCCGCGAAGAAGTAATCGTCGGCGGCGACGCGTCCGTCGCGGCTGGCATACTCCGCGGCCCGCCGCCGCAGCTCCACGAGCTCGGCGACGACCTCGTCCTCGCACGATCGCGACAGCCCGACGGTGGCCGCATAGCCGTACGCCTGCGAGTCGTCGGCGAAATCCTCGAAGCAGCCGTAGCGATGGCGCGCGCGTTTCGCCGCGTCCGGATCGACCTTCGCGAGGTACCCGAGGACCGCCTGAATCGACGTGTGGAGGCTGTACAGGTCGAGGCCGTAGAAGCCGACGCGCGCCGCGGCGTCGCGCGCGCGGTTGTGATCGCGCAGCCACTCCAGAAACCGGAGGACGTCGCCGTTGCGCCACATCCACCGCGGAAACCGCGTGAAGTCGGCGAGCGCCGCGTTGGCATCCGCGTCGCCGCTCGCGTGGCGCACCCAGCGGTTCACGCGATAGGCATCGGGCCAGTCCGCTTCGACGGCGACGACGTTGAAGCCCGCGTGCACGATGAGCGCCTTCGTGAGCTCGGCGCGCGCCTCGTAGAACTCGTGCGTGCCGTGCGACGCCTCGCCGATGAGGACGAGCCGCGCGTCGCCAATCGCGTCGAGCACCGCGCGGAACCCGTCGGGCGCCGCCTCGAACCACTGCGCTGCGCGGCGCAGCGCCTCGATCGCCTGAGCGTCGTTCATCGTTCGCTCGCCCCGCTGTGGAGCCGCGCCTCGTGCCGGCGCAGGAGCTCGCGGACTTCCTCGTCGGTCGTCTGCGAAAAATTGCGGTACCACAAGCCGACCGCGTTGAACGGCTCGGGCGTGCGCGCGCAGACGGTCTCGTCGGTGATGTCGGCGAATTCCTGGCATGTCTCCGGCGCGCCGACCGGCACCGCGACGACGACGCTCGACGGTCCGAGGGCGCGCACGGCCTGCACCGCCGCGCGCATCGTCGCGCCGGTGGCGAGGCCGTCGTCCACGAGGATCGCGACGCGATTGCGGAGGTCGGCCAACGGCCGGCCCTGGCGGTATTCGCGCTCGCGGCGCTGCAGCTCGACGAGCTCGCGGCTGGCGACCGCTTCGATCGCGCTCGCCGGAATGGCGTACCACTGGACGGTCTCTTCGTTCAGCACGCGTACGCCGCCCGACGCAATCGCGCCGATCGCGAACTCGGGATGGCCAGGCATCCCGAGCTTACGGACGACGAAGATCTCGAGCGGCGCGTCGAGCGCCTCGGCGATTTCGAACGCGACCGGAACGCCGCCGCGCGGCAGCGCGAGGACGATCACGTCGTGGCGGCCGCGATACTTCGACAGCCGCGCCGCGAGCTCGATGCCCGCCTCGCGTCGATCCTCGAACGCGTCCGATCTACCGCTCGCTCGAGAGGTCGGGTACGCCATCGACTTCCTCCGAACGCATCGGCGACGTGAACTGCAGCGTCGTGCGCGTGCCGTCGGCGCTGTCGATGACGAGCGCCCGGTCGGCGCCCTCCGCCGTCAGCTCGACGCGCACGGCCGTGGCGTCGGCGACGATGTGCGCCACGTGCTCGCGGCGGTCGCCGAGCGCCACCTCGATATCCTTCGTGTCCGGCGCGGTGCGTGCGACGCCGATGAGCGGCACGTCGCGCGCGGCGAAGGTCTCTTCGCCGCCGGGGTCCGTCGTGCGAAGCGACACGCGCCACCCGGCATGCTTCCGACTGAAGCTGTCGAGCTCGTCGCGCCACGATGGCTGAGCGAGATCGCGGCTGGACATCGGCTGAAACCTCGCTCGCGATGTCGCAATCTTCGCGCCACACAGCCACGGCTCATCCGCGCCGCCGCGGATGTGATCGTGGTTTGCAAGCGTTGATCGCCGTCCGGAGGTCATGATGAAGCAAGTCGTACTGCCACTGCCGACGTTCGCATTCACGGTCGCCACGCGCGCCGCTCTCGGCCTGGGCATCGGGTTGCTCATCTCCGAGCGCATTCCTGTGAGCCGCCGCCGTGGAATCGGCGGCGCGCTGGTTGCGCTCGGCGCGGCGACGACCGTGCCTATTTTGATGACGGTGCGCCGCAGCCTGTCGTCGTCGCGCGAACGCCAGGGGATCGGCGTCGGCCAGAGCGAGCAGCTCATCGGCGCCACACGGTTCGCACGCAAAGGGGACGAGCTGTACTGAGGTGAATATGCCTGAGAAAGCCACACGCGAGCGGGCGCGGCGCGACAAGCGCCAGGGCAAGGCGGCTTCGACGCAGGCGGGCGAATTCGTCCGCGAGGAGATGCACCACATCCGCGAAGGCAAGCACGGCGCGCGATCGACGAAGCAGGCGATCGCGATCGCCCTCTCGAAGGCGCGGCGATCGGGCGTCAAGCTGGCGCCGCCGCGGCGCGGCGCGAAGCGAAGCACGAAGCAGAGCGCGAAGTACGCCCGCCGCGCGGGCGCGCATGGCGCGAGACGGCCGTCGCCGCGCAGGTCGCGCGCCGTCCGCCGCGCGCTGCGGCGGGAAGGACACCGGGCCGCATCGCGCAAGGCGCTGGCGCGCCAGGCAAGAACCGCGGCGCGGCGGCGATCCGGTCGCGCCCGCAGCGCATCGGCGGCCCGCGCCGCGCGGACGAAGGGCCCGCGCGTACGGCGCGCCGCGGCCCGCAAAGCGGCGCGGACGCGCCGCCGGGCCGCGTCTTAAACGCGATCGCGATCGGTGGGCGCGGCGGCATCCGCCGCGCTCGCCTGCGCCGTTCGACGCTCCTCCCATCGCATCACGATGATGTAGGTGACCGTATCCCACGCGTTGTGAACGCCGATGAACAGGAGCAGCGTCGCCGCGCCGGCGATCACGAAGAGCGACAGCGTCGTCGCTCGAACGAGCGCGAGCGCCGCGGCGAGTATGGTGGCGTAGGTCGCGAGCGGCAGCGCCGCATGGAACAGCCAGTCCTCGAACACCGGCTTGTAGTCGGTCTGCCGCCGCGCGCGCCGAAGCACGATCAGCATGTACACCGTGCCGGCCGCGCCGAACGCGGCGATCGCGGTCGCCGCGGCTGACGGCTGCGGCCACGGCGCGACGACGATTGCCGCCAGCAGCAGCGGCGCGCTGAAGTGCACGACCGTCGGCGTGCCGAACGCCTCGATCTGACGCTCCGAGCCGCGGAACTCGGCGACGAGCGCGATGACGACGAACATCAGGCCCGTCAGTGCGCCGGCCGACGACCCGACGATCACGTAGAAGGTTTCCCAGGCAGGAAACAGCACACATCTCTCCTTCGCCGCGCGCGCGTCACGGCAGCCGCATCGATTCCCCGAACTCCATCGTCCGGAATCTCGACGCGGGCACGCCGCTCGCACGGCATGCCTCGGCGAGCGCGCGCGCCGGCTCGTCGATCCCCTCGGCCGTCAGCTGAAACGTGCCGAAATGCATCCCGACGCTCGCGGCCGCGCCAAGATCGAGGTGCGCCTGCACCGCCTCCGCCGGATTCATGTGGACGACGTGCATGAACCAGCGCGGCTCGTAGGCGCCGATCGGCAGCAGCGCGAGATCGATCGGTCCGAGCCGGCGGCGCACGTCGTGGAAGAAATCGGCGTACGCCGTGTCGCCCGCGAAATAGATCCGCGCGCGATCGAGCGCGATCATGAAGCCGCCCCACAGCGCGCGGTTCTTGTCGAACGCCGTGCGCGCGGAGAAATGCTGCGCCGGCGTCAGCGTGATCGGCGCGTGCGGCGCGCGCGACGCCTGCCACCAATCGAGCTCCTCGATCCGGCGGATGCCGGCCGATCGCACGAGCGCGCCGTTGCCGATGGGCGTGATCACGACGGGATCGAACCGCGCCGCGAGCCGCGCGAGCGTGCGCAGATCGCAGTGATCGTAATGGTTGTGGCTGACGAGCACGGTCGCGATCTCCGGCAGGTCCTCGAAGCGCACGGCCGGCTGCCGCACGCGCCGCGGCCCCAGGAGATTCAGCGGCCCCGCGCGCTGCGAGTACATCGGATCGGTGAGGATGTGTCCCTGCGGCGTCTGAATCAGGAACGTCGCGTGGCCGATGAACGTGACGACGGCGGCGGCGGCGCCGTCCGGCGGCGGCGGGCGCTCGGCGGGCGCATCGACGTGCGACGGCCACGGCGTTCGCCGCGTGAGCAGCATCCGAGGCACCTTCGAGAAGGGCTGGCCCGCGTCCCCGCCCGGATTCACGAAGCGGCGGCCGTCGAAATGATCGCTTTTTTCCGCCCTCGTCATCGTCATCGTCGAAACGTACACTGCGTCGCCTCGAGTCATCTGCGCGCCGGTTCGTCCTTGTCGGCCCGCGGCGAATCGCCGATGATGTCGCGCCTGGAGGGCACGATGCGACTCGCCCGCTGCCTCACGACTATCCTTCTCTCGCTCGCCGTCGCGGCGTCGGCCGCCGCCCAATCGCAAATCACGACCGGCGTCGTCGACGGCACCGTCGTCGATGCGAGCGGCGCCGTGGTCCCCGGCGTCGACGTCGAGGTCCGCAACGTGGACACGAACCTCTCGCGCACGCTGGTGACCGATCGCAGCGGCCGCTTCGTCGCGCTGCAGCTGCCGCCGGGCCGCTACTCGGTCAGCCTGAAGCTGTCCGGGTTCGCCACGCTCGTGCAGGAAAATGTGATTGTAACCGTCGGCGAGACAGTGCGCCTCAGCCCGGTCATGAAGGTGTCGGGGCTCGCCGAGACGGTCACCGTGACGACGGCGGCGCCGGCGGTGGATACGGCGCGGACGGCCGCGGCGAGCACGCTCGATCAGACGACCGTCGAGACAACGCCCATCCTCGGACGCAAGTTCGAGGATCTGCTGACGCTCACGCCGGGCGTGAGCATCGTACAGGGGCCCGACGGCGACGAGATCACGTTCGCCGGCCAGCGCGGCGTCTTCAACAACATCAGCCTCGACGGCGGCGACTACACCAACGGCTTCTTCGGCGAGCAGGTGGGCGGCCAGCGCGCGGCGATCGACATCACGCTCGAGGCCGTCAAAGAATTCCAGGTGATCGCGACCGGCGCGAGCGCCGAGTTCGGCCACACGGCCGGCGGCGTCGTCAACGTGATCACGAAGTCGGGCACCAACGAAGTGAAGGGATCGCTGTTCCACTACCAGCGCCTCGAAGGCCTTACGTCGAACACGTCCGACGGCAACCCGCTGCAGGACTTTCATCGCGAGCAGTTCGGCGGCACCGTCGGCGGGCCGGTGACGCGCGACAAGGCGTTCTACTTCGCTGCGATCGAGGGCGTTCGCGAGAACCTGCTGCGGCCGAACCTCTCGGCGCCGATCGGCACGCCGTGTCCGGTGAGCGCACCCACGCTCGCCGCGAACGAAGCATTGATCGGCGGCAGCGCCGACTGCCAGCGGCTCGCGCTGCTGCAGTTCTTCCGCGCGACGCGCGGCCAGGACGAGGGGCAGCCCGTCTCGCACCAGATCGACAACACGGCCGTGCTCGGCAAGGTGGACGTCAACCTCACGCCGTCGCACAACCTGTCGGCGTCGTACAACTTCGATCACTCGAAGAACACGAACCAGACCTTCGACGTCGCGACCTACGGATCGTCGGCGAACGGCATCGAGGGCCCGTCGAAAATCAACGTCTTCAACCTGAACCTGTTCAGCACGGTGAGCGCCAACAAGCTGAACGAGTTCCACGTGACCTACTCGCGCGAGAACCGGCCGCGGTCGGCCGTGCCCTCGTCGGTGCCCGCCGACACCGCGATGGGCTTCGCCACGACGTTCCGCTTCGGCAACCCGTTCTTTCTCGCGCCGAACGTCGACGAGGTCGTCAAACGCGTGCAGGTGAAGAACAACTTCTCGATCGTCCGCGGCGCGCACACGATCAAGACCGGCGGCGAATGGCAGCACACGAACAACCTCCAGGTGTTCCGGGGCTTCTTCGAGGGACGCTACATCTTCGACAGCGTGACGGGGTTCCTGCGCTACGCGTCGCCGGCGGCGCCCGGCGGCTTCGGGCCATCGACGATCGGCTGCTCGAACGGCGGCTACGTGACGGCGCCAGCGAGCTGCCCCGCCGGCACGACCGCGAGCGGCGGCCCGCTCCTGCTCTACCTGCAGAGCACGAGCCCCGACGGCATCGCGCGAGACGCCGCCGGCGCGTCCGACATCAGCAACGAGGAGTTCGCGCTCTTCGTCCAGGACCGGTGGCTGGCGCGCGGCGGCGTCACCGTCGACTACGGCTTCCGGTGGGACGCGCAGCGGATGCCGGCAACGGTTGACCCGAAGACGACGGCGTACGCGGCGCTCCTGAACGATCCGCGCTTTCCGTCGGACGGGACGCTGCCGAGTCAGTGGCTGGAGTTTCAGCCGCGCGCCGGCGTCGCGTGGGATGTGAAACGGGATCATCGGTCGCTCGTGCGCGCCAGCGGCGGCATCTACTACGCGCGGCAGAACATGCTCAGCCAGGTCGGCTCCGTCACGACGAACGGCATTCAGCAGAAGACCGACGTCGCCTTCTCGGGCGGCACCGTGCCCGTCTGGCCGAACCTGCTGCCACCGACCGCGGTGCCCGCCGGCACGTTCCCGCTGTTCAGCGGCGTCCGCGTGTTCGATCGCGACTACAGCAACCCTCGCATCTACAGCGCCAGCGTCGGGTTCGATCGCGAGCTGATGCCGAGCCTGGCGGCGTACATCGATTTCACGACGACCAAAGGCGTGCATCTCACGCGCTTCCTCGACTACAACGCGCACGGCACGGCGCCCGCCGCGGTCCAGCCGGCCTCGCGCGACACGACGTCGTACGCGGGCGCCAATCCGTTCGAGCCGCAGCTGGGGAGCGTCTTCGTCACCAACAGCCGCGGCCACGGGCTGTATCGCGGCGCGACGTTCGGCGTGCGGAAGCGCTTCTCGCAGCACTATCAGCTCGAGGCGAACTACGTGCTCGCGAAAGACGAGGACGACGACTCGAACGAGCGCGATCCGTTCACCGATCGCTCGTTCAACTTCTACGACCTCGGCCTGGATTACGGCCCGTCGGATCGCGACATCCGCCACAAGGTGAACGTCTTCGCGTACACGGAGCTGCCGCAGCAGTTCCGCCTGAACGTTCGCGTCCAGGGGCGGACCGCGCAGCCGATCACGACGTCGCCGCGCGTGCTGAACGGCGTCGACCGCGGGCGCAACTGGGACCTGAAGGACAACGCGTACTTCTCGCTCGACTGGCGGCTGCAGCGCGCGTTCCGCGTCGGGACGCGGTCGGAGATCGTGCCGAGCCTCGAGATGTTCAACACGTTCAACAACGCGAACAACGTGAACCCGTTGACGACCCCCGCGCTGTTCAATTTCGACGGGTTCCTGCGGCAGGGCGTCGGCGATCCGCGTCAGGTGCAGCTCGCGGTGAAAGTGACGTTCTGAACCGGAGCGGACTGCGCTACCGTGATCGTGAAACCATCAGACGATCACCGATCGCGTCTGGAGCAGCGGAACGGCGAGCGCCGCGTCTCCCTCGATGCGCACGCGCGCGGTCGCATCGTCGATCGACAGCGCGTTGAACAACAGCCGCCACGCGTCGTCGTCCGACAGCGTCACCGCCGTCGTCGGCGCGGGGCGACGTCCGGGCTCGACGTCCCACCCGCCGTCGGCGCGCGGCACGACCGTCCACGCACCGCCGGCCGCGCCCGTGATCTCGACGCCCACCGACGCGCCGCGCCGCGTCGGAACGGCTCGATACGCGTGCGGCAGCGCGTGCATCGCAATCTCGAGCACCGCGTGCAGCCACGCCGCGTCCGCGAACGGTCCGGCGCCCACCGCGTCGCGAATCTGCGCGCCGTGGTGCCACACTTCGGTGAACTCGCGTCCGACGTCGAGCCACTGCGCCGACTGCGCCTCGCCGGCCCAGGAGACCGGGAACAGCGCAGCGTCGTGGAGCTCCAGCGTTTCGACGAACGCGCAGAGCTCGCCGCTCGCGTGCGCGTACAGATCGGCGAGCACGCGCGCGCTCAATCGATCGGCCGCGCCTACCCACGCCGCGTTCAATTGGTTGATCAACGCAATCAGCTCGGCGTCGGTCGCCGGAGGCCGTCCGGGCGGCCGCATGCGGTCGCGATGGAACGACAGCCGCCGGAGCGCGGTGTCGATCAGGTGCGCGACGACGTCGCGCACGCGCCACGCGCCGGCCGCCGTCGGACGCATCCAGTCATCCGCGGCCAGCGACCCGACGACGCCGACGATATCGCGGCAGAGCGGACGGAACAGCGGCCGGGTGTCGATGACGGGAAGCGGCATGATGCGGTGGAGGCGGCGGCTGCCGCTACGTCGACGCCCTCAGCACATCGACGAGCGCGGCGGCGAATGGCTCGGGCTTTTCGTGCGGCACGAAATGTCCCGCGCCCTCGACGATCCGCTTCTCGAGCAGCCTGGGAAAGACCGCGCGATCGGCGCCGGTGACGGCCGCGTCGGGATGCCCGAACGAATCGTCGGCGCCGTAGAGCACGATGGCCGGCGCCGCAATCGGCGGGCGCGCGGCGAGCTTCTGCTCGGCCTCGACGAACCGCTGTTCCCCCAGCGCGTTGAAGTTGCGGTGGCGATAGGAGTGAATCACGCAGCCGACGAAATCGGGATTGTCGAACGACGCCGCCGTGAGGTCGAACGTCTCTTCGCTGAAGCGCCACGTCGGCGACCACTCGCGCCACATCTGCGCGCAGAGCCCGCGGCGGTTCTGCTCCAGCCCCTGTCGCCCCGCCTCGGTGTTGAAGTACCACTGATACCAGAGGCGCCGCACGGCCTCGGGCGCGGGGGGACGACCCGGCGTCACGGTGTTCTGAACGAGGTAGCCGCCGACGACGACCGCCGCGCGCACGCGATCGGGGTGCAGCGCCGCCGCCACGCACGCGGCGCGGCCGCCCCAGTCGAATCCAGCGACGGCGAAGCGCTGCAGCTGCAGGGCGTCCGCGAAGTCGATCACGTCCTGGCCGATCGCGGCCTGTTCCGCCGTTCGCGCCGCGGCCGGATCGAGGAATCGCGTCGGCCCGTAGCCGCGCAGGTAGACGGCGAGCGCGCGATACCCTGCCTTCGCGACGAGCGGACCCACGCCGTCGTACGCGTGCGCATCGTCGGGAAAGCCGTGCAGCAGGATGACGGAAAACCCGGCGGCGTCGCCGAACTCGTGGTAGCCGATCTCGAGCACGTTCGTGCGAACCGTTTTCACTGCGGGCGCCTGCGGCGCCTGCGCGCGGAACCGCTCGAGCGATCCTGCCGCGAGGAAGCCGGCTGCGCTCTGGAGCAAAATTCTGCGATGCATCGCCGCCGATCACCTTTCGAGCGTAAACGTCATCTCGATCGTCACGAGTACCGGCACCGGTTGGCCATCTTTCGTGCCCGGGGTGAATCGCCACATTTTCGCCGCGTTGACCGCCTGATCGTCGAGACCGTACCACCGGTCGAGCGATCGAACCACTCTCACCTCCCCGACAGTTCCGTCGACGTTGACGACGACCTCGAGGAGCACTCCGCCCTGGATCTTCGCGCGCATGGCGTCCGAGGTGTACTGCGGCTTCACGTCCTTCAGCAGCCGCGGCTGCGTCACGCCGTCGCCTTGGCGGAAGACTCCGGACGGCGTCGCGCCGTCAGCCCGGGCCATCGTTTCGTGCGACGCCAACACCCATCCTCGAGGCCCCCGACGATAAACGCGCGCGTAATACACGTGGTATTCGGGTCCGTCGGCGCGGCTCGTCTTCACTTGAATGTGACCGTGCGTGTTGACACGGTTCCCGTGTGATTCGACCACGACGGAGTCGACATTTCGCTCCAGCGCGTCGAAGATGCGCACATCGTTCAGCAATTGCTCTTTGTTCCATGTCGTCGCATCGGGAGCCGGGGCCGGCTTGAACCGCACGTCGTCGGCAACCGCGGCTTCGACGAAGGCCACGTCGCGCCGGAGGTACGCGGCGTCGAACAGCCGATCGAACATCGCCGGATCGTCGCCGAGCGGCGACGCCGGTTGAGCGCGAGGGACGAGCGCAAGCGAGGCTGCCAGGCCGAGCACGAAGACGTTCATCGGCGCCCTCCATTCCGGCAAGGGCGAACGGGGCCGCGTCCGAGGCGTACTACTATAGTGAATCGATGCGACCGCTGGAGCGCGCCGACGCATTCTGCGCCCGCTACGGCTTCACGATGCCGATCATGCTCGCGCCAATGGCGGGCGCCTGCCCGGCGAGCCTGTCGATCGCGGTCGCGAACGCCGGCGGGATGGGCGCGATGGGCGCGCTGATCACGCCGCCCGACGGCATCCGCGAGTGGACGCGCGAGTTTCGATCGAAGAGCCGCGGGCCCTTTCAGATCAACCTCTGGATTCCGGATCCGAAGCCGGCGCGCGACGGCGACGCGGAGGCTCGCGTGCGCGCGTTTCTCGCGCAGTGGGGCCCTGCGGTACCGCCGGCGGCCGGCGATGTCTCGCTGCCGGACTTCGACGCGCAGTGCGAGGCGCTCGTCGACGCGGCGCCCACCGCGGTGTCGTCGATCATGGGCCTGTATCCCGCCGCGTTCGTCAGCCGGCTGAAGGCGCGCGGCATCGCGTGGTTCGCGACGGCGACCACGCTTGCCGAAGCCAGGGCCGCGCGCGACGCGGGCGCCGACGCCATCATCGCGCAGGGCTACGAGGCCGGCGGCCATCGCGGCGCGTTCGATCACGCGGCCGCGGAGCGCCAGGGCATCGGCCTCATCGCGCTCGTGCCGCGTCTGGTCGATCACGTCGATCTGCCGATCGTCGCCGCCGGCGGCATCGGCGACGGACGCGGCGTCGCGGCCGCGCTCACGCTCGGCGCGAGCGCCGCGATTATCGGGACGGCGTTTCTGCGGTGCCCCGAGGCGCGCACAAGTCCGGCGTGGGCGAACGCGCTCGAGGGACTCGAGCCCGAAGAGACGATGCTCACGCGCGCCTTCACCGGTCGCCTCGGACGAGCGGTCGCGACCGATTTCGTGAAGGCGGCCGCATCGCCCGGCGCGCCGCGCCCGGCGCCGTACCCGGTGCAGCGCGGCCTCACGGCCGCGATGAAGGAAGCCGGCGCCGCCGCCGGCGACGTGCACCGGATGCAGGTGTGGGCCGGCCAGTCGGCCGCGATGGCGCAACCGATCCCGGCCGGCGATCTCGCGACCGAGATCTGGAAGAGCGCGCGAGCGCTGCTGCTGTAACGAATAGGGCTGTAGGGCGACCCTTTGAGCGTCGCCGCGGCCCTGCAGATCGAACGATGCCCGTCGTGCACGTTTCCGGAATCCGGAAGACCTACGGCCGCACCGTCGCCGTCGACGAGGTGTCGTTCGATGTGCACGCCGGCGAGATATTCGGGTTGATCGGCCCGAACGGCGCGGGCAAGACCACCACGATGGAATGTGCGGAAGGTCTGCGCGCGCCCGATCGAGGCACGATCTCGGTGCTGGGCATGGATCCGGTCCGACACGCCTACGCGCTGCAGGAACGGATCGGTGTGCAGCTCCAGGAGGCGCAGCTCCAGAAGCGCATCAAGGTGCGCGAAGCGGTCGGCCTCTGGGCCTCGCTGTACCGGAATGCCGTCGACGGCGATCGCCTGATCGAGCAGCTCGGTCTGGGCGACAAGCGGAACGCCTGGTTCATGACGCTCTCCGGCGGCCAGAAGCAGCGCCTGTTCATCGCGCTCGCGCTCATCAACGATCCGGAGCTCGTGTTCCTCGACGAGCTGACGACCGGACTCGACCCGCAGGCGCGGCGGGCGATCTGGGATCTGGTGCGAGGGATCCGCCAGCGCGGCAAGACGGTCTTCCTGACGACGCATCTGATGGAGGAAGCGGAGCGTCTCTGCGACCGCGTCGCGATCATCGACCACGGCCGCATCGTCGACATCGGGACGCCGGCCGAGCTCGTGCGGCGCAATTGCCCCGAGCGCGCCGTGATCATCGTCACCGAGGATCGCGCGGCCCTCGAGCGCTTCCGCGCGATCCCGCGCGTCGCGTCGGTGACCTGCGAGGGCTCGCGGTTCACGATTCGCGGACAGGAGGACGATCTGGTGACCGAGGTCATCGAGTGTCTGGCGGAGCAGCACATCCGAGCGATCGACTTCCGCACGGAGCACCCGACGCTCGAGGACGTGTTCCTGAAGCTGACCGGCCACTCGATTCGCGACTGAGGCGACACGATGCTGCGCGGCCTCTGGCGCCTGACCTGGCTCGAGATCAAGATCTTCCTCCGCGAGCCGCTGGGCGTGATCGGAACGGTGGGGCTTCCGGTGGTGATCTACATCGGGGCGGGCCGCCTGCTCGGCCCGCGCGTGGGCCGGGTCTCGCTCGACGTGCCGCGATTCGTGTCGGCCGATCTGCCGATCTTCACCTCGGTGCTGATCGCGACCAGCGCGGTCCTGTCTCTCGTGGCGATCATCGCGATTTACCGTGAAGGCGGAATTCTGCGGCGGCTGAGGGCCACGCCGCTCCGGCCGTACACGATTCTCACCGCGCACGTCGCGGTCAAGCTGCTGTTCACCGCGGTGACGCTGGCGTCGATGGTCCTCGCCGGGCGGCGCTACTACCCGATCCCCGCCGCGGTGCCGGTGCTGTCGTTCGCGGGAGCGCTGCTCTTCAGCACGCTGAGCATCCTCTCGATTGGATTTCTCGTCGCGAGCATCGTTCCGACTGCGCGCTTCGCACAGCCGATCGGTACGCTGATCTTCTATCCGATGCTCGGCTTGTCCGGGCTCTTCGTCCCGATCGAATCATTCCCGCCGATGCTGCAGGCGGCGGCCCGGGCGCTGCCGCTCACCTACGCGGTCTCGCTGCTCCGCGGCATCTGGCGCGGCGAGGGCTGGAGCGCGCACATCGGCGACGTCGCGGCGCTGACGCTGCTGTTCGTCGTCTTCATGGCGGTATCCGCCAGAGTATTTCGATGGGAATAGTGTAGGGCGAGGCTTTCAGCCTCGCCCCCGGCGACTTCTGCGACGGTTGCCCGCGGCGACCCTGAAAGGGTCGCCCTACGGCACAAAGACGGCTAGCCCCCAGCCCCGACTCCCTTTCAGAAGTTGAACAGCAGCGCGAGCCGCATCATGCGGCCCTGCAGCACGTTCTGCGGCTGGCCGAGGCTCGTGCCGAACGACTGCACTTCCTGCAGCACGGTGTTCGCGTTGAGCGCGTTGAACACCGCGACCTGCCCCTGCACTTCCTTCCGCTGGAAGCGGAACGTGCGCTTGGCGCTCAGATCGAGCTGATTCCATCGCGGCTCGAACTTCGAATTCGGCTGAATGAGGTTGAACCCGGGCGCCTGCGTCTGCGTGCCGGCGGCGAGGAGAATCGGCGCCGAGACGGCGGCGCGCGTGCGCTGGCCGTTGGGGAACGCCGACGCCGGCACCGTCCAGTAGACGCCGAGCGACGGATCCTGCGCGGTGTAGCTGTTGCCCTTGCCGGCGAAGCTGATGAACACGCCGCTCACCTCGACGCCCCACGGCAGCGGGTAGTTCGCCGAGATCTTGAAGTCGTTCCGGAACGGCGGCTTGGTCGTGGCCCCGTACTGCTGGAACGTCTCGCCGCTCTGATCGCAGAACCGCAGCTTGTTCGGGTCGTACTGATCGCAGGTGATCGTGATCAGCCGATCGTTGCTCCACCCGCCGAAGACGTTCGCGCCGCGCGGCAGCCGCGCGTTGAAGCTCACCTCGAAGCCGTCGTAGATCGTGCGGTTGACGGTGGAGTTGATGTCGACGAGCTGCTTCGAGTAGAGGCCCGCCTTCGCCGGATTGAGATTGAAGAGCGTCAGCGTCTCGCCGTTGCCGAGCGGGTTCGCCACCTGGAACGGCGTCCAGTCGTCGATCGTCAGCAGCGGATTCTGCTGCGCCTCCTGGTTGTAGAAGCGGCGGTGGTAATAGCCGCCGAAGAGCGACAGCCGCGGCAGCAGCTGATGCTGGAAGCCGACCGTCGTCTCGACGTTGTACTCGCGCGCGAGCCCCGGCGCCGGCGCGCGGCCGGTGGAGACGCCGAAGTTCGCGTTGCCGCTCGGCCCGATCTCGTTGTCCTGGGCGATGTCGTCGCGATTCAGATCGGTCCAGTTGCGCGATTCGCTGACGGTGGTGAACGGATCGTAGCGCTTCGCCCAGCCGCCGGCCCAGGGCAGCATGTACTTGCTGACGCTCGCCTTTACCGCTGTCTTCGCGTCGCCGAACAGATCGTAGACGGCGCTGATGCGCGGCGACACGTTGTTCCAGTTCGGATTGTCGGGCACGTCGGGCTGGCAGAAGGCGGCGACGAAGCGGCCGGCGGCGCGGCAGCCGCCCTGGATCTTGGCGTTGAAGTGATCGAAGCGGAGGCCCGGGCTGAGCGTGAGCCGCTTGAGCGTCCAGACGTCCTGCGCGTAGACGCCGAGGTCGGCGTTGACGTACTCGAAGTACTGCGTCGGCGTGTTGTAGACCGTCACCGCGTTGGCCACTTCGGCGCCCGCGGCGTTGAGGATGTAGTTCTGGACGAGATCGGCGGTGCGCAGCTGCGAGTTGCCGTCGACGCCGAACGACCACTGCGCGCCGGTCTTCAGCGCGTGCGACCCGGTGACATAGGACAAGGCCGTCGTCAGCACCTTGCGATCGGGATAGGTGCCGGTCGATCCGCCGGGCGCCGCTCCCGTGATGTTGGTCGTCGTCGCGTTGTTGTGCGTCGCCTGCGAGAACCACGCCGGCGTGAACGGCTCGTTCGCGATCGCCTCGATCGCCGGCTGATATTTCTGGCTGAGGCGCTCGATGTTGGTCGAGTAGCCCGCCTCGTAGAGCAGCCGGTTGGTCAGGGTCGACGTGTACTTCACCTGCCCGACGTAGTACAGCGCGTGCCGCCAGTCGCGGATGTCCGACGCCGTCACCGGATCGTAGTTCGGCAGCAGCTCCGGATCCTTGCGCTTCCAGATGCGCTCCATGTACGCGCTCAGCTTGTTCTTCGGCGTGAGCTGCGTCGTGAGGCGCACGAGCGCGTCGCGGACGAACTGCTCCTGGATCGCCGGATCGCCGGCGTTGTATTTCTCGTACGGCACCTTGTAGTACGTGTTGGCGACGCCTTCGTCCACCGAGACGTGGCGCGCGGTGGTGAAGAACCACAGCTTGTCGCGGACGATCGGCCCGCCCGCGTTCACGTTGAAGTCCTGCACGTGCTGGACGAAGTTGCGGTACAGGAAGCCGCGCGCGCGCAGCGCGTCGTCGTTGTTGTCGCTCTGCCAGCCGTGCGCGGTGCCGCCGATGAAGCCGCCGCCCTTGAAGATGTTGCCGCCGTCTCTCGGGATCATGTTCACGCGCACGCCGCCGGAGGCGACTTCAGCCGGCAGCGCGCTCGTCTGGAAGACCACGCTCTGTGCGAGCGCGTCGTCGTTGTACGCCTGAATGTTGCCGTCGCCCATGGAGCTGTTCACGTTCATGCCGTCCACCTGCATGCTCGTGTGGCGGTCGTCGGCGCCGTGCGTCCGCATGTAGGCCTGCTCCATGCCCTGCGATCCGCCGACGTCGGGGCGGCTGAGCTTCACGCCCGGAATCGGCGCGCCGACGGTCTGCATGTTGCGCGTCGTCGGCAGCGCGTCGAGCACCGCGCGCTCGAGGATGTGCGTGCGCTGCGCGTTCTGCACGTCGACCAGCGGCGACTGCCCCGACACGGTGACGCTCTCTTCGATCGATCCGACCTTGAGATCGACGTTGATCGGTACCGTCGTATTGCCCGGCAGCTCGACGCCCTCGCGCACGACGTTCGCGAACCCCGTCAGGATGAACGTCATGGTGTAGGTGCCGGGCCGCAGATCGACGATCGTGTAGCGGCCGGCGCCGTCGGTGACGACCGAGCGCGCCTTCTCGATCAGCACGGGGCTTGCCGCTTCGACCGTGACGCCGGGCAGCACGGCGCCGCTCGCGTCCTTGACGACGCCGGAGAAGGCGCTCTGCGCGGATGCGACGTTTGGAAGGAGCAGGAGAGAGGCCGCCGCAACGACGACCACCGATCCGAGTCTTCGCCACATACGTAACCTCCATGTGCGCGACTGCGACTCTTGCCCGAAACGTGAATGACTGCGGACGGCGCGATGAAAATCGAGCTGCATCATGCCACATCCCGGTTGCGGCGGCACGCCGCTGCTGATATATAGAGCCGAAGTTTCACGCCAACGGGCCGCGTCTCCAGAGCCCAGTCGCCTTCTTTCTTCCGGAGGTGAACGAATGATCCGCACACGGTTCGCTCTCGTTTCCACGGTTTGGCTGCTCGTCGCCGCCGGGGCGGCGGCGCAGACGGGTCAGGGCAGCCTGCGCGGCTACGTCAGGGACGACCAGGGCGGCGCGCTGCCGGGCGTCACCATCACCGCGAGGAGCGCGGCGATCATGCAGCCCACGACCGTCCTCACCGACGCGGAGGGCTACTACCGCCTCGTCAACCTGCCGCCCGGGACGTACGTCGTCACGGCGGAGCTCACCGGGTTCGCGACGTTCCGGCGCGAGGACGTGCTGCTGCGCGCCGGCGCGAATTTTCAGGTCGACATGACGATGAAGATCGGCACGCTGCAGGAGACGGTGACCGTCTCCGGCGAATCGCCGATGCTCGAGGTGAGCAAGCCGAGCAACGTGCTGAACATCTCGGGGGAGTTCCAGCGCGAGATGCCGATTCAGGCGCGGCGCAACTGGAGCGACTTCCTCGAAATCACGCCGGGCGTCCACTCGCGGCCCTTCGACGACGGCAGCGGACGCATGGTGTATTTCGGCCACGGCACCGAGCACTTCGCGCACGTGATTCAGCTCGAGGGCGCGATCGCCTCCAACTACCAGGACGCGCAGGTCACCTACGTCGCGATGGGCGCCGACATGGTGGAGGACGTGCAGGTGAAGACCGGCGGCGTCGACGCCTCCGCGCCGATGGGCACCGGGCTGAACATCAACGTGATCACGAAGAGCGGGGGCAACGTCTTCAAGGGGTCCGGCGCCTACGCGCTGCAGCCGAACGGCTTCAACGGCAACAACGTGGACACGTGCACGCCGAGCGCCGGCTGCCATCCCGGTACGACGGCCGCAGGCGGCACGCCGACCACCGCGATCGTGCGGCAGTTCGACGGCGGGCTCGGCGGGCCGCTCGTGCGCGACAAGACATGGTTCTTCGGATCGGTGCGCCGCGCCGATCTCGAGGCGGGCATCAGCCGTACGCCGGACAACATCCGCTACCTGCGGATGTTCTATCCGAACGTCGATCTCTTCAACAACACGACGACGAGCTGGCAGCCGTACGTGAAAGTGACGGCGAAGGTGTCGCAGGCGCACCAGCTCGCGGGGTTCTATCAGCTCGATCGTCTCAAGGCGACCGGCGACCGCGAGTACGACTACAGCCGCGCGACGCTGTACTCGACGGGCGGCGGCTTGTACGGCGCGAAGCTGACGTCGGTCTGGGGCCAGCGCATGACGACGACGTTCGTCGTCTCGTACAACAACAAAGGCGGCTCCGATGCGAGCACCTTCGCCGACTACAACGCCAGCGGGCCCGACACGATTTATCACCAGTCGGCCTCGCTGAACGGCGCGCGCATGGTCGGCGACGGGCGGCTTATCGAAGGCGGCAACCTCGAAGGCGGCTTCGAGCCGCTGTCCCCCTCGTCTCTGTGGACCGTCCGCGGCGACTTCACGTACTTCAAGGACGGCATGGCGGGGTCGCACGAGTTCCAGACAGGCTTCTTCGCCGCGCCGCAGAGCAAGTACGACACGGAGAACCTCTACATCAACAACGGGTTCATCCTCGAGGAGCGCTCGATGGTGAACCCGGCCGACGCGTCGAAGGGCACGATCCCGTTCCACCGGCAGTACGTCGATGCCCTCGACATCAAGACGCGGCAGGCGCGCGACCGCAACTACGCGGTCTACGTGCAGGACACCTGGAAGCCGAACGCGCGGCTCACCGCCAACGTCGGCCTCCGCGTCGACTTCGTCAAGCGCGTCGACGAGATCTTCAACATCGTCCGCGAGAACGCGTCGACGGTGCAGCCGCGGCTCGGCTTCTCGTACCTGGTGACGAGCGACGCGAAGAACATCCTGCGCGCCAGCTACGTGCGCGTCGGCGAGCAGATGATGGGGCGCGACGGCGTCACCACCTTCGGCGGCAACGCGCGCGTCGGCCTGCGCGACGAGTACGACACGAACCTCGACGGCGTCCTCGACTCGGTGATCCTGACGCCGGCCAACACCGCGGCGGTCGCCGCGAATCAGTTCTCGGGGGATCTGCACCAGCCGTACGTGGACGAAGTGATCGTCGGGTTCAGGAAGCAGCTGCCGTTCGCCGTCGGCATCGACGTCGCCGGCATCCACCGCGTCTACAGCGACACGTACGCGAACCTCGAGATCAACGGCTTCTACCCGAGCGCGCCGAACCAGCCGTTCGGCGGCTACGGGGCGATCGACCCGAGTCGCGGCAACGTGTTTCAGGAGACGAACAACACCTGGAGCAAGCTGAATTACACGGCGCTCGAGGTGACGATGACGAAGAACATGTCGCACGGCTTCCAGTTCATGGCGGGCATCAACCGCCAGTGGCAGCACATCAGCGGCGACTGGAACCCGCACGATCCGGCGCTCTTCATCCAGCCGGCCACGTTCCCCAACGACAAGCTGCTCTACATGCCGCGGGGGAACAACGAGGAGAACAGCCTGCCGCTCGTGACCGGCGGCACGCAGCTCACCTACGGGCCGACGTGGCAGAAGTACCGCTTGAATTTCGGCGGCTCGTATCTCGCGCCGCTCGGCATCACGATGGCGGCGAGCTACACCGTCGAGGCGGGTCCGTGGTCCGGGCCGGTCATTTCTCAGCTGCCCGTCGGCGATCCGCAGCTCAGCGTCTTCGGACCGTCCATCGTCGTCTCGTCGACCGGATCGCGGCAGTCGAACCCGCTGTCGACGAGATCGCGATACCTCTTCGCGACGCGCGGCGAGGGCCAGGTGATGGCGCCGGCGGTGAAGACGCTCGGCCTCAAGATCGGCAAGAAGATTCCGCTCGGCGGGACGCGGTCGGCGGAGGTCGCGGCGAACGTGTTCAATGTGCTGAACGCCGGCGACTACACGCAGTACAACTACAACGGCGCGAACGAGACGTTCAACACGGCGAACTATCTGCAGATGCGCAATCAGCAGCCGGCGCGCGCGCTGCAGATGACGTTCGTGTATCGCTTTTAATTGAATCGAGGCAGGTTGGAAGGACGTCAGCGCGACTTCAACCGGCGCCGCTTCCTCGAGGTTCTATCCGCGGCAGGCCTCGGCGGCACGCTTCTGCCCGGCGCGCTCGCCGCCGTCGCCGAGGACGCCGAGACGATCACGATCGAGATCCTGCAGGCGGCGCAGCGGATCGCCGGCGTGTCGTTCACGCCGGACGAGCAGCGGCGGCTGCTCGAAAAGCTGAACGGCGCGCGAGGCTATGCGGCCGGCTTCGCGCGGTTGCGCGCGGCGGGCCTCGGCAACAGCGCGCAGCCGGCGATCGTCTTCAACCCCGTTCCGCCGGGGAAGACGCTGCCGACCGAGCGCCGGCCGATGCGCCGGCAGCCGATAGACGTGTCGATGCCGCGCTCCGACGAGGCGCTGGCGTTCCTGCCGCTCACCCGTCTCGCCTCGCTCGTCGAGCGGCGCCGGATCACGGCGACCGATCTCACGAAGCTGTATCTCGCGCGCCTGAAACGCTTCGACCCGCAGCTGCACTGCGTCGTCACGCTCACCGAGGAGATCGCGCTCGCCCAGGCGAAGCAGGCGGACCAGGAGATCGCGGCGGGCAAATACCGCGGTCCGCTGCACGGCATTCCCTGCGGCCTGAAGGATCTGCTCGCGGTCCGCGGCGTGCGGACGACGTGGGGGATGACGCCGTTCAGGGATCGCGTGATCGACGCCGACGCCTCCGTCTACAGCCGGCTGACGAACGCCGGCGCGATTCTCGTGGCGAAGCTCTCGACCGGCGCGCTCGCCGTGACGGCGCAGTGGTTCGGCGGCGTGACGCGCAATCCGTGGAACACCGAGCAGGACGCGTCGGGATCGTCGGCGGGGCCGGGCGCCGCGACCGCCGCCGGCCTCGTCGGCTTCTCGATCGGCACCGACACCGGCGGATCGATCATCAGTCCATCGACGCGTAACGGCGTCACCGGCCTGCGGCCGACCTTCGGGCGCGTGAGCCGCTACGGCGCGATGACGCTCGCGTGGACGCAGGACACCGTCGGCCCGATGTGCCGCTCGGCCGAGGACTGCGCGCTCGTGTTCGACGCGATCCGCGGACCCGATGGCCGCGACAACACCATCATCGACGCGCCGTTCAACTGGGACGCGCTGGGCGACGTGGCGAAGCTGCGCGTCGGCTACATGCGCGCCGCGGCCGACGATGCGGCAGATGATGAGACGCGCCGCAACAACGAGGAGGCGCTGCGCGTGATTCGATCGCTCGGCGTATCGCTCGTGCCCTTCTCGCTGCCCGACGTGCCGATCGAGGCGATCGATTTCATCCGCTATGCGGAGACGTCGGCGGCCTTCGCCGACGCGACGCGCGAGGGCCTTCTCGCGCAGGCCGAGGACGGACCGGAGCAGAGCCGGCGGCCCGACGAGATTCGCGCCGGCCACTTCATCCCCGCGGTGGAGTTCCTGCAGGCGAACCGCCTGCGCATGCGGGTCATGGAGCAGGTCGACGCGGCGCTCGGCGATCTCGATCTGTTCATCGGCAGCAACCAGGCGATCACCAACCGCACCGGCCATCCCGTGGTGAGCGTCCCGAACGGCTTTTCACGCGGGTCGCCGACGGCGCTGCATCTCACCGGCAAGTTGTTCGGCGAGGCGGAGATTCTGCTGCTCGCGCACGCGTTCCAGGCGAAGACGGATTTCCATCTGCGGCATCCGCGGCTGTAACAATCTCCGGTAGCGCAGGCCTGCCGGCGGCCGCCGGGGCAGCCCTTATGTAAACGCGCGAACGAACGCGTCCAGCGATGCTCCGGTATATGATGGACGCTCACGGCCGCAGGTCATGTCCATTCGCCGCCCGCTGCTCACGATAGCGCTGTCGTTGTCGGCGTGCGCGGCCACCGTCGCCGCCGACGACTTCGTCCTCGGCCGCTTCGCCGAGTACCTCGAGGCGCTTCGCACGCAGGCCGGGATTCCGGGGATGGCGGCGGCGATCGTCGGGCCGGTCGCGGTGAACTGGGAAGCGGCGTTCGGCCTGCAGGACGTCGAACGCAACGTCGCGACGCGGCTCGACACGCCCTTCCAGCTCGATGCCACAACGCAGACCTTCGTCGGGTCGCTGGCCATCCGGTGCGCGGAGGACGGGTGGCTGTCGCTCGACGACACCGTCGGCAAGTTCTATCCGTCGAGCCCTGATGCGGGCGCGACGATCCGGCAGCTGTTGACGCACACGAGCGCGGGCGCGAGCGGCCTCACCTTCGCGTATCGTCCCGAGCGTATGGCGCCGGTCGCCGCGGCGATCGCCGGCTGCACCGATTCGACGTTCCGATGGGGCACGGCGAATCTGCTCGAGAAGGCGGGGATGTTCGATTCGGTTCCGGGCGCCGATGTCGCGCAGCTGACGGCGCCGGCCGAACGCTTCACCGCGACGGAGCTGCAGCGCTACGGCGACGTGCTGCGCCGGCTGGCTACGCCTTACACCGTCGACACGCGCGGCCGCACTCCGTCATCCTACGTCGCGACCACCTTGACGCCCGCGTCGGGACTGATCGCGACCGTCCGCGACCTCGAGCAATTCGATCTGGGACTGAAGAAGGGCTTCATCGTGCGGCCCGACGGGCTGGCGCTCGAGTGGACGCCGCCGACCGATGCGAACGGCCGCGCGCTGCCGCACGCGTACGGCTGGTTCGTGCAGCAGTACAACAACGAAAAGATCGTCTGGCAGTTCGGCGTCAGCGACAACGCGTCGTCGTCGATGATCCTGATCCTGCCGCGGCGCGGGCTGACGCTGATTCTGCTCGCCAACAGCCAGGGGCTCGCGCGGCCGTTCGCGCTGTCGGCGGGCGACGTCACCGTCTCGCCGTTCGCGCGGCTGTTCCTCTCCATCTTCGCGCGATGAGCATCCACCCCGCCGCGACGTGCACGGTTGTGCTGGCGGGCATTCTGCTTGCATCCGCGCGCACGTTCGCGGAGGATCGCCAGATTCGACCGTTTGTCGGCGCGACGTTCGCCGGCGCGACCACGTTCGTGGACCCGGAGCTCGTCGCGGGCGACGCGCACCTGACGTTCGGCGCGAGCGCGGCGTTCCTCGGCGAAGTGCTGGGGGTGGAGATCGACGTCGCCGACGCACCCGGCTTCTTCGAGGGCGACAAGCATCTGGTGGTGCTGAGCCGCGTGACGACGATCAGCGGCAACGTGATCGTCGCGGCGCCGCACCATCGCACGGAGTACTCGCTGCGGCCTTACGTTGTAGGAGGCTTCGGGCTGATGCGCGTCCGGACGACGACGTCGTTCGACGTGTTCGACGTCGCGCGGACCATCCCGGCGTTCGACGTCGGCGGCGGCGCGCTCGGGTTCCTGACCAACCGCGTCGGCGTCAGCTGGGAGCTCCGGCGCTTTCAGAGCGTAGGCAGCAACACGGCCGCTGCCGGGCTGTCGTTCGGCGAGGAGCATCTGTCGTTCTGGCGCGCCACCATGGCCGTTGTGCTTCGATACTGACTATGCGCATCGCACTGCGAGTCTGCTCCGTCTGGCTGCTCGTCCTCGCCGCCGCGTCGTCGGCGCGGGCCGAGGAGTCGCTGCAGATCGTCCCGCTCATCCACGCCAACCGCGTCGTCGTGTCCTTCGAGCTGAAGGACGCCTACAACGACGCCGTTCGCGAGGCGATCGCGAGCGGCCTGCGGACGACGTTCACCTACGAGCTCGAGCTGCGCGTGCGCGGGTGGGTCGATCGCACGATCGGGACGACGATCGTCGCGACGACCGATCGATACGAGAACCTCACGCGGCGCCACACGCTGACGCGCACCGTCGACGGCCGCGTCGAAGAGGTGCTCGTCACCGAAGACGACGGCGTCGTGCAGGCCTGGCTCACGAAATGGACCCGCGTGCCGCTGGCCGACATCGCAAAGCTCGACGCGTCGCGCGACTACTACGTGCGCGTGACGACGCACGCGCACCCGGTGGGCGGATCGCTGCTCGGGACGACCAGGGCGATCACCGGACAAGTCAAATTCACATTCGTTCCCTGAACGCCTGTCAGCGTCGCTTCGATCTGACGCGTCCGGCCCCTGGGCCGGGCGTTGGTTCGGCCGCGGCCGGCGTGTCGTGCACGGCCTTGTAGAAGTGGCCCATCGCGTACCCGCACAAGAGCGAGAAGGCTTCGGACGCCGCCAGCTGGTTCCACAACATCTCGAGACGAATCGCCGCATCCTGCTTTCCCTCTTTCCAGAGCACGTCGACCATCTGGCCGTAGATTCGCAGCGTGCAATTCGTGCGTCCGCGGCACGCCTTGTCCAGGACCTCGCACATCGCCGCCTTGAATCGCGCGGGGGCTGGCGTTCCGTCGGTCATGAACGTCGCCAGCATGTCGTGCGCGTCGAGCAGCACGAGATCGGCCGAAGCCTGCAGCTTCACGACGTCGAGTTCTTTGGCGATCAGCTCCCGCAGGATTGACGCGCGCTGCGCGGCCGCCGCGACGACAATCGCGCATGCAGCGTAGCGACTCCCGCACGCGAGCCGCAATTGGGAGAAACTATGCGTACGCCTGCGCGCCCGCATGCGCGCGGGCGACAGGCGAGCGATGGGTTGAACGGGCAGCGCGAGTCAGTGAATACTGTCGGCCGATGCCGCGCCGATCGACGCCCCGCGTCCCGGCCGATCCCTTCGACATCGTACGATCCGTCGGCCTCGCGCTGCCCGACGTCGAAGCGGCGACGAGGTACGACGGCTCGCCCGTGCTGAAGCTTCGCGGCGTGTTCCTCGCCGGCCTCGCGTCCGACCGATCGGCCGAGCCGCACACGCTCGTGGTCAGAGTCGATTTCGACGAGCGGGAGCGGCTGCTCGAGGACGCGCCCGACACGTATTACGTGACCGATTTCTACCGCAGCTATCCGCTCGTCCTCGTGCGCCTCTCGCACGTCGATCGCGACGCGCTGCACGATCTGCTGTCGGTCTCGTGGCGCTTGTCGATCGCGAAGACGCGCCGCGGTGCTCGGCGCGCTCTGCGTTGATCGTCGTCACTCCCTTCAATCAGAGATGCGTCGGCTCGCGCCGCGGGCTCGACTGCCAGTTGTCGCGCATCGGCTGCGCGCGCAGCCACGGCGCGGCGGGCATCAGCAGCGAACCGGCGAGGCCCGCGATGTACGGCTCGTACAGCCGGCGCAGCTCGTCCAGCTTCGCATCGGCCTCCGGCGAGCGCGCGGGCCGGAGGCCCACGCCTTCGAGCTGCGCGCGCAGCGATTCCAGCTCGCGGCGCGCGAGGCGGTCGGCGGCATCGTCGGGGCGGATGCGGAAGGTCTGCGTCAGATCCACCGCCGCGTGCCGCGCGATCGCGAACGTCGCGTGCGCCTGCCACGTCGGCATGCCGTCGATGCCGACGATGACGAGCGCCGACAGATCCAGCATCGCCGAGAGCGCCGACACCCACGACTGCCGCTGGTGCTGCGATCGGAAATACGCGACGACCGGATACGAGATGTGGCTCTCGAGCAGCTCCGAGCACCAGTACTCCCAGTCGCGCAGGAACTGATCGAGCAGCCGCAGCTCGCCGGCCGCGCCCAGCCGGCGCAGCACTTCCGCGCCGCTCGGCGGCGAGCCCGCCCACGCATCGAGCAGCGTCAGCCGCACCTCGCGCCGCGAGAACGATTGGTAGACGACCGGAAAGTAGGAGATGACGACCGCGAGCAGTCCGAATCCGGTGCCGCCTTCGGCGACGGTGAGAAGCCTCGCGGCGGCGGAGATCGGATGCACGTCGCCGAGGCCGATGGTGAAGAACGTCGTGCCGCTCATGTAGAGATCGTCGGCGAAGGTCGCCGCACCCGTGGGCGTCTCGAGCCGCGATCCCGCCGACCACTGGAGCAGCGCGTAGCCGAAGATCAGGCCGGCCGCCCACACGGCGAGCAGACCGAAGAGCGACAGCGGACCGTAAATCGCGAGGAAGCGCTCGCGCCGGCCCTCCGCCGCGACGCGCTGCGCGGCGCGGCTCCACGGCCGCCAGGTGTTGCGGAAGTAGAAGCGCGCGAGACGGAATCCTCGCGTGACCGTCCGCGGCAGGACCATCGTCTCGAACGCGTCCCAGAGAACGATCGCGATGATGGCGAGGCCGATCAGAACCGAAATCGCGCGCACGCTACGGAATCCACCGCCCCGCGCGCATCACGCGGCCGATCTTGATCGTGACGGCGATGTCCGCGGTCGGATCGGCGTCGAGCAGCAGCAGATCGGCGGCCTTCCCGGCGCGAACGGATCCGTAGTCGGGATCCTCGACGCGGGTGAGCACGCGCGCGGCGTCGAGCGTCGCGGCGCGCAGCGCCGCCAGCGGCGTCAGCCCCGCCTCGACGAACATCTGGATCTCCCGGTGCGTGGCGTGGCCGAACGGCGTCACCTGCGACGCTTCCGCGCCGCAGTCGGTTCCGGTGACGACGCGCACGCCGGCGTCGAACATCGCCTTGATGAACGGATACATGTCCTCGCGGATGCGCGCCTTGCGCTGCGCGAGATCCGGCGCGCCGAGCGTCTGCGCCTTGCGGCTGGCCTCGGCGAGCATCTCGCGTCCGCGCGGGTAGAGCGCCGCCTGCAGCATCGGCAGCTGCAGAATCGCCGGGTGCTCGTAGTAGAACCAGCGCGATTCGATGTTGGCGAGCGTCGGCGCGAACGTCAGCTTCTTCGCCTTCGCGTAGGCGACGAGCTCCGGCGTGAGCGGCCGATCGACCGGCACGTGCAGGAAGTCCGTGACGCCGAGATCGGCGAGCTGATGAAGGCTCGCGACGTCGGTCACGTGCGCGATGATCGGAATGCCCTGCGCGCGTCCTTCGGCGACGATCGCCGCGATCACATCGGGCGGGAACTTCGGATCCGTCATCCAGATCTTGATGAAGTCCACGCGCTGCGCCGCGAGGTTGCGTACGTCGGCGCGCGCCTCGTCCGGCGATTTCGGCTTGAAGGTCGGCGCGCCCGGATACGGGCCGCTGACGTTGAACCCCTGGCCCGCCGTGTACGCGCGCGGCGCGAGAAACGCGCCCTCGCGCGTCTGCCGGAAGAACGGCACTGTTTCAGGCTTGTCGTTCCCCGCCGACCGCATCGTCGTCACGCCCCAGCGCAGCTGCGCCGTCCAGTAGCGCTTCATCTCCTCGGGCGGCTGGTTGATGTGGCAGTGCACGTCGACGAGGCCGGGCAGCAGCACGCGGCCGCGCGCGTCGACGACGGCCGCATCCGGCGGGATACGCACGCGCCCGCGAGGGCCCGCCGCGAGAATTCGATCGCCGGAGGTGACGACGACCGCGTCGTCTATCGGCGCCGCGCCGGTGCCGTCGATGAGGCGCGCGCCGTCGATCGCGATCGGCCGCGCCTGGGCGCCGGCGCGTGAGGCCGACGCGGCGGCGACGATCAGGAGCGCCGCGACGCGCGCGAAGATCGATGTCAGCGCGCGCGTCGTCATTGGAAGCGCTCGAGGCCCTTGGCCTTCCAGATCGCGCTCGCCTCGGGGCGCGTGATGTAGCGGATGAACGCGAGCGACGCCTCGGGACGGGTCGATCGCGCCGAAACCGCGGTGGACATGTCGATCCACGCCGCGAGCTCGCGCGGCAGCGGACCCACGAGCTCGATCTCCTTGTACGGCAGGATCTCGCAGATCGCCTGCAGCGCCATGTCGCCCTCGCCGCGCGCGAGCGCCTGGCCGCCTTCGCCGCGGGTGCTCACCGGGCTGTTCACGCCCGCGAACTCCGGCCGCTTGATCACGTTCTGCTCGATGACCCGCGCGACCATGCTCCCGCCGGCTGGATTCGATCGCATCACCGCCTTCGCGCCGCGCAGCGCGGCCGCAAGCTTTTCCACCGTCGAAATGTCCGGATGCCGCGCGCCCGCCGCCACCGCGAGCCCCATCTCCGATCGCCCGAGCGGTGTGAACGTGCCGGGGCTGACGCCGCCGTCGAGCGCGAGCGTGCTCATCAGCTCGAACGGCAGCATGATCACGTCGGCCGGCGGCGTGGCGGTCGTGATGTCGTTCACGATCCGTCCCATGCCCGACGAGGTGACGCCCACCTTCGTGCCGGTCTCCTTCGTGAAAGCAGTGGCGAGATCGAGCAGCCCCGCGTTGTAGACCACGCCGGGGCTGACGACGCGAAGTTCGGCGGCGCCCTGCTGCGGCCCTGCGCCGAGCGGAATCGAGGCGCCTGCGAGGAGAACGGCCGCGAAGGCGGAACAAAGAGTGGCGCGCATGGCGCTAGACTACGCGGTCATGCAGAACAGTCAACTGCCGCGGCGCGATTTCCTGATTGGACTGACCGCCGCCGCCGCGGCGGCGGCGACGGGCCGCGTCGCACGCGCGCAGGAGCGAAGCCGGGCGCCGACGTGGATGTACGTCGGCAGCTTCACCGGCGAGGGGCGCGGCCACGGCGAAGGCCTGAGCGTCTTCCAGCGCGCCGGCGAATCGGACCGCTGGCGGCAGATTCAGCTGCTGAAGGATCTCGCCGATCCGTCCTTCGTGATCACCGATCGCCAGAAACGTGTTCTCTACTCCGTGCACGGCGACGGCACGCAGGCGACCGCGTACCGGATCGACCAGGCGAGCGGCCGGCTGACCGTCGTGAATCAGCAGCCGACCGGCGGCCGAAACGGCGTGCATCTTTCGATCGACGCCACCGGCCGCCTCCTCGTCGCCGCGAATTACGCGAGCGGCACGGTGGCGCTGCTGCCGATTGCCGACGACGGCTCGCTCGGGCCGCGCGCGGATCTCGCGACGCTGACCGGCACGCCGGGACCGCACCGGACGCAGCAGGAGAGCTCGCACCCGCACCACTGCCCCTTCGATCGCAGCGGACGCATCGTCGTCGTGCCCGACAAGGGGCTCGACAAGATTTTTGTATTTCGCGTCGACGCCGCCCGCCGCGCGCTGGTGCCAGCCGCGCGCCCCGACGTCTCGAGCCGCGCGGGCGCGGCGCCCCGGCACGCGGATTTCCATCCGACGCTGCCGTACGTCTACGTGATCAACGAGCTCGACTCGACGATCGCCGTCTACAGGTTCGACGTGGAGACGGGCGCGCTCGAGCCGCTGCAGGTGCACACGACCGTGCCGTCGCGCTACACGGGCAACAACAGCGGCGCGGAGATCGCCGTCGCGCCGTCAGGCCGCTTCCTCTACGGCTCGAATCGCGGACACGACAGCATCGCGATCTTCGCGATCGATCAGGCGACGGGCCTCCTGACGTCCGTCGGCTGGGAGCCGACGCAAGGCAAGACGCCGCGCTTCTTCGGCCTCGACCCGACCGGTACCCGTCTCTACGCCGCGAATCAGAACAGCGACACCGTCGTGATCCTCGCGATCGATCAGGCGAGCGGGAAGCTGAAACCAACCGGCGAGACGATCGACGTGAAGAGCCCGACGACGATCGCGTTCAAGTAAAGCAAAGTGCGTAAAGGGAGCAAAGGCCGCCAAGGGGGGCGCGCCATCGAGGAGGATTCGATGTTTCCGCGACTCATGGCGTAGTCGCCTTGCCGCTGCGCGGTCGCTCGAGCGTGTGATACGGGTCGTCAGCATCGGCGGATGGACTCTGCCACGTACGACCGGAGAAGCTCTGTGCGCTCTGTGTGCTCTGTGGTTGCTTTTCGTGATCGCGATCGCAGCGTGACGGAAAAAGACGCAAATGCCAGCGTGACAGCAGTACGATCCGTTTACTCCGCCCTGAGCGCCTCGACAGGATCGGCGTTCATGGCGCGCTGGACCGGCACATAGCTCGCACATGCGGCCGCGAGCGCCAGGACCAGCGAAACGGCGACATACGTCGCCGGATCCTGCGGGCTGATGCCGAACAGCAGCGATGTCATCAGTCGCGTGAGGCCCGCGGCTGCGCCGAGCCCGATCGCGATGCCGACTGCCGTCAGGCCGAGTCCGTACCTCACGAACCTGCGCCGCACCTCGCCGTGCTGCGCGCCGAGCGCCAGCCGGATGCCGATTTCACGCCGGCGCTGCGAGACCGTGTACGCGATCACGCCGTAGATGCCGACGATCCCCAGCACGAGCGCCATGGATCCGGCAATGCCGAGCATCACCAGCGTGAACGAGGTCCTCGACATCGACTGGTCGTAAATCTCGCCCAGCGTCTGGACGCGGCTGAGAGGAAGGTTCGGGTTGACGTTCCAGACGGCCTGGCTGACCTGTTTGACGAAATCCTCCGTGCCTGCGCGGCTGCTGCGGATTGCGAACGTCACGGCGCGCGGGATGTAGCTGGAGGTTCCGCGGCCGCGCTGAACGCCCGCCCGCCAATACACGATCGGCGGAGCCGCCTGGTGAGCGCCGCTGTCGTACACGTCCCCGACGACTCCGACGATCTCATTCCACTCGCCTACGCGTCCCACACGAATGCGCTTGCCGAGCGCGGCCGACGCCTCGCCCCACCACTCCCGCGCCATGTTCTCCGAGACGACGGCCACCTGGCGATCGTCGAAGACATCGGTCCACGTGAAGTCGCGGCCCGCGAGGAGCGGCGTCCCGAGCGTCGTGAAGAGACCCGGCGCAACATACTTGGCGCGCCGCAGCGGCGGAATGCCTTCCGCGTAGGTCCTGCCGTCGGCGGTCACGACCGTATCGTTCTCGAATTCCGTCTCCATCGGCAATGCGGTCGCGAATGCGACGGACGTCACGCCCGGAATCGCCCGAATCTGGTCCGCGATGTCGTGCTGCATCCGCACGACGCGCTCGGGCGCCGCCACCTGCGCCTCGGGAATCGAGATGCGGACCGCCTCGATCTGATCGGGGCGATCGAATCCAGGCCGCACGTGCCGCAGCGCCTCGAAGCTTCGAATCATGAGGCCGGAGGCGACGAGCAGCACGACCGCGAGCGCCACCTGCGCCACGACCAGCGCGTTCTGCGCGCGGTGCCGCTCCCGGCTTTGCGTGAGCGAGCGGCCGCCGTGCAGCGCGTCGCGAAGAGCCGTCGACGCTCTCGGCCGTGCGTACTTCGCAACAGGGATGAGTCCGAACACGAGGCCCGACACCACCGACACGCCGATCGTGAACGCGAGCACGACGCGATCGATCGAGACTTCCGCCAATCGCGGCAGGTTCGTCGGACCGATGGTCGTCAGAAGACGGAGCCCTGCGTACGCAAGCCCCAATCCCAATGCGCCGCCCAGCACGCCGAGCGTGACGCTCTCGACGAGAAGCTGCCGCGCGATGTGGACCCACCCGGCGCCCAGCGCCGCGCGGACGGCAAGCTCCTGCTGTCGCGCATCGGTGCGCACCAACTGCAGATTCGCGACGTTGGCGCACGCGATCAGGAGCACGATGCCGATCGTCCCCATCAGTACCCACAACACGCGCCCCACGTCGCCGACCGCGTCCTGCTTGAGCGGCCGCAGCGCAGGCGCGAAGTGCGCCGCCCTCAGCACCGGGCCGCTCGTGCCGTACTCGGCAATCCAGATCGGCAGCATGCGCGCCACGTCGGCGTCGGCCTGCGCGATCGAGACGCCTGGCTTCAGCCTGGCGATGCCGACATAGGCGTGGACGTCGTTCGGCTGCAGCTCGTCGCCGGCGAACCGCTGCGGCAGGATCACGTCCGCGTCGGCGTTCATGAACCGGAACCCTCGAGGCATGATGGCGATCACTTCGCGCGGCCGCGAGTCGATCGTGATGGTCTGCCCGAGCACCCCGACGTTTCCACCGAACCGGCGCTGCCAATAGCCGTGGCCGAGGATCACGGTTTCCTGCGTCGCGGCCGAATCGTCTGCCGGCGAGAACCACCGGCCGCGAGCGGGCCGCACGCCGATCGCCGGAAGCGTCCCGTAGGTCACGACCAGCGTCCGGACTTCCTCCGGCTCGCCCATTCCCGTCACGTTCGCCGCGCCGGTGTGCCACACGCCGAAGTCCTGAAACGTCTCGTTGTGCGCACGATAGGCGAGGTACATCGTCGACGACAGCCTGATGTTGTTCGAGGTCACGCTCTGGAACTGCGCGGAGTGCCACACCGCGATCAACGCGTCGGGATCCGGGTACGGCAGCGGGCGGATCAAGACTCCGTTGACGACGGCGAAGATCGCCGTGGTCGCGCCGGTGCCGAGAGCCAGCGTGGCGATGGCCGCGGCGGCGAAGCCCGCATTCCTGCGGATCATGCGGAGCGCGAACGAAAGGTCGCTCGAGACGCGCTCGATCCATCCGATGCTGTTCATCCGGTACATCTCCTCGCGAACGCGCAGCGTGTTCCCGAGCTGCCGCCGCGCGGCGATCCGCGCCTCATCGGGCGTCATCCCCGAACGGGCGTACTTCTCGACGAGCAGCTCGAGGTGCGCCTCGAGCTCGAGGCGCGTCTCCTCGTCGACGCGGCGGCGTGACAACGCGAAGCGAAGCCGCGACATCAGGCTCATCAGGACGGCGCGCTCCGCAGGAGGCGCGCCATCACGCCGGCGATGCGCTCCCAGTTCTTCGTCGCCGTCGTCAGCTGCCGGCGGCCGGCCCTCGTGATCGTGTAGAACTTCGCCCGTCGGTTGTTCTCGGAGCTGCCCCACGCCGCCGAAATCCAGCGGCGATGCTGGAGGCGCAGGAGCGAGGCGTAGACGGTTCCCTCGTTCAACTTCAGCGCGTCGTCGCTGACCTGCTCGATGCGGCGCGCGATGCCGTAGCCGTGCAGGGGGCCCATGCCCTCGAGCGTCTGCAGCACCATCAGATCGAGCGTGCCCTGCAGGACGTCGGTCCTGTCCCGGGCGCCGGCGCTTCCTTTGGCCACACCAAAGGAGTACTCATTCGGCCGCCGGCTGTCAACCGGCGGGCGGTCAGACCACTGGCTTCTCCTTTACTTTACCGTTCAAGGGTGCTTATCTAGCGCCGCCACGATTGGTCCCGCGGCCGTCAGGAGGAGAGATGATGGTCCGTCGCGTCCTGGTCGCTCTGTCTCTGTTCGTCGCCCTGCTCGTCGCGAGCCCAGCACACGCGCAGACCGGTCAAATCAACGGCTCGATCACCGACAACACCGGCGCGGTCGTGCCCGGCGCCACGGTGCGGGCGATCGAAACGGCGACCGGCCTGTCGCGGGACACCGTCACCGGCGCGGACGGCCGCTACACGTTCGCCGCGATGCGGCCGACCACCTACGACATCACGGCGGAGCTGACCGGCTTCCGGACGTCGCAGCGCAAAGGCGTTCTGCTGCAGGCGAACGAGAACCTCACACTGAACTTCGCCATCGAGATCGGCGCCATCGCCGAGTCGGTGACGGTCGCCGGCCAGTCGCCGACCGTCGACGTCACCTCGTCGACGCTCAGCGAGGTCGTCGACTCGAAGCGGATCGTGGAGCTGCCGCTCAACGGGCGCGACGCCGCGAAGCTGAGCACGCTCGTCGCCGGCATGGTGCTGACGGCGGTGGATCAGGAATCGGGGAAGACGATTCCGGGCGCGCTGCGGTTGTCGACCAACGGCACCGAGGCGCGGCAGGTCTCGTTCCGCCTCGACGGCACGAGCCACACCGATCCGTACTTCCAGCAGAACCAGCCGTTCCCGTTTCCCGACGCGCTGCAGGAGTTCAGCATCCAGACGAGCAACTACAGCGCCGCGCAGGGCAACAGCGCCGGCGCCGTCGTCAACGCGGTGACGCGGTCGGGGACGAACGATTTCCACGGCGGCACGTTCGGCTACCTGCGCGATCGCACCTTCAACGCGCGGAATTTCTTCTCGCCCGAAAAGGACTTCCTCAAGCGCCGGCAGTACGGCGGCTTCCTCGGCGGGCCGATTCAGCGCGGCAAAACGTTCTTCTTCGCCGGGTGGCAGGGCACCGATCTCCAGAACGTCGGGACGACGAAGGTGGCGACGGTGCCGACCGCTGAGCAGCGCGCCGGCAACTTCGGGAGCGTGACCGTGCGCGATCCGCTCACCGGCCAGCCGTTCCCGAACAACCAGATTCCGGTGTCGCGCTTCGATCCCGCGTCGGTGAACGTGCTGAAGTACATCCCGCTTCCCGGACAAGACGGCCGCATCTCGATCCCGCGCGCGATCGGGCAGCAGGACAATCAGCTGGTGATGAAAGCGGATCACCAGGTCGGGCCGAAGGATCAGCTGAACGTCCGCTACTTCTTCGACAACTTCCACAACGATCCGACCTACACCGAAGGCAATCTCCTCAGCTACAGCAACCCGACGCTCGCCGCCGGCACGCGCATGCAGAACATCGTCGGCGGGTGGACGCGGACGATCTCGAACACGCTGCTGAACGAGGCGCGCATCGGCTACAACCACACCTTCTCGCGGCGCTTCCCGCCGCCCGGCGTGCCGTCGATGCAGGACCTCGGCGTGCGGCTGCCGATCTATCCGGCGCTCGCGTCGATCTCCGAGATCAACGCGAACAACTTCTTCAACATCGGCGACAACCTCGAGGCGTCGTTCTACCGGCCGGGCATCGAGCTCAACGACCGCGTGACGTGGAACACGGGGCGGCACACGCTGCAGTTCGGCGGCGAGCTGCAGCGCTACTCGGTGGAGATCCGCAACCAGTTCCGCCGCGCCGGGCATTTCATGTTCGCCGGCAGCAGCACGAGCGGCACGGGCAACACGCTCGCCGATTTCCTGCTCGGCCAGCTCAGTCAGTTCGATCAGGGCACCGGCGAGTACAAGGACTACGTGGTGAACTACACGTCGTTCTTCCTGCAGGACGACTTCAAGGTCAATCAGCGGCTGTCGCTCAATCTGGGCGTGCGGCTGGAGTCGACGCCGCCGTGGCACGAGCTGGTCGGCCGCATCGAACGATTCACGCTCGCCGACTACCAGAACAACGTCCACTCGACCGTGTTTCCGCTGGCGCCGCGCGGCGAAACCTTCCGCGGCGATCCGGGCGTGCCCGAGGACGGGACCGATCCGTCGGTGTACAACCTCGGCCCGCGCGTCGGCTTCGCGTGGGACATGACCGGCGACGGCAAGACGAGCCTGCGCGGCGGCTACGGCGCGTTCTACGATCAGCACCGCGACGGCGAGTCGGGCAACGGCGCGGTCAACGCGGCGCCATGGAACCTGCGCCTCTCGGTCGTTCGGCCGACGGGCGTGTTCTCGGATCCGTACCGCGGACGGAACGACTTCAATCTGATCACCGACCAGACGATCGGGACGCCGCAGGCGCTGTTTCCGGCGCCGGTGCTCATCGAGACGCTCGACGAGCACTACAAGACGCCGGTGACCTACAACTACAACGTCGCGTTCGAGCGCGAGGTGACAAACGGGTTGCTGGCGCGGGCGGCGTATGTCGGATCGCGGTCGCGCAACGGACGCTTCAACGTTTCGCTCAATCCGGCGATTGCGACCATTCCCGGCGCGACGACCGGCAACACCGACGCGCGCCGGCAGCTCGCGGCGGACGGCATCGGCCAGGTGAACCTGCAGGTGCAGGACCGCCGCTCGAACTACAACGGGATGCAGCTCACGCTCTCGAAGCGCTATTCGCGCGGCTTCCAGATCGCCAGCACCTACACGCTGTCGAAGGTCGTCGGCGACTTCGCGGGCGAACGGCAGCTCACGGGCGGCGAGATCATTCCGTATTTCATGTATCAGGATCCGGCGATCATGTGGGGCCCGCTGGATCAGGATCACCGCCACAGGTTCACGACGTCGTGGGTCTGGGATCTGCCCGGTCAGCAGTTCTCCGGACCGCTGCGATGGGCCCTCGGCGGCTGGCAGTGGTCGGGCGTGATGCAGTACCAGACCGGCCGTCCGTTCACGGTGACGAGCGGCACGGACAACTCGCTCGACGGCATCGGCAACGATCGCGCGAAGCTGACCGGCGCCGATTACAGTGCCGTGCCGACCACCGCGTGCAGCAACTGCGTCTGGTATTTCAATCCGGCGGCCTTCGCGACCAACGATCTCGGCACGTTCGGCAACGTCGGGAAAGGCGCATACTACGGGCCGTCGCTGCACGTGTGGGACATGGGCGTGTCGAAGAACTTCCACTTCACCAGCACGTCGTACGTGCAGGTGCGCGTGGAGCTCTTCAACGTCTTCAACCAGGTGAACTTCGACATCCCGAACACGGCCGTGAACAACCAGGCGACGCTCGGCCGCATCACGCGCACCGATCCCGGCAGCGGCGATCCGCGCATCCTGCAGTTCGGGTTGAAGGTCGTGTTCTAGCGTACGGAGGCTTTATGAAGATCGGACGTCGAGATTTCATCGGCACCGGATCGACGACCGTCGCCGGGATGATCGCACTCGGCGGCGCGCGCGCCTGGGGCGCCGAAGCCTCGAAGGCGGCGCAGGAACCGGCGGCCAAGCCGCCCGCGACGCCGACGCGGCCGGCGAAGGTCGAGCGGCTCTTCAAAGCGCCCGATCTGCATCCGAACGCGCTCGAAGCCTCCGCCGACGGCTTGTGGATCGGCGATCAGGTCTCCGAGAAAGTCTTCCAGGTGGACTGGAAGACCGGCAAGGTGCTGCACGAGGTCCAGACCGAATCGCACAATACGAGCGGCCTCGCGATCGGCGCCGGCTACATGTGGATCGGCGCCAACGGCGGCGTCAGCGGACGGCGTCCGCCGCGCCCGACCGACAAGCCGTACGGCGAAGTGATCCAGGCCGACATCAAGACCGGCAAGACGGTGAAGATTCATCAGTTGATCTGGGGCGGCGGCGTGCACGGGATCACTTTCGTGCCGCAGTCGCAGACGCTGTGGGTGACAGCGCTCAGCATCCAGGCCGTCGCCGAGATGGATCCGAAGGACTTCCATCCGCTGCGCATCCGCCCCGCGCGCGGCGATCGCCCGCACGGCCTCGACTGGGACAACGGCGCGCTGTGGGTCCTGATCGCCGGCGATCACGTCGTGCAGAAGATCGATCCCGAGTCGGGCAACGTGCTCGAGATCGTGACGATCTCACGCACCTCCGATCCCGATCCGCACGGCATGTGCATTCACGACGGCTACGTCTACTACTGCGACGCCGGCCTCACGGCGCCTGGCCCGGGCAGCGAGCCGGCACAGATTTGCCGATTCAAGCTCAGCCAGACGACGACGTCGCACGCGCAATGAAAAAGGGGTCGTACCCCTTTTTCGGGGCGCTCCTTGTCGCGTTGTCGGCCGCGACCGCGGCGACCTTCGCGCAGACCGCTTCACCGGACAGGATTGTCGCGGAGCGCGTGCTGCGTCTCGGCGGCGCGGTGATCCTCGCCGGCCAGCACACGGCGATTCACGATCTCGACGATCTCCCCGACGGCGATTTCCGGATCGACACGCTCGATCTCGTCGGCGTCTCGATGGGCGCGTGGGGCCTGAAGGACGAGCTCTCGCGGCTGCCGCCGCTGCCGCACCTCAAGGCGCTCTATCTGAACGGCCGCCTCTGGTACAACCAGCCGATGTCGCTCGTCGCCGACACGATCGGGTTGTTCGCCGGGTCGACCGACCTCGAGAAGCTGGTCCTCAGCAAGCCGGTCCAGACCTACATCCCGCTCGAAGATCCGGTGCTCGCGCGCCTCGCCGCGGTGCCGGGCCTGACCGAGCTGCGCCTGCATCAAACGAGGCTGCCCGGCGCGTCGCTCGCGCCGTTCACGAAGCTGCAGTACCTCGATCTCAGTCACAACCGCTTCTTCGACGATCGCGGCCTGCGCCACATCGGCCGCATGACGGCGCTCACGAAGCTGTATCTCACCGGCACCTCGATCACCGACGATGGCTTGCGCGACATCGCGGGGCTCACCGGCCTCACCGATCTCGCGCTGGACGGCGCCGGCATCTCGGACGCGGGGCTCGCGCACATTGCCGGCCTCACGAAGCTGCGCCGGCTCAATCTGCTCGGATCGGCCGTCACCGACGCAGGGCTCGCGCATCTGCAGCGCATGACCGACCTCGAGGAGCTGACGCTTTATCGGACAAAGGTCTCGAACGCCGGCCTGGCGCGGCTGGCGCCGCTCGGCCATCTGCGCCGGCTCGACGTGCGGTACACGCGCGCCACCGCCGCAGGCGCGAAGGCGCTCGCCGCCGGAATGCCCGGCCTGCTCGTGCTCGCCGACGAAGGGCCCGCGCGCGCGGCGGCGACGCGATCGGCCGATGCCGCGTCCGTCGCCGGGCGCGGCGAGGACGCAGCCGCCGCCTGGCTCCAGAACATCGGCGCGCGCCTCCACCGCCGCGACCTGCACATCGTCGGCGTCTCGCTCGCGGCGTCGGCGATCGGCGATCGGGACCTCGCGATCCTGCGCGAGCTGCCGCGGCTGGAGGACCTGAGCCTGCGCAACACCGAGATCAGCGATCTCGGCGCCGCCCAAATCTCCGGCCTCCGCCAGCTTCGCGCGCTGGACGTGAGCCACACGCTGCTCGCCGACCCGGCGCTGCAGGCGCTGGCGCCGCTCGACGAGCTGCAGCGCCTCGATCTCAGCCACACGCTCGTCGAGGGAAGCGGGCTCGCCGCGCTCGCCGGCCTGCGATCGCTGCGCGATCTCTCGCTCGCGAACACGCCGCTCGGCGACGAAGGACTCGCATCGCTCGAGAAGTTGACCACGATCGAGAAGCTGTCGCTCGCCTACACCGACGTGACCGACGAGGGCATCGCGCATCTCGCCGCGCTGCCGCGGCTCACGAGCCTCAACCTCTCCGGCGCCGACGTCGGCGACGGCGCGCTGAGCGCGATCGGCAGGCTCGAGGCGCTCGAGGAGCTGCAGCTCAATTTCGCGCGGTTCACGAACGCGGGCGTGAAGGCGATTGCAGGGCTGACGCGGCTGAAGCGCATCGGCCTCTCGCACACGGCGATCTCGAACGCCGGCATGGACGCGATCGCGAAGCTGACGAACCTGGAGTCGCTCGACCTCGATCATGCGAAGGTCGGCGATGCCGGGCTCGCCAGGCTCTCGGGGCTGACGAAGCTGACGGATCTCGCGCTCGACAGCGTGGATCTCACCGACGCCGGCGTCGCCGCGCTCGCCGGCATCAAGAGCCTTCGCGAGCTGGACCTCTATCACACGCTCGTCACCGACAAAGGCTACGAGCAGTTGAAGCAGGCGCTGCCCGGATGCCGGATCCACTACGAGCGCGATTCCGCGAAGCGCGAGAGGCGGAGCTGATGGCGACACCGGCGCCGCGCCCAGAGAGTTGGTTGATTCCCGTGATCGCGCTCGCGTGCGCCGCTTCCGCCTTCGCGCAGGAGCCGCAGACCGCGCGCGATCAGACGGGGCGGGTCGTCGAGGTGTCGCTCGCGCGCACGTGGGCGACCGACGCGGACGTCGAGCGCGTCGCCGCGATGCCGGGCGTGCGGCGGCTCGACCTCTCGCTCACCTATGTGTCGGATCGCGGCGTGGAGCGGCTGAAGGGCCTCGACGAGCTCGAGGAGCTGAACCTCTCGTCGGCGGAGTTCATCACCGATGCCGCGATCGCGTTTCTCCGCGGCCATCGCCGGCTCAAGAGCCTGAACCTGCGCGGCACCGACGTCACCGACACGAGCCTGGCGTACCTCGCGGAGCTGCCGCAGCTGAAATCGCTCGACATCGCGTTCACGCAGATCACGGACGTCGGCCTCGAGCACCTCGCGTCGCTCGCGGAGCTCGAGGAATTGAATTTGGGCGGCAACAAAATCAGCGGCGCGGGGCTGCACGTGCTGAAGCTGATGCCGAAGCTGAAGAGATTGAGCTTCTACGGCATCCAGCGCCGCAACGCCGGCTGGTGCTGGGCGCCGGTCGTCACGGACCTGGAGCTGGAGACGATCGCGCTCCTCGGCGGCCTCGAGGAGCTGAACGTCGGGTTCGGCGTCGCGCTCGGCGCGCCGCGGCCCGACGACCTCGGGCCGGCCGACGGCGAGGCCGAGTGCCGGATCGCGGGCGGCACGCGCGTCACCGACCTCGGGCTCGCGGCGCTCGCGCCGCTCAAGAAGCTGCGTCGGCTCGACGTCAGCGGCGCCTCGATCACGGGGGCGGGCGTCAGGACGCTCGCGTCGTTCCACGAGCTTCGGCGCCTGAGCCTCTGGAACGTGAAGGGGCTCGACGATGCGGCCGCGGCGCCGCTCGACACGCTCGCGGGCCTGACGAGCCTCGACGTCGCGAACACGCCGATCGGCGACGCCACGCTGAAGCGCCTCGCGAAGGTGCGGGGCCTGCGCCGTCTGTACCTGAACGACACGAACGTGACCGCTGACGCCGTCGCGGCGTTCCGCGCCGATCATCCGGCGGCGTTCGTCTCGTGGGGCGCGCGGCCCGCGCCGCGCATCCCGCTCAGCCCCGGACCGAAGCATGAGCGCTAGCGCCCGCGCCTCCCTCTGCGCGTCGGCCGTCCTCGTCGCCGTCTTCCTGGGCGTGACGACATCGCCGCGCGCTGCCGCGCAGCAGGCGGTCGCCGGGCCGATCTCGTTTTCGCGGACGCTGTATCCGATCTTCGAGGCGGCGCAGTGCCGCGGCTGCCACACCGACGACGGCGTCGCGTCGGCGACGCGGCTGCACTTCCCCGACGCCACTGCCGCGCCCGAGGACATCGAGGCGTTCGGTGTCACGCTCGCCGTGCTCGTCGATCGCGACGACCCGGCGAAGTCGCTCCTGATCAACAAACCGACCAATCGCGAGCGGCATACCGGCGGCGTGCGCATTCAGCCCGGCTCGTTCGAGGAGCAGGCGCTCACCGAGTGGGTGCGGCATCTCGCGACGCTTCCGCCCGAAACCGTCGCGGCGGCGCGCGCGCAGCTCGCGTCGGCGGCCGCGCCCGCCGCGCACGATCAGCGCCTGCGGCGGCTCACGCACAGCCAATACAACAACACCGTTCGCGATCTCCTCGGCGATCACAGCCGTCCTGCGGATCGCTTTCCGCCCGAAGATTTCGTGAACGGCTTCCGGAATCAGCTGCGCACACAGGGCATGCCGCCGCTGCTCGCCGAGGCGTACAGCGCCGCGGCCGAGAAGCTCGCGCTGAACGCCTTCCGCGCCGGCGACGTCAACAATCTCGTTCCGTGCAAACCTTCGAACGCACGGGACCTGAAGTGCCGCGACCAGTTCGTGCGCACGTTCGGACGCCGCGCGTTCCGCCGGCCGCTCGCCGACGACGAATTTCAGCGGTACACGGCGCTCTTCGCCTCGGAAGCCGTGAAGACCGGACGCTTCTTCGACGGCGCGCGCGTCGTCGTCGAAGCGATGCTGCAGTCGCCGAAGTTTCTCTTCCACGTCGAAGGCCGCACGGCAGACGCGCGGGCGAAGGCGGAGGACTACGACGTCGCCAGCCGGCTGTCGTACCTCTTGTGGGACACGATGCCGGACGAAGCGCTCTTCGCCGCCGCCGAGAAGGGCGAACTGCGCACCGCGGGCGGCCTCGAGCGCACGGCGCGCAGGATGCTCGACAGCCCGCTCGCGCGGCAGGCCGTCGACGAATTCTTCGCCGAGTGGCTGCGCTTCGATCGCACGCTCGGCGCGGTGAAGGATCGGCAGCGCTATCCGGAGTTCACGCCGGAGCTCGCCGCGACGATGGTCCAGGAGACGCGGCTGCTCCTGGGGCACCTGGTCTGGGACGACGGCAACTTCATGGAGGCGTTCATCGCCGACTACAGCTTTCTGAACGCCGACCTCGCGAGCCTCTACGCGGTCCCGGCGCCCACCGCCGAATTCGAGCGCGTGCGCTTCCCCGCCGCGTCGCACCGCGGCGGGCTGCTCGGCCACGCGTCGTTCCTGTCGGCCAACGCCGGACCCGTCGAGACGTCGCCGACGGCGCGCGGCATCTTCGTGCGCGAGCAGTTCCTCTGCCAGCATGTGCCGAACCCGCCGCCTGGTGTGAACACCGAGGTGCCGGAGCCGACGATCGACAGGCCGCTCGCGCGACGGCAGCGGATGCAGGCGCACGTCGCGAACCCGACCTGCGCGAGCTGCCATCGGTTGATGGATCCGATCGGCTTCGGCCTGGAGAACTACGACGCGATCGGAGGGTGGCGCGACAAGGAAGTGATCGAGTTCGAGAGCGCGCGGCGCAACACGCCGCGGAAGAAAGTGGAGCTGCCGATCGACGGCGCGGGCGAGATCGCCGGCCTGGCCGGCAGCGCGTTTTCGGATCCGAAACAGATCGGACGGCTGCTCGCCGAGAGCCGCGCGTGCCAGGAGTGCATCGTCAAGCAGGCGTTCCGCTACGCGTTGGGCCGCGTCGAGACGGCGGCCGATCGCGAGGCAATCAAGACGGCGTATGCGGCGTTCCGCGAGTCGGGGTTCAAGTTCAGGGAGCTGCTCGTGGCGCTCGTGCGGTCGCCGCAGTTCCTCGAGGGAATGTAGCGCGACGCGGGACGGTGTGAGACAAGGAGACACATTCATGCCGCTCAGCAGACGACGGTTTCTCCGGAGCATGAGCATGACCGGCGCGGCGATCCGCGTCGGCCTGCCGCCGCTCGCGGCGATGTTCAATACGAACGGCACCGCGTATGCCGCCGCGGCGGACGCGGCCGCGGACGGCGCCCTCGCGCCGCGCTTCGTCTTCTGGTTCAACGGCAACGGCATCCCCGAGCGCTACTGGATCCCGATCGAGACGGGAGACGCGTACGAGCTGACGCCGTGCCTCGCGCCGCTCGCCGCGCTGCGCGAGGACGTCCACGTCATCAGCGGCATCGACAACCCGAACGCGCGCGTGACGGCGCCGGGCAACACGCACCACAAGTCGATGAGCGCGCTCGTCTCCGGCACGCCGTACACGGGCCGCGGCGCCGGCGGCGCGTCGATCGACCAGGTCATCGCCGGCGCGATGCGCGGCGAGTCGCGGTTCCGATCGCTGCAGGTCGGCGTGTGCCAGGAGTCGCACGGCGAGAACATCCATCGCAATCTGAGCTGGGCGGGCGCCGACCGGGCGCTGCCGCCGGAGATGATCCCGCACAACCTGTTCGATCGCCTGTTCGGCGTGCGCGACGAGCGCTGGGTGTCGCGCAAGAAGAGCGTGCTCGACGCGGTGCGCGAGGATCTCGCGAGCCTCGAGCCGTCGCTCGGCCAGCCCGATCGGCAGCGGCTCGACGAGCATCTGACGTCGGTGCGCGAGCTCGAGCGCGCGATCGCGAGCCTGCCGACCGACTACGGCAAGCACGTCAAAGAGCCGGAAGACATCGCGGATCTCACCGACTATCCGCGCATCGCGAAGATCCAGTCCGACCTCGTGGCGCACGCGCTCGCGTCGGGGCAGACGCGCGTCGCCTCCTACATGCTGACGAAATGCCAGAGCCTCGTGCGGCTGCCGTGGCTCGGCTACACGCGCCTGCGGCATCACGACTACACGCACACCAACGCCGATTCGCCCGAAGGCCAGCGGACGATGCGCGACATCTGCCGGTGGCACGTCGAGGAATTCGCCTATTTCATCGGCCGGTTGAAGTCCATCCCCGAAGGCGCCGGCACGCTGCTCGACACGACGTGCGTCGTCTTCGCGCACGAGCACGCGGAAGCGAACCCGCACAAGGACAACGGCCTCGCGCTCATTCTTGCAGGGCACGCCGGCGGGATGAAGACCGGCATGCACTCGAAGATGCGGAACACGGTCGGCGATCTCTACGTGACGGTCGCCGAGGAAGTGTTCAAGCTGCGGCTCGAGAAGGGATTCCCGACGGCAGAGAAAAAGATCAGCGGGATCGTGTGAGGTGCTCGCCGGCGGCCGTCAGACCGCCGGCGCTTCTGCGCACCCCAACCGCTACTTGTTGATCGGAATCATGATGTGCGCGCCCGGCGTGCCCGGCAGCATCAGCCATGGCCGGCCGTCGCCGCCGATCGCCTCGTCGCGCTGGCTGCCCTCCGACACGCCGATCGTCTCGGGCGTCGCGCCCGGCACGGACAGCACCCACAGCAGCTGAATCCGATCCTTCTTGCCGTACAAGCGGTACGACATCGTACCGAACGGCGCCGGCTTGAGCGTGCCGTCCCTGGTCGCTGAAGCGACGGCCTCTTGAATCTCCTTGTCGGCCTTTCCCTGCGCGCGCAGCTTGGCCGAAAAATCGCGGCGCGGCGCGGTCGCTCTGTTGTAGCACCACGTGAACCCGTCGTCGCCGCGCGGCGTGCATTCCGCGAAGTTCGTCCCCTTGCGCAGCCAGATCCGCTCGCCCGTCTTGGTGTCGTACTTGTAGACGGACGCTTCCTTGCGCAGATCGTCGGGCAGCGGCAGCGTGGCCTGCGTGATCTCGTCCGACGCCATGTCGGTGACGGCCGTCGACTTCACCGGCGGGTTGATCGGGATCATGATGTGCGCGCCCGGCGTGCCGGGAAGCATCATCCACGGCAGGCCGTGGCCGGCGAGCGCCGCGTCGCGCTGGCTCTCGGTCGAGACGCCGACCGCCTCGGGCGTCGCGTTGGGCAGCGACATCACCCACAGATTCTGAATGCGGTCGGTCTTGTCGAAGCCGCGGTAAGACATCATGGCCTTCGGCGGCTGCGGCAGCGTGCCGTCCTTGATCGCCGCCGCGACGGCCTTCTGAATCTCCTCGTCGGTTTTTTGCTGCGCGTGCAGCTTCGCTTCGAAGTCGCGGCGCGGCGCGAACGCCTTGTGGTAACAGCGCTCGAAGCCGTCGGCCATTCGCGGCTGGCATTCGACGAAGTTCGTGCCCTGCCGCAGCACTTTGCGCGCGCCGGTTGCGGCGTCGTAGGCGACGACCGTTGCGCCGGCGCGCAGATCCTCCGGCAGAATGTGCGTGGCCGACGCAATCTGTTGATCGACCGTCCCGGTCTGCTGGGCGGCGAGGCCGACCGGCCCCATGAGGCCGAGCGCCGCCGCGACAATGAAGTGCTTCATGATCGGTTTCTCCCTGACTATGCCTTGCACGCTGCTGTGGGTCCCGCCTATTCTTCCACCGAGACCGCCGGTTCCGTCAACGACTTGGAGGAATGCCGTGAAGACAGCCCCGCGCCGCACCGTCTGGCTCGCTGCCCTGGCCGCGGCGACTATCACCGCGCACGCGCAAACGCCGGCGCCAGGTCGCGCTGCGGCGTGGCCCGCATCCGCCGTCGCGGATCCGACGACGCTCGGCTTCACGAGAGCCGGCCTCGACGCGCTCGACGCGCGGATGAAGCAGTCGGTCGCCGACGGCGACACCGCCGGCATGACGATCATCCTGCTCCGCCACGGCCAGGTCGCCGACTTCAAGAGCTTCGGCCGGCAGACGGCCGACAAGGCGATGGCGCTCGACACGATGTTCCGCATCTACTCGATGTCGAAGCCGATCACCGGCGTCGCGATGATGCAGCTGTACGAGCAGGGCAAGTGGCAGCTCGACGATCAGGTCACGAAGTACGCGCCGGAGCTCGCCGGGCTCAAAGCGCTGACGTGGGACAAGGACGGCAAGGTCGTGTTCGACGCCGACGGCAAGCCGGTGCTCGCCTCGCCGAAGAAGCCGGCGACGATGCGCCAGCTGATGAGCCATACGGCGGGCTTCGGCTACGGCCTCGGGGGCGACGATCCCGTCAACAAGGCCTTCCGCGAGCAGCGCGTCCTCGGGTCGAGCGATCTCGACGAGATGATGAAGAAGCTCAGCGCGATTCCGCTCCTCTACGAGCCGGGCACGCGGTGGTCGTACTCGGTCGCCGTCGACATCCAGGGATATCTGGTGCAGAAGCTCTCGGGCCAGAAGTTCGGCGACTACCTCAAGGCGCACGTCACCGGACCGATCGGCATGGCCGACACGGCGTTCTACGTCACGCCCGATCGCAAGCCGCGCTTCGCCGACGTGTATCACTGGGATCGCCAGCAGAACACGCTCGTCGTCAACACGCCGCCGGCGGACCGCGGCGGCTTCGAGGATCCGACGCGCCTCGAATCGGGCGGCGGCGGCCTCGTCGCGACGACGCACGACTACGCGCGCTTCTGCCAGATGATGCTCGACACGGGCGAGATCGGCGGCACGCGGATCCTGAAGCCGGACACCGTGAAGCTGATGGCGCAGAACCACATCGGCCCGCTGCACGTCGCCGTCGACGGCACGCAGCGGCAGCCGGGCGCCGAAGCGGTCCGCTTCGGCCTCGACTTCGCGGTCTACGTCGATCCGAAATCGGTAGGCCTGCCGTACGGCAACGGCACCTACTACTGGGGCGGCGCAGCCGGCACGTGGTTCTGGATCGATCCGGTCAACGATCTCGCCTTCGTCGGGATGATTCAGAATCAGGGCGGCAACCGGCCCGGCGGCCTCAACTTCCGCGCCGACTCGGCGACGCTCGTGTACGCCGCGCTGGCGCAGCCGGCGAAGTCGTCGGCGCGGTAAGAAGCAACCGCAGAGCACACAGAGACCACGGAGCTTCTTGTACAAAGAAGACTCTGTGATCTCTGAGGTCTCTGTGGTTGCTTCATGTCAGTCGATCGATACGCCGATCACGGCGCGGCCGATCAGCAGCTCGTCGCCCGACTGCAGGCGCACGCCGCGCGGATCGCGCGGGCTGACGCGCATGCTGCGGCCGCCGCGCACGACGTAGGTGGGGTTGCTGCTCGCCTCGTCGAACACGACGTACGCGCCGAGCGCCGGATCGAGCTCGATGCGCGCGTGCGCGCGCGCGACCGTCTCGGTGGCGCCGTCGCGCGCGTCGAGGAACGCCACGTCGTTACGCCGCACGCGCCCGAATGCATCGGACGGATCCGCGCCGCGTCCGATGGCGACGACGCCGCCCGAGAACGTGTAGTCCGCGCGCGCGCACTGCCCTTTCACGACGTGCAGGCGAAGCTCCGGGAGCTGGAGCGATGCGGGTGCGCGTGCAGACACGTCCGGATCGCCGCTGCACTCGACGCGCACCAGCGGGGCGCCATGTGCGCCGTCGTCCACCGCGACCGACGCGGCGATCGAAGGAGGCATCGAACACCGGATCTCCGTGAGCCGTTCGCGCAGCCGCTCGTCGAGGCCGGCGAATACCGCTTCGATCGCCGCGCGATCGGCGCCGCGCTGCGCGACGCGCACGACGACGCGCGTGTAGGGGAAGACGCGCGACCCGCGCCCCGACGGCTGCGCTTTCCGCTCCAGCTCGTCGAGCGCGGCGTGCAGCAGCTCGAGCGGCGCCGCGTCCGACGCGAGCGGCGCGTCGAAGAAGCTGCGCAGGCGCGCGCGCGCGGTGCGGGCCGCGTCCCACAGCGTTCCAGTCACCACGGCCTCCTCATCTGATGATCCCGAGATCGCGCGCGGCGGATACGATCGCGCCGGCGATCGGCGCCGCCGCGCGCCCGCCGTACCCGGCGTTCTCGACGATCACCGCGAACGCGATCCGCCGGCCGCTGCCGCCGTAGGGCGCGAACCCCGTGAACCACGCGTGCGCCGGCGCGCCGGCGACTTCTGCCGTGCCTGTCTTGCCGGCGATCGCGACGGGATGCCCCCTCAGGCTGCGGCCGGTGCCGGACGTCACGACGGCGCGCATCGCGCGCGCGAGGCGGTCCGCGTCGCGCGGCGACACGAACCGCGCGTCCGCGCGCATCTCTTCCTCTGCCGCCGGCTCCCATCGCGCCGGCACGATCGCGCCGCGCGACGCGATCGACGCCGCCACGCGCGCGAGCTTGAGCGGCGTCACGAGCGCCTCGCCCTGGCCGTACCCGACGTGCGCGAGCATCGGCCGCACGCCGGCGGCGCCCGGCGATCGCGCGACGCTGATCTGGAAGAGCGACGCGGCGTCGACGATCGCCTGCGGGCCGACCGCGAGCGCGAGCTGCGCGAAGTACGCGTTGCACGACACGACGAGGCCGCGATCGAGATCGACCTCGCCGTGCGGCTGCGTGTCCATCGGATCGTCGCGGACGGGACGCGACGATCCGCGCACGTACGCGCCGACCCGTCCGCCCGGCAGCCGGCTGCAGATGAACCGGTTCCCGTCCTCGCGGCTGCGCAGCGCGGCGCCGGCGACCACGAGCTTGAACGTGGATCCCGGCGGATAGAGGCCGTAGCGCGCGCGATCGAGCCACTGCGCGCCGCGGCCGTCGTCGTCGGCCGGCGGATCGAGCCCTTTGAGCGCGCGATCGTCCGGCCATGGATAGCTGGCCGCCGCGAGGAGCTCGCCGGTGGACGCGTCGAGGACGACGGCGGCGCCGCGCGAGAACCCTCCCGACGCGACGGCGTCCCCGAGCGCCGCGGCGGTGCGCACCTGCAGCCTCGCGTCGATCGTCGTCGTCACGTCGCGCACTCGCGAGCGAAGCGCGGCGACCGCATCGCTCCACAGGCGGTACCGCTGCCGGACGAGCGGCAGCAGCGCGCGCAGGTCCCGGCGGATCACCTGAATGCGCCGCCCGCTGCGCGGATCGATCGCCTCGACGATGCGCGCGTGATCGTCGAAGCCTTTCAGGCGCGCGTCGGCGTCGCGCTCGAAGTACGAGGAGTTGCGCGCGGCCCAGTTCGTCTGGCGCGTCCAGTCGCCGACGAGATGAAAGGCCAGGCCGCCGAGCGGATAGCAGCGCGCGGAGGGATCGCCGCAGTCGGACGGCGCCACCCCTCCGGCGCGCTCGTACGCCGCGCCGACGCCCGCCATCTCGTCGGGGCGGCTCGTCGCGAGCGGCAGGCCGCCGCGATCGTAGATCGTGCCGCGCGTCAGCGTGCGCGCGGCCGAGAGGAGCCGCGGGTTGTACTCGAAGCGATAGCCGCCGTCGGCCTGTTCGGCGAGGCTCGGCGCCGCCGCCACATCGTCGGCGTACGCGATCTGCACCCAGCCGGCGCGCACGACGATCGCCGCGGCGAGGATCGAGAGGACGGCGCCGAGGAGCGCGAGCGGCCGGCGCATGTGCGCGCGCTCGCGCGATTGACGCCGCGCGACGGAGAGCACGACACCAATCGCGGCGCAGTTGGCGAGCATCGACGAGCGGCCGTAGCTGAGAAACGGCGTCACGACCCCCGACAGCGGAATCAGCCCGAGCAGGCCGCCGGCGATCACGATCGCCTGCACGCTCATCACGAGCACGATGCCGGCCACGAGAAACGCCGTGAAGTCGCCTGGCGCGCGCACCGCGATCCGCAGGCAGCGCCAGCAGACGAACGCGTAGAGCGCGGCGACCGCCGCAAGCCCGATCCACCCGAGCTCCTCGCCGAGCGCGGCGAGCACGAAGTCGGTGTGGCCTTCGGGAATCGCGGTCGGGCTGCCGAGGCCGGGCCCGCTGCCCCACGCGCCGCCGGTCGCGAGCGCCCACAGACCGTGCGCGATGTGATTCCCACCCGTGACGCCGTTGTTCCAGGGGTTCGCCCAGATCATCACGCGGTGGCGGACCGTCGCCGGCACGCCCGTCCAGTACGCCGCCGCGAAACCGGCGAGCAGCAGCACGATCCCGAAGACGACCATTCCGGTTCGCTGCCGCGCGACGGCGTACATGCCGAGGAACACGAACGACAACACGAGGGCCGGCCCGAGATCGCGCTGCAGAAAGAAGAACGCGAGCACGAGCGCCATGCTGGCGACGACCGGCTGCACGTCGTGCCGGCGCGGCAGGCGGAGGAACCGCAGCCATGATCGCGGCGACGGCGGTGGCGGCGAGAGCTCGCGCAGGAACTCGACGCGGCGTCCGAAATACGCGGCGAGCGCGAACACGACGAGGAGACGGATCGCTTCGACCGGCTGCGCGCCGAACAGGTTCACCTTGACGCCGCTCGTGCCGGGGCCGCTGCCGGCCACGAGCAGCAGCGCGGCGAGCGCGACCGCGAGCGCGAGCGGCGCCACGACGGCGCGCCGCATCGGCGACGCCTCGAAGTCGATCTCGGACACGCCGACGAGGAGCACGACGCCCATCGCCGCACCGCCGGCGAACGCGCGCGCGATCATCGCGTCGCGCAGCGGATCGCGCAGCGCGCACATCGCGATCAGGCCGACGCCGCAGAGCAGCATGACGGCAGGCAGCAGCAGCGGATCGTCGGCGCGGCGGCGCAGCCGCCGGACGACGTGCGCGCCCCAGAACGCGGCGACGAACAGCGCGACGGACCCGGCGAGATCGCGCGCGAACGCGCCGAGCGTGCGCACGACGAGCCGCGGCTTCAGCGCCGCGACGTCCGCGCGCGAGAGCACCGGCACGTCGCGCGCGTCGGCGCGGCTCGCGAGCCGCGCGCCGAGCTGCACGAGCCGGCGATCGCCGCGGATCACCTGCGCCGGGATCCTGACGTCGGCGAGCGCCCCGACATGGTCGAGCGGCCGCTGGGGATCGGCGGCGCGATCGAACAGCGCGCGCGCGGCGGCCGCCCGCTCGTCGTCGGCCTCGTACATCGTCAGCAGCGGCTCGAGATCCGCGGGCGCCTGCAGCGCGTACAGCGGAATCACGCCGCCGAATGGCGCGATCTCGTCGAGCCGTCCGACTCGTGCGGCCGACGCCAGCGCGATCCCGAACAGGACGACGATCGACGCGGCGGCGAGGCCGAGGCACTCCACGTGGAGCGCGCGAGCCTGTCGCCCGCTCGCCGGCCGCGCGACCGCGTCGGCTTCGATGACGCGCACGTCAGAACTCTTCCTCGCTCGTCAGCTGGTTGATTTGCCGCACCTGCGCCTGGCAGGTCTCGAGGTGCTTCGCCGCGTTGCCGAACTCGACGATCGGCTCGAACGCGGCGACGCACCGCTCGAAGTCGGCCTTCGCCTTCAGGAGCGCGCTGAGCCGCCGATCGCCCGTGAGGAGCGCCGCGCGCCGTCGGCCCACGAGCGCGCGGCGCATGTACGCGTCGCCGACGAGCGCCGTGTCGCGCCGCGTGACGCTGTATCCACGCTGCACCGCGGCGTCGAGCGAGGCGAGCGCGCCGTCCACGTCGCCGAGCACGTATAACTGCGTCATCGCCATGCCGACGTACGGATCGAACGCGCCGGGGTTCGACGCCGCCGCGTCGCGGAAGCGCACGAGCGCGCCCTGCGCCAGCGCGCCGCTCGGCGGCCGCGCGCGCTGCGCCGCGAGCCGGCGCACATGGCCGTCGGCGAGGAGCTGCTTGGCGGCGAGGGTCTCGTCGCGCGGCGACAGCGCGCGCGCCCAGGCGAACGCCTCTTCGGCCTGCCGCCACTCCTCCGGGCCCATCGTCGGCGCCTCGCGGCGGTAGTCGGCGATCACGCGGTCGCCGATCGCGCGCAGCGCGCGCACGAGCGGCCGGTTGACGCGGAGCTTCAGGCCGAGGTCGAGCGGCGACCAGCGCTCCACGGCGTCGTACGCGGCATGACTCGACGTCACGCTGCGCTCGTCGATCGTCGGAATCGTGTCGCGAAAGCGCTCTGCGAACAGCCACGCGACGCCCTCCGTCGTCACGAGGCTGACAAACCACAGCGCCGCGATCGCGCTCACGAGGCGGCGCCCGAAAGAGCGGCGCCGTCCCTCGACTCTGCTCGGGGCAGGCCACTCGACGGCGGTCGGGGCCGCCGCGGCGATCGAACCGATTGCGGAGGCGCGCGGCGCGGATGGAGGCATCGGTTCGGTCGGCGGCACCGCGGCGATCGGCGGAAGCTCCGTGAGCGCGATCGAGCGGGCGCCCCCGAGCCAGGGCGACGGGTCAGTCCCGAGCGAAGTCGAGGCGCCGGCCCCGAGCCAGGCCGAGGGACCCGCGAGCGCGACGGCGGAGAATCGCGCGACCGGGAGCGTCGCCGGCGTGTCGTAATACTGCAGCGCGATCGGCACGTCGCGGCGAGCGTAGCGCTCGAGGTCGGCGCGGATCTCGCCGGCGGTTTGATAGCGCAGCGACGGCTGGAACGCGAGCAGACGATGGACGATCGCCTGCAGCGGCAGCGGGCAAGCCGGCGGGAGCGGCTGGCGCGGCGCGTTGTTCGTGATCGCGCTATAGAGCTGCCGCCGAAGCCGTGGATCCTCGAGCGCCGGATACGGCCGGTGGCCCGCGACCATCTCGTAGAGCATCACGCCGAGCGACCAGAAGTCCGCGTGCACGTTTACGCGCTCCGATCGCAGGCGCTCCGGCGCCGCGTACGCGATCGTGCGGCCGACGTCGGTCGCGAGCTCGCGCGCTTCCTCGAGCACCTTCGCCATGCCGAAGTCGAGCACCTTGCGCTCGCCCCCCGCAGGAATCTTGACGTGCGCCGGCTTGAGATCGTTGTGCAGCAGCCGGTACGGGCGCTGCTCCACGGTGACTGAGAAGGCGTGCGCGCGATCGAGGAACTCGGAGAGCCACAGCGCGTGATCGACCGCCTCGTCGTACGGAAGCGCGCCGGCGCGCAGGCGCTCCTCGAGCGACGGCCCCTCGACGAGCTCCATCGCGATGTAGAGGTCGTCGCCGTCGGCGCCGAAGTCGAACACGGCGGGCACCATGCCGTGCCGCGCGGCGAACGCCTGCTGCAGCATCGCGCCATGCCGCTCGGCCGCGATCGTCCCGGCGCCGTTCTCGCCGTCGTGCAGGATCAGCTTCAGCGCCGCGGCGCGGCCGTCGGCGCGGCGCCGCGCGCGAAAGACCGTGCCGAACTGGCCGCGTCCAATCGGCTTCTGATCGACGATCTCGAAGTCCTCGCGCGCCATCAGCGTCCGCCTTCCGGAGTGCGCACGACGATGTTTCCCGCCGTCAGCTCGGCCCGGCGCGCCGGCGAGGCGCCCTCGACGATCTCGCCGCCGAAGCCGGCGAACACGTTCCCCTGCAGGACGACGTGCGCGGCGGCGTCGCCCGTGATCGCCGCGCGAGCCGCCGGACCGGTGTGCACCAGTACGGAATTGACGAAGGCCGCGCGTCCGTCGTTCGCCAGGCCGAGCACGATTCCTGAGACGACGACGCGGCTGCCGCGGACGGTTACCGACGATCCGGCGGCCAGCTCGATTGCCCGGCGGATCGGCCCGGTTATCTCGACGAGCTCCAGCGCGGCGGCGGGCGCGGCGATGCGGACGGCCGCCTCGAGCGGCGAATCCGCCTCGATGGCCAACCCGGCAATCCGCACGTTCGATGCGCCCGCCACTGCCAGCACAGGCGCTCCGCCGTCTCCGCTATGAACGATCGTGACGGTGCCGGGCACCCGCGCGACGAGGTCGGCACCGCTCGCCCACGCGACCTGCTCGCGGTAGACGCCCGGCTCGACACGCACCACGTCGCCCGGGCGGCTCGCAGCGAGCGCGGCCGTAATGGTCGCGAACGGCGCCGCGCCGTCGGCGGAGACGACGAGCGTCCTCGCGCCGCGGACCTGCGTCGTCGCGACGTACGCGGTGAGCGCGAGCGCGCCGACGACGCCGCCGAGCGTGCCGAGGGCGAACCACGTCGCGCGGCTGGAGACGACGGCGCGCGCGGCCCGGCGCGCGCGGCCCGTCGCGATCGCGGGCGCGCCGTCGTCGATCGCGCGGCGGTCGTCGAGCCCGGTTGCGTCGAGCGCTTCTGTTGGCGTGAGCGCCGCATCGAGGAGCGCGCCGCCCATGCGCTCGGCGAAGAGCGGCATCTCGGCGTAGACGACCGTGATGTTGTCGCGGCCGCCGGCGTCGTTCGCCGCCGTGACGAGCGCTTCGACGACGCGCGGCGGCGCGCCCGCATGCTGGCGGACGATCTGCGCGATCGTCGTCGTCGGCAGCATGTCGCTGAGGCCGTCCGAGCAGAGAAGAATCGCCGCGTCGGGTTCGAGCGGCTCTTCGATCACGTCGACGAACCCTCTCTCGTCCTTGTCGCGGTACACGGTGCCGACGTCGCGGAACACTTCGTGGCGGCGCGGGTGGCGCATCGCCTCGGGCTCGGCGAGCTCGCCGGCATCCTCGCGTTCGCCAACGGGCGAATGATCGCGCGTCAGCTTCCGGATGCCTTCGGGACGCAGTTTGTAGAGACGCGTGTCGCCGACGTGTCCGATCGTGACGCGTCCGTCGGCGACGATCGCGAGCGTGATGACGCAGCCCATGCCGTCGAGCCCGGTGGATCCGGCCGCGCGCTTGTAGATCTCGTTGTTCGCAATCGCGATCGCCTCGCGGACGCGGTCGGCGTCGGTGCCGACGGGCCGCGCGAGCCGCTGCATGATGACGTCGCGCGCCGTGGCCGCCGCCACTTCGCCGCCCGCGAGGCCGCCGATGCCGTCGATGACGCCGAAGACGCCGCGCGACGGATCGATGAGGGGCAGATCCTCGTTGTTCGCGCGCACGCGGCCGGGATCGGTGCGCGCCGCAGCGCTGAGCGGGACGCCGGCGATCGTGCGCACGTCAGCCACGGTCGTGGATCCGCGCGAGCCAGACGAGCCACGCGACGGCGCCGACGAGCGCCGCGAGCAGGACGAAGTGCAGCGTGTAGATCGTCGTCATCGGAGCGGCGCCGCGGCGAAGTGGATCACCAGCGCGCATGCCCCGAGCGACGTCGAGGCGGCTGCCCCGAGCGACGTCGAGGGGGCGAGCTCGATGCGGCACGTCGGCGCGATCTCGCGCTCGGCGCCCGGCCGCAGCACGCCGTCGGCGCCGGCGACGGCGGACGGCGCCGGCACGCCGTCGACGGACGTGCCCCAGCGGCTCGCGTCCTGAATGAAGAAGCGGCCGGAGCGATCGCGTCGAAGCCGGAAATGCTCGCGCGAAATCCGCGGCGGCGCGAACAGCTGCACGTCCACCCACACGGCGCTGCCGCCGCGGCCGATCGACAGCTGGTCCTTGCACATGCTGAACTCGTGGTGCCCCTGATCGTCGTCGTAGGTGAGCGTGGCGCGCTCGCGAAGATCCGCGTGCGCGGCGTCGGCGCCCACCGCCGTGTTCGACGCAACCTCGATCGTCGTGCTGCGGCGGCCGGCGTCGGTCAGCACCGACTTCACGATCCGCGTCGTCGCCGGCCCGGCGAACTCGAGCGGCGGCGGCAGCGGCAGCATCGAATCGATCCCGAGCTCGCCCGGCTGCAGCGCGCCGTTTCTGTCGGCGGTGACGTGGATGTCCCATCCGGCCGCGGGCGCCTCGATGCGCGGCGCTTCGGCGCGCGCGATCAGCCGCGACAGCACGCCGCGCGACTTCTCGCGTCCCTCGTTGATTCGCCGGACCTCGTCGTCGAGCGCCTGCTGCAGCTCCGCGACGAGGCGCGGCACGATGCCTTCGATGCGATCGAAGTCGGCCGGGTGCAGGTAGACGTAGAAGACCGACGGCGGCAGCGTCGTGTACGGCAGCGGATACAGGTTCAGCGTCAGCTCTTCGCGCATCGCGTTCCAGATGCTCACGCCGGTTGGCGCCTTCGCCGTCTGCGTCATCGCGCGCTCCTCCACGTCGGGCGTCCATTACTATGACGAGATGGCCGGGGCCGAGTCACAGGGAAACCGCAAGGATTCCGCAGGGGCGCGGGCGAGGGTGCGCTTCGGCGCGTTCGAGTTCGACGCGGCCACGCGCGAGCTGCTGCGCGAGGGGCAGCGCGTCCATCTGTCGCCGAAGTCGTTCGATCTGCTGGAGATCCTGATCGAGCGGCGGCCGGCGCTCGTGACGAAGACCGAGCTGCAGGATCGGCTGTGGCCGGACGCGGTCGTGCTCGAGGCCAACCTCGGCAACGCCGTCGCGGAAATCCGCAAGGCGCTCGGCGACGATCCGCGGTCGCCACAGTACGTCGCGACCGTGTCCCGGCGCGGCTACCGATTCTGCGGCCGCGTCGACGTGGTGGGCCGGCCCGAGGCTGGGCGCCCGCACGCGGCCGTGCGCTGGTGGCTCGTGTGGCGCGAGTCGATCCTGCCGCTTGCCGAAGGCGTCAACGTCGTCGGGCGCCATCCCGAAAGCGATGTGTGGATCGACGCGGGCAGCGTGTCGCGCGCGCACGCCGACATCGCGATCGCCGGCGGGCACGCCACGATCGAGGATCGGCAGAGCACCAACGGGACGTTCGTCGACGGCGCGCGGATCGCAGTCCGCCATGCGCTCGTAGACGGAGCGACGGTGGCGTTTGGTTCCGAGCGCGCCGTCTTTCGCGAGTGGTCGGACGCGACCGCGCCGGCGACCGAGCCGGTGCGGTCAGCCAGCAAGCGACCGGTGTAGGGCGCAGGGGAGTGACGGCAAATCACGAAGACACGAAGATAAACGAAGACACGAAATACTTCGTACAACAGGCGTTTGATGATCGAGGAAGTCAATTCAACTTTCGGAGGACAGTCCAAGCCCGATTTGTCAACCGAGCTCCTGCCCACGAACCGACCATCGGTTCGATCTCGACTCGGTCATCGGGCGTCAGATTGAATTGCGGCGACGCGTAGCGCTGTGCGAACCTGGTCCGGCCCTCATCATCCTCAATTCGCCAACCGTCAGCCTCTTGGGAGACAACCGTTCCGCACAGGCGGTATGTGATGAACGGCGGCATGTGCACGCCGGCGTGTCGCATACGCCAACGCCACCAGGCACGGAGGTCGGCGACGATCCCATGATGGTCCGCGAAGCTCAATCGCAACCAGCCGCCGTGCCCTCTACAGATACGCACGCTCGAGCGACGTGATGAACTTCACGTCCGGCACGTGCTTCCTCGACAGCCGGTCGTCATTGGTAATGAACAGATCCGTGCCGGCGGCTCCCGCGCACGCCAGCTGAATCGCATCCGGCGCTTTGATCGAGCGGTCGGCGCGAATCGCGGCATACCGCGGCGCGCAGCTGGCATCGAACGGCACGATCGTCGCGATGCTTCGCATTGTGGTCTCGTGATCGCGAACGGCCGCGTCGCCTTTCTCCCGGGGCTTGACCAGCAGCTCGCCCAGCGTCAACGCCGAGGTCAACAGCTGGTCGCCGCGGGCGAGCATCCTCGATCGCACCTGCCTGACGCGCCCCGCGAATTCTCCGCCTTCGAATAGATAGACGAACAGATTCGTGTCCCAGAAAACGCGCGTCACTCGAAGCCTTCGCGAAGCTGCCGAACGTAGTCGTCCGGATCGACCGCCTTCCAGAGATCGCGGTGTCGTGCCGCCAGCGCGAGCAGCGGATCGCCGGGCGACGCCGGCGCCCACTCGCGCTCGTACCAATCGAGCAGCGGGTGATACGTGGCGGGGATCTGCTCGCGGTCCGGCGCCGTCTTGCCGCCTTCCCGCTTCGGATGGTACGGGTCGCCCGGACGAAAGAGACGCCGCCGCGACGGCGCCGTCTCGAACAGCATGCGGTAGCGGCCGCCGTTCGGCGGACGATTCGCGACGCAATGGACCGAGATGTGCGGGTAGACGCCCGGCCGCCGCCGGTTCGCGAGTCCTTCACGGGCTACGCGGGCTTCGATCTGTTTCAAGCTGAAGTCCGGCGTCCGCGGGTGCTCGCGGTGCAGCAGCGCCGTCGCAATCCAGATTTCGTCCGCCAGCCTGACGGCCGCCGTTACTCTTCCCATCGCGATAGTATTTCATATCTTATCTGAAAAACGATCTGACGGACGCCGACGGCACGTATCTGCTGCCGGCCGTCCCCTCCGGCCAGGTCGCCGTCAGCGCAGCTTGCCGGGTTCATGTCGAGCAGCCGCACGTTCGTCTTCGATCAACAGTCGCGGCAGGTCGATTTCACGCTGTCGCTCGTCGAATCGGTGACCGTCGCTGCGGACTCCCCGAGGGCGGCCCGACTTCCGCTACAAGAGGCGGTAGCCGTGCTAGAGTTCCCTCGATTTCCGCTCGCGGCGTCGTGCACCGGCCCCACCGAGGAGCAGCGATGAGACGCACGATCACTCCACTCACCGGCGGCGGGATGCTTGCCGCCGCGATAGTGCTGATGGCGGTCGCCGGCCAACGGCTGCCCGCGGTGACGGCGCAGTCTGCGCCCGCCGCGGCGGCGGCAGCGGCCATTCCGGATCTCGCCGGCATCTGGGACGGCACGCGCCGCGCGCATCCGATCAACGGTCCCAACGTCCCGTGGGCTCGCACGGTGCCGGAAGGCGCGCTGCTGCCCGACGGCTCGAAGGCCGACAAGACCTACAAGTCGAACTTCCCGGTGCTGAACGAGCGCGCGCTGGCGTTTCAGAAGATCTTCGACGAGCCGCTCTCGCCGAAATACGACTGCCAGCCGTCGACGCCGCCGGCGCTCGAGTTCGATCCGTTCAACATGGAGCTGGTGCAGTGGCCCGATCGCGTCCTGCTGCGCTACGAGAAGGACGATCAGCTCCGCACCGTGTGGCTCGACGGCCGCCAGCCGACGTCGCGCAACTACGCGGTGCAGGGGTTTTCCGTGGGCCGCTACGAGGGCAACGCGCTGCTCGTCGAGACGACGCATTACGTGTTCGACGTCACCGGGTTCGACGACTACAACGGCATCCCGTCGTCGCAGCAGAAGAAAATCAAGGAGCGCTACTGGCGCGACGGCGAGCAGCTGAAGGTGGCGGTCACCGTCGAGGATCCGATGTTCCTGCGCGAGCCGGCGTCGTACACGATGCGATACCTCCCGGCGGCGAAGGGCTACAAGCTGCAGCCGTTCGACTGCGATCCGGAAGCGGCGCGGTTGTCGGTGCAGTTCATTCCGCCGAAATACAAGTGAGACCCTCGATATCGACGCGCGGCAAGGAGGAGATGGCCTCATGATCACTCGACTGCGGATGCAGGTCGGATTGCTGCTCGGCGCCGGCGCCCTCGCGATCGCGGCGCCGGCCGCGGCGCACCACTCGGCCGCGGCGGCGTACGACGAGACGAAGAAGGTCGAGGCGCAGGGGACGGTCACGAGGATTCTCGTGAAGAACCCGCATTCGTGGGTCTTCCTCGACTCGACCGACGACAAGGGCCAGACGATCGAGTGGCAGATCGAGATGGGCGGCGTGCCGTCGATGGCGTGGGCGAAGGACGGGCTGCCGATCGGCGCGACCGTGAAGGTCGCCGGGCATCCGTCGCGCGCGGCGGGCTCGCACGGCATCACGGGGGCGACGTTCGCGAAGCCCGATGGGACGCCGATTGGTCCACGCGGCGGCCGGGGTGAATACACGCCTCGATAACCGCGCGCACCGCGGCGCGGCGATCCGCCGCCGCGTCTGATCTGGCCGTGGCGCAGTTCACCGCGTGGCTGCAGGCGTCGGCGATCGGCGTGTGGACACGCGAGTCGCCGTCCATCTGGGCCTACCCGACGGTGCTGACGCTCCACACCGTCGGCCTCGGCGTTCTCGTCGGGGCGAACGCCGTCGTCGATTTCCGTCTGCTCGGGTTCGCGCCGCGTCTTCCGGTTGCATCGCTCACGCCGTTGTACCGCTTCATGTGGGCCGGCTTCGTCATGAACGCGATCACGGGCGCCATGCTGTTCGCGAGCGACGCGACGGCCAAGGCGGCGCAGCCGGTGTTCTACGTCAAGCTGACGCTCATCGCGCTGGCGCTCGCCACGACCGCGGTGATCCGGAAGCGCGTCGAGCGCGCGGCGGCTATCGACGGCGGCGCGAGCCGCGGATCGACGACGCGGCGGGCGGCAGCGGCGTCGCTGCTGTTGTGGACGGCGGCGATCGCGGCCGGCCGTCTGATGGCGTATCTCTGAGCGGCGCGCACATGGACACCTTCGTCGCGTGGATGGAGAGCACGGCGGTGTCGCGCGCGATCGTCGCGTCGCGCGTGATCTGGCCGGTCTGCGAGATCGTCCACTTCATCGGCCTGTCGCTCGTCATCGGGATCGCCGGCTTCTTCGATCTGCGGCTGATGGGGTTCATGAAGCGCGTGCCGGTGTCGGCCGCGCGAGATCTGATGCCGCTCGCGATCGTCGGGTTTCTCCTGAACCTCACGACGGGCGCGACGTTCTTCATCGGCAAGCCGCATCAGTACGTCGGCAACGTCGCGTGGTGGGCGAAGATGTTCTGCCTGCTCCTCGCCGGCCTGAACGCGATGTTCTTCGAGACGACGGTGGGCGCGCGGACGATCAATCTCGGCGCGGGCGCCGAGACGCCGCGCTCGGCGAAGATCGTCGGCGCCGTGTCGCTCGCGTCGTGGCTGGGCGTGTTGTATTGGGGACGCATGCTGCCGTACATCGGCAGCGCCTTCTGACTGCGAGGTGCTCATGCGGCGTTCATCCCGACTCGCAATCGTTGTCGTCGCGCTCGCGATCGTCGCGTCGCAGCACGGCCGATCGACGCTCTCCGCGCAGGCTCACCAGAATCCGTATCGCATCGTCGACGGGTGGGCGCAGCTGCCGGGCGGGCGGGCGATGGGCGCCGTCGGAAAGGTGGCGATCGATCGCGACGGCCGGCACGTCTGGGCGATCGTGCGCTGCGATCGGCTCGAGGATCCGGCGCGCTTCGGCGACGAGTGCCGCGACTCGAAGACGGATCCGATCGTCGAGTTCGGCCCCGACGGCAAAGTCGTGAAGAGCTTCGGCGGCGGCATGTTCATCTGGCCGCACGGGCTCGACGTCGATCGCGACGGGAACGTGTGGGTGACCGACGCCGTCGCCGAGAACCGCACGCCGAAAGGCGACAAGCGCGGGCAGATCGTCGTGAAGTTCAGCCCCGAGGGGAAGGTGCTGATGACGCTCGGCACGCCGGGCCAGCCTGGCAGCGGGCCCGATCACTTCACGTCGCCGAGCGACGTGGCCGTCGCGCCCGGCGGGGAGATCTTCGTCGCCGACGGCCACAACGAGAACGGCAACAACCGCGTCGTGAAGTTCTCGAAGGACGGCGCCTTCGTCAAGGCGTGGGGAAAGAGCGGCTGGGCGCCGGGCGAGTTCCACGCGATCCACGCGATCGCGATCGATGCGCGCGGCCGCGTCTTCGTCGGCGACCGCGGCAACAACCGCATCCAGATCTTCGATCAGGACGGCAAATCGCTGGCGACGCCGTGGACGCAGTTCGGCAAGCCGAGCGGCATCGCGTTCGACAGCAAGGACCAGATCTACGTGGCGGACTCGGAGTCCGACGACGTGCAGAATCCCGGGTGGGAGGAAGGGATCCGGATCGGCGACGCGAAGAGCGGGTGGATGCACGCGTTCATCATGTATCCGTGGGGCGATCCGCGGGACACGGCCGGCAACGGCGCGGAGTTCGTCGCGATCGATCGCGACGGCAACGTCTACGGCGGCGAACCGCGGCCGAAGCGGCTGCAGAAATACGTGCGCGTCAGGCCGTAGCGCGTTCCGTCGGCCGGCTGATGAACGCGCGGCCGCGGACGCGCCACAGCCAGTAGAACATCAGCACGAAGACGAGGAGCACGGGAAGCGCGCGCATCGGGCCGGAGAGGAACGGCTCGGGAAGGATCTTCGCCACGCGCGCGCGGATCGAGAAGAACGATCCGGCGGCAATGAAGAGCGCGAAGCACATGCGCCACAAATGGCGTCTGAGCCGCGCCGCGCCCCGCAGCGCGCCCGACCGCATCACGCGCACGTCGCCCGCGAAGCCGGCGAGCGTGATCGTCGCCAGGAAGAACAGCATGAAGGCGGGCACGCCGTTGATCGCCATCCGGGGACGGCGGAGCGCCGCGACGCCCATGCCGATCTCGATCGCGGCGATCGAGAGCGCCAGCATCACCGCGCCGACGTCCACTCGCCGCGTCCACGCGGACGGCGGCCGGACCGCCGTGAGCGCCGTGACGACGAAATACGCCGACATGAAGCCGCCGAGGAGATTCGGGTTCAGACCGTCGCGCGCGGCCATGATCGAGCCGCTGATCCCCATCGTGAGCATCGCGTAGACGAACAGGATGCCGCTCTTGCGATGCAGCGTGCCGCCCTTGCGCACGGCCAGCGCAGTGCCGCCCAGCACGATGGCCAGGCCGCCGGCGACGATGTGGACCGGGAGCAGCTGCGGCATGGAACTATAGACGTAGAATGCCTACGGCTTTGTTCCATTGAAAGAGCGTGAAGGCGAACACGGCTACGGTTGATTGCGCGGTGGCTGGCCGCCCGGCTCGCGCTCGGACGCGCGGTAGCCCCTCAGCATGTTCACCAGCGAGTAGTTGGCTTCGTGGCAGGCGTATTCGTAGATCCGCCCTGCCGACCGCGCCATCGTCAGCTCGCCTTTCCATGGCTGCGTGAACGCGGTCGGGTCGTCGATCTCGAACTGGTAGAGCAGCGTGTCGGCGTCCAGCAGGCTGAAGCGCTCGACGAGGTGCAGGTTGCGATCCCAGGCGAAGTTGCCGCCCGCATCGCCGTAGATGCCGCCGGCGTCGTTGAAGTTCGTCGTGTCGACGACGAGCGTCCTGCCTTCCCACCGGCCGATCGAATCGCCCATCCACCTTCTGATGTCCGGCGACAGATGCGCGCGCCCGTCCATGTGGATGATTCTCGCGTCGTGGATCATCTCGACGTGGACGACGACCGCGTCGCGCGTCTGCACGATCTGATAGTTGCTGTTGTAGGAATACGGGAGCATCGGCGGGCCCGCGGTGGCAAACGCGAGGCACTGATCCTGCAGCCCGGTCTCTTCCGCGCTTGCGGGATGTTTCTGCGCCTCCGCGCGCCGGCGCTTGATCTCGGCGGCCGCGGGCGTCAGCGGCGGAATGCGGCCATCGGGAGGATCGGTGACGATGGAGGTGCGCAGCGTCCTCACGGTGCGCGTGCCGAACTCGCGGTAGAACGTGTTGTAGGTGCCGGTGTTCTTCGCGCCGGGCTGCGGCGGCCGCTCCTCGTTGCTCTGCGCGACCTGCCGCTCCCACTCGGCGGCTTCGTCCGCGGTGAAGAACGGTTTGTCCTTCAGCTGACGCGGACGTTCGAGCGGCGTGGCGGTGGCGGAATTCCAGATGCCCTCGAAGCTGGCGCGGACGTCGCGGCGAGCGCCCTGGCTCGACACGAGCGCCGGCACGACGCTCAGCGCGGCGACACACCACACCACGACGCGACTGCGACGAGCGACGTGCTTCATCGTCTCAACGCGATTATAGGATCGTGTTGCAAAATCTGTAGGGCGAGGCTTTCAGCCTCGCCTTGGCCACCCTGAAAGGGCCGCCCTACGTCGATTTTGCAACAGCACTCCAAGCGCGCGGGCGCCGGCCGCCGCGGCGCGCGCGCTCATCGTCCGGATGAGAGCGCATCGCGGTAACACTGTTCGTACAGCGGCACGATATCGTCGGCGCAGAAGTGCGCGCGGACGCGTTCGGCGCCGGCGCGCCCCATCCGCGTCCTGAGCGTTTCGTCCGTCAGCAGATCGCACGCGCGCGCGGCCATCGCATCGACGGCGTCGAGCGGGCACAGGTATCCGGTGACGCCGTCCTCGACGGCCTCTGGCAGTCCGCCGACGCGCGCGGCGACGACCGGCACCTCGCACGCCATCGCCTCGAGCGCCGCGAGCCCGAAGCTCTCCTGCGACGACGGCAGCAGGAAGACGTCGGCCGCCGAGAGCCAGCGCACGAGATCGTGCTCCTCGCCCACGAACCGCACGCGGCTCCGCAGGCCCTGCTCGTCCACGCGGCGCTCGAGCGGCTCCCGATCCGGTCCGTCGCCGATCATCACGAGCACGCCGTCCACGCGCTCGAGGACCCGCTGGAATACGTCCACGACGATGCCCACGCGCTTCACGGTCCGAAAGTTCGAGACGTGGATCAAGACGCGCGCCTGTTCGTGCGCGCCGCAGATCTCGCGGCGCAGCGCGGCGTCCGGGCGGCGGCGCCATTCCGCGCAGTCGAGGAAATTCGGGATGACGCGGATCTCGCGTGTGATGCCGAGCGAGCGAACCGTGTCATCGCGCAGGCTCTTCGAGACGGCGGTGACGAGATCCGCCTGCTCGATCGAATAGCCGACGACCGCTTCATAGCCGGGATCGCTCCCGAGGAGCGTGATGTCGGTGCCGTGCAGCGTCGCGATCGTCTTCGGCGGCCGCGCGCGCGGTCCGCGCGCGAGCATCTCGCGCGAGAGGTGCGCCGCCGTCGCGTGCGGCACCGCGTAGTGCGCGTGCACGATGTCGATCGGCTGGCTCCGCGCGAGCGTCACGATCGAGTTCGTCAGGCCGAGGAGGTACTGCGGCTCGCGAAACAGCGGGTAGTCTGGCACCTGCACTTGCACGAACGTCAATCCGGGCAGATCCGATCGCCACCTGAACGGCCGCTCGCGGCTGAGCACGTACACGTCGTGGTGCCGCTCGGCGAGGGCGCGCGCGAGCTCGGTGGCGACGACGCCGCTGCCGCCGACCGACGCGTAGCAGAGGATGGCGATGCGCACGCCGTCAGCTCGAGTGCTTGAGCAGCGTGGCGCGCTGGATCGGCTCGCGCACGACCACGCCTTCGGCGAAGGCGACGCCGGCGAGCGCGCCGAACTGCGCGTCGCGGCTCTCCACGAGGGCGCGGAAGGTCGGCGCCGTCAGGCGCGTCGCGACGGCGTCGCGATCGTCGGCCTGCGGCGCGAACTGGCTGCGATAGCACGCGAGCGCCGCCCGCTTCGTGTCGTAGTGCGCCGATACGTCCACGACAAAGGACGGTGCGGCCGCGTCGTTGATGAAGTAGTAGCAGATCCACTCCGGCCGCCACGGGTCGCCGTCCGCGGCGTAGCGGCGGAGGCCGCTCGCGAACGCGGCGGACGCAAGCACGTCGCTCGCGCGGACGTGATCGGGATGCCGATCGTTCCAGTGCGGAATCGCGATCGCCCGCGGCCGGTGTCGGCGGATCGTTTCGGCCGCCGATCGCACGAGCGCCGGCGTGTTCGCGATGCCGCCGTCGGGCCATCCGAGGTTCTCGCGCAGCGCGAGGCCGAGGACCTGCGCCGCCGCGCGCGCTTCGGCCTGGCGCGTCTCGGGCGTGCCGTTGGTCGAGAGCTCGCCGGCCGTCAGATCGACAATCCCCACCGTGTAGCCGTCAGCCGCGTGCCGGGCGATCGCGCCGCCCAACCCGATTTCCGCATCGTCGGGATGCGGGGCGAACACGAGCAGATCCATCGGATGACAATATCGCACGCCGCGAAGAACCGCGGCATCCGCAGATGCTAGAATCCGCGGCGCAGAGGAGCACACGCCGATATGAGACTGCTGCTCGGATCCGTGCTGGCGCTCTCGATCGTTGCACCGGCGAGCGCGCAGCTGGCGCCGCCGAACGACGCCGGCCTCACGTTCGGCCACGTGCACCTGAATGTGCGC